>Ga0214472_10000919_pt1 | contig 34944 bp, 33 predicted proteins | sample RVTome_6_FD_207662 | JGI IMG/M metagenome (GOLD analysis project Ga0214472, IMG submission 207662) | Soil microbial communities from uranium-contaminated site in the Upper Colorado River Basin, Wyoming, United States - RVT140D175 | ecosystem: Environmental > Terrestrial > Soil > Contaminated >...
GTGAGTACCGATTCAACGAGCAGGTGATTGGTGTAGCTTTTGCCTTTGTAGACCCGTTTAGTTTTGCGGATATACATTGGCCACTATAATAGTGATAGCGTAACCAGAAAATCAATGAAAATCGAAGACGAATCGAAAATAATTAGTCACTATATTGCCAACTAGAGAAACCCCTTGAACATAACCAAGGACTTACGGATACGCTCCTCCCAAATCTGGGCAAAATCGATCTAAAGAGTGCGGAAGTTGGGTTAGCCAGGAGGAATGATTAACGAATCAGCGCGATCTATAAAATCACGCGGAGGAAGGAAGGATAGGCATATGGCGACCGACATTTGCAAACCCCTCAGAAAAATCTTACCGCACCTCATTAAGGCGCGAGAAGAGAACCTTAATGAAGCAGATACCTGTACTCGTATTTGTGAGGTATTTGAACAGGTATTGGACTACGATCCGTTGGAGCACATCAGCCGGGAGGTCCAAATCAAAGATGGCTACGCCGATTTTGGCGTTAAGTTGGAAAAGGGGATGAAGTTTCTCGTAGAGGCGAAGTCGGCTGCGACCGAATTAAAGGATCGCCACATCGGGCAAGCTGAGCGGTATGCCTCGCATGGAAATATTGAATGGGTCCTGTTAACGAACGGCATTACGTGGCAATTGTACCATCTTTCTTTTGGGGAAGGCATTGAAAGTGGGCTGGCTTTTTCGGTTGACCTGTCGGCTGAAGATTTTGACGCGGCCGCTAGCCAATTGGCGCTGCTACATCGCCGAGAAATTCAAAAAGGGAGTTTAGAGGATCTTTGGGGCCACAAGACAGCACTGAGCCCTGAATCGATAGCGAAGTCGCTTTTTACGGACGAGACCCTCGGAAGAATTCGCCGTGATATCCGCAAGCGAGAAGATCTGTTAGTAAGTGTGGACGACCTCGGACGCGCGATTCACGGCATGCTCTCCGTTGAGGCCAGGGAGCGGATTGGTCCACTTAAGATTCGAAAGAAAAAACGAGCCCGTGAAAAAGAGGAAGAGCCAATGGTTGAATCAGCCCCCGCATCGGCGACGAGCGCTGCTACAACAAGTGCTCCTTCTGTATCCGCTGAGGTTGCACCACTCGCAGAAAATGCCCTTAAGAAAGGAGACTCATGACTCATCCCCTATTACGGATCACCCGTTAGCAGGAACGACAGTCTAAGCAATCTTTCCAAGGTTCGCGCTTTCCTCCACTGATCAAACTTCTTAATGCTTCGGATTGACTGCCGGCCTCCGGTATCTTGACACGCCTTGCTCAAAAATAGATCCGATCTTCTGTTTCCTCGACTCCGGTAGTGTCAGGAGTTGACGGATAGCTTCGCAACGACCGTGTCAGATGATATGAACGAGGGACCAACTCTTAGTAGGGGTGACAAGAGGGGACACAAACCTTTTCTCTTTCTGCGGAGACACGTGGCTTGATTCACGGAGTAAGCGGCGCTAACCGACCAACAAGCGGCCACCCTGGTCCTTATGCCGTATCTCCTCGCAGACACTCTTTATTGGATCTAGGCGACCGCTGATACCTCTTTGAGTCGATTTCGTGTTATGTAATGGCATGTTTAAGACTTACCTTAAAACGCTTCTGGGCTTGCCGAATCTTGTATCCGGCGAACTTGGAAAGGTCAAAGCAATCTGCAGTTTCGGATTTTCTCTTCTTCTATTTTTCAACAAACCTTTAGCGGATCTTCTAAAGATTGCTTGGGACGGAATTTCCCCATGGTGGGGTGTTTTTGTCTTATTCTTGGTTGCTATACATGTGCTAATCAACCGAACTATTAAACTGGAAGAAAGACAGAAACCGAAACTTGAAATACTCTCTGGAAATGGAGACTCCTTTGTCCAGATCGATAAAATTTGGGGAGAACGACTTTACTAGGCTTGTCCGCATAGCCGTTAAAAATATAAGCGATGTCACAGTCACAGGGGTGAAAGTACAGTTAGAAAAAATAGTTGGCCAAGATACCCCATTTCTTCCAATCAACTTTCATCTAACCCATGACAATCCCGACGTGGATGGTGAATATAGACAAGAATTTGACTTGCATCCGGGGCAACGACAGTTCGTCGATATAGCTCAAAAAACGGAACGCGGACCGGCTTACAGAGGAAACATAATTTTGTGGTACGCAACGAAAGGTGTGCCCAATCAATTACCGGCAAATCGTTACGAACTGCTAATCAAGGTTGTTGGAAGAGATGTGGTATCGTTGCAAAAGGAATTTGTTGTGGACGTCGACAGTGAAGGGAAACTCATATTTGTTCCCAAACCGCTTAGCTGAGATAATAGATAACTGATCGCTGGGAGAGAAGGTCGCGACAAGAGGTCGAGTCCGATCCTAACGCTTAAATTGTCCGGTCATGGCGGAGAAGCAAATCAACAGGAGAGCGAACCACGATTGATGAGCGCTTTGCGTTATCAAAGACCGTGAAGAGAAAAATCCCCTAGGGAAACGCGCAGTGTGGGTCACGGACCAAGCGGCGCTATCCGACCAATAAGCGGTCGGCGTCGCTTTGGCAAGAATTGTCTGGAAACAGAAACACGACATCGACGAGGGCTTGCGGACTCCAAAAACAAAGATTGTAGAGAGTGTGATGCCTGAGCTGACCCCCAACTACGCCCCTCGCCCCCAAGACGCGCTACACCATTGGTTTGTGATATACTCCGAGCCTAAGAACAGAAAGGAGACCCGTGGCATCTTTGACGGACAAGGAGTACAGGGAGAAGATTGCAACCTTGGTTGAGAGTGCACACGGTCATGGGAAACATTGCGCTAGAAGCGCCGTCCGACACATTAACCGCGCTTGGCAGATTACAGATATTGATCGCGAGATGGCTGCCTTCCGTGCGTTAACCGCCGAGGAAGAAGCGGCCTCGGCACTTTTCCATTCCATTAAACGACACCGCTATAAACTGGCAGACCAACTAAAAACTCGCGATCATCTTCAGAAGGCGGCTGTTTACCCGTTTTTCTTGGCAGTGGAGCAAATGCTCGCCAAAAATGTGCCTCATGCCGCCGATCCGCAGATTGAAGTTGATGAAACTGGCCCTAATCCTCGGATCAGAATCAAAGTGCTGGATCACGATAAAGAAGGCATTTTACGCTGGGCACATCCTGAACCGCCTCTGCATTTCGATGCTCGCATTGATAACGAACTCGTCGATTTTTCGGAGGAAGTTAAAGACTTAGCTTCACGCCGCAACGCGAAATCAATTATCGATTATATTCGTCGAAGAGGGAATCGACGAAACCAACTGCTGTTTGCTTCTGATAAAGGAGTTCCGAACATTGACGGTAACATCGAAGAATTTTTGGAGGCGCAAAAGAAAATAATTTACACCATTCTAACTGTCTTTCTCATGGTGGACCCGTATTCGACGAAGCAGAATTTCGTTGAGCAATGTCTAAGCGCATATCTCAAGATGCTGAAGCTTCTACCAAAAGATATGCCTACATAGGGAAGACACCGTTCTGTGGGAGCACTGCGGTTTCCAGAGAGGTTCGTTCAGCCAAGGGAGTAAACGGGACGCGAGGCTTTTCTGTTGTCTTTTTTGATCGCTTGCTTCGCGCTGGGATCGCGGTCGGAGGTTGATGCCCCGCCTAATGGGTGTGTGTAAGGGGATGCAGCGACGTACCGCGAATTACAAGCCTGGTTTAAAAATGTCCCGGAAGAGGGAAATGTGACGGTCAAAGCTCGCCACCACATCTGAATCAAATGGAAGCAGCCGGTAAGGTTTTAGATAAGGGACGGTCACATCCGGACGCGTCGGAATCCTGCGCCGCTCCCTGATAATTTCCATCCCTGCGCGAGAAAGCAGAAAATCATAAAACAGCGCAGCTGCATAAGTGTTGCTTCCCGCAGCCGTAATGGCTACGCCTACATTGTTGATAGGGATCACTCCATCCAGCGCCGACCATTCAATCGGCGCGCCCTGTGCCTTTAGCCTCTCCACGGCATGCACTTGCATCTCAGCCGCTACCGGAAATTCGCCGGCAGCAATCAACTGAGCGATGAGGGAATGGCCCTTGCGCCACTGGATTTCCTGGCCTGCCAGTTTCTTAAAATAATCCAACGCGCTGGTGCTACCGTGACGGCTCTCAAGGTAGCGACGGGAGGTGATAAACCATGAGTAGGGCTCGACGTCCATCCCGATCATTCCCTTCCACTTGGTATCGAGTAGATCCGTATATCGCTTGGGCGCTGCCTGAGAGGAAACCAGTTTTGTGTTGTAGGCGGTGACCCACGCCGTGAGGTAAATCCCGGTCCAATGTCCCCGCGGGTCTTTGACGTTTGCCGGAAAAACCTGCTGATCCACGCCGGCGTGCTTCAAAAGGAGCTTTTTCTGGATAAGAATCTCCAGTTCGATTTCGGGCAGGGCAACCACATCGGCCTTAAAGGCTCCCGCCTTCGATTCGAGCAGGATTCTCTCAATCATCTTCTCGCTCGGGGAGCGCAGGTGTTGGATCTTAACGAATGGATAGGCTTCTTGAAATTTTTGGCTTAGGGCGAGAGAATCCTCCGCCGTCGTGCTTGAATACCAGATCAGGCTTCCCTCTTTCCGAGCCCCTTCACGGACCTTTGTTTCTCTTTCGTTTCCCCGCAATTTGGAAATTGCTTGCAAGGTTTCCGCCCGTGTCTGGGCCGGCGCCGGTCGGAGGAAAAATCCCCCCACGAGTAAGAGAAAAACGGCGCAGCATGCAGCGAGTTTGTTCGTTCTACGGCTCCCCTGCGAATCTTTGCATCTCCACAAATTCATTTCCGTTTTCTCCCTGGTTGTGAACGGTGTTGTCTCGTGCGGCTTTTCTACCATATTCGTTCCAGCCATTTCCAGGAGATGGGTTAAACAGAATTGGCTGCAGATTCGGCAGAAGAAATGGCCCGGACTCGCCGGTGAAACCAGGAGAGCCGTATGCCGATGGAAGAAGGTCTTGCTCAACTTCATGGCCGGCGAGAGCGATGGGGGAGCCGAAGCAGGAAAGTGGCGGGGATGGCCGCGGCTGAGATGGCCGATGAGATGTACAGAGCGAGGTTATAAGAGTGAGTGACATCGAAAACTCTGCCAAAAAATACCGGCCCAAACACACCGGCAGCAACGGCACCCCCTTGGAGTAGGCCCTGGATCGCCCCAAATGCACGGGGCCCGAAGAGGTCCCCGATAAGGAGCGACCGCAAGGGGATGGTGCCTCCAAAGCCAACGCCGTAGAAGAGAGCGAACAGTCCGGCGTGCCAGAGATCGGTGGGGCCTATCTGGGTCAGGGAAAGAGTAGCCAGTACCTGCGAGGTGAGAAGCCCCGCCAAGACCACGCGACGATCGATCCAGTCGGAAACGATCCCACTGCCGAAGCGCCCGATGCCGCTCAACAGGAACACCAGCCCCAAAATACTGGCGGCCTGCGTGGAGCTGTAGCCGACGTCTTCCAGCAGCGGAATCAGATGTACGGATAGGCCGCTGAGTCCGATGAACTGGAGCCCCAGCACGAGGAGCAGTAGCCAAAACCCCCGTGTGCGGATGGCTTGCCTGGCACTCAGGCCGCCGGCGACTTCGCTGGCTATCGCCCGGCCGGCGACCGCCCTATCGGGCTTCTGCTCGTCCGGTGGATCTCCATCGGGAAGGTAGCCATATCGCTTTGGTTCGGAACGAACCACCAAGGCAAGGGGGATACCAATGAGCCATACCCCGAGCCCCAGCAGCCGAACAGCGTCACGCCACCCCACGGCGTTCTCCAGCATCGCCATAGTCACAACGAAGGGCCCGCTGACGACCGGTCCCATGCAGGCCAGTCCCAACGCCCGACCGCGGAGCCGTTGAAACCAGTTTATGATGGCTACCGGCCAAGAGATCCCGTGGGAGGCGCCGGTCGCACCCAAGGAGATGACCATGAAGGCGCCATAAAACATCCACAGGTTGGTGACAAAGCCCATGAGGATCATGCCGGCCCCAGTCACGAGAACGCTGCACATAATAACGGTGCGCGGACCCCATCGGTCAACGGTAAACCCTAGCACGGGCGCCAGAAAGCCCGACTCTAACTGGCGGAGCGAGAATGCCCCGGAGGTCGTGGCGCGGTCCCAGTGGAACTCTTCGGAGATCGGCAAAAAAAAGGCCTGGAAACCCTGGAAGAAGACCAGGGAGAGGTAGAAATTCATCGTCACGGAGGCGGCTACGATGTACCAGCCGTAAAAGATCCGAGGCGTGCGGAGGGGTCGGTTTGCGGTACCAATAGACATGAACGTGCTTCCCTCGGTTGCCCTTGTGAATCGCCGCCGGCAGGCTGCGCGAGGGAGGCCACGGGCAACACCGAGCGCATCCTACCAGAGACGGCGGAGCTGTGCGAGGCGCGAAGATCCCGTCCCTGATACCAAGGACAGAACCTACAGAGGATGCAAAGCAATCTGGCAATTCATATATAGTAGCTCACGGTAATCGGCTGCCGAAGGCTAGCCAAAGATTTTTGAAGATGTCGGTTGAATTCTGATTGCGGAATCGAAAAAGACTACCTCGCGCAAAGACGCAAAGCGCGCCAAGTGACATGCCCTCGGCCCGTCATCCCGGGCGAATGCGAGGGATCTAAGAAAGATTTCTCTCTTCGGTCGAAATGACACGGAGCGTCACTTTGCGCCTTGGCGTCCCTTTGACTCAGCTCAGGGCATGCTTGGCGCGATAAATATTCCTGGAGTCGTTCTGTTCAACTCCAAGGTAAGTGTCTAAGGGCGTGGCATAAGCAAAAGTGGCCATCTTGCTACACCGTGTAGCAGAATCGATTCATTGGAGAACCGTGAAAAAGCGAGCGGAGGTTGGAATAATCACGTCCGGATGTGGGGCAGAATTGAACTGTCCGATGCTTCAAAATAATCTGAAAGATGATAAACGAACAATCCCATCTGAACTATTATTCATATTCCGGAAGCAAAAGCGGCAAGCTGATAGAAGCCGCAACAGGATCTGACATGGAATTTATTTGAACGGGTAACCCGCCATTGGAAAATGAGAGCGACCAGCCAGTGGCTCTGGGAAAAGAGCGGTGAGAAATAACAGCTAGTTATTTTCCGAGAGCCCGATTGGGTTAATTCCAGTCGGGCTTTTTTATTAGTGCATGTTGCAGTGAAAAGCAAATTACAAAAGCCTGGCACCGACCTCGGATCGCCTGACACGGGCTCGGTCGCCGCGGGAGACGACGGCGCGAAGGGGCGCTACGCGGGCTTGGTCATCTGCCGCCAGCGTCCCGGCACCGCCGGCGGCGTGGTGTTCCTGACCTTGGAAGACGAGACCGGTTTCGTGAACGTGGTCATTTGGGAGAGCGTCTTCCAAAAGCACGCCGCGCTGGCGAAGACCGTGAGCTTTCTCGGCATCACCGGCAAGCTGCAAGTCGAAGACAACGTTGTTCATCTGGTGGCCGAAGAGCTCTGGGAGCCGCGAGTCAAGCTCAAACCGGCCTCAGTAACCAGCCGGGATTTTCGTTTATAGAAATCACCCAGCGCGCAGATGTGAAATAGCGGTGGCGAAGAGAAGGAAATTGCGGCGTCCCGAAAGGAATTATATGGCGAGTGGCTCGCCGGTGAGTTAGTCGTCTTTGGAGAACAGGTTCTGGCAGTAACTACAGAGCCCGCCCAAAAAAATCTCAGAGGCCGGAATCGTCGTGGCACAACAGTTACAACGGTGTTCGGCGGTTTCGCCACAAGCACCACAATGCTGTTCGCTGAATATGTACGCGTCATTATTGCAATTGGGGCATTGGACAATTTCCTCTTCTCCACCGTCTTTAATAGCGCGATAGTTGTATCCCGCTCCATAGGCTTCCAACGCGTCGGCAGCGAACGATTCATAATCCCACCGGGTATCGCATGACTTACAAACAAACTCGTTCTCGGCGCGGGCTTGTTTTGGATCTATGATGCGAATCAAATCAGAGCCGCAGTTTGGGCAGTCATAGTCCCTCAGGGCTGATTCGACGGTGAAAGATTCCCAAGCAACCGGATCGAACGTGGCTAAACAATCGTCTTTTTCACGCCCATGAACTTCGTTCACTTGAACCAATCTACTCCATGCGCTGTCGCCTAAAACGTCTTTCGGGTCCTGCTCAAGGTGCTCAACGATAAAATCGCGGATAACAAGAAAACTGTCCGAAATTAGCTTGCTGACGGAATCTCTGGTCTTGGTACTAAAATAGTGTTCAATTTCATTGCGGTAATCGTTTATCTCCTCAATGCGGTCCCAGTTGACTTCGATATCCAGGCTTTCGAATCGCTCTTTAATCTGAAACGTGTCAACGGTTTTTCTCCCCTTGCCCGTCCAAGTAATTTCACCGTTCTGTTTCTTGGAAGGCAAGACCTTTTGTTTAAGTAGGACTTCGTCTGAATTTGGAGGACTAAGTAGTGCGAGTTTGTGCTTAAAAAGCAGCAAAATTCCGGCGTAAATATTTCTCGTTGCCGAGACTAGGCGGCGCGGGTCCTCAGACTGGTAGTCTTCGAGACCAATTGCGATTGAGTCAACGGCGTTTTGAAGAATACTCACAAAGGGTATTTTAGCTACTTTTAGCCATGAGGAAAACACTTCGCAGCCACTTTCATAGCACGATTTGGCAATGAACTAATGATTATTCAGGATTGATCGGACAGGACCATCGCCCGTTATTTCAACAGGTTGTACATCGTGGAGGGCTATAAGAGTGGCGGTTTCCTTAATGATTTAGGAAAAACGGGAGGCATTTAAATTTATGGGCGGGTACGGCAGCGGACGATGGGGCGCACTCTCAAAAAATTACACCGTCGAAGACTGCTTAACGCTGAACGTGGAGAAGCTTGTTCGCGAGTGTCTGCTCCGCGGTGGGCTTCATTTGTCGGGAAATCTAACCTGGACGGTAAAATCTACGGGAAAACAGGTGTCGACCTGTGGCTATGAGTTCGAGACCGTCGATCCTGCCGACGCCTGACTACGGCTGATTTACACTCTCAGCAGCACGAAGGAGCAAGTCAATTACTGGCTCAATTTGACGACGACAAAGCCGCTTTACGGCGGGCTTCGCTGGTGGATGGTTTGCCCGTTGGTGACAAACGGCGAGCAGTGCCGGCGGCGTGCCGGTCGGTTATACCTACCGCCTGGGGGGAAGTATTTCGGCTGCCGGCAGTGTTACGGTCTCACCTATACAAGCTGCCAGGAGAGCCATAAGTATGATCGCGTCTTCAATGAGCTGGCGAGATCCATTCCCGGCACGACGGGCAAGGAGATCAGGAAACTTTTGGAATCACGCCGTTAGGACAAAAACGGCTTTGTTTGGTAAATAGTAGCGTTTGCTGCGCGGGTTAGCTCCTTGACGCTCTTTGACGGCTATTAAAAAGGGGCGCGCTAAGCGCAGCCTGCGTGGCCAAGGTAAGTGTAATCGATCAGGACACAGGGAGAGGGTTGAATAGCGGGGGCAGTGGGAGTGCACGCACGGGTGGGCGGGGCAAGCGGAAAAGGAATTAGCCGACCTATATCTGCTTGGGGCCAAGGGCAGAAACCGGCTCCAAGAGCTAATCGACGAAGGCAAGTCAAAGATGATCAAAACCATTGCGCTGGTAGACCGCATGTTTCAGCAAAGGCGGCTGTTGGAAGGCCAGAGCACGCAGAACATAGCGACTCTATCCAAGCTTATCGAGGCGGCGCAAGACTCAGGCGACGAGGCGATGAGGTGAGGGATCCTAAAAGGGATACCCCCCGTGACCGACGCTGACGAAAGTTAAAAAGGCCGGTCGAGGAGGAAGCCGAGATGTGGTGATTTGCAGGTCACGCAATAGCGGTTTTGCGCACGAACACGAGGGAGAAAGTGGCGTCAATATTTGGCGCCGCGCTTGGGGTGGCGCACATTGACATAGCGGTAATGCTGTAGTAAATTTATCTCACTATGCCCCCGAAACCAGTTGCCCCAGAGCGGCCTAACAATCCTTAACTTGCCGTTTTTGGTTGCATAACTCAAGGAATTGCGACGTCCTGTCTGACGCGGTTGTCAGTTCAGAAAAATACTCGTCTTTCTGGATATCATCCCTAAGCTTCTGCCATTCTTCTTCAGCAAACTTGTAGTTACGGTTAATTGACTTCAGAGAATCGAGTGCGTCTTTTTCTGCCTTTAGTTTTATCTGCGCGCAGGCTTTGTTCCAGCTCGTCCAGGGCCCCCAGTCATTATCAATTTCATAGCATCTGTTCGCCCACGAAATTGCCTCTGAGTATTTGCCAAGGTAAATCATGGTTAAAGACAAATTATATGCCACCTTAACCGCGTCTGGGGTGCCCTTCAGCCCGTAATATGCGTCGGTTAACAACGGAACGGCGTTTAATAAGGTCGTGGTGATTGGCGTATTCTCCATATGGGGGTCGAGAGCCGCCTGCAGGTAGGCGGTCCCGATCGTGTACATCTCATCGCTATCAAGTTGTCTGTCGGTAAATTTTTGAAGATAAAGAATTATATCCAAGGCTTTGGCTCGATGCTCCTTTGAAGCGGCAAAAGAGTAGGCGTTTCTGATTATTTTGCGAACTTGCTCTTTGGCAGTTGTGTCTAAAGAATTCGGATCAGTTATTTCATCAAACAATTTATACAGCTGCCATGTACATCTCTCGTATTTGTATTCCGCTTGTGCATCGATCTTTGGAGATTGGCCGGGTTTAACAGATTTTAAAGTTGCTAAAGGCGAAGTGAACTCCGGCACGAAGCGCACTAATTCACGAGTTGTGCTCAATGTCTCCCGGAGTTCGACTTCAAAAAAACCCGGAATTCCGAATTTTCGAAACAGGGGAGCTAGTTTTACGATAATCGGGATTAGAAATAAAGCGCCCGCGAGAAACACTGCTACTTTAAAGAGGAACTCGTAAAAAAATTGTTCCTTGGCGTTGTTTGTCTTTTGTCTTTCGAGGTCAAGTTTTTGCGCTTCAATTTCAACCTTTTTAAGTTCGGCTTCGGCTTTGGTTTTCTCTGCCTCAGCGACAATCATCTCGGCTGGCGGAGTAAGTTTAGGCTTAGCCACGGTGTTGGCGTTCTGTGGCGACAACGTCTGCTGACCTAGCGCCGCGCGTGCGGTTGTAGCGCTTAGCAAAGGCAATGTTCCTAAAGAAAACAAAAAGGTGGCAGTTACAAGCATACGAGCCATTGATCACCTCGGTTGTCGGATCTAGTCCACTCCATCACCTACCACTGCTCTATCGAAAACCGTTTTTCACATCGCACTCGTACCGCGTTTGAATTTTAGGACGCCTAAGTGACTCGATCCCGTCCGGCGCGAACTCTAGTCCGTTCCAAGTGCGTCGTCAAGTTGAACGAATCAGGCTCTCTTGGCATAGAGGTTCACTTCAATTGAACGCACCCGAGACAACATCGTACGGAGAATTGAAATAATTGGCACTTTAACCTCATCGCGCGCACTCCGACTCAGCTCAAGTCTTTTGCCCTGGAAACTGCTCCGGCAACGGTCGTGTCGGATCAAGCACCATGCGGAGATCGCCGACCAATGACGATTGCGCCGAATCTGGAACCGGAGGAAACGGGCTTGCTCGGCGCACCGCGTGAACGGCTGAGGCGTCGAACTGGTTATCGCCTGACGACTTCTCTACTCGCACATCAGACACCCGCCCTGATCGTTCCAAGTGCAGCCGGATAACCACCTTCAATCCGTTTGCGTTCGGCGGCAGCTTCCAAACAGCCATAATGCGTTGCTCAACCTGGTCAAGGTAAGCTGAGGCGTCATCGGTAACGCGGGTGCCGAACGTTTTGGAGCTTCGAAAAACCGTAATTCCGCTACGCGTGGAGCCTACCAGCTACGTGTTCACGGACGGGCAAGGGAACCCGCATAAGACCAATCGGAATTTGCCCGTGGGTTTCAAGCCTTGCTGCGCGTGCTGGAGATTCGCCCGAGACCGCTCTACACGTGCGCAATACGTTCATCAGCGTCGTGCTGACGACAGGCTGCAATCAGAAGTGGATAGCAGAGCAGACCGAAACGAGCATCGCGATGATTCCGGAGTATTACGGGAAGTACATCCGCGACGACGGCGACGCGCTACTGAGAGCTTACGTTGAAGCGAGCAAGCCGGACGTTTCCAGCCAGAAAACCGAAATCTTTTCCGACGAGTGGCCGAACTGCCGAGGAAATCCGGCATCTCCGGCGGGATTTGAACCCGTGTTATCGGCGTGAAAGGCGAGCGCGGGGGAAAATCGCAAGTCGGCGAAAAACGGTCATTTCTTCGGAAGTGGCCGTTTTTTTTCGCGATTTGAAATTTCTCTCTGAGTGTGCGTTCGGGACTATTAGGACACCTTGGCGGCGGAAATTGTTTACGTACTGTTTACGGGGAAATAAGTTGCGGGCAAATTTCTACAACGGCAGAGCATGGCGGTTAATTTGGTAAGCGTCGATGCCTTCGAGCCTACGGGAGCTGTACGCCGAACGGAATCAGCGCAGTTCTTAGCGCGTCGTATGCTGGCCTAAGGCTCCCGACAGTTTGGATAGCCTGTGCCACGGTCATGAATATTGAAAGGAGCCGAGTATTGTTTGGTTTAGATTTCGGGATTTCAATTTCGGCTTCTTCCACTAGCTCAACAATTTCTTCTTTTGGATGCGCGGGCAATTGCTCGACACTTACAAGTCCTTTTTTGAGAAGGTCCACAGCAGTGAGGAGCGCGTCGCGATCTTGTTGCGTGATAGTCTGAAAAACATTCGCTGTAGCGTTAGGACCTGTGAGAACAGCCCCGACAGGTGCATTGAACACTAGGCCAGCATTGGATTGGACCGATTGTGATTCTTTTCGTCGATTTAGTTCGAGAACATATAAGTCTATCTCAGCATGAACCTTCCGCAGCGCGCGCTCGTGCGGGTCCTTGAGCGATGGTCGATAGCTGCTTCCGATACGATCAACGAGGCGTTCCATTCGGCTATGCGGTTCAGTGAAGATTGCGTCGGCATATTTCGAAACGGCTTCTTTCAGCTCATCCGCTAGTGTTTCAGACGGAAGTACACCTGCGTGAGATAGCACTCGCTGTAGATTGTGCCAAACAATTAGGGCGCGAAGTTCGATGTTACGAGCGCAATGGCCATGAGCAGCTTTGACGTGGGGGCCAGAGGTTCCCATGCCATGCGCCGTCATTTCGTCCGCGGTCATTTCAAGGTCGTGGGCCAATTGCTCAGTAAGCTCATGAAACTGAAGCTGAATCATTGTGTCGGCTAGTTCGATGATCTTTGGGTCTAGCATAGGCCGTATTCCTGGCGTTAGGGAGTTAAATCGTTGACTACATGTTCAACGGCTGCGACCGCCGATAGCGCTGTGCCACGATTGCAGACCTGTCCAAGCCGTTGAGCGCGTCCGGGATGAATGAGATTACGGAAACCTTTTGCAAGCCTGCACTGACTGGCTGTGTCCGGGTTGATTATGTTCAATTCAGCGGCGACTTCTATATATTCGTGGAAGTCCCACTTTCCCAGATTTGAACTAACATTCAAATTAAGCGTCGTAGCGGCCCGCAAGAGAATATAACTATTCTCCTGCTGCAATCTCCATAGTAGCAGAGCCTCAGTTACCGATCCGGCCAGACCGGTTGCCGCCTTCCATTCGTTGTTGCTAAGAGCGCTATTGGCAGCGCTAATATCCCGTCGAAGACCGTCTTTCAGTTTATCATCTGGGATGAACTCAAGCCCATTCGTGCCAACTGCCGGAAAATCATCTTGACACTCCGCGAGGGTTTGACGAATCAATACGACGGGGTTTAGTCGTCTCAAGCCTCTCACATGGTCGACGATGAAGTCTCTTGGAATCCATTGCTGGATTAACGTCTGTAGCGCGGCGACGCTTGCCTGAAATTCAGCGAACTGCATCGGCCCAACAGTTAGACTTTCGGGTGGGAGTTGCTCGACCATGCGCAATATGGCCGCAACCGGCACAGAATCTTGGCGCGAGATGCCAAAGTTTTTCTCAGGGGTTGCGTTCTGAGCACTGGGAAATAATTTGTCAATTAATTCCTTAACTTGGCTTGGCACTACGCGAGGCATGTTGCGATCCCCTCTGGACCGACGGGAGAATGGCTTGAATTATGGTGAACGTCAAGCGTTCAAAACGTTGGTTAGTCCTCGTTCGATAGGAAATCTGGCGTCCCCGACGGGATTTGAACCCGTGTTATCGGCGTGAAAGGCCGGTGTCCTGGGCCGGGCTAGACGACGGGGACGCGGTGGTGAGCCGTGCTGGATTCGAACCAGCGACCCTCTGCTTAAAAGGCAGATGCTCTACCGCCTGAGCTAACGGCTCGCTGGCGGAAAATAACCTCTTTTTAATAACGGGATTGGCGCTCTAAGTCAACGAAGCGATTCGATTCGACCCAGCCGTGACCGCGCCTGGAGCCGGAGTTGTTTTTTGCCCCATTGAAAGTTATGTTTCTCTAACCGCAGAGAATGGCGCAGGCTCAGTCATTCCGCGCGCCGCGCGATTCATCGAGCGTTTGAAGTATGGGAGGTTCTTTTTGAAAATTGACGGAACCTACACGTTTAACGCCCCCCGAGATCGGGTTTGGCAGGTCCTGCTCGACCCCAAGATCATCGCGCAGTGCATACCCGGATGCGAGAGCATGAACGAGGTGGCGCCGGACCAATACGAAGCCAATATGAAGGTCGGTATCGCGTCGGTCAAAGGGAACTACAAGGGAAAGGTGTCGATCAAAGACAAGCGGGCGCCGTCACACTATGTTCTCAGCGGAGAAGGATCGGGCGGGCCGGGTTTCATGCAGGGGGACGTGGCGATCGATCTGGAAGAAAGCGACGGAAAGACCCTGCTCAAGTACAGCACGGACGCCAAGATCGGCGGATTGATCGCGAGCGTCGGCCAGCGCATGCTGAACGGCGTGGCCAAGATGATGGTCGATCAGTTTTTCAAAAAGATGGAGAGCTTCGTTTAATCGGCGCCGGTCGAAGGCTCCGTGAATTTCCCGTCTGTGAGCGCGATTCCCTTTTGGGCAGTTCGAAGACAAACATGCCGCCAGCCGTTAGCGTCATCATACCTACCCACAATCGCTGGCCGATGATCGGTGAGGCGGTGGAGTCCGTGCTGAGGCAGAGTTTTCAGGACTTCGAGCTGATCGTGGTCGATGACGGTTCGAGCGATGGGAGCGCGGAAAAAATTAGGGCTTTGGGGGGCGACACTCGGATCATCGTCCGGTCGCGGTGCGGTGTATCGGCGGCGCGAAATTTCGGCGCGAGCGTGGCCCACGGTCGTTACCTCGCGTTCCTCGACTCCGACGATCTTTGGCTGGCGGAAAAGCTGGCGGTGCAAACAGGGTTCATGATGGAACATCCGGAGATGCAAATTTGCCAGACCGAGGAAATCTGGCTCCGGCACAGCAAGAGAGTCAATCCCAAGGCGAAGCATCGCAAACCCAGCGGGGATGTCTTCCGGGCGAGCCTTGAGCTTTGCTTGGTCAGCCCGTCAGCGGTGATGATGACCAGGAAGCTTTTCGATAAGAAGGGCGGTTTCGATGAGAGCTTCCCGGTCTGCGAGGATTATGATCTTTGGTTGCGCATCGCCGTCGATCATCCGGTGCCGCTGATTGCGGCTCAATTGGTAATCAAACGGGGCGGCCACTCGGATCAGTTGTCCCATTCTTTGTGGGGCATGGACCGCTATCGCGTCGCCGCGTTGCAAAAACTTTTGCGCGCGGGAGTGAGCGGTGAGAAAAGGGCATGGGTCGTTGACGCCCTGGAGCGAAAGATTGCCGTGCTGGCGCAGGGGGCGAGGAAGCGCGGCAAGGAGTCGGAAGCCCGCGCCTATGAAGCAATACCAGGAGAATTTGTCCAGGAGATGGAAGATGTCGGAGCCGGAGATTCGCGAGTACGCCAAGGAGAAGGCATTTCACCCGCAAACATTGGCGCGGTGGCTCGCTTGGGAGCAGCCGGATAGAGACGCCTTGTATCGGTTAGCCTTGCGGCTCAAGATCGGGGAAAATCATCTGCGCGATCTGATGGATTGGCTCGAGGAAATTTCCCTGCGGGATGGGTTGCCAGTCCACCAGATTCTCGGCAACGGCGCGGTTGGCGATGTTGAATCCGATCCGCGTCTCGGCCGGGCCGACAAGCTCAAGCGTATAAAAGAGCAGGTCCGAAGGCTGCGTTTCCCCCGGCTGGCGCAGACGGAAGATTCGATTCGCGCACGGATTCAGGAATTAAAACTCCAACCGGAAATTCGCTTAACCGTGCCCGCGGGATTGGAAGGCGGGCGTTTGCGCATTGAATTCGACGTGTCGAGCGAAGAGGAACTTCAGCGACTGATTACTAAGCTGGCGGACCTGAGAGGTAAGGAAGCCGTGCGGGAGATATTCGACTTGCTGGCCGGGCGCAATCCGGCAGGCGAGTAGGCGGAGCGGCGAGACGAGATGAAAAACTTTGTGCCGGAAGAAATTGTCGTTGAGCGCGGCTCCGAAGGGAGCCTTATCTACCGAAACCTGCGACTCGCTTTACCTCAAGTTCCCTTTAGATTTGTGGAGCCCGACGGGCAGAGTCCGTGGGACGGAGTCCTGCGCGAGCCCCCGGCCAAAGGCCGTGGATCGAGTCGAAGGGTCGAGGAGATCTCCGCCGCCAACGGCAACGGCGATTTCGGCGCAGCGAAGAAAAAGCTTTTGTTGACGCGACACAAAGGGGAGTTTCTGAAAAAGTGTCCCGGCAGCGAGGGCCAGGTTTGCTGCAATTACTACGTCGTTAACTTCGCGAGTAATTGCTCGATGGACTGCAGCTACTGTTATTTACAGGAATACCTCGCGCATAACCCCGCGCTGAAGGTCTTCAGCAACGTGGACGACCTCATGACTGAGGCGGGCGATCTTTTAACCAAGCATCCCCGGTTTTTATTTCGCATCGGCACCGGCGAGATCACCGACAGCCTCGCCCTGGAGCCCTACATCGGATTCGCTCGCGAAGTGGTTCCTTTTTTCGCGCAACAGCCGAACGTGCTTCTCGAACTAAAAACCAAAAGCGATTGCGTCGAGGGGCTGGTTGGTCTCGATCCCAAAGAACGCGTGGTGGTTTCCTGGTCGATGAATCCCCAGAGAGTCATCGATGCCGATGAGCATGGAACCGCTTCGTTGGAAGAGCGCCTGCGGGCCGCGCGCCGGTGCCAGGACGCCGGCTATCGGCTGGGGTTTCATTTCGATCCGATGATCGAGTATCCCGGCTGGGAGGACGATTACCGGCGCGTGGTCGAAGAGATATTTGCCACGGTAGATTGGCGCAGGATTTCGTGGCTAAGTCTGGGCGTTTTACGACAAACACCCGGACTGAAGCGAACCATGCGGGAGCGCTTTCCGCGCACCGAGCTGCTCACGGGAGAACAGGTGCCGTGCCCCGATGGCAAGCTGCGCTACTTTCAACCGTTGCGCGTGGAGATGTACCGCAAAATGGTCGCCTGGATTCGCCGCGATGCGCCGATGGTCAAGATTTATCTCTGCATGGAATCCAAGGAAGTATGGGAGCGGGTCTTCGGCTACGCGCCGAGCTGTGAAAAAGAACTCGGCAACCAACTGGTGAATTTTGGATTTTAGACTTCGGATCTTCGATTCGAGGAGAGTGACTAGCTCGCATAGTGGTAGAGATCAAGGGGTAAACCCTTCCGGGAGAAGGCAATGGGCCTGTGCCTTGAAGTGGATTGCGAACCGCTGGTCTTGAGCAAACGGCAGTGGAAACAAGTGGCAGCGTGCCCATGGAGCATACGAGTCAACGCAACTGTACGTCCGGGTGCCTTCTCCCTCCAGGCTTCACCCCTCGATCTGCAGCGCGACGTGGCTTTATTTGGGACCATGAATAATCCTGGCTAGCCTTCGTGTCAGCGCCGACAAATCCAAAATGAACAAAGACAGTCCCATAGGCGTTTTCGACTCCGGAATCGGCGGCCTCACGGTCTTGCAGCGCATCATGGACGCCTTGCCGAGGGAAAACACTGTGTATCTGGGCGACACGGCGCGGGCGCCCTACGGCCCCAAGTCGGTGGAGACGGTGTTGCGTTACTCTTTGGAAAACAGTGAATTCCTGGTTGAGAAGGGCGTCAAAGTCGTGGTCGTGGCGTGCAATACGTCGACGGCCATCGCCCTCGGACATTTGCGAGAAAGGCTTTCGGTGCCGGTAATCGGCGTCATCGAGCCCGGCGTTAAGCGAGCGGTTCGGAGCACCCGGAATAGGAAAGTCGGCGTGATCGGCACCGAGGCAACCATTCAAAGCGGCGCCTACACCGGGGCCCTCAAAGCCGCCGATGGCAGGATCGAGGTCTACAGCCGGGCCTGCCCGCTCTTCGTGCCGTTGGTCGAGGAAGGCTGGACCGACAATGGGGTCGTCGAAATGACGGTGAAAGCTTACCTGGGCAGTCTTAAGCAGAGCGGTATCGACACGCTGATTCTCGGCTGCACGCATTACCCATTACTCAAAAAAGCGATTCGAAAGTATTTGGGCAGCGGCGTTCGTTTGGTGGATTCGGCGGAGGAAACGGCACTAGAAGTGGCGCTTGCGTTGAAAAAGAACATGCTGGCCAAAAAGAGCGGTAAAGGCATCCATAGTTTTTTTGTCAGCGATGCGCCGGAGCGCTTCATAAAAGTCGGCCGGCGCTTCCTGGGAGAAAAGGTCGAATCGGCGGTGCGCATCGAACGCTGACCTGGATGACTGCCGACGGCGCAAAGCGACTTTAAGTTGCAGGTAAAATGGAGTATTTTGCTGATGTCTTACGACTCTAGGTAGCGCTGTCGCCTGCACCATTCGAGGGAGAAGCTTCGCAGGATGTGGAATTTTATAAGTATGATCTGGAATTTCGTAAAAGGCATCATTGGCACTAAGAACGAGCGTGAAGTCAAGCGCATTCGTCCGTACGTGGACGCAATCAACGCTTTGGAGGCCGGCTTTCAAAAACTGAGCGACGCTGACCTTAAAGCCAAAACCGACGAGTTTAGGAAACGTATCAGCGAAGCGACCGAGGAATCGCGCAACGCCCTCGAAGAAGCCCAAGCCGCCGCGTCGGCGGCGGACATCGAAGAGCGCGAGGAGCTTAAAAGCCGGGCTGAGGAAGCCGACAAAGCGCTGCGCGAAGCGGAAAACGAGGTCCTTCAAGAGATCCTGCCGGAAGCGTTCGCGGCCGTGCGCGAAGCTTCGCGGCGCGCCATCGGCCTGCGCCATTTCGACGTGCAATTGATCGGCGGAGCGGTCCTTCATGAGGGCAAAATCGGCGAGATGAAGACCGGCGAGGGCAAGACACTGGTGGCGACCCTGGCGCTGTACTTAAACGCGCTCACCGGCCGGGGCGCGCACTTGATCACTGTCAACGATTATTTGGCGCGTCGCGACGTGCAGTGGATGGGGCCGATCTATCACGCGCTGGGCTTGACGGTGGCGTCGATCGTGCACGAAACCAGCTATCTCTTCGACCCGACCTATTTGACCAAGGATTATCGATATCTGAATCTACGTTCGATCTCGCGCCAGGAAGCTTATCGCGCCGATATCACCTACGGCACCAATAACGAATTCGGTTTCGACTACCTGCGCGACAATATGAAGTTCTCGCTTGAAGAATACGTCCAGAGAGAACTGAACTTTGCCGTTGTCGACGAGGTGGACAATATTCTCATCGATGAGGCCAGGACGCCATTGATCATTTCCGGCCCGGCGGAGGAGTCGACGGACAAGTATTATCTCATCGACCGCATCATTCCGAAGCTGCAACGTGGCGCCGTAATCCAGGGAGACCCGACGCAGGAAGACCGGGCGGCCATCGAAAAACAGGGCGACTACACCGTCGACGAGAAGAGCCGATCGGTCACCTTGACCGAAACCGGCGTGGCCAAAGTGGAGCGGCTGCTTGGAGTGCACAACCTGTACGATCCGCGCCAGATCGACACGCTGCACCATGTGCAGCAGGCGCTTAAGGCCCACGCGATCTTTAAGCGCGACATCGATTACGTCGTCAAGGACGGCGAGGTGATCATCGTCGATGAGTTCACCGGCCGGCTGATGCCGGGGCGGCGTTGGTCCGACGGACTGCACCAGGCGGTGGAAGCCAAAGAGCGCGTGCACATCCGTGAGGAAAACCAGACGCTGGCGACGATCACGATTCAAAATTACTTTCGCATGTACAAGAAACTCGCGGGGATGACCGGCACTGCGGACACCGAGGCCCCCGAGTTCAAGAAAATCTACAAGCTCGATGTCCTGGTCATTCCGACCCATCGTAATATGATTCGGACCGATCATGCGGACGTGGTGTACCGAACCGAAGAGGAGAAGTTTAACGCTGTCGTGGAGGAAATCGCCGAGCGCCACGGCAAGGGACAACCGATATTGGTGGGTACGACGTCGGTAGCCAAATCCGAACATCTCTCGCGCCTGCTCAAGAAAAAAGCGATCAAGCACAACGTTCTCAACGCGGTGAACCACGAAGCCGAGGCGTCGATTATCGCCCAGGCCGGCCGGTTCGCCGCGGTCACCATCGCGACTAACATGGCCGGTCGCGGAACCGACATTCTACTGGGAGGCAACCCCGAATTCTTGGCGCGCTCCGACATGGAAAACGAGTGGATTAACCGGGCCGCCAAACTGCCGGGGCAGGGGGGCGCGCGTTATGAGGATTCGTTGCGCGAGTTGCGCGAAAAATTTGACGAAGAAGTAAAAAAGGCCGAGGCCCACTACCAGAAAGAAGGCGAGCCCTTCGACCGGCAGCGCGGCGATGCGCTTAAACGCTCAACGGAGCTTCAGCGCGAGATCAGAGAAGTTTCTCCGTTTCGGGATCTGCGCCAGGGCTATGAAGATCTTTCCGCGACGACGCTCATCGAGGCGCTCCACGGAATTCGCGCAATTCCAGAGGGCTATTTAAGGGCGAAGGAAGAGTTCGAGTGCGTCCTACTGGAGGACGGCAACGGAAGGCCTGCTCCTACGAACGAGGAGTTCGCCGAAGCCCGGCGGGATTTTACCGAGGCGATCGATCGCTGGCAACAAAACGTCGGTGAGCGAGAAGCAAGCGTCGAAGCGCTCGACGAAAAACGGCGTAATTATGAACAACGCATTCTCGATCTGGAGTTTCAAACTGCGCTGGCGCGGTTGGCCGAGAGCGAACACGCGGGACTCGTACAGGAATACGAAACGGTGCGTCAGGCCTATGAAGAGGCGGAAAGGCGCTGTGAAGAGATTCGTAAGCCGTACGAGGAAGCCATTCAATCGGCGCAAGACAACTATGAGAGCAAACGACAGGAATACCTGCGCATGGTCGAGGAGGTTCGCGAGCAGCTGGATAAGGCGCCGGAAGAATACCGGCTCCGTTTTGACGAAATCCTGAAAGAGTACAACCAGGTGTGCGCCGGGGAGCGGGAGCGGGTGATCGCCGCCGGCGGCTTGCATATCCTCGGCACCGAGCGTCATGAAAGCCGGCGCATCGACAACCAGCTTCGTGGGCGCTCCGGCCGTCAGGGCGATCCGGGGTCCTCGCGCTTTTTTCTATCCCTGCAAGACGACTTGATGCGCATTTTCGGCGCCGACCGGATTCAAGGAATTATGGCCCGTCTAGGCATGGAAGAAGGGGTGCCCATCGAGCATGGTTTGGTGACCCGGGCCATCGAAAACGCGCAGAAAAAAGTCGAGGCCCACAACTTTGACATCCGCAAACATCTCCTGGAATACGACGACGTCATGAACAAGCAGCGCGAGGTGATTTACAGCCAACGCAGGGAAGTACTGAAGGGCGAGACCCTAAAAGAGGAAGTGCTCGACATGACTCGAGGCTTGGCGGAAGAGGTGCTGTCCGGTTACGCCGACAAGGAGCTCCATCCTTCGGAATGGGATTTGGTCGGATTGCGCGAAGGGTTCTTTCACCGATTTAACCTGCGACTGGACTTCGAAGTCGAGAAAGACAGCCTGACGGCGGATGGAATCGCCGATTTGTGCGCCGAGCGGGTCGTTCAAGCCTACGAAGATAAGGAAAAGCGCTTCGGCGCGCCGATGCTGCGGCAGCTTGAGAAAATCATCATGCTGCAAACCATCGACAGCTTGTGGAAAGATCATCTTCTCAATATGGACCATCTGAAGGAAGGCATCGGGCTCAGGGGCTATGGACAGAAGAATCCTCTTCAGGAGTATCAGAAAGAGGGCTTCGAGATGTTCGAAGAGATGATCCATCGGATTGAAGAGGACGTCGTGCAGAAGCTCTTTACAGTGGAAATCGCCCGGGAGAGCGCCGCGCAGGAGGTCGCCATTCAGCAGCGACCGCAACGAATGGTTCTGAGCCATGGCGAGGAAAACATAGCGGCACGCCCCGCCCAGCCCAACAAACGCGAGGGCGAGAAAGTCGGCCGCAATGCCCCGTGCCCCTGCGGCAGCGGCAAGAAGTACAAGCGCTGTCACGGAAAATAGCAGTATCCCCGGGTTCGGCAATGTCTCCCTCCATTCGACCCCTCGACTTGGCCCCCGGCCATGGCTGCGGACCTCTCGCTGGGGATTCCGCCTGAAAATTGAGGGCCAGTCCTGAGCGAGCGGGTCGGAAGTGGTGCGCCGGGCTTGCCGGGGGACTCCGCTCATTGCCTACCATCGGGATATCCAGGTTTCCAAGAAAATTTGACCCTAAAACAGAAGTTTGCTAAGTTTTACAGCGCAATGAATGCCCGCGACCTATATTCGAGCAATTTGTTAATTTCCGGAATGGTATGTTTCGTGCTGGGGATTGGGAATTGGATGGTTGGCGCAATTGAGACGGCCAAGTACCAAAACCTCTTGCACAAATCAGGACAAACGGGTTTGGAAGAGTCTTATCGCAATTTTCAGGAGCTGGATCATCAAAAAAATGAAGCGGTGCTACAGCGGATCAACGAGGACCGGGAACGATATAACACGGTAAGAGTCAAGCTGAATTTTTTCTTTGTGGTATTGACTGGCGGAAGGGTACTGTTCTTGGTCGGTGCGGTGACCATTTTATGGTCACTGGTCAGGTTGATCAGGCGGGACGCGCGATTGAAAATAAGCAAGCTTGAGGCGATGCCCTGATGAATGATTCTTGAATCAGAGACGGTAATGTAAACGAGGAACAATCACTTGGAGGGTTTTGATTTCTGGTACTTTCGATAATCATACCCGGTTGCCATGGCTAGGAGAATGTCCTCCATGCCACCGCTTTTTTCGCGCCTCAGGATCAAGAGACGGTCATAAAATTCCTTGAAATCTTTGTCGACTCCAAGATTCTCGTCGGTTTTCTTGAGATAAAAGTCCTTGATGCGCGTGACGGTGAATCGCAGCGCGGAAAAACGCAACTCGTTCGGAAACGAATCCCATTCTGGCAAGGACAAGGGTCTTAAACTCTCATAGCCGGAAATCAAAGCCTCAAACCGGTCGATGCGGTAACGTTGTTCGACGAAACACAGCGCATTCACCGCCGTTGCGAGATCGAAAACAAGTTTTCCCCGACAGGCAGCTTCGAAATCCATTACTCCAACGAGTCGGCTTCCCTTGAATTTTACGTTATCTGGAAAGAGGTCGCCGTGAATTATACCCTTGGGGAGATTGTTGTCTAAGTAGTTTTCCAGATATGAGAACTCATCATCCAGGACTCGAATAATGTGTTTTAAGTGAGACGGCAGTTGACGGCGAATTTCTTTGTACGTGGCGAGTATCCGATTAAAACCGAAGCGATTATCGATCCCTTTCTTGTAGCTCCTGCCGATTAGATGGAGATTAGCCAAGGCATGGCCCAGCGTTTCCAATTGCCCGCTAGTCATCGTTTCAACAACTACCTCGTCCCCATCCAAGTAGCGACTCACAGTCAGAGACTTCCCTTGGTGCTCTAAGTAATATCTGCCGGTTTTGCTCTTCAGAGGTTGCAAACATGGAAACCCCTGTTTCTTGATATGAAGCAACAGATCGATTTCTTGTTTTACCTCAATTTCGCTTTTAACCTCGTCAATTCTTACGAAATAGCTGCCCCGTTTGGTATCCAAACGATAGTGGGTATTAACCGATCCGTTCTTGATACCGGACCATGCGGTTAAATCGCCCAATGCGAATTCATCGGCAATCCTAACGAGGTCCTTTTTTGTGAGTACTGAGTAAATAGCCATCGACTTTCATGCCCGAATCGGTGCAGTTGCTGAAAAACTCAACTTGAATTCGCCTAATGCATCCCCTTTCCTCAAGGTGCTAACTACGCCAAATATAATGGAAAAATAGCGTTATGTCAATGTTATATTGATGTCCTTTGTATTATCAGTAGGTTAATAGCGATAATTAATCTTCAGCAGTATATAAATTCTGCTGCAAAAGGGATCTGCCAGTGAGTACCATTGCCTATGTATGAAGTTGCGGCTATGGCGAAAACTGAGCGGTCGTTCATACCCCAATCCGTCCGGCTGGTAGGGTGGGCTGTCCCGGTATAACGACGATCCAGCCCATTAGCAGGGTCAGAATGTTTAGCGCCAGCCAACCTAAGGTATTGCCAGCGGCATGCCAGTAGTACAGCCGAGCAGCAATGGTGAGCGTGCGCATGACCCCCTGCGGTTGGAGGTGAGCATGCGACTTGGATTGAACCAGGGTGCGTAAAGCGCACGACCATCGTTGTTTGACACCATCTGGCGATTTCCATATATCCTTAAAGAAAACTCTTATTTCGACCCGAGGAGGAATAGCGGGCCATGATGCCGCAACATGATAATTTTTACGATGTTTACTCGAAGGCCAAGAAGATTAAGATCAAATGGCCGCATGGGGCGAGGCTGACGGTAGCTTTGGCGGGAAATCTGGAGGCGTGGACGGAAATTCCGAATCCGAAGCATAGGCGCACGCACCATGTCGGGGGGTCCAATCCGATCAAGGAAGACGACGTCGTGTCACAGTACGATTGCCGGACCGCCAGCGAGAACGATTACGGCGGACGGACGGGGGTGTGGCGCATCCTGCGCATCCTGGACAAGTACGGCGTCAAGGCTTCCTTCAACACGAATGCGCTCTGCATCCATCGTTATCCCGAGGCGGTGAAGGCGGTACATCAACGCGGCCATGAGATTGTCGGCCACTCCTACGCAGAGGATTTGCAGCTCATTCATCTTACCGAAGAGCAAGAGCGCGACGAGATCCGCACCTGCGCCAAGATGTTTCAGGACTTCGTCGGCGTCAGGCCGACGGGTTGGCTGACTTCGGGCATGCGCCACACCGAGCGCACGCTGGGCATCCTGGCGGACGAAGGTTTCAGCTGGCACGGTGACGCCGTCAACGACGACAATCCCTATCCGGTAAAGATCAACGGCAAGACGATGATTATCGTGCCGTACAAAAACGCGATCAGCGGGTTGAACGATACAGGCATGTACCGGCGCGGGATCATCGCACGTGATATCTTTCAGTCATTCAAAGACGAATTCGACATCCTCTACGAAGAGTCGGCGCAAGATCCCAAGATGTTGACGCTAGCGATGCATTGCCAGATGGCGTTTCCCGCCACCGGGAAGGTTTACGACGATTGCATCAAGTACGCCAAGTCGTTTCCGGATATCTGGTTCGCCAAGCGCGGTGAGATTGTCGAGTGGGTGAAAAGCAATTGTTTGTAAGGAATTTCCTAGCTCTTGTTTGGGTGTTCCCTCGCCCGCTTGCGGGAGAGGGTACGGGTGAGGGCAAGTTGGCAAAAACGCCCTCACCTCAATCCTCTCCCAGAGGGAGAGGAAGTAAGAGGGAGGCTCCATGTGCGACACAGCGGATGATGGCGTCGGGATAAGCAATTCAGTTCCCGAGCAGGAACGATTGAAGCGCGCGGGGCTGCGCTCGGCGGATATCTCGGCGTTGATGCCCTTTGCCCGCGCGCTGGCCGAGGCGCGGGAGAACCGCGACAGCCACATCGGTTTCGTCGGCTACAACAAGACGGTGGCGGGTAACAAGGTGCTCGTTGCGATAGACCGCGAGTACGATCTCGACGTGCCGCATGCCGTCGCCGCGGCGCTGCGGGAAAAGGGCGCGCATGTCGATATTCTCATCGCCGATATGGGTAATCCCGATCGGGAGTTCGATCATTTAGATGAAGTCGAAGTGATCATGCGGCGCGAGCCCTGGGACAAAAACCCACGCCGTTGGGAGGGGATGCCTTACATCGAAGACTTCGCGCTGCGCGGCGGCTACGATTTGCTCATTCACGGCAAGGGCGGCCCAATCCCCAAGACCGATTTCCGCTACGAGCAGATTCCCTGGCTAAGGCCCGAACATTTCCTCCAGCGCTCGACGACCTATCCGTTGGATTTGCACCTGCTCATCAACAAGAAAACCTGGGACCCGATTTGGGAGTATGGCCGGGGCGGGCGCGCTCGGCTCACGGACGCGGAGGGCACGGACATCAGTTGGACCTATTGGGACGAGTACTACGACGGAACGCGCTACGGATTTTCTTCGACGCCGCGCAACGGCCATCTATTCGGCCATCCGGTGCCGCCGATCATCGCCAAGGAGGACGCTGCCGGTGTCGTCTCCGGAACCACGAGCCATTTTTCGCGCGCCTTCCCACAAGTCAAAGTCAAGTTGGAGGGCGGGCAGATCGTCGAGATTTTGGGTGGCGCGGCCTATGGCGACGCGTGGCGCGATCTCTTCGAAGAAAGCAAGCGAACGCAGTACCCCTGCTTCCCGCGGCCGGGGCTTTTCTATCTCTGGGAAGTCGCCATCGGCACCAACCCGAAAATTCTCCGTCCGAGCGGCATCGAGAAACATTCCTCCGGCGGCTTCGAATGGGAGCGGCGCCGCTCGGGCGTGATCCACATGGGCTTCGGCACGCTGTGGCGGTCGGCGGAAGAGAAGTGGGCCGGCGAGCGCGGCATACTCTACGGCCACCTGCACATCCATCTGCTGTTCCCGACCTTCACCATAATGACCAAGAGCGGCAAGGAATATACGATCATCCGCAACGGCAGGCTCACCGCACTGGACGATCCCGAGGTGCGCAAGCTCGCAGAGAAATACGGCGCCCCGAACGATCTATTGCGGGAAGATTGGATTCCGCAGATTCCGGGGATCACCTGCGCGGGTTCTTACGACGATTACGCGAAGAATCCGGGGAAGTGGATCTACGGTAAGGGATAGAGCCGTGTTCGTGCTCGTGGCTCGTGTTCGTTCCGGCCACGATCACGAGACACGAGCACGAGTCACGATTCATCTGCTCTTGAAGTCACCTGTACGGGTCGCTATGATTCCTCCGAAGGAGAATCTACTGAATGGCCGGGAAGACACTTTACGATAAAATCTGGGAGTCCCACAGCGTCGGCGTTTTGCCCACGGGACAGACGCAGCTTTTCATCGGGCTGCACTTGATTCATGAAATTACTACGGCGCCGGCGTTCGATATGCTGCGCGAAACGGGGATGGACGTAGCGTTCCTGGAGCGTACCTTCGCGACCGTCGATCACATCGTGCCGACCGATATTCGCAGCCGACCGTTTCTCGATCCCGAGGCCGAAGAACTGACGCAGGCCCTGGAGAAAAACGTCAAACAATTCGGCGTGGAATTTTTTGGACTCGACAGCATGAACCAGGGGATCGTCCATGTGATTGGTCCGCAGCTCGGTCTCACCCAGCCGGGGATGACGCTCGCGTGCGGCGACAGTCACACCAGCACCCACGGCGCCTTCGGCACCCTGGCGTTCGGGATCGGCACGAGCCAAGTGCGCGACGTGCTGGCGACGCAGACGCTGGCGATGGACAAGCTCAAGGTTCGACGTATCAATGTCAACGGCGCGCTCGGCACCGGTGTCTACGCTAAGGACGTGATTCTGAGCATCATCCGAAAATTGGGCGTCAGCGGCGGCAAAGGTTTCGCCTACGAGTACGGCGGCGCGGTGATCGACAAAATGAACATGGAAGAGCGCATGACCGTGTGCAATATGAGCATCGAAGGCGGCGCGCTGGTCGGCTACGTCAATCCGGACCAGACGACTTTCGATTATCTTAACGGCCGGCGCTATGTTCCCTCGGGAGCGGCGTTTGACCGCGCCGTCAATTACTGGAAGTCCGTGGCATCGGATAGCGCCGCCAAATACGACGACGTCATAAATTTGGCAGGAAAGGACATCGAGCCGACGGTGACGTGGGGCATTAACCCCGGGCAATCTGTGGGAATCTCCGAGCGGCTCCCCCTACCGGATGAATACGCCGATCCTGATGGCGCGCGGAAAGCCTATGAGCATATGGGCTGGCAGCCGGGGGCGCCGATTCTCGGCACGCCGATCGACGTGGCGTTCATCGGCTCGTGCACCAACTCGCGCATGACGGATTTCCGGGCGGCGGCGAAGATCGCCAGGGGCCGCAAGGTCAAACCGGGCATTCGCGCGCTGGTCGTGCCGGGCTCGGCGGAAGTGAAAAAGCTGGCGGAAGTGGAAGGGCTGCATGAAATTTTCATAGAAGCAGGATTCGAGTGGCGCGAGGCGGGTTGCTCGATGTGCTTGGCGATGAATCCCGATAAGCTCAATGGCCGGGAAATTTGCGCGTCATCGTCGAACCGCAACTTTATCGGTCGCCAGGGCAGTCCGCAGGGGCGCACGCTGCTGATGAGCCCGGCGATGGTGGCGGCCGCGGCGCTCAACGGCAAAGTCGTCGATGTTCGTCAGTACGAATAAGTTTGTGCTTTTAGAGTATGGAGTATAGAAGAAAATTTTCCCGCAAAGGCGCAAAGGCGCCAAGTTAAGGGGGAAAACACATTAATTACTTTGCGCCTTCGCGCCTTTGCGGGAGGTATTCTCTTTCCGACTTCGCGAGGAACTATGAGCGAGATTATTAAGATCGTAAGAATTTCCGGCACGGCGGTGCCGATGCGCGGCAATGACATCGACACTGACCGGATCATTCCGGCGCGCTATCTGAAAGAAGTCACCTTCGCGCGCATGGGCGATTACCCCTTTTTCGACGAACGCTACGATGCCTCCGGCAAAAGGAAAGACCATCCGTTCAACGATCCCGAATACAAGGGAGCATCGATTCTCTTCGTCAACAAAAACTTCGGTTGCGGCTCTTCGCGCGAACACGCGCCCCAGGCGCTCTACCGATTCGGCATCAACGCCATCGTCGGCGAATCCTTCGCGGCGATTTTCACCGGTAACTGTACGATGATGGGCCTGCCCACGGTGACCGCTACGCACGACGAGGTAGCTCTGATGATGAAGACCGTTGAGGAGAATCCCAAGACGAAATTTACCGTCGATATCGAAAGGAAAACGATCAGCTTCGACGACCAACGGATCGCCATCGATTTGCCTGAAACATACCGCAGCGCGCTGACCAGCGGCTGTTGGGACTCGACGGCCCTGCTCCGCGCCAATCTCGACCAGGTCAAAAAGACCGCCTCCAAACTCCCTTATATCGGTGGCTTCGCCGGTTAGGGCCCGTCGAAACTATGGCCGAAAGAATCGTTTCCATGCATGCCGCTTACCGGAGCGGCAAAGAGGTTGTCGATGGATTCCTTTCGCGACCCACGACCGGCGACCCGCGCGCGGCCATCGTGCTCGTGCACGGTTATCGCGGCCTGGACGACGGCCAGCGGGCGGTGACGCGGCGTTTTGCCCAGGAAGGATTCGTCTGTCTTTCGCCGGATCTTTTCCACGGCAAGACCTATCACACGCTCGAAGACTGCGCTCTAAAAAAAACCTCCCTGGATATTCCACGCGCAGTTACCCATATCGTTGACAGCGTGCCGTACTTGCGTAAGCTCCCTTGGGTCGGCAAAAAAAAGGTTGCCGTGCTCGGCTTCTGCATGGGCGGCGGGCTGGCATTGTATGCATTGGCGCAATCGCAGGCTTTTGCCGCCGGGGTCATCTATTACCAAAGCATGTTTCCCGACCCGGAAGATTTAAAGGGCATCAGCGCGCCGATGCTTTGTCACTACGGCACCGACGATCCCGGCACGACCAAAACCGAAATCGATATGTTTCGCAACGCCCTCGACGGATACAAGAAGAAATATGAGATCGAGATGTATCAAGGCGCCGGCCACGCGTTCCTGAACAACCCGCAAAGCAAGAACGCGGCAAACCTGGAAGCGGCGGAAAAGTCGGTGGCCAGGACGGTCAAGTGGCTTAGAAAGACGTTGGCTTAGATTAGAAACATCGCTGGAGGGGCGGCATGGCAAACAAGTGGGACGAGCGGAAGAAAGCGCAAGAGGAAGAATACTTCGTCAAAAAAGAGCGGGAGCTGCTTGCCAAAATGAAGGCGAAGCAAGAGGCCGAAGCCAAAGAGGCTGCGAAAAAGGCATCCTACATGAAATGCCCCAAGTGCGGCGAATCGTTAAAAGAGCGCAGCTTTCAAAAAATCTTGATCGACCAATGCACCGGCTGCAACGGTATTTGGCTTGACGCGGGCGAGCTGGACGAGGTCGCGGAAAAGGAAGGCGGCAGTTGGTTGGGCAAGTTCTGGCAGAAAAAAGGGTAACCGGCGGTGGGGTTAACCTGACTCGCGTTTAACAGTTCGGCTAAGTTCCGTCAATTCGATCCCGAACCCCGGGAGGAAGCGGTCATGAAAAACCGGATGCGGTATACGATGCTGCTTGTTGCGGTGGCATTTTCGCAATCCGTAGTGATCAACCTGAGGTTAGCTCAGGCGCAAGAAGGCAAGATCGTCCCTTATGTGCCGACGCCGCAGGAAGTGGTCGAGCGCATGCTTGAGCTGGCGCAGGTAAAAAAAGGCGACGTGGTTTACGACCTGGGTTCGGGTGATGGACGCATCGTGGTCACCGCGGCGAAGAAGTACGGCGTCAAAGCCATCGGATTCGAGATCGACCCGGACAGGATCAAAGAGTCGAAAGAAAATATCGCCAAGGCCGGCGTCGGGAATTTAGTTGAAATCCGCCAGCAGGATATTAGAACGGTGGATCTGTCGGGAGCTTCCGTTTTGACGATGTATCTGTTGCCGGAGGTAAATCTGATGATCCGGCCGAACATTTGGAAGCAAATGAAGCCCGGCTCCCGGGTGGTTTCGCATGACTTCGACATGGGGGATTGGAAGCCGCTTAGAACCGAACATATCAAAGACGGCTCGACCTGGGAGCACACGCTCTACCTCTGGCATGTCGAAGCCGGCAAGAAATAGCGATAGCCTGACTGTGGCAAATTAAATGAGAACGACCCTTCGACGCGAGCCCCGGCCTTGGCCGAGGGCTCTTGCTCAGGATTCCGCCCCATGGGCGTACTGGAAGGTGTCACAGGCTTGTTCGTGGGGCTCCACATGAATGCGCTGATCGCCGTTATCCTCGGGGCCGTCACGGTCTATCTCACCTACACGCGCTACGCGCGGCGCATCGACCGCAACGTGATCCAGTCCGATCCCAAGCGCGCTACGCCGGCGACGCTCTATATGGACGGTGTCGATTTCATGCCGACGAACCGAAATATACTTTTCGGCTACCATTTCAAATCCATCGCGGCCGCCGGCCCCATCGTCGGCGCGATCGTCGCGGCCACCCTGTGGGGCTGGTTGCCGGCGATGCTCTGGCTTATCGGCGGCGTCGCTTTCATGGGCTGGGTGAGCGACTACAGCGCCATCGTTATGTCGGTGCGCAACGAAGGGCATAGTCTTTCGGCCATCGCGCACCGCCTGGTTTCGCCGCGCACGCGCACGATTCTTTTCCTGTTCATCTTCTTTTATCTGCTGCTGGTTGCCGGCGCATTCGTTGGCATCATGGCACAGGTGATGGAGTCCCAGCCGCGGACGCATCTCGGCATGATTCTTCTCGTCGTGATGGGGCTATTGCTCGGGCAAATGCTTTATCGCTGGCGCATCGGCCTAATTCCCGCGACTGTCGTTACCGTCGGTGTTACTCTTACGGCGATCATGATGGGCGGCGCGAGCGAGGGATTTTTCAAGGGACTCAATGAAGCGTTCAATTCGTTGACCGGCGGAAACCCGCTGGTCACCTATTTTGATCCGACTCTGGCAAACTTCAAAGGCGCCGAAGCGAAAATCATGCCCAGTCTGCTTTTCTGGGCCGTGGCCATCAGTCTGTTCTGCTACGCAGGTTCGGTGCTGCCGATTTGGCGCATGGCGCAGCCGGTAGTGTACGTGGGATTCTGGATCACCGCGCTCGCCATGCTCCTGGGTTTGGGCGGAGCCGCCCTGGGCACGATTACCAAACCGGAGGTGGCGCAGTTTCAGATTCCTATGTTCAAAGGCTGGAACCCGCAGATGGGGCCGGCGGGCGTCATGCCGCTTTGGCCGATGCTCTTCGTGACCATCGCCTGCGGCGCGATTTCCGGCTGGCACGCGCTGTTCGGCTCCGTCGGTACGGCGCGCCAGATCGAGAACGAAGCCGATATGCTCCCCGTGGGCGCCGGTTCGATGCTCGCGGAGTTTTTGCTCGGCTTGCTCGCGCTGTTGGCCATCTCCGTGGGCGCCAAGGGTTCTCCGGTGGCTGCATTCGCCAACGGTCTCGGCGGTTTCATCAGCGTGTGGGGTTTCCCCGTGCAATACGCGGTTTCGCTCGCGTTCGCGGCATTCATCGTCATCGTTCTGGTCGTTACTCAGTTGCTCTTCCGCGTCATGCGGGTGACGCTGACGGAGTGGCTCGGAGAGATGATCCCGCCGCTGCGCAACCAGCATTTTTCCTCTTTCATCTCGATCGCGCTGGCGATCCTGTTGGTGATGACCGGGACGTGGATCTATCTCTGGCAGCTCTTTGGCGCGGCCAATCAGTTGATGGCCGCGCTCTCGTTACTGCTGGTGACGATCTGGCTCGCGTCGGTGGGCAAGAACTGGGTCTATGCCGGTATCCCGATGATCCTGATGTACGTCACGACCGTCGCGTCGGTCCTGGTCACGGCGTACAATCTGTATTTCAATGTCTATGTACCCAACCTCGAGGCGGGCAGAATGTTACCGGCCGTTGGGTCCGGCATGATGGTAATGGTCGCGATCCTCCTGGTTTTCGCCGCGTTTCTTATTGGCATCGACGGGTTTCGCGCGTTCTTCAAGTACCTCGGCAGGCCGGCACCGTCGGCCCAGACGGCGCCAGCGAAAGGCTAGTCGCGCCGGCGACGGAGATTAAAGATGCATTCGGCAAACGAGCTAACCTCAAAGCGCCGCTGGCAGGCCGTCAAAGATTTCTTTTACGGCATGACCGGCTACCCGTTCGTTCAACATGCCCGCGAGATGAGACATGAAGCCGAGTCTATCTTTCTGATGGTGACACTGGGAGATTTGGTTGGGATTCCGGTTATGCCGCCGGTATACGCGCTGCGACTTCTGCCCTTTGTCGCGCCGGAAATCGCGGCATGGAAGCGCCAGTTGGCGCGTAGAAAAGAATTCTGGGAAAAGGAAGAATACGATCTCCACGGGATTTAAAAAAGGGGTTCAAGACGTTCAAATCGTTCAAGGCATTCAAAGCGTGTGGATACAGCGGAAAGGATAGACCCATGGCTGAACAGGACAAGCCCAAGAAGGGCAGTATTTTTCAGGTCTTCAAAGATATCGTCTACGGCATGTCCTCCCATGAGATGACGCGCCACGCGGTGCGCAGCCGCGCCAGCATGGAGCATCTGTTCATTCTCATTACTATGGGCGATCTGCTCGGCGTGCCGATCCTGCCGCCTTACTATTCTTTGCGCTTGCTGCCCTACGTCACACCGCAGATCAGCACCTGGAAGCGGCGCATGCTGCGCGAGCGCGATATCACGGACACGTTGGGGTGATGCGCCGAATTGAGGATCGATGATGGAGGATAGAGGATGGCCATCTTCCATCCTCGATCTTCGAGTTCTTACGTCATGTCCTTACGCCAAGTATTTGAGAACCACCCTGAGCGACGCTACATCATGTTCGGCGGCAAGGGTGGGCTGGGCAAGACTACGCTCTCGGCGACCTGCGCCTACTGGCTCGCGCGCCAGGGGAAACGCGTCCTGCTGTTTTCCGTCGATCCTCAAGCCAGCCTGTCGGATATTTTTCAAAAAGACATTTTCGGCAAAGGCGCGGTGCCGATCATCGAAAACCTTTGGGCCCAGGAGATCGACGCCGATAAGCGTATACAAGACTATCAAAACGAAATCCGCCAGAAAATTCTCGACATGTACGGGTTCGATAAAGTCCCCGAGGAGATCGACAGCTACATCGCGTCGGCCTCGGCCGAGCCGGCGATGGAGGAAAGCGCGATCTTCGACGCGGTGGTGGATATCATCGTCAAGGGCGACTACGACTACTACATCTACGATTTAGTTCCGTTGGGTCACGCGCTTTATTACCTCTCCATGGCGAAAGTCTACGACGAGTGGATTAATAAGATCACCAAGCTGCGCGAGGAGATGGGGCAGTATGATCGGGTCGCGGCGACGCTGCGCCGCCAGGAAAGCGTCGAAGAAGATAAAATCCTCGAAGAGCTCCGGTATATCAAGGGACGGATCAATGCGTCTTCGCAGATTCTCACCGACAAACAGCGCGCGGCGTTTTTATTCGTTTTGGTTCCCGAAGAAATGATCATTCTGGACACGCGCAAAGCGGCGGAGCTGTTCGCGCGCTTCGATGTGCCCATTTGCGGCTACGTCGTGAACCGCGTGTTGCCGCCGGAGTTGCGCGCCGGCAAAATTCCAACTTATCTCAAAAATCGCATCAATATGCAGGAGAAGTATCTCGGCGACATCCGCAGTAGTCTGGGAAATCAGATCCTGGCTTACGTTCCGGAGATGGAGCGGGACATCACCGGCTTGCCAATGATCGAGCGGCTGGCGGAAAGATTATTCAATTAGTTCAAAACGTTGAGTTTTCAGCCTTCCCGGTGAAGCAGGACTCGGAGATTGCACCGCGGAGGCGCGGAGGGCGCGGAGTAAAGAGTTCTTGATTAAGAAATTCTCCGAACTCTGCACTGCTATAGTCGAAATTGTTCGCAAGCTGCGATGAAATTTTCATGCTGCCAAGCTGATAAGTTTGTCCGTGTCTGCTTGCCGCGCCGCCAGGAGCGCTGTCAGAATACGGTGG
>Ga0214472_10000920_pt1 | contig 34928 bp, 31 predicted proteins | sample RVTome_6_FD_207662 | JGI IMG/M metagenome (GOLD analysis project Ga0214472, IMG submission 207662) | Soil microbial communities from uranium-contaminated site in the Upper Colorado River Basin, Wyoming, United States - RVT140D175 | ecosystem: Environmental > Terrestrial > Soil > Contaminated >...
ATGCAGCAGGCGCCGTTCGTGCTCGTCGATCTGGAGACGGAGGAGGGCGTAACCGGGCGGGCGCACGCTTTCTGCTATCTCGAGGATGCCGCGCCGATGATTAGGCGCTGCGTCGAGCTCGCAGGGGACGCGCTCGTCGGCCGGACGGTCGATCCCGAAGCCTTCGGCCGCGCCTGCAACGAGCGCTTCCGTCTGTTGGGCGTTCAGGGCATCGTCGCAATGGCCGTTTCGGCCCTCGACGTCGCTTGCTGGGACGCGCTGTCATCGGCGGCCGGCGTGCCGCTCGCGAAATATCTTGGCGGCTCGGCCGAGCGCGTGCCGGCCTACAACAGCAACGGGCTGAGCCTGGGCGAGCCCACTCGCCTCGGCGAGGAGGCGGCGGCGCTGCTCGATGAAGGGTTCGAAGCGCTTAAGCTCAGGCTCGGGAGGCGGAAAGCCGCCGAGGATCTCCAAGCCATTCGTACGGTGCGCGGCGCCGTGCCGGACGAGACGCCCGTCATGACGGACTTCAATCAGGCTCTGACCGTGGCCGAAGCGCTCGAGCGCGCGCCTGCGCTGGATGCCGCGGGGCTGTATTGGATCGAGGAGCCGGTGACCGCCGACGATTGGCCCGGTTGTGCCCGCGTCGCGGCCGCGCTTAGGACGCCCGTGCAGCTCGGCGAGAATCTCGCCGGGCCCGCGGCGGCGGCGGGCGCCGCCGCGCTGAAGGCGAGTGATTTCTTGATGCCGGATCTGATGCGCATCGGTGGCGTCAGCGGTTGGCTCGAAATGGCGGCGCTCGCGCAAGACGCCGGACTGCCGCTATCGTCGCACCTGTATCCCGAGGTCAGCGTGCATTTGCTCGCCGCCAGCCCGACCGCGCATTGGCTGGAGTACGTCGACTGGGCCGAGCCGTTCCTTGCCGAGCGGCTCCGCGTCGCGGGCGGAACCGGGCGCGTGCCGGCGCGTCCCGGCACCGGCATCGCATGGGACGAAGGCGCGGTTGCGCATTACGCTATCGGTTAGGCCGGCGATCGCTTAAGCTTCGACCGTGGCCGTCACGGAGCGCAAAACCATGCGTGCGATAGGGATCCTCGTGATTGTCGCGGGGGCGCTCGCCACTCGGATCGGGCTTGCCCAAGGCTTGACGACCTCCGCGGAGCAGGCGGCGGCCGAGGAGATTCGCACGGAGCAGCTCGGCGACGGCCTGTTCGTTATGTATTTCCCCAGCGGCGGCAACGTCATCGCCTCCATCGGCGAGCAAGGCGTGCTCATCGTCGACGATCAGTTTCCGACCATGGTGCCGAAATACCAGGCCGGAATCCGCGAGCTCGGCGGGGGCAGGATCGACTTCGCGATCAACACGCATTGGCACTATGACCACACCGAAGGCAACCAGGTGCTCGGGCCGGAGGGCACCTGGATGATCTCCCAGGTAAACTCGCGTGACATGATGACGCGCCCGAACGTCATCAACGTCGTCGTGAGGCCGAGCGTCAACCAGCAGCCTTACGAGGTTGCGGCCCTGCCGGTCGCAACCTTCGACGACACGATGCAGCTGCATTTCAACGGGGAGCGCATCGATCTGTTGCACTTTGGACCCGCTCACACCACCGGAGACGCCGCCGTGATATTTCGCGATCACAACGTCGTCCACATGGGCGACGTCTACAACAATGCCGGCTTCCCGTTCATCGACGCCGACAACGGCGGCGACATCGACGGCGTGATCCGGTTTTGCGAGGCGGTCCTCATGGAGATCGACGCTGGCACTACGGTGGTGCCCGGCCACGGGCCGAGCGCCGGCTACGCGGATCTGCGCGACTATGTGGCGATGCTCAAGGTCGTGCGCGAGCGAATCGCGACATTGATCGCGGACGGCGCGACCCTGGAGCAGGTCGTCGCGGCGCGGCCGACCGCCGAATGGGACGAGACCAAGGGCGATCCCATGCGGCTGCTCGATCGCGCCTACGCCAACCTGTCGCGCTGACGGCGCTCTGACCCTAGACGGCGCCCAGGGAGTCGAGTTGGTTCCGATTGCCGTCATCGTCGTGATTACGCTGATCAGCATCGTCGCCTGTCACACGATCGCGGTCTCCAGAGGCGCCAGCGGCGTCTTCTGGGGCACGATGGGCCTGCTATTCGGCCCGTTCGCGATTCCCTTCGCCTGCTTCGCCAAACCGAAGGCTTCGGGTGGCGTTGCCGGTACCGACGGCCTCACCGATTCGAAATAGCTGCTCGGCGTTCTTCGAGTAGATCGCCTCGATGGCGCGGGCTCCGAGCCCCGTGGCCGGGATAATGTCGGCGAAGCTCACATCCGCCATGTCGAACGGAATGTCGGTGCCGAACACGACGCGATCGGAGCCGACGAGATCGGCGAGAAACCTGAGCGGCGCGGTTGCGTGGCTGATGGTGTCGTAATAGAAGCGCCGCAGGTAGCTCGACGGCAGCTGGCCAATGCGCTTGCGTGCTTCGGCGCGCACGTTGTAGCCGTGATCGAGACGGCCGATCTGATAGGGCATGAAGCCCCCGGCGTGCACGAGCACGAGCTTGAGACGCGGGTGGCGGTCGAGGAATCCCGAGAAGATCAGCCGGCTCGAGGCGATGACCGTCGCGAGCGGATTGCCGATGAGATTCTTGAGGTAGTACTCGGTGAACGGCGAGGGCCGGCCGGCGTAAGCCGGATGAATCATGACGGGCACGTCGAGCTCTTCGGCCGCCTTGAAGAACGGCTCGAATCGTTCGTCGTCCAACGGCGTTCCGCCTATCGTGGTGCCGATTTGCACGCCTCGAAAATCCAGCTCGGTGACGGTGCGGCGCAGCTCGGCGGCCGCTTCGTCGGGCGCCTGCATGGGCACGGTCGCCAGCCCGATGAGCCGGTCGCAGCCTGCGATCATCTCGGCGAGGTCGTCGTTGGCGCGACGGCAGAACGCGATCGCGACGTCCGCCGGCGTCCAATGCATGAGCCACAGCGGAACGATCGACAGCACCGAGACGTCGATCCCTAAGCTGTCCATGGCTTCGAGCTTCGCATCCTGCCGGTGGAACTCGGGTTTGAGCGGATATTGCATACCTAGCTCGGGATGCACGATGCGCTCGACGTCGCCTTGATCCTCGAGGCGGATTCCATCGATGCCTCTGCCTTGTCGGGCCTCCTCGATGTAGTGGCTTGGGATGAAATGGCAATGAGTATCGATGATCACGCGCGGCCTCTCCTGACGTTGTGAATGTTGAATTGCAGCAGAAATTCTATATTGTAGGAAGCGGTTTCCATGATGCCATGCGCGGTGAGCGCTGGCTTGGCACCACGTCTCATGAGGACAGCCCTCGACAATGCATAGCAACAGAGGTCGCGCGCGCGGGGTCGTCCCGTGGTTCTGCGGCACGATCTTGCTCGGAGCATGCAGCTTGTCGTCGGACGACACCGACGTGGTGCGATTCGTGTTTGCGCCGGACGCCATTGTGCGCTACATGCGAGATACCGGCATCATCGAGAAGTACGAGCAGCGTTATGGCAAGCGCATCGATTTCATCGAGACCTGGGACGAGGCCGCTTTCTTCGCCGGCGGGCATGCCGACATTGCCTCCACCGGGGATTACGAAATACCCGCGATGATGCAGGAAAGCGACGACGAATACGTCGTTTTCGGCGTCTACAATCTCGGACGCGTTCCGATCTGGGTCAAAGCGGACTCGCCCTATCAATCCATCCGCGATTTGCGCGGCAAGCGCTTCGGCGTCACGGGGCCGCTTTCCTCGGCGATGATCTGGAGCGTCATGCTCGCGGCCACGGAAGGCGTCGACCTGTCGGTGGGAACGACCGAGTTCGACATGATTGTCAACTCGCACTTCGCCCTCGGCGAGCTGCTGAGCAAGGGCGAGATAGAGGCGGGCATCATCATAGTGGAGGCCGTCATCTCCCAGGTCGCGCGCGGGGAGCTGCGTCTACTCTACGACGTGGGCGGCACCTGGGAATATTATCGCGATCATTTCGATCCCGAGAAACGCCACAAGGGCGTGCCCGGCAACATCTTTCTCGCCAGACGCGAATGGTTCGATGGTCATCCCGTGGAAGTCGAGTTCTTTCTGGCGATGTGGGAGGAAGCGTTGCAGGGCTGGCGGGCCGAGAAGCAGCAGATCATCGACCGGTATCCCGAGGAATTCGGCTTGGACCCGCGCTCGGGAGATTACACCGCGGAAAGGCAGGTCATGATCGAATACCTCAACGCGCACGACTGGCTGCCCGACACCGTCTATCTCGATGAGCGTTGGATCGAGACCGAGAGCAAGGTTTTCGATCTCATGCGCGAGGGCGGATTCATGCCCGAGGACGCGCCCGACCCGACGTTCATTGCCGTCGATCCGCCCAGCGCGACGCGCTGAGAGCGCGGTCTCGATCATGGCGCAGCTGGGGCGGTCGCTCGTTCAGTTCGCCTGGCACCCCCGCTGGCTGGCTTTCGGGTTGCTGCTCGGCGCCTGGCACGCGCTCGCCGTGTATCGCGACACACGCGTGATTCCGCTGCCCTCCCGCGTGGGCGTCGAGATCTGGAGTATCGTGTCCTCGCTCGATTTCCTCGACGATCTCGGCGCGAGCATGGTCAGGATACTGGCGGGCTTCAGTGTTGCCTTCGCGGTCGGCGCGATCACCGGTATCCTGATGGGCAGCCGCCGTTCCTGGAACGACTACCTGCACGATATTGTCGTCTTCTGCCTCGCCTTGCCCGGCCTCGTCTATGCGCTGATCGCGGTGATGCTGTTCGGTCGGAACCTCGGCGCGCCGATACTCGCGATCGCGCTGACCGCGTTTCCGTTCGTCGCGGTGAACATCCGCGAAGGCGTCGTGTCGCTCGACAAGACCCTGCTCGAGATGGCGCGGGTCTACGGCGCCAAGCGCCGGGACGTGGTCGCCAAGATCGTCGTGCCGTCGTTGCTGCCTTTCATTTTCTCCGGCATCCGGCTCGGATTCTCGATGTCCTGGAAGGTCAACACGCTGGTGGAGGTGTTCGGCTCGACCAACGGCGTCGGCTGGCAGATTCGCGCGAGCTTCGACGCCTATTCCGTCCACGGCATGCTGGCTTGGACGCTGATCTTCGGCGGCGCGATGCTGGCGATCGAATATTGGATTCTGTCGCCGTTGGAGCGCCACTTCGGCCGCTGGCGCCCCACCGTGGAGCACGTCCTGTGAGCGGAGGCGAGCATGAGTAGCGCCGCGGCCGACGTCGCAACCGCGACCAGCGCCGGCACCCGGCTCGGGCGGGCGATTTCGCGCGTCGTGCTCAACCGTCGCTGGGTAACGTTTGCCGTCGTCGTTGCCGGTTGGCATCTGTTGGCGCTCGCGGTCGATATCGACCTGTTTCCGACGCCGGCACGGGTCTTCGACAAGATCCTCGAGGCGCTCGCCGGCGGCTTGTTCTTCGATCAGCTCGCCGACAGCATGCTCCGCATCGTGATCGGATTCGGCGCCGGCCTGGTCGGGGGCACGGTCGTCGGCTTGCTCATGGGCAGCCGCCGCTTCTGGAACGATTTCTTTCAGGACCTCATCGTGCTCGGCTTGTCGCTGCCGGGGCTCATCTACGCCTTGCTCACGGTCATGATCTTCGGCATCGGCCTGACGGCTCCGGTCGTCGCCATCGCGCTCGCGTCGCTGCCGTTCGTCGCGGTGAACATCAAGGAAGGCGTGCTGGCGCTGGACAAGCCGATGCTTGAGATGTGCCGCGTATATCGCGTCGGGCGCGGCCGCCTCATACGCAAGGTCGTCGCGCCGTCGCTGCTGCCTTTCATGATGGCCGCGATCCGCATCGGCTTCACGGTCGCGTGGAAGGTCGCGGTGCTCACCGAGGTATTCGGCGCGACCAGCGGCATCGGTTACCAGATGCGCTACGAGTTTCAGCTGTTCTCGGTGCGCGGCATCATGGCATGGGCGCTGCTGTTCGGAGTGGTGATGCTGTTGATCGAATACGGCCTTTTGATTCCTCTCGAGCGTCATTTCGGGCGCTGGCGCCCCAAGTTGGAGCGCGTGATATGAGCGGACGGCCGGTCGTTTCGATTCGCGACCTGGTGAAGGTCTTCTCGGACGGGGAGCGGGAGCTCTGCGTGCTGCCGGGCATCTCCTTCGATGTCATCGAGACGTCGTTCGTCACCATCGTGGGGCCTTCCGGCAGCGGCAAGTCGACGCTGCTGAACATCATCGCCGGACTGGAGCGGCAGACGCGGGGCAGTGTCGACGTTCGCGTGGCGGCCGACGTGGCGCGTCTGGGCTATGTGTTTCAGAGCGCCCGGCTGTTGCCGTGGTTGAGCGTCGAGGACAACCTGCGCTTCGTGCGTCCGGCGGATGTCGAGCCGAAGGCGTTCGACGGGCGGCTGAATCGTTACCTCGAGCTCGTCGGCTTGAGCAAGGTCCGCCGCAAGTACCCCCACCAGCTTTCGGGCGGCATGCAGCAGCGCGTCGGCATTGCGCGCGCATTGAGCATCGAGCCCGTCGTGCTGCTCATGGACGAGCCCTTCAGTCACCTGGACGAGATCACCGCGGAGCAGATGCGGCAGGAGCTGCTGCGGATTTGGCGGGAGACCCGGCAGACGATCCTGTTCATCACGCACGACATGCAGGAGGCAGTGACCCTGGGAGACCGACTCATCATGCTCGACTTCGGCGGCAATATCGTCGAGGACTTGGGCGTAGAGTTGCCGCGTCCGCGGCAATTCTCCGATAAGGCATTCGTGGATTTCTACGCCGACGTCGTCAGCCGTTTCCACACGATGCGCAAGGCCTCGGAAAGCGAGTAGCGTGCGGTCGCCCGTGCAACTGCACTCGGCTACTCGGAAGGCGGATAGGTGCGGATGAAATTGTCGCGGTTCGGCATCTCGACGCGCGGCAGGCTCTCGGCATCCGCGACCTCGTCCGCGCCGATGATCCCGTTCAAGTGCAACAGGTGTGCCGTGAGCGCGTAGGCCTCGTCGTCGGTGAGCGAATGCGGCTGCAGGTAAGGCATCGCGCGGCGCACGTAGTCGAAGATCGTCGTCGCGTAAGGCCAGTAGCTGCCCGTGGTCTTGATCGCGGCGGACGTATCCAGCGTGCCTTGACCGCCGACGAGCCGGTCGTTCAGCAGGCCTTCGCCTTGGGGGCCGTGGCAGGCCGCGCACTTGAGCGAATAAACCTGAGCCCCTGCCGCGGGCGTCCCCGAACCGGGCGGCAGGCCTTCGCCGTCGGGTGCGATGCTGATATCCCAGCCTGCAATTTCCTCGGCGGTCGCTTCGACGCCGAGATTGGGGCTTTCCTGAGCCGCCGCAGCGCCGATCAACGCGGTGGCGCATGCGACGAGCACACCGGGCCTACGCGTAGGCATTCGTCACCTGATTGTCGGCCGCAACCTGCCAAACTTGGATCGCGTGGTTGTGATAGGAGACTTGCGAGCCCTTCTCTGTGAGCAGGGCGGCACGGGTAGGCTGCACCGCTCCAGCGTCGTCGACGGCGCGGCTCATCAGCAACGCCGGCCCGCCGTTCCACCGCCACGCCATGCGGAAGCGCGTCAACGCCTTGGAGAGCAGGGGCTCGGTCAGCGCCGCTTCGGCCCAGGTCTCGCCGCCGTCGGCGGAGACTTCGACGCGGCGGATGGACCCCGAGCCCGACCAGGCGAGGCCGGAGATCTGATAAAGGCCGGGTCCCTGCATCGCCATGCCGCCCGACGGCGACGTGATCACGGACTTGACGCCCATCGGAAACGTGAATATCAGCGATTTCCCGCCCGGCAGCAGATCCGTATATTTCGATGTTTCATCGCGCGTCATCGTCGGTTCGCGTGTCAGCTTGATGCGTCGCAGCCACTTGACGCTGATGTTGCCTTCGTACCCCGGCAGAAATAGGCGCACCGGATAGCCTTGCGCGGGGCGTAGGCTCTCACCGTTTTGATAGAGCGCTATGAGTGTATCGTCCATGGCTTTGGCGAGCGGCACGCTGCGGGACATCGCGGCTGCGTCCGCGCCTTCGCACAGCAACCATTGTGCCTGCGGGTCCACACCGGCTTCCTCGAGCAGCACCGAAAGCGGAATGCCGGTCCACTCGCTGCACGAGACCATGCCGTGGATATCGCCGCAAGTCGTCGCGGGAGGCTCGCTCGAGAGATTCGGGCGGCTGTTCCCGGAGCACTCGATGAACTGAATTCTCGTGACCATCGGATAGCGGTGAAGCGCGTCCATGGAGAACACCAGAGGCCGCTCGACGAGCCCATGGAGCAGCAGCCGGTGTTGCTCGGGATCGATCTCGGGAATGCCGCTGTGATGCCGTTCGAAGTGCAAGGCGTTCGGCGTTATCGTGCCTTCGAGTTGCTCGAGCGGGGTACGCGACGACCCCGACCCCGTGGTTCCGGGCGCCGAGCCGACGTAACGCTGCACGTGCTCCTCGAACCGGGAGCGTCTGCCGTAGCCGCTCATTCCGGCCCCGGGCGCCCTCATCCATTCCGGTAGGCCGGGGGGCGACTGCGCGCGCGCCGGCCGTGCGGTCAGCAGGCCGAGGCTGCCCGCGCCGACAACGGCGGCGCCGCCGGCGAGAAACAGGCGACGGTGCAGGAGGCCGTTGCCGGCAACCGGCTGGTAATGCTCGAGGGCTCGCTCTCGGTCCGACATCAATTTTTCTCCGGAAGGCTGCTCGACGGCGGTCTACTATAAACGTTCGTTATGCCGATGTCGTAGTTGGGCCGGCGTAACCGGGCCGGGCGGTACCCTTCGCGAGTTGCCCTCGCAGTCCTGTTGGGCGTATCTTTTGCCCGTCCGTTCAATCAACAGGGTGGGTAGCACGATGCGGGCGGCAGTCGCGACCAGACACATTGTAGGTTCCTGGTTTCTTGTACTGTTCCTGGCGCATCCCGCGGCCTCTCAGGAGAGCGTTCCGGCGGCCCCGGAGGCAGCTCGTTTCATCGAGGGGGTCTCCGGATCCAGTCAGCCCGATCGGTCGATGCTCGAGTCGATCGACGCCGCCGGTTACGAGGCCGTCATCGATCTTCGGGGCGCCGACGAGGATCGGGGGATCGACGAGCGTGACGCCGTCGAAGGTCTGGGCATGACGTATATTTCCCTGCCGATACTCGGGGCTGGCGATATCAGCTACGACAATGCCAACGAGCTCGACCGCCTGCTTGCGCGGTTCGAGAAGCCCGTGCTGGTGCATTGCGGCAGCGGCAACCGTGCCGGTGCGCTGCTCGCGCTCAGGGCGAAGCTGAACGGCGCCGACAACGACGCCGCGGTCGAGGCCGGGCGCCGGACGGGCCTCACCGAGCTCGAGGACGTCGTCCGCCAGCGTTTGAACGAACGCTGACCCGTCTACCGGCCGCCCGCCGAGCTCCGCGGGGTGGCCGTTCGCCAGCCTTACTTCCTTTATGCATGGCCTAATGCATTATTTTTATATATAGTACGGCCGGCTGACCCGCGCCCGCGCCGGTCGTCGCTCGCAGTCCTCGGCCAGGCCCCTTTGGGGAGCTCGGGGACGTGAGCCGCAACGCCACTACCGTGTCGAGGATTGCATGAAGCGTCGAGTACTGAGCCGATTTCTGGTGTCCTTGTCCCTGTGTTTTCTTGCGGCCGGCGTCGCGACCGCGCAACGCGTCAGCGACCTCGTCGTTCCCCTTACCGACCGGGAGCCCGAGCTGACCGACTTCGCCGGCATGCGGCCCTCGGCGGAGATCGCCTCGAGGATGGCGATGATCACGGGATTCACCCAGCGGGTGCCCGACGACGGCACGCCGTCGCGTCAGCGCACCGAAGTCTACGTCGCCTACGATCAGCGAAACTTCTACGCGGTGTTCCTGGCTTTCGATTCCGATCCTGCACAGGTGCGTGCGAATCTCTCGCCCCGCGAGAACGTCGACAACGACGACACCGTCGGTATCCTGCTCGATACCTTCAACGATCAACGCTCCGGCTACGCGTTTCGATCCTCTCCCTTGGGCGTGCAATGGGACGGCCGCTGGCTGGAGGTCTCCAAGACACCGGGTTTCGACAGCTCCTACGAGGCTGTTTGGTATACTGACGGACAGCTGACGGACGACGGCTACATGGTCAAGATGGCGATCCCCATGCGCACCTTGCGCTTCCCGGAAACGCCCGAGCAGGACTGGCGCATCATGTTCGAGCGCCAGATTCCACGTTTCAGCGAGCAATCGCACTGGCCGGCCTATACGAGCACGATTCAGGGCCGCCTGAATCAGGCGGCCGGGCTCACCGGGGTCCGCGACGTCTCACCGGGGCGCAACATCCTGCTGATTCCGTTCGCCTTCGTGCGCGACTTCGACGTCCTCAACCCGGGCCTTGCGGGCGGTCCCGGGTTCAACGCCGATACCGAGGAGGACTTCGGCCTGGATGCCAAGTTCGTGTTCCGCGACAGCCTGGTTCTGGATGCGACCTTCAATCCGGATTTCAGCCAGGTCGAGTCCGACGAGCCGCAGGTCACGGTGAACGAGCGCTTCGAGGTGCGTTTCCCCGAGCGGCGGCCGTTCTTTCTGGAGAACGCCGATTACTTCGCGACCGAGGCAGCGCTGGTATTCACCAGGCGCATCGCCGACCCCGAGCACGGGTTGAAATTCACGGGCCGGCAGGGCGACTGGGGCATCGGCGCGATGCTCATTGACGACGAGGCGCCGGGGCAGGGACGGGCACTCACCGATCCGCTTGTCGGCGAGGTGGCGGATATCGGCATCCTGCGCGTGTTTCGCGACTTCGGCGACCAGTCGCGCGTCGGCATGCTCTACACGGATCGCCAGTTCGGCGACGCCTTCAATACCGTAACGAGTGTCGATACGCGCCTGAAGCTGAACGAGAACTGGTCGACCGACTTGCAGTTCGTCGAGACGGAAAGCCGCCAGAGCGACGGCAGCCGGCTTTCCGGAAGCCAGCGCAACGTGCGCTTCGATCGCAGCGGCCGCGATCTGACCGTGCACGCCCACATGATCGAGACCACGGCGGGCTTCAGAACAGACCTCGGCTTTCTGAACAGGAACTACGCTCCCGACACGGACGGCGCGCACTTGCGCGTCAACTATCTATTTTGGCCCGAGGATTCCGCGATCAACAGTTGGGGCCCCACCGCGTTCTTCACGCACATCGACGATCAGAGCGGATTGCGCCTGTTTTCGCAGTTCACGCCGGACGTCACTTGGAGCTTCGACGGCGAGACCGAGCTCACGATCGCTCGCGACATGATCAAGGAGCGCCTGCGGCCCCAGGATTCCCCCGGGCTCACGGACAATCGCGATTACGATCGGGATACCTGGGTGGTCACGCTCGCGAGCCAGAGATACGCCCGGCTCGGCTTCTCGGCGACGCTGGAGTGGGGCACGGACATCAATCTCTCGCCGGCCGCGGGCTCAGAGCCGGAGCTCGCCGACACGACGGGCGCTGAAATCGAGGTTTTCTGGCGGCCGATGGACCGGCTTCGCGTCGACAACACCTACTTATACACCGAGCTCGAGGAGCGTAACGGGCTGGGGTCGATCTTCAGCAACAAGATCCTACGCAGCCGCTGGAACTACCAATTCACCAAGGAGTGGTCGCTGCGGTTCATTGTCCAGCAGGAGGAGATCGATCCGGGCTCGGCGGCCTTGACCTCGTTGGAACATGACAAGAACCGCAATTACGATGTGCTGGTGCGCTACGTGATCAATCCATGGTCGGCGTTGTACGTCGGCTATAATAGCAACTCGAGCAACTTCGAGATCGTCGAGACCGAGACGGGCACGGAGCTCGTGCGCACCGACGGCCTGCAGCGCGACGGCGATCAGCTGTTCGTCAAGTTCTCTTATCTGCTGCAGCCGTAGGCTCCAAATAAAAAGCGGAGAATAGACATGCGGACCAAGATCATCGAGCTCACTGTTCCCTTGCTGCTTGGCCTTTGCTCGACACAAGTCGTCGCCCAGGCGCCGGCTCGCGCGATAACCGAGATCGCCGACAACCTCTTCTGGGCGGAAAACGCAGGGCACCGCGCGGTGTTCCTGGTCACGGGCGAAGGCGTAATTCTCGCGGATCCGATCAACGCCGATTTTTCGGCATGGCTCGAGCAGGAGATTCAAGATCGCTTCGGTGTGCCCGTGCGTTACGTCCTCTACAGCCACCACCATTGGGACCATGCATCCGGAGGCTCGGTGTTCGCCGACACCGCGACTTTCGTCGGCCATGAGAACATGCTCGGCAATCTCGAGCTGCCGCCCGCGGACACGCTCTTGCCGCCGGAGGTATCGGGACAAGATGCCAATGGCAACGGCCGGCTCGAGCGGGATGAAGCCGGCGGCCTGTCCAGCAACTTCGACTTCTATGATGCGAACGGCGATGGAGCGCTCAGCGGCGCCGAGGTCGAGCGTGGACCGGTCGGCGACGTGCGCGCTCCCGATCTCACCTACGAAGACCGAATGACGGTCACGCTCGGCGGCGCGGAAGCCGAGCTGATCCACGTCGGGCGAATGGCGCATACCGACGATATGAGCGTGATCGTGTTCCCGGCGCAGCGCGCCGCGTTCGTCGTCGATTTCATCAGCGTCGGCCGCCTTCCGTTCAGGACCATGGCTACCGGCCAGCTCGACGCGTGGCTCAACGCGATCCGCGTTGTCGAGATGCTCGACGTCGATATCGTCGCGCCCGGTCACGGGATCGTCGGGAGCTTGGAGGACGTTAGCGCGCACCGGCGCTACATCGAGGAGCTGCGTGACCAGGTTGCAGCCGGGATCGCCCGCGGGCAGAGCCTTGCCGATCTACGGAGCTCGGTGACGATGACCGCGTATCAGGATTGGCTCAGCTATGACGAGTGGCGCCCGCTGAATGTCGAGGGCATGTACCGGATGCTTGCGCAATAGCGGCTCGGCCGAGTCGCCGTCCGCTCAGCGCTTGAGTTCCCCGAGCTTGTCCTTGACGTCTTTCCAGTCGTCGGCGTCCTCGGGCGGGTCCTTGGCTTGGGCCAGCACCGGCCACTGCTTGGATAGCTCGGAATTGAGCTCGAGGAACCGCTCCTGGCCCTCGGGGATCTCGTCCTCGGAGTAGATCGCTTCGACCGGGCACTCCGGCTCGCATAACGTGCAATCGATGCATTCCTCGGGATCGATGACCAGCATGTTCGGCCCCTCGTGAAAGCAGTCGACCGGGCAGACCTCCACGCAGTCTGTGTACTTGCATCGAATGCAGCTTTCGGTGACGACAAAGGTCATGCGGGCGGTTCCTCGAAGAGGCTGAGTGTGCCGGAGCGCGGCCATTGTAGCGCCTGGCGTGGAGTTGTCGCCAGCCGACGCCGGGTGTGAACCGCGCCTCGGGCGCGTGTTCGCTCATATGGATATAAGCTAACTTACTTTGTACGACGTCAAACCGGAGTAGGATGCGCCATTCAGCCGGCATAGAGTGGAGCTTTCGACCATGCTGGCCCGACACTCAACGAAGCCATGAGCGACAAACAGACAACCGAGTCTATCGTCATCCGTCTTGCCGGGGACTCCGGCGACGGCGTGCAGCTCATGGGTACGCAGTTCGTATCCGCGACCGCGGCCGCAGGCTCCGATTTTGCGACGTTCCCCGACTACCCCGCCGAGATCAGGGCGCCGGCGGGCACGACCTATGGCGTTTCCGCGTACCAGATCAATCTCGGCGGCGGTCCGATAACTACCGCGGGCGATGCCCCGCAGGTACTGGTCGCGTTCAATCCCGCGGCGCTCAAGGTGAGCCTGCCCTTGGTCGCGGAGAACGCGTTGATCGTGCTCAACACCGATACTTTCACGCAACGCAATCTGAGCAAAGCGGGCTACGATTCCGACCCCCGTGAATCCGGCGCCTTGGACGGATTTCAGGTGGTGCCGCTCGATATCACGACCTTGACGCTCGAAGCCGTGAAGAGCTTCGGCTTGAGCAAGAGCGATGCGGGCCGCTGCAAGAACTTCTGGGCCCTGGGCGCACTTCAATGGATGTTGGGCCGCGACGTGGAGACGATCGAGCAGTGGGTGACGCAGCGTTTCGCGAAGCAGGAGACGCTGCGCGAGGCGAACCTCGCCGCGCTGCGGGCCGGACACGCTTATGGTGAAACGGCGGAGCTGTCGGCGGCGATACCGCGGTTTCGAGTCGCTCGCGCGAGCTTCGCAGCCGGCGAATATCGCGGCATCCGCGGCAGCGAGGCGCTTGCGCTCGGACTGGCGGCGGCGGCGGAGCTCGCCGACCGCAAGTTGATCTTCTGTTCCTACCCGATCACGCCGGCGTCGCCCTTGCTGCATCGTCTCGCGAATCTCGGCGACCTCGGCATCGGCGTCTTCCAAGCCGAGGACGAGATCGCCGCCGTTTGCGCCGCCTTAGGCGCATCTTACGCCGGCGCGATCGGCGTGACTTCGAGCTCCGGGCCCGGCATCGCTTTGAAGACCGAGGCCATCGGCCTTGCGATCAGCGCCGAGCTTCCGCTGTTGATCGTCGATTCGCAGCGGGGCGGCCCTTCGACGGGCCTCCCCACCAAGACCGAGCAATCGGATCTCTATCAAGCCGTTTACGGCCGCAATGCCGACGCGCCGGTGCCCGTGCTGGCGGCGCGCTCGCCGGGCGATTGCTTCGACGTTGCGATCGAAGCGGTGCGGATCGCCATCCGCCATATGACGCCGGTGATACTGCTGACCGACGGCTATCTCGCGAACGCAGCCGAGCCTTGGCTGCTGCCGAAGCTCGACGACTATCGTCCCATCGAAGTAAATCGCGTCACGGAGACGGCAGCGAACGATGCGGGCGTGGCCCCCGCCTTCCTGAGAGATCCGAAGACTCTCGGGCGTCCATGGATTACGCCGGGCATGGCCGGGCTCATGTATCGCGTCGGCGGTTTGGAGAAGGACATTCGCAGCGGCAATATCTCCTACGACGCCGACAATCATCAGCGCATGACGGAGATGCGCGCGCGCAAAGTCGAGTCCGTGGCGGACTTCATTCCGGACCAGGTGGTGGAGCTCGGGCGCAACACCGGCAAGGTCGCGGTCGTCGGCTGGGGCTCGACCTACGGTGCGATCTATCAAGCCGTAGGCTCGATGACCGGGCACGGCGTCAGTCATATCCATATTCGGCATCTTTGCCCGTTTCCACAGAATCTCGCCAGGCTGCTCTCCGGCTTCGAGCGGGTGCTGGTGCCGGAGATGAACATGGGGCAGTTGTCGACGCTGCTCAGGGATCAGCTGGGAATCAATCCCGTGCCGCTGCCGAAAGTCACCGGCCAGCCGTTTCTCGTATCCGAGCTCAGGCAGGCGATCTCGAAAGAGCTGCAACTGGCGGGGAGTGTGCGCCGCCCGACGATGATTCGCAGAGACGTCGTATGAACGCACCGGCGCAGTTGACCGCGAAAGACTACGCCTCGTCCGAGGACGTTCGGTGGTGCCCGGGTTGCGGTGACTATGCGATCCTCAAGGTAGTCACCCAAGTGCTCGCGAAGGTCGGCGCGCGCCGCGAGGACACGGTGTTCGTCTCGGGCATAGGTTGCTCCTCGCGGCTCCCCTATTACCTGGAGACCTACGGCTTTCACACGATACACGGCCGCGCGCCCGCGGTGGCCACGGGCATCAAGCTCGCGAACCCGGCGCTCGACGTCTGGGTGATCACCGGCGACGGCGACGGCCTTTCCATCGGCGGGAACCACTTGCTGCACGTCTTGCGCCGCAACGTCGATCTCAACATCTTGCTGTTCAACAACGAGATCTACGGCCTGACGAAAGGTCAATTCTCGCCGACCTCGAGAATCGGCACGCGCTCGCCGGCGTCGCCGGGTGGATCGATCGATCGGCCGGTCTCGGCGGGCGCGTTTGCGCTAGGCGCCGGAGCCCGATTCATTGCGCGCGCCATCGACACCGACAAGACCGGCCTGACCGAGGTTCTCGAAGCCGGGTACGCATACCAAGGCGCTTCATTCATCGAGATCTATCAGAACTGCATCGTCTATAACGACAACGTATTCGGTGACTTTACCGACAAGGCTCGCGCGGTGGACTCGCAGTTGCACGTACGGCACGGCGAGCCGCTGGTTTTCGGTGAAGGCGGCAGCAAAGGCTTGCGTCTCGATCGCCGGACGCTGTCGCTCGAAGTCGTCGATGCCAGAGCCCACGCCGACGACGTGTTCGTGCACGACGAGACCAACCCGGTGCTCGCGCAGCTGCTGCTGGCATTGCAGCCGCCCGAGTTCCCGGTGGCGCTCGGCGTGCTGCATCGCGTGCCTGGGCAAAGTTACGATCAGGCTTTCCTCGCCGCTCATCCGACGCGGCTTGCGCGCACCCGTTCCGTCACCGACGTGTTGCGCCAAACCAAGGTTTGGCGCGTCGGCTGAACGCGTGAGTCCGCCGATTGCCCGAGGCTAGGGCGGGCAGAGATGCCGGTCGTCGAGCTCGAGTTTCGGGATCAGATCGCGATCGCGACCGTCGACAATCCGCCCGTCAACGCGTTGGGACGGTCCGTCAGGGCGGGACTGCTCGACGCCGTCGCCGCGGCGCAAGCGAACGGCGCGTTGCGTGCGCTGATCATTCGCTCGCGCGGCCGGGCGTTCATCGCCGGCGCCGATATCCGCGAGCTCGATAGCGGCCTTGCCGCGCCTCACACGCCCGAGCTCGTCGCTCGCATCGAAGCGCTGGATCGGCCGGTAATCGCGGCGATCGAAGGCAGCGCGCTCGGCGGCGGCTTGGAGGTCGCGCTCGCATGCCACTACCGCATTGCCGCGCAGAGTGCCGCCGTCGGTTTCCCGGAAGTCAGGCTGGGGTTGATTCCCGGCGCGTCGGGAACGCAACGCCTGCCACGGCTCGTCGGCGTTGCCGCGGCACTGGACATCATGCTCGAAGGGCGGCCCGTGGACGCTCGCAAGGCGCTTGCGATCGGGATGCTCGATCGCATCGTCGAGAGCGGCGATCTGCTCGATGCGGCGATCGGCTACGCGAAGGAGCTGCTCGAGCGCGGGCAGCCGCTACGGCGGCTGCGCGATGTTGCCGCGCCCGCCGTCGAGCCGGGTCTCTTCGACGAGTATCGCAGGCGTTGGCGCGCGAAAGCGCGGGGGCTCGAGGCGCCCGAGCGCATTCTACGCAGCGTCGAGCAGGGCCTGTCGCTGCCGTTCGACGACGCCGTCGCCCGGGAGCGCGAGCTATTTCTCGAATGTCTCGAGTCCGCGCAGTCACGCGCAATGCGCTATGCGTTTCTCGCCGAGCGTGAGGCAGTGAAGCCGCCGGGCCTGCGACGGGATGCCGCCGCCAGGTTGACCGAGCGCGTGGCGATCATTGGTGCCGGCACGATGGGGACGGGCATTGCCTTGGCATGCCTTGGGGCCGGCTTGCCGGTCGCGCTCAATGATCTGAGCGGGGAGCGCCTGGACCGGGGACGCGTGGCAATCGACGAGGCGTTGCGCATGGATGCTGCAAAAGGCCGGATCACGCAGACGGCCGTCGCGGAAATCTCCGCAAGACTCGAGACGAGCACGGATTTGAAGGTCGCGGCACGCGCGGATCTCGTCATCGAGGCGGTGTTCGAGGATATGGCGCTGAAGCGCGAGCTATTCGAGAGGCTCGATGAGGTTTGTGCGCCGGGCGCTCGGCTCGCGAGCAACACCTCGACCTTGGATATCGATCGCATCGCGGCGGCTACGCGACGTCCCGCGGACGTTTTGGGTTTGCATTTCTTCAGCCCGGCGCAGGTCATGCGGCTGATCGAGGTCGTTCGCGGCCGTTCCACCTCCGATGAAACCTTGTTGAGCGCACTGGCTTTCGCGAAGCGGCTCGGCAAGCTCGGCATCACGGTCGGCAACGGTTTCGGCTTCGTCGGCAACCGGATGTACTACGCCTACGGGCGCGAGAGCCAGCTGCTGCTGCTCGAAGGCGCCGCGCCGGAAACGATCGACCGGGCGCTGCGCGACTGGGGAATGACCATGGGGCCGCATGCGGTCGGCGACCTCGCGGGTCTCGATGTCGGTTATCGAAGCCGCAGGCAACGCGCCGATGCGACCGACGACCCGCGCCACTACCGCATCGCGAACATGCTTGCCGAGATGGGCCGTTACGGGCAGAAGACCGGCAGAGGAATGTATCTCTACGCGCCCGGCTCGCGAGTCCCGCTGCCGGATCCGGAGTTGCGAGCGCTGATCGTGCGTGAGGCGCGCGTTTTGGGAATCGGGCAACGGCGCATCGACGATGTCGAGATCGTCGAGCGTTGCATCTATGCGCTGATCCTCGAAGGTGCGCGCGTTCTCGAGGAAGGGCTCGCCAGCCGTACCGGCGACATCGATGCGATCTGGGTTAACGGCTACGGTTTTCCCCGGCACCGCGGCGGACCGATGCGCCACGCCGACGATGTCGGGCTCGGCAAGGTGCTTGAAACCGTGCAGGACTTCGCAGCGCGTTTCGGCCCGAAATATTGGGAGCCGCCGCGGCTGCTCGTCGATCTCGCGCGGCGAGGGCAGACCTTCGCGGACTTCCGGTGCGACTGGCGGTAGCGCGCATTTCCGTCTCGTGGTGCACAATATGCCTTGAGCAGCAAGGCATAGATTGACATACCTTGAACAAAAAGGTATAGTGCGTTTCCTCATATGCGTCACGGAACCCAAATGGCCAAGTCGAATCCGCCTTTCATGAGCGGAGTTCCGGAGCTTCTAATCTTGCGTCTACTGGCCCGGCAGGAGATGTACGGTTACGAGCTCGTCAAGGCCGTGCGGCTGGTGACTTGCGATGCCATCGTGCTCGGCGAAGGAGTCATTTATCCGGTCTTGCACAGCCTCGAACGAAACGGGGCGCTCGCCGCGAAACGTAAGCCCGTCAACGGTCGCACGCGTGTGTATTACGGCTTGACGCCCACGGGGCGGCAACGCCTCGATCGGCTCAGCGACGAGTGGGACCGGGTAAGCTCGGGCGTCAACGCGGCGCTCGGGGAGCCGGCGCATGCCTGAGCCGGCGCTTGAGCGGCTCGCGGCCGGTCTGCTCGCGCGGGGCCTGCCGCAGGACTACGCTCAGCGGCTGCTGGCCGAGCTCGAGGACCACTTCATCGATCTGGAGCAGGAGCACCGCCTCGCGGGATGCAGCCCGCAAGCCGCGGCGACAGGCGCCTGGAGGACGCTGGGCACCGATGACGTCATTCTGGCGCAGGTGCTTGCCCGGCCCGAGCTGTCACGCCACCATGGCGGCTGGCTCGGTGAGCCGTCTCGGCCGATCGCGCTGCCGACCGCGGCTTATGCCGATGGCCATGCGATCGCGCGCTGGGGGGCCTCGATCAGTCTGGGCGGGGTGTTGACCGCTTCGATGCTGCTGCTTCTCGCGAGCATGATCGCGAGCGGTGTCTGATTCGCTCGCCGGTTAGCGCAGCGCGTCCGCCACACGCTCCGCGATCGCCAGGGCCGATGTCAGGCCCGGCGACTCGATCCCGAAAAGGTTTACGAGTCCGGCCACGCCGTGCTCTGCAGGTCCGCTGATCAGGAAGTCCGCCGCGGGCTCCCCGGGGGCGACGAGCTTCGGCCGGACCCCCGCATAGCCCGGGAGGAGGCCGTCAGCCGGCGCCTCGGGCCAATACGAGCGAATCGAGCGATAAAACGCCTGCGCACGCGCGGGGTCGACGGAATAGTCCAACTTCTCGATCCACTCGACGTCGGGCCCGAAACGCGCCTGGCCGTTCATATCGAGGGTGACATGGACACCCAGTCCGCCGGGTTCCGGCAACGGGTATATCAAGTGGCGAAACGGGGTTTTGCCTTGCAGCACGAAGTAGTTGCCCTTGGCATAGCGGGTATGCGGCACGTGCTCGGGTGATAGCCCCTCGATCGCGCCGGCGGTCGCGCTCGCCCTCAAGCCTGCGCAGTTGATGAGGGACGCGGCGAGAATCGCCGCATCGGCTTCGCCGGAACGGACGTTGAGCAGCAACCCCTCAGGTCGAACGTTGGCATCGCGGAACTCCGAGAGGCACGCAATCGTCCCGCCGGCGGCCTCGATGTCGCCGCGCAACGCCAGCATCAAGGCGTGGCTGTCGACGATGCCCGTTGCGGGCGACCAAATTGCACCCGCGCAGCGTACCGCAGGCTCCAGGCGAGCGGCCTCCGCCGCCGATAACAGCTCGACGTCGTTCACGCCGTTGGCGCGGGCTTGCGCGTGCAAGGCGTCCAATTCATCGAGCTGGCCGGGATCCGTCGCGACGATCAACTTGCCGCACGGCCGGCTCGGGACACCATGCTCCTCGCAATAGCGGTAGAGCAATGAACGTCCGCGAACGCAGCAGCGCGCCTTGAGGCTGCCCTCGGCATAGTAGATTCCGGCGTGGATGACCTCGGAGCTTCGAGCGGACATCTCTTCGCCGATTCTCGGGTTGCGCTCCAGGACGATGACCTCGCGGCCGGCTCGGGCGAGCTCGCGGGCGACGGCGAGCCCGATGACGCCTGCGCCTATGACGATCACGTCGGTCGAATCCACGCGCGTCTACTCGGCAACGGCGAGCGCGGCGCGCAGCGCCGGCAGCAAGGACGCGGCCGATCCGTCGTCGCGCGAAGCCGTGACCACGACCGCAAGATGCTCGAGCGCCGCCGTATCGGCCCGGATCCCCGCGGCCTCCAAGTATCCTCGGACGTTGCCGAGCGTCGCCGTGAGATCGGACCCGCCGGCGGCGCTATCGCCATCGGACTCCGCGCTCAAGGCCTCGAGCGCATGCTGCTGAAGACGTTCGCCGGCGAGCTCCAGCACCTTGAATCTATCGCGCAGCGTCGTCACCGTCTGCGTAGTGAGCAGGGCGCTATCGTGGCTCTTGAGCCAGCGTCGCGCGTGCCGCAAGGGCGCCACGACGTTCTCCGACCAAGGCCGCGAGAACCCGAGCGCACGCTCGAGCAGCTCGGGCTCCAGCGCGCGCCGGCGCGTGCCGAGCCAGCAACAGTAGAGCAGCAGATTGACGTCTACGCCGTAGTCGTCCTGAAGCTTGAGGCAGGCGTCAGCGACCTTCGGCCCGGCATAGGTTCGCAACGAGAATTCCCAAAAGCTTGCGGTCGCCGGCATATCCAGAAATAGCTTTTATATTAGTCCGTAATATACTGATATATATATGATATATTCTCATCGTTCCATGTCCAGCGGCGGACCGTTTGCGAGCAACGGCCCTAGGCACGAGCCGGATGGCTTACGGTATCTGCAGCCCTCCGCCCGGCCTGCCGCCGCCGGGAAATCCGCCTCCACCGCCACTGCCGGGCACGATCAACGAGGATGCCGCCTCGCGCCGCAATTCCTCAAGGCGCTGCATCGTTCCCTCGAGGGCTTCCTGCGCGCCTTCGCCGAACTTCTCCGCCGCCTCGGCGAGTGTCGTCGCCGCGATCTCGAAGCTCAGCGGCAAGGCTCCGGCGGGCGTCAGGACCTGTGTCTGGCCGAGGTACCGTTCCGTCCGCGAATCATCCCGCGAGCCGTCGGCCTTAACGGGCGTCAGCCGCTGAATAGTGCCGACGCGGCGATCGGTGAACGTTTCTTCACGATAGAGGTTGGCCGCGTCCATTTCGATGTCGCGTTGTTGAAGTTCATCTGCCATTATCCGTGAGCCTTTGCGGGTACGTGAGTGCCTGTGGCGGAGAGCGCATAGGCTAACATTCATCGAGATGCGCAAACTACTCGTATTCCAGCACGTGCCCTATGAGCCGCTCGGAACGTTGGACGCCCAGTTCCGGGCCGCAGGGTTTCGAATCCGCTATGTCAACTTCTCGCGGCAGAGGAGGGTCGACCTCGATGTGCGGCGCTATCACGGCTTGGTCGTGCTCGGCGGCCCGATGAGCGTCTACGACAGCGACCGCTACCCGCATCTGCAGCTGGAAGTCGAGGCCATCAGGCTGACCATCGACGCCGGCGTGCCGGTGCTCGGTATCTGCCTAGGAGCTCAGCTGATCGCCGCGGCGCTCGGCGGTCGAGTGCTGCCCAATCCGACGAAAGAGATCGGCTGGTCGGAAGTCATGCCGACCAAGGCGGGCAGGAAAGATCGGCTGTTCTCGTGTTTCGCGGACCGCGAGAAAATATTTCAATGGCATGGCGACACCTTTCACCTTCCGGCGGGCGCGGAGTTGCTCGCGGAATCACCGCTCTGCAAGAACCAGGCGTTCTGCTACGGCGAGCACGTCTACGGTCTGCAGTTTCATCTCGAGGTCGACGAAGCCTTGATCGAGCGCTGGTTGGGCACGCCCGCGCTCAAGCGCGAGCTCGCCGAGCTTTCCGACGGTGGCGACGCTTCGTTGATCATGCAGCAGACACGTGCGTTCATCGGCCGCAGCGGGGAGCTCAGCGAAGCGGTGTTCGGCGCATTCATCGAGCGCTTCTATCGATGGCGCCGGCGTCACTCGTTGCCGTCGCGCTAGCAGCGTCGACTCGGCGGATGCCATGTGGCTGTGTATCGATCAAGGCGGCCACTCGACACGCGTCGCCGCTTTCGCCGAGGGTGGTCGCGTGCTGGCCCACGAGACCGCGGCGCTCGGCGTATCCAGGCGCGACCGGATTCACGTCGAGCACGATCCGCGGCGCCTGCTCGAATCGGTGGATCATTGCGTTCGAGCCGTGGGGCGACAACTCGGCCACGATTGCAAGCGATTGAAGGCCGCGGGCCTCGCGACGCAGCGGTCCACGCTGCTGTGCGCGTCCAAGGCGAGCGGAGCGGCGCTCTCGCCGATAATCAGTTGGCAAGATCGCCGCGGCCATGAGGATATCGCGCGTTTCGGCGAGCATGCGGCGCGGATCAAGGAGCTGACAGGCCTGCGCCTGTCGCCGCACTATGGCGTGGGCAAGCTGCGATGGTGCATAAGAAATCTGGACGCGGTGTCCCGGCACTTGACCGAGGGCGATCTCATCGGTGCGCCGCTCGCGAGCTATCTGCTTTGGCATCTCACGGCCGGCGGCGGTTGGCGAGTGGATCCCGTCAACGCTTCGCGAACCTTGCTCATGGAGGAGGGCGGGCTTCGGTGGTCGGACGAGCTTCTCGATCTATTCGGCATCCCGGGCTCCATCTTGCCGGTCATACGACCCTGCCGCTCGAACTTCGGCTCACTCGAGATCGAAGGGCAAGGCGTGCCGATCGAAGTTGCGACGGGTGATCAGGCCGCCGCGGTATTTTGCTCGGGAACACCCGAGCCGGGCGCTGCGTTCATCAATATCGGCACCGGCGCTTTCATACAGGCGGTGACGGGCAGCACTTTGATTCGCGACGATGCGCTGCTGTCGAGCATCGTCTGGCATGACGCTTCCTCCCGGATCTATGTTCTCGAGGGAACCGTCAACGGTGCGGCTAGCGCCGTCGACGCCGTCTCGGCGGAGCTCGATCTCACGCCGGTGCCGGACGGCCCGCAGCTCGACGCCTTGCTCGAGGACATGATGGACGCGCCGTTGTTCCTCAACGGCGTCTCGGGCTTGGGGTCGCCCGATTGGGTGGCCGACTTCGAGACGCGGTTCGAGGGCGGCGACGCGCGCCAGCAGCTGGCCGCCGTCTATGAAAGCATTGCGTTCCTGATCATGCGCAATCTCGAGCGCATGCGGCAACGGCTGGATCTGAAGCGGCTGGTCGTCACCGGCGGACTCGGCCGTGTCGATTGGCTCGCTCAATGTCTCGCGGACCTGTCGGAGCTGCAGGTATCCCGCCCGGCCGAAGCGGAAGCCACGACGTCGGGCCTGGCCTTCCTGTTGAGCCGGGGGCAGACGGGCGCCGCTAGGCCGGATGAGGATGCGAGCACCTTCGAGCCTCGCAAAAACGAACGCTGCAAGCGCCGCTATCGCCGTTGGACCGAGGCGATGGAGGCTCAACTCGAAGCACGGCGATGAGGGGGTGCTGCGCCGCTGCTCGCGAGTTGCATGCTCTGCCCGGAGCGGCTAGCGTGGGCACCTCGTTTCGGGCAGCCCGGAGTCTGCGAAACCGAGTATGACGTTCACGCAGAAGATTCTGGTCGGCATGGCAGCCGGCATCGTCGTGGGCTTGTTGTTGCACTCTTTCGGGCCCGCCGCCGCCGGTGTCGAGGGATTTCTCGTCGACGGCGTGTTCAATGTCGTCGGCAGCATATTCATCTCGCTGCTTCAGCTCATGGTGGTGCCGCTGGTGCTGGTGTCGCTGGTGTGCGGCGTGACCGCGCTCGGCGACTTGCGCGCTTTGGGCCGGGTAGGCGGCAAGACTCTAGGGCTCTATCTGATCACGACCGCGATCGCAATCATGCTCGCGCTGACGATCGCGACGCTGGTATCTCCCGGCGAGGGTTTCGTGCTTTCCGAGCAGGACATCAGCTACGAAGGCAGCGAAGCGCCCGCGTTGCGCGACGTTTTGATCGACATGTTTCCGCAGAATCCCGTGCGCGCCATGGCGGAAGGGCAGATGCTGCAGATCATCGTCTTTGCGCTGTTGTTTGGATTCGCCGTGACGCTTGCCGGCGAGAAGGGCAGGCATGTGATCAATCTGTTCACGGACCTCAACGAGGTCATCATGAACATGGTCTTGTTGGTCATCAAGCTCGCCCCGATCGGGGTATTCGCATTGCTCGCGCGCACTTTCGCGACGGAGGGCCTGGCGCTGATCGGGCCTTTGGCGGGTTATTTCATCGCGGTCGTCATGGGCTTGGCTTTGCACTTGGGAGTGACTTACTCCGCGCTGTTGCGGCTCTTTGGCCTGAGCCCGCTGAGTTTCTTCAAGCAGATCCGCACGCCGATGTCCTTCGCCTTCAGCACCTCGTCTTCCAGTGCGACCATTCCGGTCACGTTGAACACTCTGGAAACACGTCTCGGTGTGAGGAACTCGGTGGCCGCTTTCACCGTGCCGCTGGGAGCCACCATCAATATGGATGGCACCGCGATCATGCAGGGTGTCGCCACGGTTTTCATCGCAAACGTCTACGGCATCGATCTCGGTCTGACGGACTATCTGGTGGTGATTCTGACGGCGACGCTCGCATCGATCGGCACTGCGGCCGTGCCGAGCGCCGGCCTGATCATGCTCGCCATGGTCCTCAATCAGATCGGTCTGCCCGTCGAGGGTATTGCCTTGATCATCGGCATCGACCGCATTCTTGACATGCTGCGCACCGCCGTCAATGTCGCAGGGGACTGCGCGGTCTCCTGCGTTGTCGCCCAATCCGAGGGCGCATTGAACAAGGGCATCTTCCTCGACCCCAAGGGAGTGCTCGATCCCGAGGAAAGGCGCGCATCATCACGACCGCCGGTATAGAATCGGCGCGCCTGTAGGTTGAGCCTGTGGAGGCAGAAACGCGGCTCGTGGGGAGTTCTGAGATAAGTTGTACGCCGGGAAACGTCGTCCTTGTCGGCTGCGGCAACATGGGAGCGGCTCTGTTGGGCGGCTGGCTGGCTCAAGGCATGGATCGAAACCGCTTGCACGTGATCGATTCCGCTCCGGAGGGGCGCGAGCGCGCACGCTCGATGCAGGTACGCACGTCGGCGGCGCCGACGAAGGGCCTGGGCACCGTCGAGGTCCTGGTGTTGGCCGTAAAGCCGCAACAGCTCGACGATATGCTCGGCGACTACACCGGCTTCGTCGAGGCGGGTGCCGCGATTCTGTCGATCGCGGCCGGCAAGCCGATCGCTTACTACGAGCGGCGCCTGGGTCGTGAACGGCCTATCGTGCGCGCGATGCCGAACACGCCGGCCGCGATCGGTCAGGGCATCACGGCGCTGGTTGCCAACGCCGCCGTCGACGAGCGGCAGCGCGCGATGGCCGAAACCTTGATGCGCGCGGTCGGCGATGTCGTCTGGCTCGCCGACGAGAGCCTGATGGACGCCGTCACCGCGGTATCCGGTAGCGGCCCCGCTTACGTCTTTCTGCTCATCGAAGCGCTGACCGTTGCCGGGCAGGCGGCAGGACTCGACACGGAGCTGGCCGGCCGCTTGGCGATGGCGACCGTGGCCGGCGCAGGAGCGTATGCGAGCCGTTCCGAGCTCGCGCCCGCGGCATTGCGTCGTCAAGTCACGAGCCCGGGCGGCACGACCCAAGCGGCGCTCGAGGTGCTCATGCGCGAGCCGGGGCTGGAACAGCTCGTCAAGGATGCCGTCCGCGCCGCAGCGAAGCGCAGCCGCGATCTGGCATAGAGCTTGGCTTGACGGCGCGGGTACCGCGACGCCGGACTTCAGCCCTCGAGGATCCGCATCGGCCGTGTCTCGATGACGGGGGCCGGCATGATGTCGGTGTCGAGATCGGTGGTGGAGTCCGAGATCGGCAGCATCGGCGCCGGGGCGGTTTCGTCCAGCTCTACCTTCAATCGATACTGACATAGCTGAACGACGTCACCATTACGCAAGAGCCTGCGATGCGCCGGCTTGCCGTTGACGAGCATGCCGTTGGTGCTGTTGAAATCCACGATGAGGAAGCGACCGTCGGCTGTCGGCATGATCGCGGCGTGGTGTCGGCTCACGTGGTGACTCTGAAGCGAGAGATCGTTGTCATCACTGCGGCCGATGACGATACGCCCGTTCAAATTCAGCGTGCGCACTATCGTACCGTTCCGCGACACGACGATTCGACCGGATTGCGGCGGTGCGTGCGCCTGATCCTTCCCCAGGTGCTCGACCTGGAGCCCTTGCAGGGTCGTTCGTTTCTCCTTCAGCGCAGTCAATATGGCCGCGGCTTGATCGACGATGCCGGCATCGATGTCGCGGGCGTGCTCGGACGGTCGATGCCAAAGAATGACCTGGCAGAGCAGGTTGACCACGCGGAACCGACCCTTACTCAGGCTTGCGATCCGCCGACAGGCCTCCTCGGTGAAGGTATTGCGAATGCCGAATTGAGCAAGCCGCCAGCCGATATAGCTCGCGACGTCCTGCTCCGCAGGAGCGGGCAAGAAATGCACCGCCTCGATGGGGCAGGTCGGGCTCTCCTGCAACAGTCCATCCAGCGGCGGAAGCAGCGCGTCTGCTTCCGAGCCGACGACGATCAGCTCCACGATGGGCATGCCCGCGAACTGCATGCGACGCAAGCGCTGGATTTCGCTCCACGCCGCTGCCGAGAACCGGGAGATCTTGTCGATGCAAAAAACGATGCGCTTGCCTCTGGCGCCTCGTTCTTGAAGGAAGACGGTCAGCAAATTGCGCTGCTCGATCTCCGACAGGTTCCACGCTCTGAGGTCCGCGGCTGCAAGCAAGGCCGAAAGCGTTTCGGGCGCTGTCTTTTGCGGCCCCGAAATCGGCAGCACGATCATACCCTTGGTCTGACGTTGATGGTGCCGGAGGATCGTCGACTTGCCGCTCGACGGCGGGCCGAGCAAGACCTTGACGTACGCATGCCCGGCGAGGTGCTTCAGCGCCGCTTCCTGCGCGGGCCCCAGCCAGATCACGCCGCCCATGGATCGCGCGAATACTTTCGCCGGCGATAACGGTCTGAGTTGTGCTGCCATGTGCTGTTTCCTTGTAGTTACAGCAACTTATTGTTCGTTTCTTAGAAACTAATTCAGGGCGCGCACAAGTCTATGTCAGTCGAAGAATTATGTAAACTCCCTGGCGTAAATTATTGAAAAGAGACGCGATCGCGATTGATCTCTCGGTCGCGGTGGCTGGAGCCGACGCCGACGGCCAGCCGAGAGCTGAGAGTCGACGCCACAACGGGTGCTGATATCGAAGCTCGAGCGACGATTGCTCGGCTAGGCGACTTGCTGAATATCCGGCCCGACGGGATCGGAACCCTCGCTCGTGGAGACAACGGAGTCCGGCGCCGAGCCACGCAACTGGCTGCCACCAGCTGCAAGCTCGAGCGTCTTGATTTGTCCTACCCGAAGTGTGAACGTCCGCAATGAGTCAGCAGCGAGAGGTTCTCGTGAGATGAAGTCGTGTCGTGGTTGCTCCTTCACGGAGCAGGTATTGCATCCGCTCGAGCTGACCGGGGCTGTCCGGTGATCAGGCTGCGGTCACCCCATCGGCGCGCATCGACTGACGACGCAGCAGCCATGGCCGAGCTCGGAAACATGGCGGGTGACGGGCTGCCGCTCTATTGGTGGACAAAATCGGCGGGCCCGGGCGAGGATCCTTGGGACATCGGCCGGCAGCGGGCAAAGCGGAGCAATGGCAGCTTCTCGTATCGCAATACGATCGTTCGAGAAGCGCGAGGCAAGATAGCGGCGGTCTTGATCGGCTATCCGCTGCCCGATACGCCGGAGCCGATCGACTACGAGGAGTTGCCCGCCATCGTCGTGCCCCTGCAGCAGCTCGAGGATCTCGTGCCCGGCACGTGGTACGTCAACGTGCTTGCGACCTATCCGGAGCAGCGGGGAAAGGGCTACGGCACCGAGCTCTTGAAGATTGCAGAGCGGCTGGCATTCGATTCCAAGAGACGAGGCATGAGTATCGTCGTCTCGGACGCGAACGTCGGGGCGCGTCGACTTTACGAAAGATGTGGTTATGCGCAGCAGGCGACGAGACCGATGAGGAAAAACGGCTGGAGAAACCCCGGAAGGAGCTGGGTGTTGCTCGTAAGGACCTTTGACCGGCTCCATAAGGGCGCCGGACGGGATATGATCTGACGCTTGGAAGTCGACACTGGTTGCAGGCCCGGACCATGGCGAAGTCGCTCATTCCCGATGCACGCGCGCTGCCCGGCTCTTGGAGATTGACGAGCTGGTGGCACGAGGCGCGTTTCTACTGGCTCACCGGCGACAGAGGCCACATCGGTTTCTGCCTCATGTTGATTCTCCCCATCGTCGTGCTCGGCTCGATGATCCGCCTCGCCTATGCGGACCGAATGGACAGACAGGCCGAGCGCCAGCGTCGTGTCGATCTCGTATGCCTCGCCGAGAACGTGTACTTCGAGGCGAGAGGCGAGCCGCCCGCCGGACAGCGCGCGGTCGCCGAGGTAACGCTGAACCGCGTCGAATCGAGCCGGTTTCCCGGGACGATATGCGAGGTCGTTCACGAGAAGAGCTGGGACTCGATTCGCAATCGATACTTGGGTGCTTTCTCCTGGACGGAATTTGAGTCGATGCCCAGACCCAGGGGCGTCGAGTGGCAACGGGCCATGGACATGGCCACCACCGTCTATGATAGCGACGCAGAGCCCCTCGTGGGCGGGGCATTGTTCTATCATGCGAGCCGTATCGAGCCCTCCTGGGCCCAGGAGAAAACGCTCGTGGCGAGCATCGGCCGGCATATTTTCTACGAGTGACGATCTCGAGGAACGTCGTTTTGGAGGGGGGAAGCATGATGTCACGAATCCGGTTACGGCGGACGGCCGCGGCGACCGTTACGCTCATCGCAGTTTTCACTTTGGCGGCTGGTGCGCAGTCGCCGTCTTCACCCGATTACGAGATTCTGATTCTCAACGGCCGGATTCTCGACGGCACCGGAAATCCCTGGTTCGCCGGCGATGTTGCGATCCGGGACGGCCGTATCGTCGAGGTCGGAACGATTCGCGATGCGACCGCGCAGCGAGTCATCGATGCCAGCGGGCTGGTCGTCGCCCCCGGTTTCATCGATTTGCACGGACATTCGACGACCGCGCTTCTGAGCGACGGCAACGGCGAGAGCAAGCTTCGTCAGGGCGTGACGCTGGAAGTCGTCGGTGAGGGCGAGTCTCCGGCGCCGGCCAATGAGCCGGCCGAAGGCCGGTCGTGGGCGACCTTCACGGACTATTTCGCGGACTTGATGCGCGACGGTATCTCGATGAACTTGATCGCGCACGTGTCGTACAACCAGATTCGGCGTGCCGTGATGGGGTATGAGGAGAGCCCCGCGACGTCGGCGGAGCTCGAGCGCATGCGGCAACTGACCGCACGCTCGATGGAACAGGGGGCCTGGGGGATGACGAGCGAGTTCCCCAGCGGTGGTCCCGAGCACATTGAAGAGGTCATAGAGCTCGCCAAGGTCGTTGCTGAGCGCGGCGGCAACTTCACGTCGCACACCGGCAGTGAGGGATTCGAGCAGGCAGCCGAGCTCAATGCCGCCTTCCGCATCGCCGAGGAAGCGCGGATCCCAGTGCACACGTTTCACTTGAAGGTTCGTTCCCGAGAGAACTGGGGCACAGTGCGGAAATACCTCGATCAAGTAGAGGCGGCTCGTGCGCGCGGTCTCGACATCACGGCCAATCAGTACCCGTACACGGCGATGAACCACGGCTGGGCGGAGTTCTTTCCGCTGTGGGCGAGAGAGGGCGGTCCGGAGGCCTTTGCGGCGCGCCTGAACGATCCGGCTACGCGCGGACGCATCAAGGCCGATCCGGACTTCAGAATCTGGTCCGAGGAGCACGGCGGCTGGGACGGTATCGTCCTCGGTTACGCCGCGCACACGCGCAGAACGGAATACGAGGGAATGACGATCGCCGAGATCGCAGAGCTGCGAGGCGATTCCGATCCGGCCGACACCTGCCTGGCACTGATGGCGGAGGAGAACGGGCGCGTTCGCGGGTTGTTCCACACGATGTCGGAGGAGGACGTGCGGCTGATCATGCGCCAGCCTTGGGTGGCGGTGGCAAGCGACGGGCAGGCCGTCAACATGGACAACTACCCGGGCCTGCCACATCCGCGGTATTTCGGCTCGAACGCGCGCGTCCTGGGTCACTACGTGCGCGAGGAAAGAGTCCTTACGCTCGAGGATGCGGTGCGCAAGATGACGTCGTTGCCGGCGCAGATACTCGGTCTATCGGACCGCGGTCAGGTCCGCGAAGGCTTCATGGCCGATCTCGCGATCTTCGATCCCGCTACCGTGCGTGCCACGAATTCGTTCGACAACCCCAAGTCGTACGCCGAAGGCGTCTACTATACGATCGTCAACGGCGTGCTCGTGATCGATGAAGGCGAGCATACGGGCGCCCGCCCGGGACGTCCGCTCTTCGGCCATGGTTACAAGCCGGACGCCACGTAGGGACGGCACACGGACGAAGGCCGGCTATCCGCCGAGTTGTCCTCCGGTCACCAGGTATAGCGCACCCGATAGCGAACGACGACATCGCCGTCGGCCGCGACCGTCACGGGAAAGTGAATCGTGCGACTATCCTCGCGCTCGTAGTCGTGGGTCGCCTCGACGATGTCGTTGGTCGCCCAGCGGAACAGCGACTCCTTGACGATGACCTCGACGGGCTCGGTCTTGTGGTTTCGCAGCGTAACCTCGATGGTTTCTTGCATGCGCTCAGACCCCGTGTCGATCTCGAAGTTGACCTGGCGGCGCTCGCCGACGACGTCGAATGCCGAGCCGAGCCGGAGCAGCACGGTTTCGTCCCGGGGCGTATGCTCGATCACGTTCTCGCCGATGAGCTCGAGGCTGTCGTCCGACTCGTCGAGCTGCGAAACACGTACGCGTCCGGCCGGGAGCGGGATGCCGAGGCCCGATTCCTCGTCGTTGTCGAACTCCAGGTAAACGTCGACCTTCGTATTCATCGGGATCCCGAGATCCCGATCCGTCATGGGCCTGTCCCCGAAGGTGTAGTAGGGCATTGCGCCGTAGTAGACGAGCAGCTTTCTCGCCGGCACGCGCGCGAGCGCCGGAAACAGCTCGATCTGCCGCGTCGAGTTGTTCGGAATCGACGTCTGCCGGCCGAGCGTGTAAAGGTGAAACTCGAAGAAGCTGCGCTCCTCGAATCCGGCGGCGTCCGCGGCGGCCGTGTCGAACGCCTCGACGCGCATGCGTGTCGGCATGCCGGGCGGCTCGATGCGATTGACGTCGCCGGCGATGAGCTTGAGACGGGCGTCGTCGTAGCTAGCGCCGGATTGATTGAGAACGCTGACCCAGGCTCCCACGTCTAGAAAGCCGCTGTTCTCATCGGCGCCGGCTTCAAAGGTCAAGTTGTAGTCGGCCCACCAGGTGATCCCTGTGGTTTGATAGCTGACCCTCGTTTGATGCGTGCCGGCGCGATTCGCCATGAGATCCCAGGCCAAGGTCGGCCGCGTGATGAGCCCGCCAGGCAGCTCGGGGAAATGGATGTTGCTGTAATCGTTAATGGAATGGATTCGACCGTCGTCGCCGGCGAGCACGAGCGTGCCGTCGGCGGTGAGCAGCCGGCCGCTAATCTGCGTCAACCCATTCGCGGATTGCTGGTCGATCGTGATCACCTGATCGATGTATCGCTCCATGAGCTTCTGGGAGCTGACGAGATCGAACTGGTAGCCTTGCTCGAGCACGCGCGTGCTCGGGTCGGTCAAGGACTCGAAGCGCACGGTCGTCGGGTCTATGTACGCTGCGACGTTCGTCAGGTTCACGCGATTGCGCCCACGCGTCAGATCGAACTGCGCGGATTGACGCACCATGGCATAGCCGGGCACCGATTGCCCGAAATAGCTGCCTTGACCCGGAACCGGCCGGTACAACTCCGGCGGAATCGCGCCTGGCCGGGCGCTGGAGTAAATCGTCAGGCTCGTACCGGCATTGTCGTCCTGCGCGAACGCCGGGCCGGCGGACGCCGTGCAGGCCGCTGCGAGGCAGGCAAGTCGTGCGCCTGAGGAGAAACGGCTCGTCCGAGACATGGTCGGCTCCTTGCAATCAGTGTTGATCCAGCCCTAATGAACGCGTGAGCCTTGCGAGCGGGGTTAACGCAATCGCGATTCGGTTGCGGGCCTCCATTGGGACCTGTTCCGACAAACCTGACCAGGTATTTTTTCTTGTATTCTGGCGAGTTACTGTCACAATTCAAAGCAGGTTCAAAGGGGGGGCGCTCGACGTCGAAAGTTCGCGCCGACCGATGGTTGACCAGGCGAAAATCCGCGAAGAGCCTTCGGCTCTATCGGCGAGCTTGAGGCAAGCGCGCAGTGCCGCGCAAGGGCTTCGAGGCGTCGGCCTCGACCTGATATGCACTCAGGTGGCCGTCGATTTTCAATCTATCCGGCTCGAGACCGCGGAAGAACGGCTTCGCTCCGGGTTGCGCCTTTTGACCGAAACGAGCGGTGCCGAGGCGATGTTTATCGCGTTGCTCGACGGCCGCGGTGAAGCCTTCGAGTCGATCTACGCGGCGCGCGCGACCTTCGCCGTCTGCAATCCCGAAGTGCTTCAGGATCGGCGTATCGCCGAGTTCCCGTGGATAAGACAGCAGCTCGGGCACTTGAAGTTGCTCGAGATCAAGGACACGGCGATACCCGCGCCCGCGCAGACGCAGGACGCGGCAAACCTGGCCGAGTTGAACATCGCGTCGCTGCTTGCCGTGGGTTTCGAGATTGGCGGCGTGGCGGGCGGGCTGTTGGGCGTTTGCAGCTCGCAGCCGCAGCTGAACTGGGGCGCGAATCTGCCTCTCGCTTTGAAGCTCATCGGCGCGAGCTGTGCGAGCGGCCTCGACCGAATACAGCTGCGCGAGAATCTCCTCGTGCTGCAGGAAAGAGACGACCTCGTCACGACGACGGCGAATGACGGGCTTTGGGACTACGACGTCCGCAACAACAGTATGTATTTCTCGCCGCGGTGGCGCGCGATGCTGGGCTATTCGGACGACGACGCGATCCCGGAGTGGCGGTTGCTCGTGCATCCGGACGACATGGCGAAGGTTCAGATTCAACTGCGCGAGCATATCGAGGGTCAGCGAGGATTGTTCGAGAGCGTACACCGCATGCGCCACGCCGACGGCGACTGGCGCTGGGTGCAGAGCCGCGTTCAAGGCAAGCTCGATGCCAACGGGCGGCTGCGTCGTCTGGTCGGCGTCGAGACCGATATCACGGAGCAGAGGCTTTATGAAGAGGCCCTATTTCGTGAGAAGGAGAGCGCGCAGATTACGCTCCAGTCGATCGGAGACGGGGTGGTTACGACGGATGCCCAGGCGCGCGTTCAGTATCTGAACCCCGTTGCCGAGGAGCTCACAGGGTGGAAGCTCGACGACGCCGTCGGAGCCTCCATAGACGAGATCTTCCGCGGATTTCACGAGGAGACCTGCGAGCCCGTCGAAAACCCGGTCACCGTATCGATGCGCCGCAATCGCCCGACCAAATCCGTGCGGCCGACCCTGTTGATCCGCCGCGACGGCAACGAGCTCTACATCGAAAGCACGGCGGCGCCGATTCGCGACGTCAACGGCAACGTGCTGGGCGGCGTGTTGGTGTTCCATGACGTCAGTGAGGCCAGGGAGCTCAACAACAAGTTGAGCTTCCACGCGAGCCACGACAGCCTGACGCACCTCGTCAACCGGGCGGAGTTCGAGAAGCGTCTCGCAAGGGCATTGAAGAGTGCCAAGGCCAAGGAGACCTCGTACGCGCTGCTGCATCTGGATTTGGACCAATTCAAGATCATCAACGACGCCTGCGGGCATTCGGCCGGCGACGAAATGCTGCGGCAGCTCAGCGCGCTGCTCAAGGCCAAGATTCGCTGGCGCGATACGCTTTCGCGCCTCGGCGGGGACGAGTTCGGCGTGCTGCTCGAGAGCTGCACGATGGACGAGGCGATGCGCACCGCCGAGGCCCTGCGGGAGACCGTCAACGAGTTCCGCTTCGTTTGGGACGACAGAACCTTCCGGCTCGGCGTCAGTGTCGGCGTCGTGCCGATACTCGTGACCTCGGAAGACGTCGCCTCACTGATCAGTGCCGCCGACAGCGCCTGCGCGGCGGCCAAGGAAGGCGGCCGCAATCGCGTCTATACCTATGAGGAATCGGATATAGACCTCATGCGGCGCCGCAAGGAAATGCAGTGGGCTGCGCGAATCAACAACGCGCTCGAGGAGAACCGTTTCGAGCTGTTCAGGCAGACGATTCAACCGCTACAGCCTGGGATGGATACCGGCGCGCACTACGAGCTGCTGTTGCGGATGCGCGATGAGAACGGCACGTTCATCTCGCCCGAGCTCTTCATCGCTGCGGCGGAGCGTTACGGAATCACGCCGGGCATAGATCGCTGGGTCATCTCGCACGCGTTCCGTTGGCTCGTCTCGGAGGCCGACGAGCGGGAGCGTCTGGTGCTGTGCTCGATCAATCTATCCGGGCAGAGCCTCGCCGACGAGAAGTTTCTGCCCTTCGTGATCGAGCAGTTCCGCACCAGTGGCCTCGACGGCTCGCGGATCTGTTTCGAGATCACGGAGACTTCGGCCATCGCGAGCTACTCGCAGGCAAATCGCTTCATACATGCGCTGCAGGATCTCGG
>Ga0214472_10000921_pt1 | contig 34898 bp, 29 predicted proteins | sample RVTome_6_FD_207662 | JGI IMG/M metagenome (GOLD analysis project Ga0214472, IMG submission 207662) | Soil microbial communities from uranium-contaminated site in the Upper Colorado River Basin, Wyoming, United States - RVT140D175 | ecosystem: Environmental > Terrestrial > Soil > Contaminated >...
CATCGCATGGATTATTGAGACTGATGAGGAAGTTCGCTCGACCGGCCAGTTGCTTATGGGACGAATTGCTAAGGAGTTCAATGAGAGCTTCTACCACGACTACGCAACGAGAGCTACCCGTCGTGTGGAGGGTAGAGACAATAGTGTTCTTGAATTTCCGGGACAAGTGGTTTCTCCTCGTAAAATCGGTGTGTATGTAGACCAGCTTGGTTTGAGCAAGGAACGCAGTTCCAAAGGACTCTTTGTTCCGATTCATAAGGAAGCTCAGCGTATCGATATGCTCGTGAAGCGGTACAAACTTGTTGAAATTATTGAGGAACGCAAAACCGCAAAGGTCGAAGTGCCGTACACACGAACACTTGAAATTGATTTTGAGGAGGATAACCCACGACCTCACTAATCATTAACATCATTACAACGTTAACTTTCGGAGGAAGACATGGCACACGATGTAGACAGGTTCTAATTTTTTTAGCCTGTACAGACTCGTGAGTCCTAATAATATAAATCCAACAAGTTCCATATTTTGTCAAATAGGACTTGGATTTATATGAAAAAACTTACAGTCTCCAGCAAGAAGCTGAATCAGGTACCAAAGGAATTCCAGCCAGAATGGTTTGCGAACCGCATGTTGCTCGCAGCAGAATTCGAGGATGGTAAAGAAGCCTTTGTAAAGTACTCGCGCGGAAAGCTTACGATAATCGTGGGAAAGAAGCCGAAGCGCCTGGACTAGCATCGTGTGTCGGAGTGTTCCTCCGCTAAATAATTATGGAAGATTACTCACACCTAAAATTTGCTATGTATGGGCGCCGCTCAGTCAAAGCCAACAAGACCGAGTTGGATAATAAGGTGGCGTCAATTGAATCCCAGAAGTACGACACCAAGGAGCTGGGAGACAAACACAACGTAACCGTACAGAGAGCATTTTTGGAGACCGAGTCTGCTAGTGAAGCGGAGGTACGGCCCGAGTTCGAGAAGATGATGGCGTACATCGCCGAAGGTAAGGCAAACGCAATTCTCTGCTCGAAGATAGACCGCCTCTCGCGCAATCCTATAGACAGCGCGAGAATCGAGACTTTTATACAGAAAGGAAAGATCAAACTCGTTCTAGCTACTGACCGGATATGGAAACCTGATGATTATGTTATAGCCCGCGTGCTTGAAGCCGCCGCTGCTAATCAGTACATAATTGATTTGAGGAAGCATATTAAGCGTGGGCAGAATGAAGCCTTGCGTAGAGGGTTCAGGCCTGGAATAGCTCCTATTGGATATAAAAACAGTAAGTACCGTGAAAAAGGAACAGAAGAAGAAATACTGGTAGATGAAGATAATGCTCGAATCTTACGCATGATGTTCGACAAGGTTCTCTCTGGCCAGTACACGCCGTTTCAAGTATTGAAGATTGCTACTGATGAATGGGGGTTTCGTTCTCGCAAGACCAGACGTTACCCAAATGGAAGGCCACTCTCAAAAGCGAGCTGGTACAACATTCTCTCCAATCCTTTCTACTATGGTGAATTCCAGTATCCCTACGATAAGGACAACCCGACTGAAAATTGGCACAAGGGAAAGCATAAGCCTCTCATTAAGCGCGCCGAGTTCGACGAGATTCAACGGATTCTAGGTAAAGCAGCGCCACGACCTAAGGTACACACACATGCATACGTTGGACTCATGCGATGTGGTGAATGTGGTGCACGTATTACATGTGAGAATAAGACCAAGAAGCAAAAGAATGGAAATGTCCATCATTACATCTACTATCGTTGCACAGGTCAGGTAGACCCAGATTGCACACAGAAGTGCACTCGTCAGGATGTGTTGGAGGAACAGATAATCGAATATCTAGCTTCTATTCAAATATCTCCTGCATTCCACGATTGGGCAATTGGAGAATTGAGAAAGGAGTATGACCGAGAAAGGGATGATAAGACCACAGTCCTCTATGCCCAACATCGTGAATACGCCAAGGCGAAGACCATGTTGGAACAGTTGTTTCAAATGAGATTGGCTGGAGAAATCAGTTCCGATAAGTATCAGGAAGAGAAGGTTAGATTAGAAACGGAAGAAAGAAGGCTTGCAGGCCAGCTTGAAACGATTGATGCTCGTGTAAAGAAGTGGATATATGATGCTGAACGGCTCCTAACCTTCTCCGAGAGGGCGGTAGAGGAATTTAAGGGTGCGTCATTGGAGAAAAAGAGAGGTATTCTAGCCTCGCTAGGTACCGAACACCCGTTGTTGGATAGAAAGCTGACTATAAAAACAGAAAGCCCCTTGCAGGTTATGCAAGAGGTGGTTTCTGAGATAGACCGAGGCGGAGATTCATTAGAACCTGCTGTTTTCCTTGCAGCATATGGCCCAAATGGAAAAATGCTACCGTCGTGTCTAACCTTGTGGAGATGGCGGGAATCGAACCCGCGTCCGAAAGTGGTGCCGACAGGATGTGGTTACCAAGATAGTCGGTTCGTTATGCCGTACGGTGGGGAACCGACAAGAACCGTACGGGGTACGCTCCAAGGTGTCAGCAGACGGTGGAACGTAAACCGTATGCCCAAAGCCCGATGAATGACACCGCCGATCCCATTACCGGGCATCATGGGGGCGATGCGTCATAGCGTTATGCTACGGCGTAATTGGCGTTGTATGTGCCAGTTAAGGTGTTGAACGGTGTATAAAGCGGTTTGCCGTTCGACCGCTCAAGGCATCCTGGCGGTGACGCTTCCGTCGAAGCCGATCATCCCCATGCCCATATTATACCACATCAAATGCCCTAATTTCAAGTTGTTTTAAAGAAAGAAACCACCCCATTTAGGCGGTTTTCTCGTATGCGTGGTGGGTTGCTTGATGGGGCATTGGGATTAAGCTACACTTCAGCCATGAATGAAGGGCCACCAAAAACAGCGTCTCATACTAGCGAGAGCGTAGAAACCCGAAAAGAGTATTTAGTGGCTTTAGCAAAGGAATTACATGAAAGTCACGAGATTTTTCCTTTTCCGGGCCTCGAACCAGGGTCTTACACGAGCCTAAAAGCCAGTGACGAAGAGTTTCCCGGCTACTCTACTCCCATAGATGACCTGATTGAGCGTTTTGAAAAAGAAGGAATGAAGGTAGTGCTTGGGGAGCATCCTGAGAGCGGGAATGTTTTTATACTTCCGGCGCAAAGCGACGATATAGAAAATGATATGGTGTTCCCTAAGCATTTTCAGACGGGGGGTGTAGTAAGTGAGAAATTAAGGCGGTTAATTGAGCAATCAAAATGACTATGATAAAGGGCTCATGGGGATTACATGAGCCCTTTATAAAGCTGGCCACCCTTGAGGAACAGCGATTAGTGAGTCAGCTTCTCCTGTGCCGGTGAATGCAAGGCGTCGAGACCCTTGGTCTCGACGCCTTCGGCCAGTTCGTGGAATCGCTGCCAAAACCGGAGCAGTTCGGCAGTGCGTCGGGATGAGAGCCATCGCTTCTTGGAAAGTATCTCCAGGTCTTGCAGTAAGTCACGCATTAAGTCGCATGGAGAATCCAGGGAGTACTCCCTGGCGATGGCAAGTACGATGTGCCCTGACGTCTCTCGTAATGAGTACTTGAGGACGAACTCAGAAAGAGCTGTCCCGTAATTCAGAAGCACTGCATTGAGGATGGCAGTTGCCTGATGCGCAAGGTGTGCCCTTTCAGGGTCGGTCAGGTTCCGGCGACCTCGGGTCTTGTCGACGATGATGCACGTAGCGTGCGCAGCGCGCTTGAGTATGAGTGCCTCCTGAGAGACGGAAATCTCTCGCGTCCGCCGTCCGGATCTCATGGGGAGGACCCTCCCTTTAGGTGTGCTAGCGCGGCTACGTGCTGGTCTCGCTCAAATACTGTAAAGACGGTGTTGAGTTGGGTTCTGTTTACTAGATTACGTAGACGGAGGGATGGGCCGAGTAAAACAAAGAACCCACCGGTCCGATTCACGGCGGTGTAGGCGTGGACGATTTCGCCCAGGCCGATATTGTCCACGTTCGAGACATTGGTTACATCCAAAAGAATGCGGGTCGTGCCGATTTTGACCAGGTCGTGAACGGCACGACGAAGCTCCTTGGTACCCTCATTGCTAAGGAGTTGGCCCTGGCAGATGAGAATTCCGATGCCGTCGGCTTTCTGCGTTTCGATTTCCACTAAGCCTCCTTTTCGTAGTCAAAGAACGTTGATTAATATGCATTAGATTGCCGAAATTGTCAAAAAAGTGTGGACCGGCGAGACGAGCGGACTATCCTTCGTATACACCTCTTTCTTTGGCGCGTTGGATGTCCTTCTTCTTAATTGCTTCGCGTTTATCGTATTTCTTTTTACCGCGGGCTACTCCAACCAGAAGCTTTACCTTACCGGCCTTGCCGTACAGCTTCAGTGGCACGAGGGTAACGCCGTGACTCTTGGCCAGGCCGAGCAAGGAAGAGAGTTGGTATTTGGAGAGTAGGAGTTTTCGGTCGGACTGTTCCTGGTAGTCCTTGGGGATATTTCCAGGCTGGTAGGGGGCGATGATGGCGCCCACTAAAAGCGCCTCCTCGTCCTTGATACGAACATACGCCCCCTTGATGCTTGCCTTGCCTGACTTGATGGCCTTTACCTCATGGCCACGCAACACCAAACCGGCCTCGAGGGTGTCGAGAATCTCGTAGTCGTGGTATGCCCGCGGGTTGGTGGCGTAATCGGCCATAGGCCGACTATACCGCAATCACTTGCGTTCCTGAAGGGTTACCTTGCAGGTGTGCTCCTTACTATCCCGAACGTAGGTGAGGGTAAGTATATCGCCGACCCCGTAGGACTGTAACAGGTCAGTAAGGTCATCGGTCGATTTCAGGGTAGTGTCGTTCACCTTAGTGACGATGTCGTGTTCCTTAATGCCTGCCTTCTGCGCCGGTGAGCCGGACAGTACGGCGATGGCGTCCGGACGGTGGTCGCGGATGACGAGCGCGCCTGCGTGCGCAGGCAGGCCATACCGCTTGGCGATGTCCTCATTGAGCATTACGTACGTCAGCCCCAAGAACGGCTTGATAATGCGTCCGTGTTCCAGGATGTCGGTCAGGTCACCCTTGGCCCAGTCGATGGGGAGCGCGAATCCTATATTCTGTGCACCGAAAATAACAGCTGTGTTGATGCCGACCACATGTCCGTCTAAGTCAACGAGTGGTCCGCCGGAGTTTCCTTGGTTTATGGCCACATCGGTTTGAATGACGCCCCGCAGGTTCTCAGTGTGTTCACCCGTACCCATGGAAGCGGAGATAGTGCGGGACAGGCCGGAGATAATGCCACGAGAAACACTGTTGGAGAACATGCCCAATGCATTGCCGATGGCGATGACCGTCTGGCCGGGCTCGAGCTTCCTTGAACTTCCCAGTTTCAGATACGGGAGATCCGCGGTTTCTATCTTCACCATGGCGATGTCGTTGATAGGGTCGCGGGAGAGTACGGTGGCCGAGTGCTCGGTTCCATCGGCCATCACCACGGCATATTCGGCATCCGGGTCGAAGACGACGTGTTTATTGGTGAGGATGAGGCCGTCGGGACTAACGATGAATCCGGAGCCGCCGCCCACCTTGACCTTCTCCTTAGCGCCATCCTCCATCTGGCCCCAGAGAAATGGATTCAGGAATCCGGACGGGCCCAGGTCCTGCATGCGGGGCAGGTATTTAGAAATGACGATACTGACGACACTGGGAGCGACCTTCCGAACCGCCTCTACGGTTTTTTTATCGTAGGCTTGTGCATCCATAGATATCCATTATCCAATGGATAGCCGATTCTATCAAGGAACGACCGGAGCCGTGGCACCGTTTTCATTTGGCGCCGATTCCGTATGATAGGGACATGTTCAGAGACACGCTCAAGGAGGCACTGGATACTCATTGGCCGGGCCATATACATGAGGTCACCGTACCACCCGACCCTTCACTGGGTGACTATTCGTTGAACCTGGCGTTCTCTCTGGCAAAAGCCAAGCGACGGACTACTCAAGATGTCGGCCAGGAAGTCGCCGACTATATCACCGCACAGATGCCCGATGCGATTGAGCGTATCGAAATCGCTGGCCCGGGGTTCGTGAATGTGTTCTTAAAGGATTCGTTCGTGCAGGCCGAACTGGGGAGGATGGAAGAGGCCGGTGAGCACTGGGGGATGTCTTCCATCGGTGGCGGCAAGAAGGTTATCGTCGAGTATGCTTCGCCCAATATTGCCAAGCCCATGCATGTAGGCCATTTGCGGAGCACTATCATTGGCGATGCGCTCGCCAATGTGTATGAGGCGCTCGGGTATACCGTTATTCGGTGGAATTACATTGGTGACTGGGGCACTCAGTTTGGTAAGCTCATTGCCGCGTACAAGCGGTGGGGGAACGAGGCCGATTTGGAGGAAGAACCCATCAAGGCGCTGGTGGACCTCTATGTGTGCTTCACCAAGGAATCGGCCAACGACCCGACACTAGAACAGGCGGGACGAGATGAGTTTCGTAAGCTTGAGGAAGGTGATACCGAGAACCGCACGCTCTGGGAGCGGTTTCGAGCGTTATCGCTCAAGGAGTTCGACGCTATGTATCAGCGTCTAGCAGTTGCCCTAACGGACGAGACGACCGTTACCCGAGGCGAGAGTGACTATGAACAGGAGCTTAGGCCGCTTATTAAAGAGCTCACTGAGGGTGGTGTTGCCGTGGTTGGTGAGGGCGGTGCACTCATCGTAGACCTGGAGTCGTTCGGTATTTCCACGCCCGGCATGCTGGCAAAATCCGACGGTGCGACGGTCTATCTTACCCGTGACATCGCCTCTCTGCGCGAACGGACCATCGAACGCACACCCGAGCGCATCCTCTATGTTGTAGCCAATCAGCAGGCACTGCATTTCGAGCAACTGTTCGCGGTTGCCGAACGGATGAAGCAAAAGGGGCTATTTGGCGACGCGTCCCTGCCCGCACTGATGCATGTAAAATACGGACTGGTCTTGGGGTCGGATGGCAAGAAGTTCTCCACGCGCGAAGGAAATGCCGTACCACTGGCGAATGTCCTGGATGAGGCGGAATTGCGTGCGGTGCGCGTGGTTCGTGAAAAGAATCCCGAGATATCCGAAGAACATGCCGCACATATCGCCCGGACCGTTGCGCTAGCCGCGGTCAAGTACAACGACCTGCGCCAGCATCCGCATTCGGACATCGTCTTTGACTGGGATGCGATGCTCGACCTGACAGGCAACAGCGGACCGTACTTACAATATACCCACGCACGCCTGCGGAGCATTCTCGCCAGGGCGGGCCATCTCTCCGGAGGCGGGGACCGTTCGCTTTTGAGAGAGCCGACCGAGCGGACGGCTATACGGCATCTCATGGAATTTCCATTTGCCGTGGCTCATAGTGCACGATTTTCTACACTGAATGGCCTCGCATTGTATCTGTATGAACTTGCAGTGACGGCCAATCGGTACTACGAACAGGTCCGCATTCTTGAGGACGAAAACGTGCCCCGTAAGGAGGCACGATTGGTATTGGTGACGGCCATGGCAACCGTTCTGAAACGAGGTCTCGCGCTACTGGGTATCTCTGCCCCTGAACGCATCTAGTGGTTTCTGCGGCGCAGTCTCAGAAAAAGGACCGCGGCCCCGAGTGCGCCACCAGCATCGGCAATGAGGTCACCGAGCGTATCGGTCAAGCCCCCGCCGTGGAAGTAGCGCCAAACGAATGCCTGCCAGCCGGATGGCGCATCGGAGAACAGGTGACCGGAGAGATATTCGGCAATCTCCCACCCGACCCCGACCAGCATGGTTCCTCCGAGCAGAAAGATCAGCACCGCCGGGCCGTGGAGCTGCTTGAGGTCGCGTATGAACCAGGCGACGAGGAGCCAAGCGATAGTGAATCCGCCGGCGACATGGAGAAATGTGTCAAAGTTCGGGAACCGCTGGTACCACTCCGTGGAGCCAGCCGGAATGATGCCCGCGACCAGGACCGAAAGCACGGCGAGCACGGCGTAAGTCAGTGGCATCAAGGAAGTATGCCGGAGCAGGGCGCTCCGGGCAAGCATATTCTTATTAGTACTCGGTCTGGGCGCTCTCCAGGGCCTGCAGGTCATGGAGATATTTTTTTGCCAGGAAGCGTTCACGAACACTCCCATCGCGGTCGTGTTCGTAGATGAGCTGGATGACAAGGAAAAGGCAGAAGATGACGCCGGCGGCGATGGCGCGCAGGAGTGCATCGTGCGGCGTGAACGCCATAATCATGATGCTGAAGATGAGGGAAATGATGATAACCACGAACCATGCAAAACGGCCGATATAGTCGTTTTTCTTAGAGCGGATATTTTCACGCGCCTCGGTGGCCTCATTGGTGGTCTGCAGAATGCCCTCGTACAGTTCGGTATTGTAGGGCTCGTTCAAGGACGGCAACGTGTAGACCCCGTAGGTGACGGCGCGAAAGAGCGGGTTACCCTTTTCATATGAGGCAAACGTCTGTCCTTCGAAGGACTTGAGATAGGTGATGATGGCGTTTCTGATTCGTTCAAACCATGTCTCCAAAGACGGATGTGCCTTCTTCAAATGCAGGGAAAGGTGATAGATGCGGCGTATCTTATTGAGCTCAACGGCTATGTGTTCATCCAGTCCAGTACGTCGGGTCAGGGTCTTAAACATCAAAAAACCGACGGTGATGGAGAACAGGACCCCCAAGTTCAGGGCGTAGGGGACAATGATGTCCAGCGTGTCTTCGCCGGTATAGGGAACTGCCTGAGCGATGGCCCAGGCCAGAATGGCTAGTACGAGGATACGAACCCAGGTCCATGGATTGCGAGTTGTCGAGTGCGCGGATGGCATGCCTTCATTATACAGGCGGTTGCGGAAAGAGCGTGTTGATGATATAGTGTGTGTTTAGAAGGGTAGCTATATCGCGGGGTGGAGAAGTGGTATCTCGTTGGGCTCATAACCCAAAGATCGCAGGTTCAAATCCTGCCCCCGCAACAGACTTGGAGAGGCAGACGTGAAAGCGTCTGCCTCTCCTTTTATGGCCTCATTATTGAGAGATTCCGGCGCATTTTTCGGGAGAAGTAGGGGAAGGAAATAACAGATCCTGGCTAGTTTTTGGCCATTCGCATCCCCATCTCTTTCATGGCCCTGCCCACAACATCTGCCACAAAATCCTTTCGAGCTTTCACCAACACGGGGAGCGCAATAAGTACTGAAGCATTGCTGGTGGGAAGAAGTCTAACCTTCCCTTGATTGAATTCCGTCAGATGGGTAAGAAATTCATCAAGCCATGAAGGCGTGATTGTCAGCACATCATCAAAGTCAATCTGAATGGGCTGGTCGGGATCCAGTTGGGGGCGAATGGCGTTAAACGCTTCCTGCCCAGCGGGTCGTGAAACAAGCACGTTACCGAATTTTTTTAGTTGAATGGTCTGCATGATTAGTTTTTAGAATCTTATAACGCCATATGAGCCTCGGATATTCTGGGCGGCCATCCCTATACGAAGAAATCCGGGCTTCTTAATAGCTACGTTGGCGACTCCAATGCCTGACTGGAGAAGAAGCCCGATAGGATTCGACTCGACTGCGCTGAGAACGACTTTGAGCCCGTTGCCTCTCCTCTCGGGATTTCTTCCCGACACAATCTCTGTGAACGCCACCTTTAGTGCCTCCACATCAGTAGAAATACTCGGCCTCACCTGGTGCAATGTCATCTTCACTCCACGACCCCGATCCGCTATAACTATAATCCTTTTCCTGAGATCATACGCGTAAAAAATCCCGGGCGTATCAGGCCAGTTGCCAGTGTTGTGAGCAAATGAGTTGTCGCCAATTTCACCTGTAATAAGCGTGATGAGCGAGTCGAGGGTTTCTGGATTGCTTTTGTCCTGCTGAAGCTCAAGGCCCATCTTCGCTATTCGGCTGGTAAATCTATCCGGGCGTTCACAGTAATATTCACTGGGAAGTTCCGGCGGTATTGCACTGGTAGCCCACACCAAGCCCAGACCTTCTATGTCGATGGCAAACTTTTTAATTTCTTCCAGTGGGTAGTAACGCTGCTTACCAGTACTTCGCTCTGGTTTAAGTTTTCCGGATTTATCCCAATTGCGAAGAGTCTGGGCAGATACGCCAAGTATTTTTGCAGCTTCACTTATACGTATCTTGTTGGGGGCCATTGATCTTACAAGTTTATATCCTAAACTTGTTAAAGTCAAGAGTATTTGTAGGTTTTTAAGGTAAAATCTACACATTATAGACCAATCTACCGAGCCTTTTTGAGCTTGTCGCAACAGTCGCCAGCGCGCCCTAAGGGCAGATTGCTGGATTTCTTGCTTGAAAATCAATAAAAAGTGGGGTATATTGCTTCTGTTTTATCACCGTACCGGTCCTTTCCGGGACGGAGGGCCGGCGTAGTTCAACGGTTAGAACGAAGCACTCATAACGCTTAGACGGAAGTTCGACTCTTCCCGCCGGCACTGTATTATATGGTAAATGGTCAGTGGCTTAGCTAGTAGTGAACAGTTCGTGGCTCATAACGATCTGTCTAGCGCCTAATATTCTAATTAATCTCTCTATGGAAGGATTCAACTATCAAGTACATACCTATCCCTCCGGGCTTCGGCTCGTGACGGTACCTATGCCTTCGGCCAAAACCGCGACGGTCTTTGTGCAGGTTTCAGCGGGCTCCATGTATGAATCTAAGCGAACCAACGGCGTAGCGCATTTCCTGGAGCACATGATGTTTAAGGGAACGAAGAACCGTCCCGGATATCTAGATATCTCACGCGAGCTGGACCGTTTGGGTGCCGACTACAATGCCTATACGACCAAGGAGTGGACGGGTTATTACGCGCGCGTGGCCGCCGGACAATTGGATACCGCTATGAATGTGGTAACCGACATATTCCTCAACTCGCTTTTGGAGCAGGGCGCCATGGACGTGGAGCGTGGTCCCATCATTGAAGAATTACGTATGCGCGAGGATGACCATCAGCAGAACCTGGGCTATTTGGCTGAGCATCAGTTGTGGGGCGACCAGCCGGCCGGGTGGGAGATTGGTGGGCACATCGAGAACATCCAGCAGATGAAACAGCAAGATTTGGTGGATTATTTTGATTCGCATTATATCGCCTCCAACACGGTCGTTGCCGTTGCCGGGAATATCGATCCAGAGTATGTCCGCGAGCGCATCGGCGTACACATGGCGCATATCCGCAAGGGCGAGCGGGCTCACCGGCCAAAAACTGAAGAAAAGCAGGATGCACCGGCTCTCTTAGTCCATCCAAAAGATGTCGAGCAGGCCTACATGCAGTTGAGCGTGCGAGCGTTCGGCCAGCACGATGACCGTCGATATCCGCTTGCGATCTTGGCGGCTGTGCTGGGCGGGGGGATGAGCTCACGTTTATTTGATGAGATACGCGAAAAACGAGGCCTGGCATACTATGTGTTTGCCACGAACACATTCTACCTGGACGCTGGCTATTTCGAGGTCGGTGTCGGTGCAAACCGTGACAAGGCGGATGACGCCATCTCGGTCATTCTTCAGGAATTGTCTAAGATTAAGGAGGAGGGCGTAACCGAGGACGAACTCCAGCGGGTCAAAGACCGCGCCGAAGGCGGCATGTCACTTGCCCTGGAAAGTAGCAAGGCCATCGCCAACACCTACGGGGAGTCGCTTTTGTTCTACGAGAAGGTCCATACGCCCGAGGAAGAACTTGCTAAGCTCAAGGCGGTTACAAATGAGCAAATCAAACAAGTCGCGGGTGAGCTATTCAGGCCCGAACGACTTAATCTGGCGGTCATCGGTCCGTATCGGGATAAGCACCCATTTGAGGGTATCTTGAAATTGTAGTCATGACGCGTGCACAGGTAGACATTTCCATGTTGAGCATTTTCCGGGCCTTAGTGCCCGTTTTGCTCGTCTTTTTAGTGTACCTGTTGGGCGATGTGCTTATTATCCTCTGTTTCGGTATCGTCATCGCTTCGGCGGTAAATCCGTTTGTCATGTGGCTGGAACAGCGTCGGGTACCTCGCATTGCAGCGGTCTTGATACTCTATCTTATGGTCATCGCGTTGGTTGTTCTGCTTTCCTCGCTCATCGTTCCCGAGCTGACCCGTGACCTCTCTCAGTTGACCTCGTTCGTGCCTCAATTGACTCAGAACCTCTCGTCTTCCCTGGATTCCGTCCAGGAGAATGGTCGCTATTTCGATGTCGTTGCGGAGATTCAGAACATTCTGGAGTCTGTGAGCGGCTATCTCCAGCAATTTTCACGGTCTGCGTTGAGTTTGGTCGTAGGTGCATTTGGCGGAGTTATTTCATTCGTTGCGGTTATTGTTATTTCGTTCTATTTGGCGGCCATGAAGGGTGGTGTGGAGAGTTTTCTGGAGGCAGTCGTACCTGAGCGTTATGAATCCTATGTTATCGACCTGTGGCGACGAGCGGAGGCAAAAATGGGCTTGTGGTTCCAGGGCCAGTTGCTTCTAGCACTCATCGTGGGCCTGCTGGTATATGTTGGCTTATCACTTCTGGGCGTGCGGTTTGCACTGCTTTTGGCGGTACTGGCTATGATGTTGGAGCTCGTACCTATGGTAGGGCCTATCCTGGCGGCCATTCCGGCCCTGGGACTGGCGTTCCTGCAGGGACCCCAGACAGCACTGTGGGTATTTGCCCTCTATGCCGGTGTCCAGCAACTGGAGAACCATGTGCTACTCCCCATCATTATGGGTAAAACGACGGGCATGAACCCTATTGTCGTCATCTTGGCTATACTCATCGGAGGGCAGCTTGCGGGTATCGCCGGGGCTATTCTCGGCGTGCCGGTCGCCACGGTTATTGTGGAGATCCTCGATGATGTTGCGCGCGCGAAAACGAGTAGAAAGGCAACATAAGCCCTAGAAAAGAGGCATTAATCCTTCAATGCCTAACCTAAGTCCCTAAAGCCTTCTCCGTTCACGCCTAGGCATCCTAACGTCTCACTAGCTCATGTCTGCTCCAACACTCTATATCGTCGCCACTCCCATCGGAAACCTTAAAGATATTTCTCTGCGTGCTTTGGACGTGCTTCGGAGCGTTTCTCTCGTGTTTGCTGAGGACACGCGGGTGACCGCAAAGCTCCTGGCGGCGCATGGCATCACGGTTTCGCTTGCCGTGTACCATCAGCACAGCGGCTCTCAGGCGATACAAAAGGCCATCCAAGCATTGCGTGACGGCCAGGATATCGCGCTCGTATCTGATGCCGGAACGCCGGGCATCAACGATCCCGGGGGAAAGCTTGTTCATGAAGTGGTCCAGGCGGTCCCCGGGGCTGCTGTGGTGCCAATCCCGGGAGCAAACGCAGCTCTGGCGGCGTTGAGTGTCTCGGGATTTCCGACAGATTCGTTTATATATCGTGGCTTTGTGCCGCATAAGAAAGGACGGCAGACATTCTGGAAGAACATCGCCCAGGAGCAAGGAACACAGGTGTTCTATGAGTCAAAACATCGCATTATGCGCGCTCTCTCCGAGCTTGGTGAGGTATTATCTGAAGTGGAGCAGGTCGCTCGTCCGCTCATGGTTGCTCGCGAGCTCACCAAAATGCATGAGACGCTCTACCGCGGCTCGGCCACCGAGGTCCGTACACTTCTAGAGGGAGACAAAGTACTCGGTGAGTTTGTGGTGGTGATTGGACCCTGGAGAGCTACTAGCCGCTAGCCAATAGCCGTTGGCTATTGGTCGTGCTATTATCGCGATCAATGCAGGATTTTCGAGAATTGAAGATTTGGCAAAAAGCGATGAATATTGCCCAAGAGACCCATCACCTGGCCGGGCTTTTACCGGCAGGAAGTAGTCGTTCTCTCGCCGAGCAAATGAGGAGAAGTGCCATTTCAATACCTTCAAATATTGCCGAAGGACGGATGAGATCAAGTGATGCAGATTTTAAGCGATTCTTGACGGTTGCTTTTGCTTCAGGAGCAGAACTGGAAACTCAGCTTGAGCTCGCGCGACGTTTCTATCCGAAACAGGGAATCGAAGGGCGATGTGCTAAGATTGAGAAATCATTGGGTGACCTGATGCCAATGATGAACCGGTTCATCTCCCAGCTAAAGGCCAAAAGTTAACAGCCAACGGCTAGTAGCTAATAGCTATGTCTTTTTACATCACCACCTCCATCATGTACACGAACGGGCCCCCGCATATCGGGTTCGCCCTGGAGCTCGTACAGGCCGATGTCTTGGCCCGGTATCATCGACAAATGGGCGAAAACGTTCGTTTTTTGACGGGTACTGACGAGCATGGGACCAAGATAGCTCGCTCGGCCGCCGCGGCAGGCATGGAGCCACAGGCATTCGTGGACAGTATAGCCGGCCAGGTTAGAGCGTTAGCCGACCAGCTAGCTATCTCAAACGATGATTTCATCAGGACGACCGACCGGGAGCGTCATTGGCCTGCAGTTGAGCGCCTGTGGGGTGTTTTGGCCGATAACGGAGACCTCTACAAGAAGTCCTACGAAGGATACTACTGCGTCGGTCACGAGGCATTCATCAAGGCCAGCGAACTCGTAGACGGACGGTGCCCACTCCATAAAACCCCCACAGAGCTTGTTCGTGAGGAAAATTGGTTTTTTAAGCTCTCGAAATATCGTGATCAGGTTAGGAAATTAGTGTGGAACGATGACATTGGTATCGTTCCGGCAACAAGAAAGCAGGAGATACTTAATCTTTTGGAGGATGCCGAAGATATTAGCTTTAGTCGTCCCTCAGCAAATCTTTCGTGGGGGATTCCGGTTCCGGGGGACCCGACCCAGACCATGTATGTATGGGCAGACGCCCTCACAAACTATATATCCGCCCTCGATTACGGCGCGCCTGATTCCCAGCAAGCATCGAGCGCCTTTCGTGAATTCTGGCCCGCCAATGTGCATCTCATTGGAAAGGATATCCTTCGTTTTCATGCCATGATCTGGCCAGCTATGCTTTTAGCCGCAGGACTGGAAGTTCCCAAGGCGATATTCGTACATGGATTTATTAATGTTGATGGCGAGAAAATGTCTAAAACGCTGGGGAATGTCATAGACCCCCACGAACTCCTAGGACGGCATGGAGCTGAGGTTGCGCGATACTATCTGCTTCGTGAGATACCTTCAACTGATGACGGTGATTTCTCGTGGGAAAATGTGAAGAATCGATATGAAAGCGACCTTGCTAACGGCTTAGGTAACCTGGTCCAGCGTGTAGCCACGCTCATTCGTTCCAGGGCTGAAGGGGAGGTACGATATTGGGCTACTATGGACGAGGCTATCCCGGCCCTAAAAGAGCTATTGGAAGACCGGCAGTACCACGAGGCAGTGGCACAATTTCGCCTCCATGATGCGCTTGGCCAGGTATGGGCGAAAATCGGCACCGCCAACGCGTATGTAAACGAGCAAGAGCCGTGGAAGCAGGAAGGCGAGGCCCTTCATGAGACACTCGGTGCCGTGTCTGCCATGATAGGGCATATTGCCTGGCTTGTTCAGCCGTTTATGCCAGGGACCGCCGAGCGTATTTCCAGGCTTTTCAATGTTCCCCTTGGTGAGTGGCAAGACGGTACTCGAGTCACTCCCGAAAAGCCCGAGCCGCTCTTTCCCCGGGAGCGGTAACGGTTCAAATAACATTCATAAAATAAAGAATCTCCCGAGTATAAGGAGATTCTTTATTTTACTAGATATTATATTGTCTGTGCACATGTTTTGTTATTCGTCCTACGTGAATATAGGGCACATTCCTCTGTACCTTGCGGTCTGCGGTAGCGTGGGGCTATAATCGAAGCATATGAAACACCCTCACATCCGTCTTTTTGATACTCATGCACACCCGCAATTTTCCCAGTATGACGAAGACCGGGAAGCGGTTGTTTCTACGGCGCTGGAAAATGGCATCGGAATGTTCTGTGTAGGTACTGACGTGGATTCCTCTCGTCGCGCTATCAAACTTTCAGAACGTTACGACGGCGTATTCGCTACCGTTGGTATACATCCCAACGATGTAGTAGGCGTACCGGTTAATGTAGAGGAGCTTAAGGAGCTGGCAATGCATCGGAAGGTCGTCGCTGTTGGCGAGACGGGCCTCGATTTTTATCGGACAGAAAGAAAGGCATCTCAGCGAATACAGCAAGAACACTTTTTCGACCACATGCGTATTGCCGATACATTGGACCTACCTCTTATCATTCACTGCCGACAGGCACATGAAGAAATGCTGGGACTGCTCGAAGAGGAATTGCGCAGGCCAACCCTGACACGCCTTCCCCGCGGCGTAATCCATTCGTTCACGGGAACTGCAGAGCACGCCAATCGGTACATAGAGCTGGGGTTCGCTCTCGGGCTCAACGGTATTGTCACGTTCTCCCAAGAATACGAGGAGATGGTCCGTTCGCTACCGCCGCATTCATTTCTTTTGGAGACGGACGCTCCGTATCTTGCCCCGGCTCCTTATCGCGGAAAGCGCAACGAGCCTCTCTATGTATTAGAGGTCGCTCGAATGGTGGCGAATATGAGGGGAGAGAACACAGAGGCTATACTCACGTATTCTCTCAATAATACATTAACTACGTTTAGTAAGGTATATGTATTATAGTATGTAGTGTTTTGTAATAGTAACCTTATGTTTTTCTGGCGCTGGTACTGTTTTCTGAATTAATTGTTTCTGTATCACTGCCCTTCTTCTATAAATACTTCTCGGACCCATCCCTCTCTGTACCACTATCGGAACGCATAATTTACCTAAGTGTGCCAACTTCTATTTTTTGACCGAGTGTTTTTTGAACCATTTAATTTATCTTAAAAAATTATCCCCTTACCTCTGAACTCTACGAGTAGATTTTCTTGGTATAATCAATATCAGGTTGAGTGGCCCGTGATGATGCGCGAGTGCGCACAAACCACTTTCTCCTGTTGCATGAATCGTTTTCTCTCTCGACTCCCCAAGCCCTCCCTCATCGCATTCATTGCGCTCTTTCTTCTTGCCCTCACCGCCACTGCCGGCTCCCTGACCCCCTCTGCATCTCCCGCTTCCACCTTCCGCACCTTAAGCGAGATATATGACGCCATAGCCTCTGATTCTTTTGATTCTTCTTCAATCACCGCCTCCTCCTCCGGCTCTCTCATCCAGCACCTCAAATACATCGAAGAGAACATCTTCGTCCTCTCCTCTAACTCCCTGGATTTTGACGAGTTCGTGGATGCAATGACGCTGGATGCGAATACGACGATTGCGAGTGGGGGGTTCAGCTTCAGCGTGTTGGGGAATGTGGGGATTGGGACGACCACGCCCACCACTACGCTGGATGTCTCCGGTTCCGCATCGGTTTCCGGCAACTTTGAGCTAGGCGGATATGCCTCAATATCAAGCGACCTGTTTGTGCAGGGGAATGTGGGGATTGGCAATATCACCCCTAATGAAAAACTCGATGTGACCGGCAACATTCTCGCCTCTACATCGGGGAACGTAGACTTTATCCTCAAAAGCACTTCGGCAGTCGGTGATGAAGGAACATTTACCATCCGTTCGGCAGGTGCGAGCGATGAGCTCCAAATCCTTGCCAATACGCAGAAAATGGTGAGCATTGCCTCTACCGCATTCTATAACACAACGAGTACCGCTTCTCCTACTGGGGTGGTGGTTATGAAAGTGGGGGCGACTACTCGGGGAGGAATTATTTTCGGTCCCACAAACACAAACCCGGCAAATATCCATTCTCGTACCGATGGAAGTTACCCCGGCCTGAACATTGAGAGTAATGGGTCATTACAGCTCTGGGTGAATGGAGCTAGTAATACCGATGTTCTCGCCGCAATTTTTCTAGAGGATGATACCGTAAGCGGACTTGGGAAGGTGGAAGGGCTGTATACCATCCAGGGCCGCGATTTCCGAGAGCTCCGTTTACGGGGAGGAGACGCCAATGGTCCGACCGACGGCGTAAATATTCAGACGGCGATCGATACCAGTGAAAACTACCTTGACCGTTTCGTAGTTCAGGCGTTCTCACAGAGTCCAATTATTTATCTGACGAACTTCAGTAATTTTGGTATTGGCGATACGTCTCCGGACGCAAGGACAGAAATTGTTGCCAGCGGTTCAGGAGATATCCTGAACATTAGCAGTACGGTCGATGCAGACGGCGATCTACTTACGGTCGCCTCCACCGGCAACATCGGGATTGGCACGACTGCCCCCCAGAACCTTCTTCATATCAGTGGTGGGTCCGGCAACCAGCTCCGCCTGGACAGCGCCGCTGGCGAGAACGCGGTCATCGAGCTGTATGTGAACGCCGTCCGTAAGTGGGAGATCGCGAGCGATGTATCCGGCGCAGGGGAACCTGATGCCCTGGATATCCGCGGTGAAGACGGCGATTCGCTGTTTACCTTCATGCAATCCGGACGCGTCGGTATCGGCACCACCACTCCCACCACTACGCTGGATGTCTCCGGATCCGCATCGGTTTCCGGCAACTTTGAGCTGGGCGGTACCGTCTCTTCCCATCTCATCCCCACGGCCCATAACACCTACGATCTGGGTTCTGACGCCGTACGCTGGCGCGATGTGTATGTGTCGTCAGGTTCTCTGCATATCGGTAATTCTTCCGGCAACGAATCGGCATTCAGTCACGACCCCGCTACTGGAGAACTTAACATTGAGGCTGCCGGAGAGGCTATTCTTTTTAATAGTCACATCAAAATGGATTCCACCTTTAATATCAATTTTATAGATGACCCAGAGGATCCTACTGGAGCGAGTGCAACAATCACTCGTGAGACTCTTGAGTTCAACCAATCCTCAGGCACGATGCTCAAGCTCACCTCAGACGGTTTCCTTGGCATTGGTGTTACGGAGGACCCAACCAATCATTTGGAAGTTGCCGGCACCGCCTCTATCTCCGGCACTGTCATCATGTCTGGCCTCTCCGGGGTCGATGGTTCCGAGGACTACCTTTGTCTGGACCAAACCACTAAGGAAGTCTACTTCGGTGCCTCCTGTACGCCGTCCTCTATTCGCTTCAAACAGAATGTGCAAGACCTGCCACACGGTCTGGACTGGGTCTCCCAGCTCCGCCCGGTCACCTTTGACTGGAAGGAGAGTGGCGAGCCTTCCCTCGGCTTCATTGCAGAAGAAGTAGCTTCCGTCAGTCCGCTCTTAGCCCTCTACCAAGACAATCAGATATGGAGTGTGAACTACCAAGTCATGACCGCAGTCCTGGCAAAGAGCATCCAGGAGCTCAACGATCGCATTGATGCCCAGCAAGGTACTTTGTTTCTGACCGGAGAGAACCCCGATACAAACTCGCTCTTTGCGAGCATCGTGGCGTTGTTCAAGGAACTGCTGGGTATCGAGTTTGAGCGGGGAGTAGTACAGACACTTAAGGGGGTCTTTCAACAGGAACTCTGCGTCGGTGAACGGTGTATTACGGCGGAGCAGTTTAACCAGTTGCTGGATAATGCCGGCATCGCTCCCACTTCTTCTTCTTCTGCATCCCCTGAACCTAATCAATCGTCGGGCACCCCCACCTCCCTGACCGTCATCAAAAAGGTCATCGGCGGTCAGCAGACGGCGACGGACTTCTCATTCACCATTGTCGGGCCCAACGGAAGCTACTCTTATCCGTTCGGCGATGACGACAACAACGACGACGATTTGGGTGGTATCCAAAGGACCAGCGTTCAGGCCGGCACCTATACCATTACCGAGGTCGACTCCCAGGGATACGAAGTCAACTATCAGGTCGGCAACGAGACTCCGAACAGTACGGGCTGTGTTGTCGATGCGACGGATGGTGGTTCTGTGACCTGCACCATAACGAATACATATGATACTGAAGTTCTCTATGGCTGCACTGATTCCAATGCTCTCAATTATGATAAAAGTGCGGAGAAGGATAACAACACGTGTAAGTACTCAACAGACACAATCCCTCCGACCATCTCCCTGAATGGAGATGCCGCTATTACCCTCACCGAAGGGGATTCCTACACCGACCTTGGCGCAACCGCGCAGGACGATGTTGATGGTAGTCTGCCCGATGATGCCATACAGGTGATAGATTCCGTGAACACCGCCATTCCCGGATCCTACACGGTTACCTACTCCGTCTCTGATGCCGCCGGAAACACGGCCACCGTGACCCGCACCGTGACGGTAAAACCAGCCTCAGGCACATAGGGGCAAGCAACTCGTAGTCTCAACCGAGCCCCATATGAAGGAACACCTTCCACCAATCCAGGAAGGTGTTCCTTCATATTCCCGACCCAAGGAATACTAAATACCAGGAGATGTTAAAGGGCCCCTTTAACATCTCCTGGGGCGGAGCTCCTTCTTGGCCTCTGGCCCCTCCCAAGAATGCTTTACGGTTTTTGGGTTTATGGTAGTAATCGGGGATATGTATACCCGATTACAAAAATTCCTGTCCAGGAAGTTATTTCCACGCCTATAATCGAGGGAACGCAAAAGAGCGGATATTTCGGTCTTCTGACGATTATCGTTTCTTTCTCTTACGACTTAGGCAGAACCTGAAACCCGACGGCACCGAGAGTAGATTTTTCCGTCCTTTGCCCGCAGGGTCATCCTCTTTGATTGCGTACTGCTTAATGCAAAATCACTTCCACCTTCTGTTGCGGCAGAACAGCGATACTCCACCAGTAAACTTATAGGAAAGATTTGTACGAGCTACTCAAAATACTTCAATAAGAAATACGGGCGAGTAGGGCATATTTTTCAGGACCAATTCAAACAGAAACAAGTAAATGATAATCGATACCTTCTCTGGGTTTCTGCTTACCTACATCTCAATCCTGTAGAAGCACACCTAACAGAGGATGCGCAGTCGTATCCATGGAGCAGTATTGCCGGATACGATAAGAAGAGCGGGCACGACTGAGGGATGCTCGATCCGGATAGTATAGTAGGACAACTGGATGATTCATACATGCATTTCCTTGCGGACGCTCGAAAGGCCCAAGAGTACACTCATGTGAAAGGGGCCCTTTAACAGGGGTGTAGGGACACCTACACGTACACATGGGTGCTCTGTAGATTAAGGTGGAGCCGTAGGAGGGTCTTCAAAGCTGTCTATTGGGTTACTCATTTATAATCTAAGTCCGTAGCATAAGATATACACAAAAACAGTTGGAATATATGGATAAGGTGGTAGTTTTGAAATACGTTTTACGTGTAAATACAGTAGAAATTAATTATATGAATTCCCACCGAGTATCCAAAAAATCATCGCGGACTCATTCAGTAGATGAAGCGGTCCGGATGTCGTCCGGCACTATTGTACTCCATGAACTTGCTCGGCGAGGAGTGACTACTTTCCGGCAGATTACCATGAGCCATACGGTTCGGACGTACGGCGCACACTTGAGTGAGAATAGTTTCTATACCGCTATCGCCCGTCTGCGTAAGCGAGGTATGATTGATAAAGATGGGTATGCCTACGCACTCACTCCGAAGGGTGAGTGGGAGGCGGTCAAGGCGACCGTCCGACTCCAGATTGTCTTGGCGGAAACTATGCCGACGCGGGAGCGTGCATGGGACGGTAAGTGGCACATCGTGCTGTTCGATTTTCCGGAGAAGAAGCGTCCCTACCGTGACTACCTTCGATTAACACTCAAGCGTATGGGATTCAATGAGTTCCAGCGAAGTACCTGGATATCGCCGCATCCGATTTTGGGCGCTCTACAAGAGCTCATCCACATGCCTCAGCTCGAGCGACATATCCGACTCATTACCGCCCAGGACATAAACTACGACAAGGACCTCCGAAAGTTTTTCAGGCTTTCGTGAATAGCGTGATTAGTGTCATGGGTCTTAAGTCCACTATAGACGACAGCCTATAAGTGGAAGGAATCATTCAGAAAAAAAGGAGGATACTCAAATATAGCAAAATAACAGCTCCATACGAATTGGAGCTGTTATTTTGTCCTCAAGAACCGTGTAGGCATGTTTTGAGGACTCTGCGCACGAGATACAGATACCCAAGGTATATTAATGTAGATGTATGTTAAGTAACGTAAATTATTAGTGTTATGTATGGAATAAATCAAAAATACATTTTCTATTTCTATTCATCATAATTTTTTATGAATGACTCATCAGTATAAAGTGGGCTATTTGCTTTATTTTTTTCTGAACCGTTAAGAAAAAATACGCGGAGCTGTCTTACGTGGTGTCTTTATCGGTTGTATACTTGGTGTATGGGCTTTGTAGATACGGTGAATCGTTTTTTTGTATCAATCGAAGGTTTCACTTCGCTGGTTTTTTCCGCCTCCTTGATAGCTGTTTTGGTTATTGTGCTGTTTGCGGTCGTCGCCGCGATTCCGTTCTTGGCCGCCGGCAATGCCCTGGGTATTCTTCGTTTCGGTACACAATACTTCACATCGGCGTATGGGCGATTGCCGGCACGTAAACGGACTTGGGGGACTGTTTTCGATGCACGAACCCTACGGCCGTTGCCGTTTGTGATGGTTGAGCTACGGGGTCATGACCAGCGTGTTCTGGAGAGCAGGGTCACCGATGAGCAAGGACGATATGGATTCCTCGCGACTCCCGATTCCTTAATAGTGAGCGAGGTTCACGTGTATCTTTCCGTCGTCGCGCCAAACCATGTATTTCCGGCAAAGGATGTGAATGAATCATACAGGCTCATGTATGGAAACGTGTATACCGGACAGTCGTTGACTGTCCGGTCGGAAATGCTTATCGGGTTCGATATTCCGGTAGAGCCGACGACAGTAAAGGATGTGCGTCGTGCCAAAGCGCCCACCGTCAGAGTTGGTATTGTTTCGGCCGCCATGGCCGATGCGGGACTTTGGGTCGGGACGATTGCCGTTCCACTTGCATTTCTACTGGTACCCAACCCCTTTACGCTGGGATTTCTGTTTCTGTTCCTGGGTACCGTCTCTCTGCGCCTCTTTGGTATCAAAGAACGTCCGTATGGTACGGTTACTGATACGGATGGAATTGCCATTCCCTTTGCGTTGCTGACCGTACATGATACAAACGAAAGACGAGTGGCATTCGCGGTCACCGACGAGCGGGGCCGTTACTTCCTGTCCTTGGGACGCGGGCGCTATACGATACGGGCACATGCGCCCGCGAATATTTCTCCTCCCAGAACGTCACACAAGGATGTCACAACGACGAGCGGGTGGGTGACCGAACAATTCACACTCTGAACAGTATGCCTAAGCCATATGACAAAGTATTTCTCATCGTGCTTGATGGGTTCGGGCTTGCCGATCCTGGTCCCGGAAACGCTATCCTCGGATCCGGCGCCCCGTTCCTGAATGAGTTAGTTGCGCAGTATCCGTCCATGAGTTTGTCTGCGGCGGGATTGGTTGTGGGATTGCCGTGGGGACAGCCCGGCAACTCAGAGGTCGGCCATGCGGCGTTGGGGACGGGCCGTATCATCGTCCAGGACCTGGCGCATATTAATCACGAGATACGGACCAAGAATTTCTTCAAGAATAAAGTGTTCGTGGACGCGGCTAAACACTGTAAGGAGCACGACTCCGCTTTGCACCTGATGGGGTGTACGAGTCCGGGTGGTATTCATGCCCACACGGATCACCTCATTGCGCTTCTGGAATTCGCCAAGCAACAGAAATTGCCTAAGGTGTTCATACACTTCATCACTGATGGCCAGGATATGCCTCCCCAGGATGCTGTGAATGTCCTGAAAACATTGGAGAAGCCGCTCAAGAAGGCGGGCGCGGAAGTCGCATCCGTCAGCGGACGGTCGTTCGCTATGGACCGTGTGCTGAACTGGAATCTTACCGAGCAGGTGTGGCATGCCGTCGTATTGGGCGACGCCCCGGCGATTGAAGGTCCTCAGGCGTATCTGGAGGCGGCGTATGCGGGTGGAGAGACCGATTATAGTGTTGCACCCGCGACTGTTGTTCGAGATGGCCTGCCGATAGGTGCCGTGCAGGATAACGACGCAATTCTGTTCTTTGATTTTCGAAATGACCGTGTTCGCCAGCTTGTGACGCCGTTCGTCTTGGGCGAGGAGTTCGACGGGTTTGACCGTGTCCGTATGCCGCAGAACCTCTACGTGGGGACCATGACGAAATATACTGAAGCGTTTGTGGTGCCTGTCGCCTACCCTGCATGGGAATTGGAGCAGACGCTTGGGCAGATCATTAGCGAGCAGGGAGTGACGCAATACCGTATCGCCGAAAAAGAAAAAGAGGCGCATGTGACCAGCTTTTTCAATGGCGGACGTATCAACGCATTTCCTGCCGAGGAACGCCTCATCGCCTCATCACGACAGATGAGAGGCGATGAATATGTGAAGCATCCGGAGATGTCCGCGCAGAAGATTTTGGAAACGGTGCTGGAGAAAAAAGATGACCCTCATGCGCGTTTGTATGTCATCAACTTTGCTAATCCCGATATGATTGGACATACGGGCAACCTGAAAGCCGCGACTCGGGCGGTCAGTATTACTGATGATGCGGTAAAGCGACTTATCCAGGGAATCCAGGATGTGCCCAACCATGCGGTCATCATCACTGCGGACCATGGGAATGCAGAGGAGCTTATTGATCCGCTCACCGGACAAGAGGACACCCAGCATTCTGCCCGCAACGTACCCGGCATCTTTATCGCTCCCGAATGGAAGAATACCGGCTCGCAGGAGAGCCTGGAGATGCTGGCACAACAGGCACCGGTGGGAACGCTCGTGGATATCGCCCCTACCGTCCTCACACTCCTAGGCATTCCTATTCCAAAGGAGATGACCGGTTCTCCACTTATTCAATAGCTCAAAAATATCTCTCCATAAAAACAGGCAACTCATGCCTGTTTTTATGTACCTTATGCAGGTTCATTTATTATCCTTAATGAATGTTCAGAAAATGAGTGCTTAAAACCAGATAGGCAAAAAGTATCTATGAGCTTGTGCGTACGGTCTCTGCTCGTCCTTTTCCCTGTGGCCGGTGCTCTCTGGATCTAGCCCGAGGATGTTTGCACGTCGCAGTGTTCGGTTCGGAGAACTCCCTGCCTTTCTATGTGTTTTAATAAACAATTTTTACTTTATTCGATTTGTAGTATCCGTGATAAAATTGATAGGTGCATATCGACCTGAGGCCACACAATACATGGCGTTCGGTTGGCCGAAATACCGCAATCGTGGTCACCGGTGTGGTGCTCGTCGTTTCTTTGTTCCGCCTAACCGAGGCGGGTTCACTGACGCCACCCACAGAGCCGACGGTGGGAACGATGGATACGCTTGAGGAGACCTATGATTCACTTGTCAGCTCTTCGTTCGACTCCTCGTCTGTTGCGGCGAATCGGGACGGGAGCGCGCTTGAGATAAGTAAATGCATCATTGAGCAGATAACCGGAGGAACCTGTCCATGAGGCGTATTCATACAAAGCGTTCACACGGTATCGTGAGAAGCTCCGGGCTTGCAGGAGGGATACTCGCGATAGTGCTTTCCGGCACGATGTTCGTGTTTCCGCTTTACGCGGACGACATTGATACGAGTGAGGCGAACTTCTATGCCTGGGGAGAGAATATCGGATGGTTGAATTGGGGTACGACGGAAGGCGATGTATTCGTTCCCAGCTCAACGGCTGACGGCGATTTGACGGGGTACGTATGGGGCGAGAATGTCGGGTGGATTTCGCTCAACTGTAGCAATACTTCTTCGTGTGGAAGCGTTGATTATGGGGTGGAGCGTTCCCAGGGAAATATCATCGGCTACGCCTGGGGTGAGAACATCGGGTGGCTGAGCTTCAACTGTAGCAATACTTCTTCGTGTGGAAGTGTTGATTATGGGGTCACTATCGCGACATCGAATGGAGAGTTCGCGGGCTATGCCTGGGGCGAGAACGTCGGGTGGGTCGTCTTGAACTGCTCGACGACTTCCTCATGTGGCACCGTGGACTACAAGGTCATCGCCATTCCATCGGCAACCCCGACTCCAGCGGCGGATGGTGGCGGTGGAGGCTTTATTCCCCCGATTCCTACCGTATCCGTGAATCCGTCCGTTTCGCCTCCTCCGCCACCGGTTTCTCCTTCTCCGACTGCTTCCGTCACACCGTCCGTTTCGCCTCCTCCGGGGCCGCCGCCGACCGATGGACCTTCCGGACCACCGGACGATAGCTTTCCGAGCATGCTACCGGAGATTATTAACCGAATCGTGAGTGGCATTGACCGCATTGTTGACCGCATTGTGGGTGGCATCGCCGAGAATCCGGTTGAATCCGGGTCCGGAGCCGCTGCTGTCGTGGCACTCGTACCGTTGCTTTGGATAGCGGTGGAGGTTATTCAGACCAAATCGGCCGGCGCAATGCTCTATCACTTCCTACCAGTCGTCGGCCTCAAGAAGAAGCCACGGGTGTGGGGAACTGTGTACGACGCACAAACGAAGAAGCCCATTCCATTCGTCCGGGTGCAGATACTCGATGAGGCACAGAGGGTATTGGAAACTCGCTTTGCCGACCGAGATGGCCGGTACGGGTTTTTATTGAGCGTTTCCGGAACTCAAGAGCGGAGCAGACGAGTACAGATGTCTGCTTCCCATGGGGGATTTGTATTCCCGTCCACCAAGGTTGGTCCGGGCAAGGACTATATGGTCTACGAAAAGCCCTATTTGGGTGGAGTTATTGAAATAACCGGTGAGGCGGCGATTACATACGATATTCCGATGGACCCCATTATTGTTGACGGCAAGCGCGCTCGACCGCCGTTTCGTGCGGTTATCGGTTCAACGACGGAACGCATTCTGAATGTGGGGTTCTATATCGGACTCATCCTCGTCCCGTGGAACATGATTACCAACCCGAGTACACCCAATCTCATCGTCGGTGCAGTGTTCTTTGGCGCTAATATATTCCGCATCTTTAAGGTGTACCGTCCGTATGGTGAGGTCACTGAGCTGGCGAGTGGGACGACCGTGCCGTTCTCGCTGGTCACTCTGCATAACGAAGAAGGTAAGCGCCTGACCTTCTCGGTTTCCGACGAGGAAGGACGATATTTCATTTCCTCCCAGGGCGACCATGACTATCAGGTGCGCGTCCATACGCCGGCGAACATTGTCCCGCCGCGAACGGTGACCGAGGAGATTCCGCGTGATTCCAAGGAGATTAAGCAGGGGTGGATTGCCAAGGATATGGATGTGTGATGAAAGCAGGGTGTAGGGAGTAGTTTGTAGGGAGTAGAGGGGGAACTGAGAACTACAAACTACAAACTCACCAACAAGCCAATCAGCTGACAAGCTAGCGCCTAACGCCTAAATGCATAACTTTCTGAAACGACTCAATAAGCCCTCCCTCACCGCATTCATTGCGTTGTTTCTCCTTGCCCTGACTGCCACCGCCGGCTCCCTGACCCCCTCTGCCGCTCCCGGCTCTACCATGAACACCCTGGGAGAAATCTATGACTCCATCGCCTCCGATTCTTTTGATTCTTCTGCCATTCTTGCTGATGCAGACGGCTCCCTCATTCAGCACCTCAAGTTCATTGAAGAGAACCTCTTCTCCCTCTCGTCGGACTCCCTGGACTTTGATGAGTTCGTGGACTCCATGACGTTGGATGCGAACCTCTCCGTAGCAAGCGGAAGCTTCAACACCACCTGGAACGGGGATTTCTATCATATGCAGGGCAACGTGGGCATCGGGACGACGGGGCCGCTTGCCGGACTCCATATCGTTGGAGGCATTACGAGTCCGGGTGGCGGCACGAACAGCGAGGAGTTTGGCCTCAATGCCAGCGCCGCGGGAAATGGCGCACTGGCTATCGGCAACAACGCCCGGGCGACACTCTCTCCTGGGAATAATTTAAGCACTGTGGTTGGAAGAAATGCGCTTGCCACTGGCCAGAACCAGGTGGTTGTCGGAAGTTCAGCACAGGCAGATGGAATTAATAGTGTCGCGATTGGTGCTTCGGCGGATGCGGTGGACTCCAGCACCATAGCACTTGGGGTAAATTCTTCTGCGGGAGGCAACAATTCAATAGCCATCGGTACCTCGGCGAAAACTTCCTTTGGAGGAAACGGACTTCAGGTCGCACTGGGTGCCACTTCCTCGGTGTCGGGACAACTTGGTACCGCACTCGGGTATGGTACGCGCGTTCATCATACCAGTGGTCTTGCCGTTGGGCATCAAGCCCAAACCGGCGGGAATCAATCTACCGCCATCGGTGCCCAGGCAAAGACAACGGGGGGCGCCACTTCCATCGCACTCGGATATCGAGCCAAGACGACCGCCGCGAATCAAATGGTCATCGGTTCTACAAGCTTTGGCATTACAGATGTATATATCGGCGAGGGAGTCCAGGATATTACTCCGCTTGCCGTTACTCTGAATGCAACCGGCGGTCTGGGTACCGACATCGCCGGCGCCAATCTCCAACTTGCCGGCGGCCGCGGCACGGGCACGGGGGCAGGCGGCTCCATTAATTTCCAAACCGCACCGGCGGGCACATCGGGCTCTTCGCTCAACACCTTGAGCACCCGCATGGCCATCACCGCTTCCGGCCACGTCGGCATCGGGACCACCACCCCCGCCATGGACCTACACATCGCCTCCTCGGGCGAAGGCAACATTCTCCGCCTGCAGGACTCGGACGGCACCTGTGACCTGGACCCCGACTCCGGTGGTCTGACCACTTCCTGCTCCTCGGACATCTCTCTGAAGAGCAACATACAGGACGCCTCCTCCTCTTTGAACTTCCTCTCGTCCTTCCATATCCGTGAATATACGGTGAATGCCTCCGGGGACCGCACCATTGGCGTCATCGCCCAGGAAGTGCAGGAAATCCACCCCGAACTGGTCGCCGAGAACTCCGATGGCATCCTCATGGTCCGCCAGCCCTCCATTTGGCATCTTGTCAAAAGCATCCAAGAACTCGAAGACCGCATCGCCTCCCAGCAGGGCACCCTGCTCCTGACCGGAGAGAGCCCGGATGCGGACTCTCTGTTTGACCGTATCGTTGCCCTCTTCAAGGACCTGCTGGGTATTGAGTTCGGGGAGGGTCGTATCAAGACCGACACGGTCGAGTCCGAGAGGCTCTGTGTCGGCGGCGTCTGCGTCACCGAACAGGAATTCATGGAAGTGTTCGGGACCGGAGTTCAGTCCACGGAGACTCCCGAACCCACACCTTCGGGTTCCGGCGGGGGAGGTACGGATTCTTCTCCGACGCCGACCCCCGAACCCACGGAGAGCCCCGACCCCTCTGCTTCTCCGTCTCCTTCCGCTTCCCCGGACCCCTCGGTGACCCCGGACCCGTCTTCATCTCCCGACCCCACGGAGAGCCCCGAACCGACCCCTGAATCGAATGAATCCATAGAACCATCTCCAGAGCCGACCCCGGAGCCCGAACCCGAACCCGAACCTGAACCGAGTCCTGAATCCGAACCCACGCCCGAACCGGAAGAGTAATTGATAATTAGAAATTAGCATTTTGATTCCCCTCCTATCTACAAGCTAAAAGTTGAGGGCAAGCGGCTAGAGGCCATCCCCCTAACAAGCTAACAAGCTAATCAGCTCCCCTCATTCATCCACATGTGTGGAAAACTTTTCGTTGCCGCTTGGGGCGCGATTGCTATGATTGCGGCAACATAAATTCATATCGGACGAAATGAGGGCGTCCGAACTCCATACCCATATGAAAGCATTACAGAAATTCATCCTTATACTGGTAGTCGTTGCGGTGGTTATGGGCGGCGGGTGGTACTTCTTCACCAAAGGTCAGCAGGATTTCGTCATCAAGCCGGGAGAGAAGCTCACTGAGTCACAAGTGGAACAACTTATTGCGCGTGTCGGGAGGTTCCTGGTGCTTCCGTCCGACGAGCAGCCGTCAGTGGCTGCAATCTCCGATGCCCAGGAACTCGCTCAGCGCCAGAGTTTCTATAAAGATGCCCAGGATGGCAATATTCTTATCGTTTACTCGAACAAGGCCATCATCTATGATGCGGTCGCCGATCAGCTCGTGAATGTCGGTCCTATTGTGCGCACCGACACCGAGCTGGCCCCTACGGCAAGTGACAGTAGCGCACCGACACCGACTCCGGAAGCTACGCCGGTCCCGGTAGCCATTACCGTCGAGGTCCGCAACGGTACGCAGACCCCCGGATTGGCGAGCGCACTAGCGAACCAATTGCGCGAGAGCGAGCTGTACGAGGTGGAGGCGGTCGGGGATGCAACAACCGGCTATGACAATACCGTTATCGTATTCTTGGCATCCGATGATGAGGCCAAGGCTGCGACCGTCGCCGGACTTGCCGAGGAACTCAATGCGACCGTCGTGACCGAACTACCTACCGGCGAGCGAGCAACCTCACATGAGGTACTCATCCTCATCGGACAAGGAGCGTAGCTGTTACTATCCACATCGTTTACGGCAAGGATGTGCTACCATTCTATCGAACCCTGGTAACGTAGAAACGCTTGAGACCCAAGCGTTTTTGCGTTATTTTGATCTCATCATGAGTGTGTACGATCACGCTATCGCCGAAAAGAAGTGGCAGGAACGTTGGGAGCAGGAAGGGCTCTATAGCACTTCCAACATCTCTGATGACCGGGAGCACCTGATGGTGCTTACGGAGTTTCCGTATCCGTCCGGTAATTTGCACATGGGGCACTGGTACGCATTCTCTCTTCCGGATGCGTATGCGCGCTTTATGCGTATGCAGGGCAAGCAGGTAGTGTATCCCATTGGATTCGACGCGTTCGGACTTCCCGCGGAGAATGCAGCCATCAAGCACCGGACGCATCCTCGCGCTTGGACGGAGCAGAACATCGAAACGATGACCGGCCAACTCAAGTCCATGGGGGCATCGTTTGATTGGTCGCGCGCGGTTTCGACCATCGATCCCGACTACTACCGTTGGACGCAGTGGATGTTTATCCGGTTTTTTGAGAAAGGCCTCGCGTATCGCGCCAAGACGATGGTGAACTGGTGCCCGACGGATAAGACCGTATTAGCGAATGAACAGGTTGTGGATGGCAAATGCGAACGGGACGATACGCCCGTGGAACAACGAGAAATAGAACAATGGATGCTCAAGACGACCGCCTATGCTTCCGAACTAGTCCAGGGCCTTGAGGGCTTGGACTGGCCAGAGGCGACGAAGACCGCCCAGCGGAACTGGATTGGGCGGAGCGAGGGTGCGGAGGTTGATTTCTCCTTGCGTGTACCCGGACAGGAAGATGGTAAGCATTCGGTGACCGTGTTTACGACCCGGCCAGATACTTTGTTTGGCTGTACATTCCTCGCCATTTCCCCTGAATTGGCAAAGAAGTGGCTTGATGTCGGCTGGAATGGTTCTGAGCAGGTGCGTAGCTACGTGCAGGACGCGCTTTCACGCCGTGAACTGGAGCGCATGGAGCGTGAGAAGACAGGCGTCTCAGCAGGTATTACCGCCGTCAATCCTATCAATGGTGAGGAGATTCCGGTCTGGATCGCCGACTATGTTCTTGGCGCATACGGTACTGGCGCCATTATGGCAGTACCGGCGCATGACGAGCGGGACATGGGTTTCGCGCAGAAATATGGAATTCCTGTGCGGCAGGTTATAGAACCAAGCAGTGGCCAGGGAGCATCAGCAGTGGCCGGTGACGTGTATGACGGTCCGGGAATACTTATTGATTCGGAAGCATATACGAGCTTGGTATCCGATGAGGCAAAACAAAAAATTATCGATGCGTTGGAGCGTGATGGTGTTGGTCGGCGACGCACCACGTTCCGTCTGCACGACTGGGTTCTTTCTCGCCAGCGGTATTGGGGGTGTCCCATTCCTTTAATTAAATGTGCATCCTGCGGATTTGTACCGGTGCCGGACGAGCAGTTGCCGGTGCGCCTGCCGGAACTGGACGATTTTCGTCCTGCGGATGATGGGCGCTCGCCGCTGGCGCGCGATGAGGCCTGGGTGCATACGGACTGTCCCCAGTGTGGCAAGCCTGCGGAGCGTGAGACCGATACTATGGATACGTTCGTGGACTCCTCTTGGTATTTTATTCGGTACACCGACCCGAAGAACGCTGAGTGTTTTGCCGACCCTGAACGAATGCAGCACTGGTTGCCGGTTGGCATGTATGTTGGGGGAGCGGAGCACAACACAATGCATCTACTGTACTCTCGCTTCTGGGCGCGGGCATTGCACGCCTTAGGTCTGACCCATTTTGCCGAGCCGTTCACGAGCAGACGAAATCATGGGATTATCCTTGGCCCGGACGGACAAAAGATGTCTAAGTCCCGGGGAAATGTCATTGACCCCGATGAGTTGGTCCGCGAGTATGGAGCAGATACGGTACGTCTGTATTTGGCTTTTATGGCGCCGTATGAACAAGGCGGTCCCTGGGACCCCAAGGGTATCAACGGTGTGCATCGATTCCTCAAACGATTTTGGCGATATGTGACCGAGGCGGCTGGCGGAGACGGTTCGGATACTGAAGGAGCGGTGCGCGCGGTCCATGCGGCGACCAAGGATATTGGCCAGGACTTGGCGGTGATGAAGTTCAACACGGTGGTCTCTGCGCTCATGATTATGCTCAACGACCTCGAGCAGGAAGGGCCGGCATCCCGCGCAGTTCTATCCCGTGCCGTGCAGTTGTTGGCCCCACTGGCTCCGCACATGGCCGAAGAGCTTTGGCGCGAAGCGCTTGGCCATGAGGAATCGGTCCATCTTCAGCCGTGGCCCGTGTACGACGAGAAAAAACTGGTCCGGGATGCTGTAGATCTGCCGATACAGGTGAATGGAAAACTGCGAGGTGCCATTCGGATCGCCCCCGATGCCATTGAGGAGATCGCACTCGAGCGCGCTCGTGAGCATGAGGGCATCGCGCGGTACCTGGTAGGTGTTTCCATCGCCAAGGTCATCTACATACCCGGGCGGATGCTGAATATTCTAATCGTCTAACCGTTTTCGCCAGAGTTTGACAAGTGTCGATTACTTGGCTATATAATATAGTAGTCGTAACATGCATGTAACCGCCCGTGTACAGACCCCGTCTCCCGTATACAGGGGTGACTGAGGCTGTCGAAGGGCACACCGCAATGGAAGACCACGACAGGGAGTTTGTAGAGTATCTTATCAAGTCCATCGTGACGAATCCGGAGGCTGTAGAGGTCATACGGACCGTCGATGACCTGGGCGTTCTGCTCACCGTGAAGGTGGCACCCGAGGACATGGGTCTGCTCATCGGGCGCAGTGGCTCCACTGCTAAGGCCATTCGGACCCTTGCCCGTCTGGTCGGCATGCGCAATAACTCGCGTGTGAACCTGCGGATTGAGGAGCCTGAGGGCGGCCGTCCTCCTAAGGAGGAGTCCAGTATCGTCAATGAGGAAGGCAAATCTAAGGATATCGCTGATGTCCTCGGCGACCTGCAGTAGCGCATCATAAAAACCGCCACAGCCCATGCTTCTCGGTTTGTCGCGGTTTTTATAGGGTGGCGCCGTAATGACGGGCCTCGCCTCTGAAAGCGGTACCATATATGGTACCGCTTTCAGAGGGCTATGGAATTCGACAGTATCCCACTGCTGTGAGACCCCGTCGTTCTATCGGTATGATATATCATACCGATAGAAAAATGATGAAATTTGATGTTATACCGCCTTGCGGCATTCCCGTTTGATATGAAATTTAATGTTATACCGCCTTGCGGCATTCCCGTTTGATATGAAATTTAATGTTATTACTATTTTTCCGGAACTGTTTGATGGCTTCAAGGGCCAGGCACTTATCGCGCGTGCCATTAAGAAGCGACTCTTGTCCATTAAGGCTCATGATTTGCGAAAGTGGACCAAGGATGCGCATCGAAGTGTGGACGGGCGACCGTACGGGGGCGGTGCGGGTATGGTTATGCTCGTGGAGCCTATTATGAAAGCAGTCCGGAAACTCCAAACTAAAAACGCCAAACTAAAAACTCGGGTGTTACTGATGTCCGCCAAGGGCAAGCAGTTTACCCAGAAGGATGCATTACGGTTATTGAAATACGATCAGTTGATAGTCATCTGTGGCCGGTACGAAGGGGTGGACGAGCGAGTTGCCAAGCATATCGCCGATGAGGAAGTGGCCGTCGGGCCGTATGTGTTGTTTGGTGGTGAGATACCGGCCATGGTGGTGACCGAGGCGGTTGCGCGCTTGATTCCCGGTGTCATCAAGCTCGAGTCTCTGCAGGAGGAATCCCACGGGGACCAGGAACTCAAAAAAGAGGCTTCCGGACAGGGTTGGTTGGAGTACCCACACTATACCCGTCCGGAGATCATTGAGATAGAAGGGAAGAAGCGTAGGGTTCCGAAGGTCCTTCTGTCGGGTGATCATGCCAAGATAGCGACCTGGCGGGAAGAACACCGGTGAGTTATTCTGCAGGGCAGGAGGTCGCCATGGCCGAACCATTTCTGCGGATATAGATGTCCCAGGAGCCTCTTGAGCACATCAAGCGATGCCGCCGGCGTGCCGAAGAAGCAAACAAGCCGGACGGACTCTTGTACTGGATTGGATGCCTCTCATGTTGATTATCTCGGTGGACAGACGACTTATGTGTGAGAATATAGCTTCATCATGAGCGAATCCGGAGCCCGTTCCCGTTTCGAAGCGTTGGTCGAAGCGTCATCCCTTTCTCCCGAAGAGAAGGAGGATTGGCGTGTCTTTGGCATGGCGCTTGAGGAATCCGACCTTATCCCCTATCTGGAACTCCTCGAGGAGGAGCCGAACTCATTGGCCCGAATCAGGGAGGGCGCAGTCCTGGAGAGCGAATATCTCCGAACCGGGGATGCCGCTATGTTACAGGAAGTCACAGTCGACTCCGAGCGTGCGCTAGAGTTTTTGCGAAAATCTTCATGAACCCATTCGAAAGAGAACGGGGTGCGTCTACGCCGGAGACCAAGCGGACTAACGAACAAGAGCTCCGGGAACAGGCACTTATTCGTGCTGACGAGATGACCGTCGCCGATGACCAGGTACTTGAGCATG
>Ga0214472_10000922_pt1 | contig 34896 bp, 21 predicted proteins | sample RVTome_6_FD_207662 | JGI IMG/M metagenome (GOLD analysis project Ga0214472, IMG submission 207662) | Soil microbial communities from uranium-contaminated site in the Upper Colorado River Basin, Wyoming, United States - RVT140D175 | ecosystem: Environmental > Terrestrial > Soil > Contaminated >...
CCGTTTGAAGTGATCGATATCGAACATGATGATATTGAAGGCATCGCCGTGCAGTCGGCAGCGTTGCAGCATCCCCTCGGCCTGCAGCAGGAAGCTGCGACGGTTGTCGGTACCGGTCAGCGCATCGGTCCGGGCCTCGCGCTCGGCGACCGATTTCGCGCGCTCGAGATCTTTCGTACGCTCGAACACCAGCTCTTCCAGCTCGGCCTTGTTGCGCTCCAGCTGTTTGGTGTAACGCCGTTCGGCCACCTCCTTCTTGCGTCTCAGGCGCGTCAGGCGCACCCCCATGGCGACCAGAATCACGCCCATCTCGGTATAGGATGCCACCACCGGCCAGTAGTAGTTGACGAAATCGTGACTCTGCAGCCCCAGGTCGCGCAGCGCCTGCATGAACAGGCCGAACATCAGGAAGGTCCAGGCGGCGGTGAACACGGCGGCATCCCGAGCGCCCTGATACCAGCGTATCGCACCGGCAATCGCCATCATCGGCGTCAGCAGCAGCGCGATGGTGACCGACAGCACCGCCGCACCGGTGAGTTTGAACAGCGCCGCGACGATCAGAAACAGGGCATTGAAGAGCATGAAGCGCAGCACGTAGTCGAACCGCGGGATATAGGTCTGCGTCTGCAGGTAGACGCGGGCAAACCAGATCCCCATCGCCAGCGTGACCGCGCCGATAATGGAGATGTAACTCCAGTGAAAATTGTCCGTTATGACAAACTGGTGGGTAAATCCCATCACCGTGGGCCAGACCGCGAGCTTGCTCAGGCCGTAAAAACAGTAGGCGGCAAAAAAGGTCTCGCGCATGGAGACCCAGCCCACCATCGAGATCAGCGCCATCAGCAGAATACCGCCGGACAGGAACGCCATCAGCCAGGTTTCCTGCGCCTGGGTGTACTGCAGGTTATCCGGCGCCCAGATACGCAGGTCGGGAAAGACATAGCCCTTATGATCGGAGCCGAAACGGAAGAGGAACTCGGCGGTGCCGTTCGCCGGAATCTCGATCGGTACGACAAAGCGATGGTGAGGTACCAACCGCTCCGAAAACGGGCTCTCCAGCGCCAGGTCGGCGATCCGGGTAAACGCCAGTCGTTCATCGTTGCGCTGGTAGGCGCCGAGGTAGATCAGTTGATGGTCGACATACTCCAGGTGGAGCGAGACGGGACGGTCGGTAGGGTTTGCCAGCCTGAAATGGCTCCAGAAAGCGCCCGGTTGCAGGCCCGTCGATCCCTTGCTGCGCAGAGGCGCGAACCGGCCCCCGGCCAGCGCCTGGCGGGCTGTATCCAGCGTCGCCTGGCCCTCCGGGTCGTGCCATATCTCGAAGTGCCCATCCATACGCACGCCGTTTTCCAGCCCGTTGACCGTCAGCGCTTCAAGCGCCTGTACCGGCCACGACAGGAGGCACAGCAGCCAAACCAGCAGCTGCCTCAAGCCACAGAACGTATGAACCTGTCTCATACCATCCCAATACGCGTTGTTAGGGGAAGGCCAGACCTTAGCCCAAAGCCCCGACAGGGCCAGCTCTCCGCTAGCAGGCACTTTAGCCGATTTGTACGGCCTCTCCCAGACCGGAGGCGGACTAAATGCACCGTTTCGGTTTCGCGATACGCCGGTTGGAGCTGCGCTACCGAGCTGTCGGCCCCGACATTGTTGTCAGCTATCGACATTCTCTATTTAATAAGTCATCAATAAATATATCGACACAAGGATAGAGCCGCCATGTTCAAGCGCACCGCCCTGCGCCTGTTTCATTACCTTGCCCTTCCCTTCATGGCACTGTGGCGCCGAATCAGAAAAATCGCCGCGGCACTGACCCACCTCTGGCATAGCCTCGGGCCACGCTGGTTCAGGGCGCTGCTCATACTGGCCGTTCTGGTCGCCGGCGGCCTGCATCTGGGCAAGCAACTGGTCAAGCCCAACCTGACCCGGGAAACCGTCTATAAGGTGCGCTACCTGGACCAGGGCTGGAGCGAGCGGGACCGGGAGCGCTACTACTACACCCCACAAGGCACCGAACTGCTCGGCATGGACTACGATTGGCTGGCCAATCTCGAGATGCCGATGTCCGAAGAGCGTCTTGCCGACGACAGGAATATGCGCGGCTGGGGGTTTATCGTCACCCCGGGCCAACAACCCAATCCGGCCAACCCGGGCAATCTGCCAGTCGGGCTTGGTCGTCACGTCGACCCCAAAAGCGGCGCCGAACATCTGGATATAGGTTGCGCCGCCTGCCATACCGGCGAACTGCACTATCAGGGCACCGCCCTGCGTATCGACGGTGGCCAGGCGGTGCAGAGCATACCGACGGCGAAACGGGGCGAATTCATCACCACGCTGGGGGTCGCCATGCTGGAGACGGCGATCAACCCGCTGAAGTGGAACCGTTTTGCCGACCGCGTCGCCGGACACGACGAACAGAAGCGGGAGCAGTTGCGCAAGGACGTCTGGGCCTTTCTGGGCAAGCTAAAGGATTTCTCCTTCGGTCCCGGTGCCTCCAAGTACTACCCCACCGAAGAGGGGCGGGGACGGACCGATGCGGTCGGACGCATCGCCAACGTGGTGTTCGGTTACGACCTGGACGAGCCGGACAACTATCGGGTTGCCGATGCACCGGTCAGCTATCCCTTCCTGTGGGATATCTGGCGCTTCGATTGGGTGCAGTACACCGGGTTCACCAATCAGCCCATCGCGCGCAACGTGGGCGAAAGCCTGGGTGTGCTGGCGCCGATCAAGCTGGTCGATAAGCAGGGACATCTGCTCGACGGCGAGGATTTCGGCGAAACCGTCGTCAACATCAAGGGCATGCACTGCGTGGAATCGGTGCTGCGCAAGCTGAAACCGCCGAAATGGCCGGAGGATCTGCTCGGCAAGATCGATATCGCCGGCGCCACCCGCGGCAAGAATCTGTTCCAGGACAAGTGCGTCGCCTGTCACGGGCCCCATATCTCCAAGCCCTATCGCTGGCAGGTCGCCACCGGGCCGAACGACAATCCGGATAACCAGGCCAGCGTCAACTGGCAGTGGGAGATGGAGGGCGATATCTCCTACAGCGACGGCAAGGCGTATCGTGACGACTGGCGCGAGAGCATCTGGTCCATGCCCTGGATCGCCACCGACGTGATCGGCACCGATTCCACCGCCGCCGACAACTTTATGGATCACACATACAATGCCACCAAGCTGGTGCCCGGCTCGCAGCCGGTCAACGCCGGCGACGGGCTCGAGGTGCTGCTCGATAAGCTGGTGCCGATCCTGTACAGGAACTGGGATATCACCGGCGAAGAGGTGCCGGATTACGACGGTCTGAACGTGCCGTTCCGCATCGCCAACAAACGCGCCTACAAGGCTCGCCCGCTGCACGGGGTCTGGGCGACGCCGCCGTTCCTGCACAACGGCTCGGTGCCGACGATCCATGACCTGCTGTCACCGCTGGAAGCGCGCCCGACCCGCTTTGCCGTCGGCAACCGCGAATACGATCCGATCAGGCTCGGCTACACCACCGAGGCCGGTCCCGGCAGCTTTATCCACGATACGACGCAGACCGGCAACGCCAATACCGGCCATCTGTTTACCGATGCCGATATGCCGGGACGCATCGGCAAGCTGCTGAGCGAAAGGGAACGGATGGACCTGATCGAATATATCAAGGTGATGGGCAATCCGGAGTTCTCCGATGCCCTCGGCGGCGACCCGCTGAACTGGGACCGGTACTCCAACCCTCCGTCGGAAGGTGACCTGGAACGGAGCTGCCAGGTTGCAGTACTGACACAGGAAGCGGGGAAATGATCAATATCGGCTACATCCATAACCTGCGTACGCTGACGCTGTACACCACCCTGTTGCTGAGCGGTGCACCCCTGGCCGCCGGTACGACTGCGTCGTCCGAACGGGAGATGGCGGCGATCCAATCCTCCATCGAAGCGGCACGGGAGATCTCCAGACGTGCCGAGGAGCAAAACGGCCTGCCCTACCGGCGTGATGCCCATGCCAAGGCCACCGGCTGCACCCGCGCCCTCTTCAGCGTCAACGGCGATATCCCCACCGAGTTCCGGCACGGCGTGTTCTCCGAACCGGGCCGGGAGTACCGGGCCTGGATCCGTTTCTCCAACGGCGACATGCTGGTGCAGCCCGACAACAAGGGCGATGCCCGCGGCATGGCGATCAAGCTGATGAACGTCGACGGCACGCCCATCGCGCCGGAACTGCACGACGGCAGCACCCAGGACTTCATCATGACCAACTACCCGGTGTTCTTTAACCGGGATATCTATGATTACGCCGAGGATATTCAGTATCTGGCCAAGTTCCAGCGCACCAAGTGGTTCATCAGCCTGTTTCCGCCCAAGCTGCATCCGCGCCGCTTGTTTATCGCCGCACAGACCGTCAGTTCGAAGATCGGCTCGCCGCTGGAGCCGCAGTACTATTCGATGCTGCCCTATCGGCTGGGCGACGGCGTGGTGAAGTTCTCCGCCCGCGCCTGCCCCGGCATGACCTTTGAAAAGCCTGCGGACACCAGCGCCCCCGATTATCTGACCCGCCAGATGGCGGATACCCTGGGCACGGAGGGCGCCTGCTTCGACTTCATGGTGCAACCGAAGGTCGCCGGTGCCTACATGCCGGTCGACGATGCCACCGTGGTGTGGAAGGAAAGCGACTCGCCGTTTATCCCCATCGCCCGGCTCAGGCTGCCGCCCCAGACCCTCACCGCCGAAGCGCAGCAGACCTTCTGCGAAAACCTGTCGATGAACCCCTGGCATGCGGTCGAGGGCTGGCAGCCGCTGAGCAGTCTGAATCGCGCCCGCCGGGTGGTCTATCAGGCGGTCTCGGAGTACCGCCATGAGAAGAACATGGCGCCGATCGCCGAGCCGGACAACTGGTGCATCGACGGCACGGGCGAGGAGTGCAGCGACCATCAGGGGCTTATCGTCACCGAGCCGACATGGCCGTTGCCGCGCTGTTTCGACAGCCGGTATCGGCCGGTTTCGGGCGAGATGGTCGACTCGCGATGCCGGTGAGGGGTAACAGGCAGGATATTTTTCCCCCCTATACTGTACACTTCGGTGTAAATCGGTCGGCAAGGTCAAGAGAGGGATGTTGGAGTGGATCTGGCAAAACAATGGTTTCATTCTGGAAGCGATCCTGATGGCCGCTGTCGTCATCTATATCGGGCTTAGGATTAAATAACGACGACCGGTCTCATAGAGCGATGAAAAAGACAGACCTGACCCTCCTCCTGACGCTGAGTAGCCTGCCGATATCGGCGCCTGCAGCCCTCGCCGACGACGATCTGCTCAGCGAAGCCGATTTCTTCGTCGACATCCCGGAAGTGACCTCCGCCACACGCATGCCGCAGAAGATATCGGAAGCACCGGCGTCGATGACCGTGATCGACCGCCGGATAATCGAGGCGTCGGGCCTGCAGACCATTCCCGACCTGATGCGCCTGGTACCCGGCTTCCAGACCTATCTGGTCAGCGCCAACACCTACGGGGCGACCTACCACGGCGCCTCCGACGACTTCCCGAACAACCTGGAGGTGATGGTCGACGGGCGCTCGGTCTATCTTCCGCTGCTTTCGACCGTGATCTGGGAGTCGCTCGGGGTTCATCTGGACGATATCGAACGTATCGAAGTGGTGCGTGGCTCGAACGTTCCGACCCAGGGCTCGAACGCCTTTCTCGGTTCCATCAACATCGTCACCCGCGAGCCGACCACCAGCAGCGGCACGGAAGTCAGCACGCTGATCGGCAGCCAGGAAACGCAAAATGCGCATCTGAGCCATGCCGACAGCACCGGCGTGCTCAGCTATCGACTCAGTGCCAGCCACGAACAGAACGACGGCAACGACCACTACAGCGAGTTTTACACCGGAGACTGGTTCGCGGCCGATGGCAGCGACGGCAAGTGGCAGGACGATCTGTCGCGCGACTATTTGAACCTCAGCACCACCTGGACGCCCGACCTGATCAACAGTTTCTGGTTCCAGTTCGGTGTCGACCGGGGACGCAAGACCGTCGGCGCACTGGATGTCGATAATCCCCACGTTGCCGAGCGCACGCACGACAGCAGTTTTCAAAGCCTGAAGTTCAACCGTCTCTACTCCGACAACGGTACGCTGCAACTGAGCGCCTATCACAATGCACTCGAACTCAGTACACCTCGAGCGTCGGTCGCGGAGGTGTTGACCGCCTTCGAGATCCCGGTCGGATCGCCGCTCTCGCTGCCCCACCCCAGCTTCGCCGCACCGGTACCCGCCGATGAGGTACCCGCCTACGTCCAGACCTTGATCAATACCAACGGCTTTCATTTCATCGAGCAGGAGGGGCAGACGGAAACCTCCGATATCGAACTGCAGCTCACCGACCGCATCGGCCGAGTGGATCTGGTAGCAGGCCTGGGTTACCGCTACATGTCGGCAGAGAGCGAGATCCTGCTGCAGGGCGGAAAGGTCGACGAGGAGCGTTCACGGGCCTTCGGCACTCTCAGTTTCAACCCGACCCCGCGCTGGCAACTGGTCTCGGGGCTGATGCATGAGCGCAGCAGCGAAGGCAGCAACGCTTTCTCCTACCGCAATGCGGCGATCTTCAAACCCGACAGCGGCCAGAGCATCCGCCTGGGCTACTCATCGAGTGAACGCCTGCCGTCGCTGCTCGAGCGCTACAACGAATCCAGCGTGATCTTCCCGGCCTACGCGCCATACGTGAGCGAGCCGATTTTCTACGACGCCGTCAGGACACCCAACCCCGACCTGGAGCCGGAGCGGATCGGCAGCTGGGAGCTGGGCTACTACCGGGCGCTGGGCGACCAGAAGGGCTATGTAGACCTGCGCATCTTTCGAGAACAGATCAGCAATGCCGTCTTCAGCTATTTCGAACCCTATACGGACGAGTTGGACAGCGCCCAGCGTGTCATCACCAACCGCAACGTGGGCGCCTGGCAAAACAACGGCGCCGAGATCCAGATCAAATATCACCCCCTGCCGACCCTGTGGGGTTTGGTCAGCTATAGCTATATCAACACCCGCCACAAAAACTTCCGCACCGGCGAGATCGGCATAAACAGCAAGGACTTTTTCAATCATGACGGCCCGCTGACGCCCAAACGCACCGCCTCGCTGCTGCTTGCCTGGTCGCCGCGGGAGGATCTGCAACTGAGCGCCACGCATTACTATATGGATAGTGTCAGGTGGATCGAAGGCGGGGATCGCAACTCATACAACCGCACGGATCTGCGTGCAGCCAAGCAGTGGCGACTCGATGGCAACAACGAACTGGAAACCGCATTGATCATGCAAAACGCATTGGGCTCCCTATACGAGGAGTTTTACGAGCAGAACCGGTTCGACCGCCGCACCTATCTACAACTGAAACTGAAGTTCGATTAAGCCTCGCCGGCCAGGTACCCTTGGCAGGACGGTAGCCGGATGATGCCGAATCGGACTCGGGTAGCAGGGGACAGAGCGCTGCTTGACTACAGAATTGAACCTGCTCTACTGGTAGAGCTTCAAGGCGATGACTGAACACCGGCAAGGATAGCGTGTGTGAAACCATTACTGTCATGGATCCTGATAGGGTTGGCGTTGCTGACTCCGCTCGCGGCGAGAGCGGCGCCTCCGCTCGTCCTGCTCAGCGACTCGACCGGTAGCTATACCCTGATGCTTGACGCACTGAAACGGCATTACCCCGACCCACTGGAGTCGTCCGTCCTGCCCGTCGACCTCAGCCTTGAAGACAGGCTGGTGGTCGGTCTCGGTTCACGCGCCTGCGACCAGGCGCTGACGCGTGCCGAATCCCGCACCCGAGTGCTGTGCACCTTTCTGCCCGCACAAACCTTTCGCGAGTTGAGCGGCAGCGACAAGGGCAGGACCCTGCTCCGGCAGAAACGGCTGACCGCCCTGTTCCTCGACCAACCGCTGGAGCGGCAGATGCGCCTGGCCAGGCTGGTGCTGCCGACGATGAAGCGTATCGGCACCGTGGTCGGTCCCGATAGCGAACGCCAGGCGACCGAGTTCAGGTCGACGGCCGAGGGCCTGGGGCTGGAAGCGGTTATCGGGCGGCTGGACAACCGGGACAACCCCGTGCAGATCCTGACCCCGGTGATCGAGCGCAGCGACCTCTTCCTGCCGCTGCCGGACCGCTCGGTATTCAACCGTGCCGCGGCCAAGTGGATCCTCTACATAACCTTGCGCAACCGCGTCCCGCTGATCGGTTTCTCCAGCAAATACGCCGATGCGGGCGCCGTGGTTGCACTGCACTCCTCGGTCGACCAGATCGCGACGGAAAGCGCGGAGCTGATCGGTGCCTACCAGGCCGGACATCCTCTGCAGCCACCCGCCTACCCGCATGACTTCAGCATCAGCGTCAACCGGACCGCCGCGCAGAACCTCGGTCTCCCGTTACCGGACACCGAACAGTTGATCGCGCAGCTCAAGCGGACGGAGGCACAATAGGCATGGCGAAACGCACGCTCAGCATCCGCGCCCGAGTGATGGCGATGTCACTGCTGCCGATGACGCTGCTGGCGTTGATTCTGGGCAGCTACTTCACGCTGAGCCGCGTCGCCGAGATCCGCGAGACCCTGCTCGAGCGCGGTCAGGCGATGGCACGCCTGATGGCATCCGCCGCCGAATTCGGCGTACTCAGCGGCAACCGCGATCTGTTGCGCAGCCTCAGCAACGGCCCGATCGCCAATGACGAGGTCGCCGACATCCTGTTCTACGACGCCGACTTCCACCTGCTCTATCGCACCAACAGCTTCGAGATCGAGGTCGAGCGGGAGCAGAAGGCACCCAGAGAGTTCAAGGGCACCTGGTACTTCGTCCAGCCGATCAGCGGCACCCCCCCGTTGCTGGACAATCCGGAGCTGCTGCCGATCGGCGGCGAGCTCGAGACCCTGGGCTGGGTCGCGGTGCTGATCTCGGCACAACCGACCGCTCGGCATCAGCAGGAGATCCTGCTGCGCGGTGCCGGGCTGACGCTGATCTGCCTGCTGGTCACGCTGCTGCTGGCCAACCGCTTCGGCCGCCGCATCACCCGCCCGGTGATGGGACTGACACGGCTGATAGAGCGGCTGCAGCGGGGCGAGCTCGACGCCCGTGCCGATGTCAGCTACACCGGCGAGCTGCGCACCCTGGCCAGCGGCATCAACCGCCTCGCCGCCCGGGTACAGGAGTCGAACCAACAGTTCGAGTATCGCGTCGAAAGCGCCACCCGCCGTCTGACCCAGACCCTGCGCCACCTGGAGCGGCGCAATCGCGAGCTGCAGGTAGAGCGTCTGCGCGCCGACGAAGCCAACCGCGCCAAGGACGATTTCCTCGCCCGCATGAGCCACGAACTGCGCACTCCGCTGACCTCGGTACTGGGTTTCACCGAACTGCTGACCCAGACCCATCTGGACAGCGAGCAGAAACGCTATCTGGAGATCATCACCCGCACCTCCGGCCTGTTGCTGACCATCATCGACGACATCCTCGATTTCTCGCGCCTGGAGTCCAATGCGATTCAGATCGAAAACCTGGACTTCGATCTGGCGCAAAGCCTGTTCGACGTGATCGAAGCCCAGTCGCCGACGGCGGCGGGCAAGGGATTGGAACTCACCGTGGACCTGCCCCCCGACCTGCCGCTGCAGATTCAGGGCGATCCTTCGCGCCTGAGCCAGGTGCTCAACAATCTGATCGGCAATGCGGTGAAATTCACCGAAAGGGGCGAGATTCATGTCGGCGTGACCGTCAACCGTCTGCCGACGAACGATTCTCGCCTGCTGATCAACGTGCGCGATACCGGTATCGGCATCCCCGCATCGCGGATCAGCCAACTGTTCAGCGCCTTCACCCAGGGCGACAGCTCCATCAGCCGACGTTTCGGCGGCTCGGGCCTGGGACTGGTCATCGCCCACCGACTGACCGAACTGATGGGCGGGCGGATCACGCTCGACAGCGTCGAGGGCAGCGGCACCGATATCCAGCTCGACCTACCGCTGCACTATGGCGACTGTTCCGACGCGCCGGTTTGCGTCGAACTCGCCTCCTCCCGGCAACTGGCGGTGTTCGAGCCCCACCACGGCAGCCGGTCGACCCTGTTGCGGCAACTGCGCCAACTGCCCTATCCCATCCATCAGATCCGCCGCCTCGAGGAGCTGCGCGAACTGGCGGAGATCGACCTGGTGCTGCTGGCGATCAGTCCGCAGGACAGCGGCAGCCGCAACGTGCAGGCGCTCTGCGACCGGGTCCGGGCACAGACTCAGGCACCGCTGATCCTGCTCATTCCGGGACGCAAGCCGCTACGCCTGCACGTGGGTCGGCTGCAGATGCTGCCCAAGCCTCCGCGGCCGAATGAACTGCTGCGGACACTCGGTCTGCCTGCGTCCGACCAACCGGCACTCGGCGAGGAGCCGCCGGGCACTGCACATCTGCCCTACCCGCTGAAGGTGCTGGTCGCCGAAGACAACGAGTTCAACAGCCTGCTGGTGCGTCGACTGTTGGAGGGCGTGGGGGCACAGGTCAGCTGTGTCGGCTCCGGACAGGAGGTGCTGGACCATCTCGACAAGCAGATACCGGACCTGATCCTGATGGATGTGCACATGCCCGGCATGGACGGAATTCAGGCCACACGGGCCGTCCGCAAGCGCCTGCCGGAGCTGCCGATCCTGGCGCTGACCGCCAACGTGGTACCGCATGAGCACGAGGCACTGTTCGAGGCGGGCATCAACGACCTGCTGCTGAAACCGATCAATGTGCCGGAACTGCTGCGCGTGCTGTTGCAGCAGTGCGAGTCGAAAACCGGGCAGGGTGTGGAAGAGTTCCCGCTGGGTGCTCAACTCGAAGCCTCGGTGGGAACCCTGGCCACACCCGAGCATCTGCGGCAGGAGGTGCGGCGCCTGTCGGACGCCATCATGCAGGCGCTCTGGCAGCGGGACCGGGAGCGGATCCGCGGTTATGCCCATCAGTTGATCGGCATGGCCGGCCTGTACGAGATGCCGGTACTCGAAGGCGCGACCGCCGAGTTGCACCAGGCCGCTCGCGAAGGCAGCATGCGTGACCTCTGGGTCGCCTGCTCGAGACTGGGCCGTATCGCGCAACAGGACAGTCTGGAGTAAAGCGCGTCGGCGATCAGAACTCGCGTATGATCGGCTCCTTGCGGATCAGCTCATCCAGATCGGCCAACACCCTGGCGATCCGCTGCCGCCCGTCCTGGTCATACAGGTAACCATCCAGCCCGCCGCCCGCCGCACGCTGCCCCTCCGACCCCTCATGTATCGCCACACAACGACGACGGATCGTCTCGAGCTCGGGGTCGTGGGAGATCGGCAGGCCCAGAAACAGCTCCCAGCCCTCCACCGAGGTGGTGCGATCCAACACCCCGGCCATCAGTTCCCGGATCTGGCGCCGGGTCGGCCGGTAGGCGGGCAGGCGGCCGAAACTCATGAACACCACCAGCAGCACCAACAGGATCAGCGTGAAGACAAAGACCGGGACGAACTCGGCCATTACTGCAACTGCTCGAGCGGGTAGGTCTGCAGCGCCTGCATGGCATGTCGCACCCGCTCGCCCTGTTCCGCCTCCACCTGCGCCATCTCCCGTTCGTACTCGCGCTTCTGTGCACTGCTCAGGGCCTGCCACTCCTCCAGAAAGGGGATATGCGAGGTCGCTTCGAACACCCGGTTGATCACCGCGAACTGCTCATGCTGATGCAGATGGGGCGCCAGATTGTCCAGCAACACCTTGAGCCGGATACAGCCCTCGGTCATCGTCATCTTCTCGTCGTGCAGCACCGCCGCGGCGATGATACGGATGCTGTCGACCAGATACCGCCGGTGTTCGCGCGCCTCGCGCTCCAGCTGTATCCGCTGTCGCTGCTGCTGTTCGCGCACCGCCTGCCGGTCACGCAACTGGCGCCGGATCAGCAGGCTCAGCAACAGGATCACGACCAGCCCGGCCAGAATCAAAAGGTAGATCAGGGTATCGCTCATCGACTCGCTCTTCGGTTGCGCTCTTCGGTTAGATATCGTCTGTTGTCATTATAGCGGGGTGGGGTTGCCACGATCATCCACTCCCGGCTCTACGCCCCGTGTTCATCGCTTCGCCGCCCTATGCTAGTATTTGCCGCATTTCCCCGCCTGCCTCAACCGAACCCGACAGACGAAACTTCAGGACCCCCATGCTCTCGACCCTAAAATACGGATGGTCTCTTCAAAACCTGCGCGGCGACGTGCTCGCCGGCCTGGTCGTCGCCCTGGCGCTGATCCCGGAAGCGATCGCGTTCTCCATCATCGCCGGGGTCGATCCCAAGGTGGGGCTGTACGCCTCCTTCTGCATCGCCGTGGTCACCGCCTTCTGCGGCGGCCGCCCCGGCATGATCTCCGCCGCCACCGGCGCCATGGCGCTGCTGATGGTGACGCTGGTCAAGGAGCACGGCCTGCAGTACCTGCTGGCCGCCACGCTGCTGACCGGTGTATTGCAGATCCTCGCCGGGTATCTGAAGCTCGGGTCGCTGATGCGCTTCGTCTCGCGCTCGGTGGTCACCGGTTTCGTCAACGCGCTGGCGATCCTGATCTTCATGGCCCAGTTGCCGGAGCTGACCGACGTCACCTGGCATGTCTACGCCATGACCGCGGCGGGTCTCGGCATCATCTACCTCTTTCCCTACGTGCCGCGTCTGGGCGCGCTGATCCCCTCGCCGCTGGTCTGCATCCTGTTGCTGACTGCGGTGTCGATCTACCTGGGCCTGGATATCCGCACCGTCGGCGATATGGGCGAGCTGCCCGACGCGCTGCCGCTGTTCCTCTGGCCCGACGTGCCGCTGAGTCTGGAGACGCTGTGGATCATCCTGCCCTACTCGGTGCCGCTGGCCGTGGTCGGCCTGCTGGAGTCGCTGATGACCGCCACCATCGTCGACGACCTCACCGACACCCCCAGCGACAAGAACCTCGAATGCAAGGGCCAGGGCCTGGGCAACATCGTCGCCGGTCTGTTCGGCGGCATGGCCGGCTGCGCGATGATCGGCCAGTCGGTGATCAACGTGAAATCGGGCGGCCGTACCCGCATCTCCACGCTGATCGCCGGTGTCGTGCTGCTGATCCTGGTGGTGTTCCTCGACGACTGGGTATCGCGGATCCCGATGGCGGCGCTGGTGGCGGTGATGATCATGGTCTCCATCGGTACCTTCAGTTGGGAGTCGATCGTCAACCTGAAGAAGCACCCGCTGTCGACCAACCTGGTGATGCTGGTCACCGTGGCGATCGTCGTCGCCACCCACAACCTGGCGCTCGGCGTGTTCGCCGGGGTGCTGCTGGCGGCACTGTTCTTCGCCAACAAGATCGGCCAGTACTTATATATCGACAGCGAGTATATCGACAGCGAGCTTGACCAGCCGCGGCTCGAACGGTGCTACCGCATCGTCGGCCAGGTGTTCTTCAGTTCGTCGGAGAAGTTCACCGCCGCCTTCGATTTCAAGGAGGATATCGACAAGGTGGTGATCGACCTGAGCCAGGCCCATTTCTGGGATATCACCGCCGTATCGGCGCTGGACAAGGTGGTGCTCAAGTTCCGCCGCGAGGGCACCGAAGTCGAGGTGATCGGCCTGAACCAGGCCAGCGCCACCATCGTCGACCGCTTCGCGGTGCACGACAAGCCGGAAGCGGTTGACCAACTGATGGGCCACTGATATCTCTGGGGGACAACAATGACACAGGAAGACATGCCCATGAACCAGGTGATCGCCTGTATCGACGGTGTCGGCGAAAGCGCCGAGAGCATCTGCGACGCGGCAAGCTGGGCCTGCCTCAGACTCGATGCCCCGCTGAAACTGCTGCATGTACTGGACAAGAGCCAGTACCCGACCGAAACCGATCTGACCGGCTCCATCGGCCTGGGCGCACGCGAGGCGCTGCTCGAGGAACTGGCGGCACTGGACGAACAGCGCGGCAAGCTGGCCCGGGAGCAGGGCCGGTTGATGCTGGAGGCGGCGCGCGACCGGGCCGTCGAGGATGGCATCTCCGAACCGCAGACACTGCAGCGTCACGGCGATCTGGTGGAAACCCTGACCGAACTGGAGGCGGACACCCGCCTGCTGGTGTTCGGCCGCGGCGGACGCGACGGCCAGGCCCTGGGTCACCAGGTCGAGGCGGTGATCCGCGCCCTGCACCGACCGATGCTGGTGCTGCCGGACGAATTCGCGCCCCCGACCCGCTTCCTGATCGCCTACGACGGCAGCCCCACCGCGCGCAAGGCGGTGGAGATGGTGGTGCGCAGTCCGCTGCTGCGCGGCATCCCCTGCGACCTGCTGATCGTCGGCCCCTCCACCCACGACGTGAAGCTGGAGCTGGAGAGCGCCCGCACCCAGCTCGAGAGCGCCGGTTTCGAGGTCAACGCCGAGATCCTCGCCGGCGAGGTGGAGGATACACTGCTCAACGAGGTCGACAGGCGCAGTGCCGAAATGCTGGTGATGGGCGCCTACGGCCACTCCCGCATCCGCCAGATGCTGGTCGGCAGCACCACCACCAACCTGATTCGCCAGACCCGGGTACCGCTGTTGCTTTTGCGGTAGGGAAGCTTATGGAGAGAGTTCATCCATCTGATGGCAGATGAATGGACACAGCCGGGCGGCATCGGCAAGGATGTAAGCTACAAGGGACAGGGATTCAAGCCAGGGAGCAACTACGTATGACAGAGTCCAATCGCATCGAGTACAAGCGGGAGATCGGCGACGGGCTGGAAAAGGAGATCGTCGCCTTTCTCAACTACCATGACGGCGGTATCGTTTACATCGGCATAGACAAGGACGGCAAGACCGTAGGTGTCAGCAATGCCGATGAACTGCAACTGGCGATCAAGGACCGGATCAAGCACAACATCCAACCCTCTGCGCTGGGATTGTTCGATGTCATTCTGGAACAACGGGACGGCAAGCAGATCATCAAGATCATTCTCGCCAGCGGTCCGGAGAAACCCTATTACCTGCGCAAATACGGCATGTCGGAAAAGGGCTGCTTCATCCGTCTCGGCAGCGCCAGCGAACCGATGTCACCCGCCCTGATCGAGGACATTTTCGCTCGGCGTACCCGTAACTCGTTATCCCGCATCCGCGCGCCGCGACAGGACCTCAGCTTCGCCCAGTTGAAAATCTACTATCAGGAAGCCGGCTTCGACCTGAACGACAAGTTTGCCGCCAACCTGGAGCTGTTGACCGATGAGGGTGCCTGGAACTACGCCGCCTATCTGCTGGCCGATGACAACGGCAACTCGGTGCAGGTGGCAAAATACTCGGGAACCGACAGGGTCGATCTGATCGAAAGCAAGGAGTACGGCTACTGCTGTCTGGTCAAGACCTGCAAGGCGGTGCTCGACCGTTTGGAGGGCCAGGAAAACCGGGTACATACCAAGATCACTGCACGCGAACGGCTCGAACGCCCCCTATGGGACCGAGTGGCGCTACGCGAAGCGGTCATCAACGCCGTTATCCACAACGATTACAGCACCGAACTGGTACCCAAGTTCGAAATATTCCGTGACCGCCTGGAGATCACTTCGGCGGGCAGTATCCATCCCAGACAGGAACAGGAGGACTTCTTTGCCGGTTACTCCATGCCACGCAACAAGACACTGATGCGGGTCTTCAAGGATCTCGGATTGGTCGAATATCTCGGTTCAGGCATACCTCGCATTCTCAAGGCCTACCCGCACGAAGCGTTTACCTTCTCTGCCCGTTTCATCCGCCTCACTCTCCCTTTACCCAGAGAAGCCCAAGTCGAGGCCCAAGTCGAGGCCCAAGTCGAGGCCCAAGTCGATCTGAGCGAATGGCAAATCGCTGTCATGGAAGCCTGCAGCAAGGAGGAACTGGACGGCCAGGCACTGCTCGCGGCCGCAGGCTATGGCAGCAGAACCGGCAACTTCAAAAAAGGTCTGCAGCAGATGCTGGAAACCGGCATCCTTGAAATGACCATCCCGGACAAGCCACGCAGCCGTCGGCAAAAATATCGCCTGACTGAAAAAGGCGAGGCGCTGCTGCGACGACTGGATCGGAACTGATCCTTCCCTTGCTTGTTTCGATAAGGGATCACCCACTCCCTATAATCCTCTCCCTTAACGCACTCGCCCTGCGCACCCGCGTGGCGATCGCTTCGCGCAGGCGGGCGCGGGCCGGCAGTACCAGCGTGAACCAGTCGCTGGCGCGGGTGATGCCGGTGTAGACCAGCTCCCGCGTCAACACCGGGTTGGGGCCGGGCGGCAGTACCAGTGCGGTGTGTGCGAACTCGGAGCCCTGGGACTTGTGTACGGTCATCGCGAATACGGTTTCCGTACTCTGCAACCGGCTCGGCAACACCCATTTCAGTGAACCGTCGGCCAGCGGGAACACCACTCTGAGCGCCTCACCGCCCTCGCTACGCGGCACCCGCAGGCAGAGGCCGATATCGCCGTTCATCAGCCCCAGCGAGTAGTCGTTGCGGGTCAGCATCACCGGGCGCCCCTCGTACCAGAGCTGCTCCGGTGCCAACAGGCCGGCCTCGGCGAGTGTCTGTTCGATGCGCCGGTTCAGCCCCTCGACTCCCCAGGATCCCTTGCGCAGCGCGCAGAGCACGCGGAAGCGGCCGAAGCGCTGCAGCAGTTGCCATGCCCACTGCTGCCAGTCGGTCTCGCGGTAGTCTCCGGCAACGGGGCGTGCGCCGCGCAGTTGCTGCAGGTAGCCGCCGTAGCCCGGCGCGCCCCGCTCCCGACCCAGGCGACCGCCGCCGAACACCAACTCGGCCAGTGACGGCGCCTGTTCCGAGCGCGGTTCCAGCCGTTCGAGCGCGTCGGGAAAGGCGGTGAACGCCTGCTCGATCGCTGTCGCGTCGCCGCGGTTGACGCCCCGCGCCAGGGCGCCGATGCCGCTGTGCTCGCCGAAGCGGTGGCTGCGCCTGAGCATCACGATATGCTGCGCCAACGGCTCATCGCCGGCGCCGCCGGCTGTCTCCTGCCACTGTGCCAGATCCCCTGCGCCGGCACCTGCCGCCCGTTGCAGGGTGGCGGCGGAATAGCCGCCGCGCTCGGCGTCGAGACAGAGATCGCCCAGCACCGCGCCGGCCTCCACCGAGGCCAGTTGATCCTTGTCGCCGAGCAGGATCAGTTGTGCGCGCTCCGGCAGTGCCGCGAGCAGTGCATGCATCATCTCCAGGTCGATCATCGACGCCTCGTCGATCACCACCAGATCGGCGTGCAGGGGGTTGTCCCGGTTGTGCCTGAAGTGGCGGGTATCGGGCCGCGATCCGAGCAGGCGGTGCAGGGTGGTGACCTCGGTCGGGATCGCCCGGCTCATCTCCTCGTCCAACTGACCGACCGCACGGCCGATCGATTCGGTCAGCCGCGCCGCCGCCTTGCCGGTGGGCGCGGCGAGGCGGATCCGCAGCGGCGCGCCCTGCGCCAGCGCCTGGCTCTGCAGCAGCGCAAGCAGGCGAACCACTGTGGTGGTCTTGCCGGTACCCGGCCCGCCGGTGACGATCGCGAAGCGGCCGACGCCGGCCAGGGCGCAGGCCAGGGCGCAGGCCAGGCGCTGCCAGTCGATCTCGTCGCCGGCCGGGCGCGGAAACAGCCGGTCCAGGCGTGCGCCGATGCCGCTGGGCAGGGGCTGCACCCCGTCCCGGGTCAGACGTTCACGGATCGCTTGCGCGACCTCCACCTCGTAGCGCCACTGCCGACGCAGGTAGAACCGTGCCGGCGTGCCCCGCTCCAGCACCAGCGGTGACGCGCCCTCGCCGGGTTCGACCAGCGCCGACTTTTCCAGCCGGTCGAGCCAGTCGTTCAGCGACAGGCCGGCCAGCAGTTCGCTGGGCCGATCCGGCAGCTGTTCGCCGAACTCCCCCTCCGGCGGCAGCGACATTGCGGCATCGGGGTCGGCCAGGGTCGCCTCCAGGTCGAGGCAGATATGGCCCCGGCCAAGCTGATGGCTGGTCATCGCCGCCGCCAGCAGCAGTTCGGGGCAGGCTTTCGGTTCCAGTTGCGCCAGCATCCGCACCAGCGCCAGGTCCAGCGCACGGATCCAGCCCTGACGCTGCCAGCGCTCCAGCACCTGCCACAGCCGCTCGCCGCTCAGCGACTGCGGCTCGGCCGTGGCAAACAGATCCGGTTGTTCAGCCATGATCGACCTCCTCTGCCTTGCCGTCGAACAGCTTGTCCAGCGCCAGAATCAGCGTCGGCGCCGGTCGATCGACGAAGGCGCCGCGCCGTTCCGGCTCGTCGATACCGCGCAGGAACAGGTAGAGCGCGCCGCCGACGTAACGCTCGTAGCCGGCGGCCGGATCCTCGGCGTAACCGGGGATCCGCGCCTTCAGCAGTCGGTGCAGGGCGAGGGTGTAGAGCACGTACTGCATGTCGTAGCGCTTGTGCAGGATCGCCTCGCGCATCGCGTCCGGCGTATAGCTGCGGCTGTCGGGTCCGAGCCAGTTGGACTTGTAGTCGGCCACCCAGTAGCGCCCCTCGTGTTCAAATACCAGATCGATAAACCCCTTCAGCATGCCGTTCAGCTGTCCATCCTCCAGCGCCGGGCGCGGCTCGCCCGGCAGCACCTGCCGGCGCACCAGGGTGTCGAGTTCAGCGATCCGCAGCGGTGCGCTGCCGAACCAGAACTCCATCTCCGCCCTGGCGCCGTCCAGATCGCGCAGGCGCAGGGCTCCAGCGCCGTCGCCGGACCCGGTGGCCAGCGGCAACGGCGTCTGCAGCAGCCTGAGCAGCCAGTCATCGAGCAGTGCCCGCCAGGGTTGCCACTCCCGCCGCCGACAGCGCGGCTCCAGAAACTCGGCGCGCAGATCGGGCGTGTCGGCCACGGCGGCGAACCCCTCGTCGGCCGCCCACTCCAGCATCGCATGGAGGAAGGTACCGGCCGCCGGGCCCTTCCAGAACCTGTGGATATCGGCGTTGCCCGGCTGTTCCGGTATCAGGTCGGCGGTGCCGGTCGCGGGCTCCTCGCGGATCTCGAGCAGGGTGCTGTCGCGGGCGGTATCCACCTCCTCGGGCGCATCCTCCCGCTCCGTCTCCGGTTCGCTGCCCTTGAGCCTGCACAGCGCCGAATAGCTGGCGATCCACCAGGGGGTCGTGTCGAACCGGCGGACGAAGCGGGCCGCCGGACGCAGCTCCGGCCCGGCCGCCGGTGCCGGCAGGCACTCGACTCCCGGCAGAGGCAGCGGCGCCATGCTCAGTCGGGTGCCGTCGCACAGCACGGAGAACGCGGTCTCCAGCTGCTCCGGCGCGGCGACGCCGAGCAACTGCCCGAGCGCGCTGTCGCCCACCTCCTTCAGCGGTGCCAGCCCCAGCCAACAGGCGTGTACCGGACGGGTCAGCGCCACGTAGAGCAGGCGCAGATCCTCCTGCAGCCGCTCGCGGTCGGCATGGGCGCGGGCGTCCTTGTCCTCCGGGTCCAGCTCGATCAGCGTCTCGTCGTTGTCGCCGTGATAGAGGTAGCCGTCGGCGCTCTTCCTGACCTTGCGGCAGTCGGAGACGAAGGGCAGGAACACCAGCGGATACTCGAGACCCTTGGATTTATGGATGGTGATCACCTGCACCCGGTCGGCATCGCTTTCGAGACGCAACACGCGCTCGTCGCCGCCACCGTTGCCGGCCAACTGCTCGGCCAGATAGCGGATCAGCGCCAGTTCGCCATCGAGTTGTACGCTCGCCGCCTGCAGTATCTCCGCCAGGTGGAGGATGTTGGTAAGCGTTCGCTCACCGCCACCCCTTTGCAACAGGCGTGCAGGCAGATCGAAGGCATCGAGAAACCGACGCACCAGCGCCAGCACGCCCTGGCGCCGCCAGGCATCGCGCAGGCTGCGGAACCGCTCCACCTGCGCCTCCCAGGCGCTCTCGTCCCGGTTCAACCGGTCCAGCTCGGCATAGCCCAGCGCCAGCGTTGCCGTGGCCAGCGCCGCATGGACCAGTCGCGGCTGCTCCGGCTCGGCGCAGGCGCGCAGCCAGCGCCACAGATCCTGCGCTTCCGGGGTATCGAACACCGACTCGCGATCCGACAGGTAGACGCTGCTCACGCCGCGCCGCTGCAGCGCCTGGCGTATCCACTGCGCCTCGCTGCCGGTGCGCACCAGAATCGCGATATCGCCCGGCTTGAGCGGCGTCAGGCTACCGTCGGCCCGACGGAACCCGGCCGCTCCACGTTGACCCAGCGTCAGCAGTCGACAGATCTCGCCGGCCGTGGCCTCGGCCAGCCGGGCGCGGAAGGCGTTCTTGCTCGGAATCTCGTCGGCATCGACCCGCCAGCCGACCAGTGCGGCCTGGGTACTGCCCTCCACCTCCAAGACTTCGCTGCGCCCCTTCGCCGCGACCGGGTGGAACGGCAGTGGGTTGTCGCCGTCGCGGGCGAAGCGGAAGGCGCCGTCGCTGCCGCTCTCCTCCGCATGCCGGAACAGGCGGTTGACCGCCCCTACCATCGCATCGCTGGAGCGGTAGTTGGTGTCCAGGGTGTACAGGGCGTCGGCGGAGTCCCGCCGCGCCTGCAGATAGGTGTGGATGTCGGCGCCGCGGAAGGCGTAGATCGCCTGCTTCGGGTCGCCGATCATCAACAGCGCGCTCTCCCGCCGCCCGGCGTCGCCGTAGATGCGGTTGAAGCTGCGGTACTGCACCGGATCGGTGTCCTGGAACTCGTCGATCAGCGCCACCGGATACTGACGGGCGATCTGCTCCGCCAGACGCGCGCCGGCTTCGCCGTGCAGCGCCTCGTCCAGCCGACTGAGCAGGTCGTCGAACCCCAGCCGGGCGGCCCGGCGCTTGCCCTGCTCGAAACGCCGGGAAACCCAGTGCGCGGCGTGCAGGCGCACCGGGTTCAGATCCGGCGCGGTGGCGAGGTAGTCGCCGTAGGCCTGCAGCGCGTCGAAGGCGGCATGGTCGGGGGTGCCCTGGTACTGAAACTTCTTGTTGGTGCGGGCGCGCAGCGTGTCGCGGCCGAAGCGCTCCAGCAGCCTGGCGTCGCCCTCGCCCCCGTCGGCCCAGGCTCCCATCTCGGCCAGCCACTGCGGCAGGTTGTCCGGCTTGAAGCTGGCCTTGCTCAGCGCGCCCTCGCCGACCGCCTGCGTCATCTGCCGCTCGATCGCCTCCCGGTCCAGACGCCAGTGCTCGCGCGCACTGCGCTCCAGATCGTCCAGGCGCTGCCGCCACTGCACCAGGTCGACGGCGAAGTCGGTCGGCGACAGTCCATTGCACACGGGGTCGCCCACCGGCTCGCCACGCATGCAGAGCCGGGCGCCGCCAGCGCTCAGCATCGGCCGCAGCGCCGCTTCCAGTTGCTGCGGATCCCGCGCCAGTTCGCCCAGTGCGCGTGCCGCCGCTCGCGGCAGCGGGTAGCAGAAGGTGCGCCAGTAGTCCTGCACCGCCTCGGTGAGCAGTTCGGCGTCGTCGTTGTCGAGCTGCTGGTCGAACAGGCTGCCGCTGTCGAAGGCGTGCTGGGTCAGCATCCGCTGGCTCCAGCCGTGGATGGTGTAGATGGCGGCTTCGTCCATCCACTGCGCGGCGCGATCGAGCTGGTAGGCCGCGGCGGCGCGGGCGCTCTCGTCCCGATACTCCGGTTCCGCCAGCAGGGCGCGCAGGAAGTGATCCTCGCTGTCGTGCAGCCCGCGAAACACCTGGGCCGCCTCGGCCAGGCGATCGCGGATGCGCTCGCGCAGTTCGCGGGTGGCGGCGTTGGTGAAGGTGACCACCAAGATCTCCGGCGGCAGCAGCGGTCGCGGGTGGGCGTGCTCGCCGCCGTGGCCGAGCACCAGACGCAGGTAGAGCGCGGCGATGGTGTAGGTCTTGCCGGTACCGGCGCTGGCCTCGATCAGACGGCGGCCATGCAGCGGAAAGCGCAGGCTGTCGAGCGGTTGTACGGTCGAGTTCATGATGCCGCCTCCGTCGGTTCCGCACGCAGCAGTTGCGCGTGCTGCAGCAGCGGCCGGTACAGCGCCTCGGCCCAGTCGGCCAGACCCGCTTCATAGAGCGGGTCGAACTCGGGCCAGGCGCGGGCCAGCGCGGGATCGAGCTGCACCTCGCCCGCGAGGTTCAGGTTGCCGATATACGCCTCCTGAGCCTTGCTCCTGGCACGATCCGGCTCCTCGGTCAGCAGCGCCAGACCGGTTTTGCAGGCGAGCGGCGGCGGCGCCTGGAAGGCCTGGAGCCAGCGGCTCGCCAAGGTGGTCAGGATCTCGGTCGCCCGCTGTCGCGACAGCGGGTCGAGCTGCACGCCGGTATCGGGGCCGATCAGCACGCTGGTCAGCGCATAGCCCTGGGCGCAACCGGCCAGATGTTCGACCCAGAGCCGCATCAGCCGGTGCCAACGCGGTCCCCGGCGATCGGCCACCGCCTGCGGCGAGGTGCGGATCAGTCGGTATTCGTCTCCGCGCACGGAGACGCCGGTCAGCCAGTCCTCCAGCGCCAATGACTCTACATCGAGTGAACCGACATCGAGTGAATCGGTATCGACCGGCAGTTCCAGCGCGATCTCCAGCGCGCCCGGCAGGGGCTTGAAATCGGTCAGCGGCTGCAGGTGGCGCAGGGTCGAATGCACACCGCTGAGGATCGGCTCCAGCGCCAGCTTCGCGTATTCGCCCAGCGGCAGCCGTCCGGCACGCTGCCAGCGCTGCAGGGTATCGGTTATCCCCGCCTCCTGCGACGGCGCTTTCAGCGCCGCGTCGATCAGTTCCTGGCCCAGTTGGAACTGCTCCAGCCGGTCGAAGGCGAAGGGTTCATGCTCATGTTGGCGCTCTTCCGGCAGCTCCAGATGCACCTTGAGCCGCTCGGCGAAGAAGCCGGCGACCGGCGACCGCAGGAAGCGGGTCAGCCGGTTCAGCGTCAGCGCTCCCTCGGGCCGCTCCGGCGCCGGCGGATCCTCGCGCCCCGCGGCGCTGCGGCCGTGTACCTCGCGCCACTCGTCGGCATAGGTGAACAGCCGCGGGTCGGCCTCCGCGGCGGGGTCGAAATAGCGGATACTGAACGGCTGCAGCGGGTGTTCGAGGGTCAGCGTCGGCAGTGTCTCCCCGCTCTCCGGTCGCCAACCGCTGTGGATATGATCGCGCAGCTGGGCCACCAGCACCGACGGCGGCTGCGGCTGGTTGTCGCGGATGCTGCGTCCGACCCAGCTGATATAGAGCGCTTCCCGCGCCGACAGCAGCGCCTCCAGGAACAGGTAGCGATCGTCTTCGCGGCGGGAGCGGTCGCCCGGTCGATACTGCTGTGCCATCAGGTCGAAATCCTGGGCCAGTTTCAGGCGCGGGTAGTCGCCGTCGTTCATGCCGAGCAGGAACACCTGGCGGAACGGGATCGCCCGCATCGGCATCAGCGTGGAGAAGGTCAGCCGTCCGGCCATGAAGCGTGCCGACAGCCCGCCGCGGTCGATATCGCCGAGCCAGGCCTCGCGTGCAACGGCCAGCGGCAGCGGTGTATCCAGTCCGGCGTCGATGCAGCTCTGGGTCCACTGCTGCAGCTCCTCGTTCAACCGCTCGAGCAGCATCAGGTCGGCATCGCCGGCCGGCGCGAAGAAGGTGTCCAGCAGCCAGGTCAGCGTCTCGCGCCAGCCCTGCGCGGTCTGCGCGTCGCACAAGCGCTGCAGCAGCTCTCGCAGGTCGTCGAGCAGCAGGGCCAGGATGCCGGCCGGTGCCGCCTCCAGGCCCGCGACCTCGTCGTAGGGCTCGATATCGGCGTAGGGTTCGCCGTCGCCGACCGCATAGCCAAGCAGCATTCGGCGCATGCCGAACAGCCAGGCGTTCTGCTCCAGCCCCTCCGGCAGCTCCAGCCCGGCCCGGTGCCGCTGATCCAGTCCCCAGCGGATACCGGCGCCCTCGATCCAGCGCTGCAGTCTGGGGATATCCTCGGCCGTCAACCGGTAGCGCTCGAGTACCGCGGGCACCTCGAGCAGGTCCAGCAGTTCGCTCACCCCCAGTCGCGACTCCGGCAGCTTCAGCAGCTGTTCCAGCGCCACCAGCAGCGGCGCCCGGCCGCGGTTCGCCCGGTCGGCCAGGCTGAACGGGATATGGCGCGGATCGTCCCGTTCCAGGCGGCCGAACACCGCTTCGATATGGGGCTGATAGGTGGCGATATCCGGCACCATGACGATGATGTCGCGCGGCGACAGGGTCGGATCCTGCTGCAGACGGTGCAACAGTTGATCCTGCAGGATCTCCACCTCGCGCTGGGCGCTGTGGGCGATATGAAAGACGACGGAGCCGTCGTCGGCGGCCAGGGTGCGGGGCGATTTCGGCAGCGGATTGAGTTCGAGGATATCCTGCTGCAGTTGCTGCAGCAGCGGCAGCGCCTCGATCGGCTCCATCGGCTCGTCGAACAGGTCGATACGGCTGTCGCGGAACCAGTGGCGGTAGCGCTCGCTGTCGTCGAACTGGTCGAGCAGACGGATATAGTCGCGCCCCTGCTTGCCCCAGGCCGCCAGCAGCGGCGGTGCGTGCAGATGCAGTTCGGCCTCGCCGATCTTCTCCGGCATCCCCTGGCGTCGCTGCTGACGTCGCCGCTCGGCACGCAACAGCTCGCGCCCCTCGACGATATCGGCCCAGTAGTAACGGCAGGGGTTGAGCACCGCGATCATCACCTGCATCCGGCCGGAGAGCGCCGACAGCGCCTCGATCATCTGCTGCGGCAGCGCCGAGATACCGAACACCATCACCCGCGGCGGCAGCCCCGACGGGCGCCGCTGCAGGCGGCCGCAGGCGTCGATAAAGCGCTGGTGCAGGTCCGCGCGCGAGCTGTCGCGCTGCTCGCCCAGGTCCTCGCGCAGCGCACGCCAGAGCAGCGCCTGCCAGCGCTGATCGTCGTTCAGCGGCCGAGGCTCGCCGTCGACAGCGTGTAGTTGATCCTGCCCTTGCGCCCAATCCCGAAGCCAGTCGGCGCGGTAGACCTGATACTGGTCAAACAGGTCGGCCAGGTGTTCGGCAAGCTGAAACGCCTTGCGCTCGCCGGGATCGGCGCTCAGGTACTGCGCCAGGGAGGCGAACTCCGGCTGCTTGAGCAATCGGGGCAGCAGACGCAGCAGGCGCCAGCGCAGCTGCGACTTGTCATAGGGCGATTGCCGCGGCACCTGCTCCGCCCCCAGCACGGCACGGTAGGCGCGCCAGAGAAAGGCCGAGGGCAGCTCGAGCCGCAGCCCGGCGGCGATACCGCAGCCGCCCTGCTCCGGGGGCTGCGCCAGCGCCAGGCGCAGCCACTGGGCGATACCGTTGCTCTGCACCAGCACCTGTTCCTCTTCCAGCGGCGCCAGGGGGTGCTCGCGCATCCAGTGCACCAGCAGGTCACGCAGGGTTTCAAGACGGTTGGCGTGGATGATCGCCAGACCGGAGTGCTGCTCGGACATACTCCCTCACGAAATGCGGCGGATAGCGGTATCGGTTAGCCGACAGGGAAGTCTGCATCAGGGCCCGTGCGGGGGGCAAGCGGGATTGTCATATCCGACTTATCGGGGCGGGGGAAAGGGGGGTTTATTAGCGCAGCCCATCCCACCGGGATCTTCCGGCGGGATGGGTGTTTACTGCTGTCCTGTGCAGTCGGACACGCTAAGCAGCCTGCCAACTGGCCGCAATGACCGACTGAACACTCTCCCTTCTGTCCCCGTAGGCGCCGGTATCGATATCACCGGCCTCGGGGTCGAAGCCGGCCATCGCGTCGATGAGTTGCTGCACGTTGCCGGCAACCAGCCGCTCACCCGATGCAAGCTCGATTGTGCCCACTCGCTCTCCCCGAGTGGTAAACCAGCCCTCCAGCGACAAGTGATCATCCGAACCGATAATATCGATCTCCAGATCCTTCCCTTTTCGCTCGAACCATAGGTCCTCCTTGTCTATACCATCGCCAAAACTGAGCGTATCGATATCCAAAGGTTCGGCACTCTTATTCTTTGACCTTGCGTCATAACCTTCAGCGACTCCGATTCGGTCGTAACCATCCCCTTGGTTAAAGATAAAGGTGTCCTGACCGGCGCCGCCATAGAGCCGATCCGACCCGGCACCGCCATGCAGAAAGTCATCGCCTTCCCCACCATAAAGCCAGTCATCGCCGGTCCCGCCCAGCAGCAGGTCGTCTCCCGCTTCACCGTACAAGCGGTCCATATCGGCACCGCCATCAAGCCGATCATTGCCCTCTCCGCCATAGAGACGGTCATGCCCCCGGCCACCGATCAGGCTGTCGTCACCCTTTCGTCCGTACAACCGGTCATCGCCGAGGTAGCCATCCAGGACATTGCTGCCGTCGTCGCCGTAGATGAAATCGACTTTGGTCGTTCCCTTGATGTTTTCGATGCTGATCAAGGTGTCTTTCCGTGCATCGGGGCCAGCCAGGGTGCCGTTGGCAAGATCGACCTTAAACCCTCCCCGGGTGCTCCAGCTGTAATCGGCGGTATCCTGTCCTTCACCGCCATCGAGCACATCGGCGCCCGTACGGCCGATCAGCCAGTCATCGCCTGCACCGCCTTGGAGCAGGTCGTCTCCGGCCCCGCCATCCAGGTGGTCATTGCCGTCGTTACCGAGCAGCACATCGTTACCGCCGCGCCCCTCTATGTAGTCATTGCCGAGATAACCGTCGATCCGATTGGCGCCACCGTCACCAAACAGACGGTCATCATGCTCGGAGCCATGTAGATTCTCTATCGAGATATAGGTATCGCCGGCGGCATCGCCCACCGAACCGATACCCGATGCCAGATCGGCTTCCACGCCGTCGGCACTGCCTTCGAAATCGACGGTATCGATTCCGGCGCCACCGTCGATGACGTCAGCCCCTTGTCCACCGTTCAGCCAATCATCTCCGGCCAGACCTTCGAGATGGTCATCTCCGTCGTCCCCATCCAGGCGATTGTTCCGGGCGTCGCCGATCAGATGGTCATCCCACTGTGAGCCGACCAGATTTTCGATATTCGCCAGTTGGTCGCCTTCGGCGTGGCCGCCCGTCCCCAAACCGGTCGTCAAATTTACCGTTACTGCTGAATCGCTGCCGTAGTAAGAGGCCGTGTCGGTCCCTTCGCCACCGTCGAGACGATCCTCCCCGCTGCCGCCATGCAACCAGTCGTCCCCGCCGAAACCACTTAGATCGTCGGCACCATCGCCGCCCAAGAGGATATCTTCACCTGCGCCGCCGCTGATACGGTCGTTACCGGCACCACCGTCCACCAGGATCGAATCCGCAGTGCCGGCACTGAACTGGTCGTCGCCGCTGTTGCCGATGGCGATCTCCACGTTGGCCGCACCAAGGTCGAAGGTTACCCCTCGCTCGTCGGTAACGACCGCCATATCGACCCCCTCACCGCCGTCGAGGTTGGACTGCAGATCGTCGGCGTCGATACCCAGAATGTCATTGCCGGCGCCACCCAGCAGGGTATCCGAACCCTCATCGCCGATCAGCAGATCGGCACCGTCGTTGCCGGCCAGCAGATCGTCGCCCGAGCCGCCTAACAGGACGTCTTCGCCACTGCCACCACTGATACTGTCGTTACCGGCACCGCCATTCACCAGGATCGAATCCGCAGTGCCGGTACTGAATTGGTCGTCGCCGCTGTTGCCGATGGCGATCTCCACATTGGCTGCACCGAGGTCGAAGGTTACCCCTCGCTCGTCGGTAACGACCGCCATATCCACACCCTCGCCGCCGTCGAGGTTGGACTGCAGATCGTCGGCGTCGATACCCAACAGGTCATCGCCGGCGCCGCCCAGCAGGGTATCGGAGCCCTCTCCGCCGATCAGCAGATCGGCACCACCGTTGCCTGCCAGCACGTCATCTCCGGCGTTACCGAACAGAATATCGTCACCGTCACCGCCACTGATACCGTCGTTACCGGCACCGCCATCAATGAACACCGCGTCGGCACCACTGGTACCGAACTGGTCGTCTCCGGTATTTCCAATGGCGATCTCCACGTTGGCCGCACCGAGGTCGAAGGTTACCCCTCGCTCGTCGGTAACGACCGCCATATCGACACCCTCGCCGCCATCGAGGTTAGCTTGCTGATCATCGGCGTCGATACCCAACAGATCATCGCCGGCACCGCCCAGCAGGGTATCCGAGCCCTCATCGCCGATCAGCAGGTCGGCGCCGTCGTTGCCGGCCAGCAGATCGTTTCCGGCGTTGCCGAACAGGATATCGTCACCGCTGCCGCCACCGATATTGTCATTGCCGGCACCGCCATCAATGAGTACCGCCTCGGCGCTATTGGTACTGAACCGGTCGTCGCCAGTGTTGCCAATGGCGATCTCCACATTGGAAGCACCCAGGTCAAAGGTCACGCCGCGTTCATCGGTAACCACCGCCATGTCGACACCGGCACCGCCGTCGAGATTGGACTGCAGATCGTCCGCATCAATGCCCAGGACATCATGCCCGTCACCACCAAGTAGAGTATCGGAACCGACACCACCGATCAGAAGATCGTCGCCGGCACCACCGACCAGGGTATCAGCGCCCGCTCCGCCAAACAGGCCGTCGTCACCGGCGTTACCCTTCAGACTGTCGCTACCCTTGCCTCCGTAAAGACGGTCCGAGAATTCGGATCCCGACAGGGTGTCATTGCCATCGGCACCCGCTATCGTGACTGAGGATGATCCGGTTGCCGTAAACGTATCGTTCCCGGCTCCGCCGATTGCAAATTCGATATCGCTTGCACCGAGGTCAAGCGAAACACCCTGATCATCGGCAACCAGCACCCGGTCAAAGCCGGCACCACCATCAACCTCAGTGTCGTTGCTATCGATATACAGCACATCGTGCCCGTTACCACCACTCAGGCGATCGGCCCCAGCCCCACCAATCAGTACGTCATTGCCATCTCCGCCCGCCAGGGTATCCGCCCCGCTGCCACCCAGTATCAGGTCATCCCCACGACCGCCTGAAAGCGTATCCTGACCACCCATGCCATTCAGCGTAACGGCTGCCGTGGAACTGGTGGAGAAGGCGTCATTGCCGCTGCCGCCTATGGCCACTTCGATGTTCGAGCTACCGAGATCCAGAGAAACGCCGGCATCGCCCAATACATAGGCCGCATCGGTACCGCTACCGCCGTCTATATGAGTATCCGCGCTGTCGATACCGAGAATGTCGTTGCCGGCCCCTCCGCTTAAGCTGTCGTTACCGTTCCCTCCCATCAGCACGTCGTTACCGGCACTGCCGGTAAGCGTATCCTTACCGTCAGCACCATGCATAAATACGGAGGTTTTTCCGCCTGCCGTCAAAGTGTCGTTCGAGTTGGTTCCCAATATCCCGTTAGACGCAACACCGATATCGAGAGCGTGATTAGTGGAAGCGATGGTTTCGGAGCGGGGGTCTGTTATGCCCGTTGGAAGAGCTGCTGTTTCCGCATCGGTATAGCCGAGGGAAACGTCACCCAAAGCACCCGTCGTGCCATCGGTCTTGGTATAGCTACTGGCATCACTTGCCCCCCCACCGATTTCGGATTCGTAGACGATATTTCCGCTTTCATCCTCGTGGCTGCGATAACCCAGCGCGTTATACGCAAACGTCACATCCGCGCCGTCGGTCGTGGAGCCATCTGCCTTTTGCACATCGACCAGACCATGAATGACCGTGCCATCATTCAACTCACTGGAGGTGCCCGCTCGCGTCTCCAGGCCGATGGATTTGATACCGGCCTCTTCCAGCGTCACCATCTCACCATCATCGACGACTCCGTCGCTATCCCTGTCCTGCCAGAGCTTGAACTCAGCCCAGTTCTCGTCTCTCTCGTCCAGCACCTTGTCTTGATTGGTATCGAACGTTTTAGCCAGAGCCTCTATATCGGTGTCGTCTTCATCGGTCCATTTTGCGAATGCGATCTCCTTGGACTGGGTCACCTTGCCATCGTTGCCGATATCGAATACCAGCAGAGCGTCATCCCCTGCAGTCCACGCTGTGCGCTCCAGATAACCGTCGTCGTCGAAATCGAAATCTGTGCTGCTCTCGGCCAGATTCGCAAGTTCGATTCCATCACCGTCCATATCAATTACAACCGGCTTACCGCCAAAATCAGTTCCCGAGTCAGGAACGGAACCACCACCATCACTACCGGACCCGCTCTGATCAGAAGAAGCTTCTTCCTCGTCGATATTTGTCTGAGCCTGATCAAACTTTTCATTTGCCAAACTTATCTGATCACTATATGTCCCTTGAATAGCATTTATCTCGGATTGGACGTCAAGGGCGTTCATTTCGTAGCCTAAATCTACGGTTCCATAATCTCCAGATAATCTAGAGGATGATACGGTAGCAATTGGACTTTGGGGTTGATAAGACGTCGTCGTTTCTGAAATAGAACTAATGTTATAGAAGCCAATTTCAGCTATATCAGTAACCCCACCAGCCACCTGTGTAGTAATCGTTCCATCCACATAATTATAGAATGCACCTCCCGTAATTGGGCTTGGAATTCCTGTAGGAACAGCAACACCTGTACCAAAATTATAGGCAGCATCAATACCACTAAGTGATATTTCCAATCCAGCAGATGCATAAACGGCTCCCACTACAGACACTTGGTCGAAAAGCCCTATAGTTACTGCGCCGTCTTCCGAACTGTATCCGATATAAACACCAAAAGTATATGCCTGGACGTACATACCATTTTCGATATTATCCAAGCCACCAGACGCTTTATCAGCAGTATAAGACATGACAATTTCCCTCTTTATTTATCATTAATTTTCATTTGATGGCAAAACATCATTCCATATAAAAAACTTAAATATTGGATAGTCTCTTGCCACCCATTTATATACAGGATCATGTATAAGAGTGAATTTATACACAAATGTAATAATTCCACTAACAACTGTAACCGGAAACACTGGAATTATAGATAGGAATGCAAAACTAGTAATTCTGTAAAATAAACCAGACTCATCCAGCTCAAAAAAATTTATCAAAAAAACCAAAAAAAACACAAAGGAACAATAAAAAAACATAAAAAACCACAACTTTCTATTCATACTTCAACCTCCAATCAAAATTAAACCGCCATATTCCAGCGCATCATTCAATCTTCTAATATACTCATACTATCTTCAGATTGATATTGAAAACTTTGTTCATCTGTAATTTCAACACCACAACCGTTTAAAAATTTTAGACAAGATGATCAATATTAAAACAAATTATATTTATCCTTCCTTTAAAAATTCATTTGTATACCGTAAAATCGGCACCAAGAAAAACTCAATCATTTTCCTTCGACCAGCTTTAATTCCCGCACTAACTGCCATCCCTGATTTAAGTGCAACATCATAACCTTCGACATTCATGCTCGATTTATCAATCGAAACCTGAACCGGATATATCAAACCTAACTTGTCGTCGATGGTCGCATCTGACGACAGTTTCAGGACCTCGCCGTCGATCAGCCCATATCTGGTAAACGGAAAGCTGTCCATATTGACCTCGACCTTCTGCCCCTCGTGCACAAATCCGACATCCTTGTTCAGCAGCATCGCCTCCACCTCCAGCGGAGCGTTGTCGGGTACGATCTTCATCAGTTCATCGTCGGGCCAACGACTCCGCCGAAAGACCAGAAGGAGTTTTAGCCGATTCCTCAATACTCCCAACATAAGAAGAGGCTGTTTCAGTAAGCGCTGATGCTCCGCCGGAGTACGTGCTTACGTCTTCCGCCAATTCATTCAATTCATTAACTTCGCTTTTATCTGCCATTCTTTTATCCTCTTATCCATTTATTTTTCAAGAGATATTTAACAACTAATACAACACCTGCCAACCAAGAAAAAAAAGAAAACAAAAAACAAGTATGAACTAATAATGATGAATCACTAATATAACCTATGTTAGAAAATTTCGAGGCTTCAGAAGCATCGAATTTCATCGTATTTATATAGATTGGGCAAGCTATAAAAATAAATGTGTAAAACATGAAATTTAAAACATAGTACACAAAGCCACCCCCCCCATAATCTTTCTCCAAAATATCATAATAATCCGAAACAGAAATTAAAAACTCTTTATATATGTTGTCAAACTTAAAATAGAACAAACACATAAAAATCATTCCATTAATAAATTGCGATAAATATGCTATACGTACTTTCTCAATCCTATCTTCATATCCTAAAGAATACATACCATTTACATTGTATCCAAGAGTCGGGAATATATCATCAAATACAGAAACACTACCAATATCAAACTTGGATGAAATAAAAGTAGAAAATAGTGTCAAGAAAAAACCAAAAACATAAAAAACCAAAACATAACCACTAAAAACCACTGGAAACTTGAATTTTAAATCAGACATAACCACCCCACAATAACCATTTAAAATATAAACTAGTTCCACTTATACCATGAACACACTAATAAACTCATCTCTCCTTCTGAGAATAAACTCCATATCTCAAAAGCAGTGACAGAAAAACCCAATCAACAAAATGTACAAAAATCAAAGACCTAAAATGAAATAATTATTTTTACACACATAATGTTAAACTCCACTTACCCACTTGATTATAGTCATATAAATAATTTAAAACCCATCATCACCATATCTCAAATCATCAAAAAAAGGAGCTAACAAAAAATCAGACGTTATTCGACCTCTCCTTGTTGATTCCCTATCAATAAAACCATCGCTATCCACTTTCCAGTCAGCAATCTTTATCCAAAGCCCTTTACCGGTTTTCGAGGTGAGATCTACAGGAAACAATCGCGTATTCTTTTCATGATTTCCTTTAAATAGAGTGTATGAAGATAGCAGCTGTGGATCACATCCAATTACATTGGCTACAAGCGACTGAATCTCTTCCATACTTAAATTTTTCCGCTCAGCCTCTCTATCGTATCGTCCAAGCGCACCCACGTTCTTAAACCGTAATAAAGCGTGCCGCGGCTCATAAGCCTGTACAATATCGATTACACGCTTGACAGCACCTTCATTCACATTGCGTAACAAAATAGTGCCTGTATTCAGCACCATTCGGCTGGACAATATATTATCTACAGCCTTTAGTTTCTTTTCTGCACAGCGAAGATTATCTATACGTTCATACCAGTCGTCATTATCCGCACCATTCAGCGACACATATACATGGCGCAGTCCAGCATCCCTTAGCTCTTTCACATAGGACTCATGTGACAAACGCAGGCCATTGGTCAACAAAACGACTCGATGGCCCAATTTTTTTATACGGGATATGATCTCCGGCAGATCGGAACGCATCGTCGGCTCCGCACCGACAAGACGGATATTAGTACGTTTGGGAAACCGGGCGATACAGTCTTCCAACCTGTCTATATCCATATCGGGAATATGACGATTAGGCAAATAGCAGTTGGCGCAATGCATATTACAGCGATGTGTAATGTCCACCATCACTGTCTCGAATTTATTTTCTTCCGGTGGCAGTATTTTCATTCAGTATCCTCTGTACATCTATCGATATGAAGTAACTTGCTGTCCAGCAGATCGATCAATAGAACGATACGTTCATATTCACCGGTGTTGTTTACTCTATGTGGAAAAGCTGTGTTTACATACCAGAGTTCTCCGATTTTCATCTTTACCGTAGCAGTACCCATTTTTGTGTTCTGTATGAAATCATGTTGCCCATTCAATAATGCAATCACTCGATGCTGCTTCGGGTCGTCTATATGTTCGGGTATTTCCGCACCGGTTTTCAAGCTCGCCAACCTCATTCGACAGGCGGCGCCCACGACAGATTCAATACTTTCTACTATTTCTTTGCAAACCGGATCACAGTAGTCGTACCGGTTCGTCGGATCACCACCGCTCCTCAACTGTTGAAGATATATCTGTCCATAATTTTCGCTGACATAGTCAATGTTTTCAATCGGGATGTTACGTTCCTTCCTGCTAACGACCGATTCGGATATCATGTTGCGATTGCGGCTTTCATAATAAAAACCCAACAACCTTTCTATTATATTTTCATTCAACACACCCAGTTTTTTACTCAACGGTAGACGACGCGCCTTCGCCAATTCCCGTAGCTGTACCCTGGAGAGCAGGGTCATTTTTTATCGACCCCGTCTTTAAGGAATAACGAGTAGTTCGCTCCGATTGTTCCGAAACCAGCTCTGCGCAGGAATTTATCCGTACGGCGAACATTGATGCCGGACGTTACGTGAATCATGATTTCTCGAGCCTTACGGGCCTCAGACCATTTCACGGCACCTGTCAACAATCGTATGGCCGCCTTACCGCCTATCACATTTCCTCTGTATTTTTTTCTGACATAGAATGAGTAAACCGTTGTTATAAGTTCTTCATACCCCACGATATACTCACTTATCGTGCAAAAAAGGAATCCGACAGGCTCGCCTTCGTATTCGGCCATCATCAGCGCATAACGATCGGGATACTTAAGAGCACTGTTGAAAAGTTCATCTCGTTTTTTGTGGCTGTAGGGTATGTCAGAAAAGCGAGATTCGGCATGAAACTCGACGGATAAAGGCCGCAAAAATTCAATATCGACCGTTGAGTTCGCCAGCCTGACACTTAGATTTGAGGCTTTCTTCTTTTCAGTCTTATTTACAATCAATCCATCGTTACTCATTACCACTCCAATTCATTGACTTCATTTGTTTCGTTTATGTCCGCCATCACTCTATTCTTTACAACATACACAACAACCGATATAAGTCCTACCAAAAAAACTTGCATGAATTAGTAGAGCAAAATAACCAATATAAGATAAAACTCACTTATGCCAAAACCATAAGTTCATCGTTCTCGTATCGCTTCATGCTTATACTTAATTAAGGCTCTTCGTCACAGAGAGTGGATTTCCGTCCTTCCCTGATGAACACTATCAGCACTCTTCGGTAGCAGGAAGCATAAGTGAACGACCACCAGATTTTGGCACTGGGGCTGGGACTGCAAGCCCCCTGGGAACTGACCGAGCAGCGTCTCGATACGGCTGTATCACCCCATGAACTGCATCTGACCG
>Ga0214472_10000923_pt1 | contig 34869 bp, 33 predicted proteins | sample RVTome_6_FD_207662 | JGI IMG/M metagenome (GOLD analysis project Ga0214472, IMG submission 207662) | Soil microbial communities from uranium-contaminated site in the Upper Colorado River Basin, Wyoming, United States - RVT140D175 | ecosystem: Environmental > Terrestrial > Soil > Contaminated >...
CCCCACTGCTGCCTCCCGTAGGAGTCTGGACCGTATCTCAGTTCCAGTGTGGCTGATCATCCTCTCAGACCAGCTAACCATCTTTGCCTTGGTAGGCCGTTACCCTACCAACTAGCTAATGGTGCGCAGGCCCATCTCTAAGTGATAGCTTGCATGCAGAGGCTACCTTTGGCCTCTGTCCCCGAAGGGACCGTGGTCTTATCCGGTATTAGCTCGTCTTTCGACGGGTTATCCCGATCTTAGAGGCAGGTTACCCACGTGTTACTCACCCGTGCGCCACTTTACTCAGGACCGAAGCCCCTTTCTCGTTCGACTTGCATGTGTTAGGCACGCCGCCAGCGTTCGTTCTGAGCCAGGATCAAACTCTCCAGTTATATCCTTCAATCCACCTTTAGGTGGAGGATTGACTGTCGAATACGATAGCTGTGCTCAAGGCTTTACGGAAACCCTAAACCGTCACTGCTTATAAATGGCAGTTGCTACTATTTAGTTTTCAAAGACCAGACGAGGCGCTCGGAAACGAGCGAAAGTACTTTATAGGCAATGGATCGACCCTTGTCAAGAGAGCCGAGCAGTTTTTCAGCGTCTACCTGGCCAGTTGCGCGATGCGGTTTTTTCCTACTTCGATGACCCGGTGAAGCGCCCCATCGAAAAGAAAATCAACGTCCGTCACGACCCGGCCGTCGATCCGCACCGCTCCTTGAGCGATCAGGCGGCGGGCCTCGCTTCCAGACTTGGCGAAATCCAAATCCAAGAGCAATCGGCAAATCCAAATCGGCTCCGGCGCGCTGAACTGTTGGCGAATATCGCTCGGCAGCGTTTTGTTCTGGTGCCTTGCCTCGAAATACTTGCGCGCGGACTCGGCGGCCGCGGCGCCGTGATAGCGTGCGACCAACTCGGCGCCGAGAAGTTTTTTGACCTCCATCGGATGCAGCGCGCCGGCTTCCACCTTGGAGCGAAGATTTTGAATCTCGCTGAGAACTTTATCGCTCAGCAATTCGAAATAGCGCCACATCAAGTCGTCGGAGATCGACATGATCTTACCGAAAATATTTTCCGGCGTCTCGTTGATGCCGATATAATTGTTGAGCGACTTGCTCATCTTCTGGATGCCGTCCGTGTAGCCTTCCAATAACGGCATGGTGAGCACGACCTGCGGCTCCTGACCGTACTCGCGTTGCAATTCTCTTCCAATCAGCAAATTGAACCGCTGGTCGGTTCCGCCCAGCTCCACGTCGGCCTTCAGCACCACCGAGTCGTAGCCCTGAATCAGCGGGTATATGAACTCATGAATGCTGATCGGCTGCTGCTTTTGGTAACGTTGCTTGAAATCGTCGCGCTCGAGCATGCGCGCTACGGTGTATTTGGCGCTCAACTCGATGAACGCCGCCGCGTCGAGCTTTTCCATCCAGCGATGATTGAACTCGATCAAGGTCTTTTTGGGGTCCAGTATCTTAAAAATCTGCTCTTTATAGGTCTCGGCGTTTTTGTCGACCTCGTCGCGCGTGAGCTGTTTGCGGGTCTCGGACTTTCCCGAGGGATCGCCGATCATCCCGGTAAAGTCGCCGATCAAAAAAATGACCTCATGCCCGAGCTCCTGAAACTGCTTCATCTTCTGAATCAAGACCGTATGGCCCAGGTGCAGATCGGGCGCGGTCGGATCGAATCCCGCTTTGATTCGCAGCGGGCGCCCTTTCTTTAGTTTTGCGACGAGATCTTCCTCCGGCAAAACCTCTACGGCGCCGCGCTTTATGACTTCCAACTGCGTGCCGATATCCTTCATGTTCGGTAAGAGGACTCCCAAGGCAGCCTCAATCGTCGGATCTCGCTCGCCCGCCCGCTCTTGTCGTCGACGCCTACGACCACGCCTTGAAGCACAACGTTTGCCTCCGCGACCTCGAATTTCCGGGGAAGCTGGCTCAGAAATCCTTCGATCACCAACTCCCGTTCGATGCCGATAATAGAATCGAAGGGGCCGCACATTCCGACGTCGGTAATAAACGCCGTACCGCCCGGGAGAATCCGCTCATCGGCCGTCTGAATATGAGTGTGCGTACCGAATACCGCGGATGCTCTGCCGTCAAGATACCAACCCATGGCGTTCTTCTCCGATGTCGCCTCGGCGTGCATATCCACGATGACAACAGGGGTATGCTGGGCATGCTCCCGCAGAATACGATCAACGCAACGGAATGGATCGTCGACATGATTCGGCATGAAGACCCTTCCCTGCAGGTTGATGATCAATGCACTGAGCGCGCGATCGTTGCGCCATTTGTACCACCCGACACCCGGCGCTCCCTCGGGAAAATTCGCCGGCCGCAGGAGGCGGGGCTCGCCATTCAAATAGGAATAAATCTCCTTCTTCTTCCAGATATGGTTCCCGGAAGTGAGCACATGAGCGCCGGCGGAAAGTAACTCCTCGGCGCTCTTGACGTCCACTCCCATACCACCCGCGGCATTTTCCGCGTTGGCGATAACCAGGTCGATCCCTTCCTTGTCCACATAGGGCTGCACCAGCTCGCGCACCGCCCGCCGTCCGGGACGGCCAACGACATCCCCCAGGATCAAGATCCGCATAGAGAATCCATTCCTTTATTTTGCGTAGTCAACGGCGCGCATTTCACGTATGACCGTGACCTTGATTTGCCCTGGATAGGTCATTTCATTCTCGATCTTGCGGGCTATCTCCCGCGCCATTCGCGCTGCGTCATCATCTGAAACCAGGTCGTGCTGAACCATGATCCGTATTTCTCGGCCCGCTTGGACCGCATAGGACTTTTCAACGCCTTTAAAGGCATTAACGATTCGCTCAAGTTCCTCCAACCGCCGCGTATAAGTCTCCATCATCTCCCGCCGCGCGCCCGGACGAGCGCCCGAAAGCGCATCCGCGGCGTCCACCAATGGCGCCAGGATCGTCTCGGCTTTGACATCTTCATGATGCGCCGCAATCGCGTTGACGATTTTCGGCGACTCGCCGTACTTGCGGGCGAGCTCCGCGCCGATGATGGCGTGGGAGCCTTCCACCTCGTGATCTACTGCTTTGCCGATATCGTGCAGCAGCGCAGCGCGGCGCGCCTGTTTTTCATTCAAACCCAACTCCACCGCCATCGCGCCGCAAATGAACGCCGCCTCAATCGAATGGAGCAGAACGTTCTGCGCGTAGCTGTAGCGGTACTTGAGCCGGCCGAGAAGCTTGATCAGCTCAGGGTGCACGCCGTGCACCCCGACATCAAAAATCGCCTTCTGGCCGGCCTCGCGAATCGCTTCGTCGATCTCCTGTTCGGATTTACGCACCACCTCTTCGATTCTTCCGGGATGAATGCGGCCATCCGATACCAGTTTCTCCAAAGATAAGCGCGCGATCTCGCGACGGATCGGATTATGCCCGGAAATGACCACCGTCTCCGGCGTGTCGTCGACGATCAAATCGATTCCGGTAGCCGCTTCCAGAGCGCGGATATTGCGCCCTTCGCGCCCGATGATCTTCCCTTTGAGTTCGTCGTTGGGCAGCGGAAACACCGTCACCGACCGCTCGGCGACAAAATCACCGGCGAGCCGCTCGATGGCTAAAGCGATGATTTTCTGGCTCTTGCGAACCGATTCCTCTTTGGCCTCCTCTTCGATGACACGGATGCGCTTGGCGGAGTCATGTTTGGCCTCTTCGACCATTTCATCGATGAGACTCCTTTTTGCCTCCTCGCGGGTCATCCCCGCGACCTGTTCGAGTTGTCTTCTCGCCTCATCGACTCGCCGGTCACATTCAGCTCCTTTTTCCTCGATATTTTTTTCCCGCCCTTTGAGTGAAGCCTCCCTTCTCGCCAACTCGTTTTCCCGCTTATCGAGGGACTCGGCGCGCTTGTCGATGCTTTCTTCTTTGCTGATCAACCGTCGCTCTTGATTCTGTTGCTCGCGGCGGGCTTCGCGCATCTCCTTTTCTAAATCGGCGCGCTCTTTGAGGACGCTATCCTTGGCTTGGATTTCAGCTTCTTTCTTAATGGAACCGGCGTCTTTTTTCGCCTCTTCGATGATCCGAGCCGCAATGTTTTTCGCCGACTCGATCTGTTCGTGCCGTCGTTTGCCGCGGATCCAGACAGCCACTGCCGACAGCAGCGCACCGCCTAATAATCCGCCGACGGCGAATAGTAACTCTTGACTCAATGGCAACACCCCCTTCCTTTATAAATATAAATACATGGACCTAAGACATTCGACTCGACTGCGCCGATGCAGTTCCGCAGTCGACGACTCTCATTTCGGTAATAACATAATCAACTCTTCGGTCCCCTGGGCCGGCGGGAACCGCGTCGACGATTTGAAATTCATAAGCCAGAGCCACGATCGCCGCTCGATCGCCAGCCCGCTCCAGCAACCGATCATACCAGCCCTGTCCCCTTCCCAAGCGATTGCCAAGCGTGTCGAAGGCTACGCCGGGAACAAATATCGTCAGTGCTTCAAATTCCGCTTCCGCCAGCCGGGTCGCACCGGCCGGCTCGAGAATGCCGTACCGACCGGCTCGCAGATCATCCGCCGCTAACACTCGAAACAATCCGGCGCTAGCATCCTCGCCGACGCGCGGATAGAAAACTTTCTTGCCGCTCTGAAGCGCGTGCGCCAGGAGACCGTCCGTGCGAACCTCATTCTGTGTCGCGCTGTAGAGAGCCACGGCGCGGCAGGCGAGGTAACAATGCAATTGGAGCGCCCGAGCCTGAATCGCCCGGCTGAACAACTGGCAGTCCGCCTCGGCAAGCGCGGCGCGGCGGGCTAACCCCGCAGACCGCAGTGCCTGTTTCGCCTCTTGCGTTGAAACTCCCCGCATAACCGATTCCAAACCGCGGGGGAGAGATGAAGTAAATACTTGGCGGGAAAAGAAAACCTATAAGTCCGATCTGCGGGTCAAAGAGGTTGGCCCCCGGGAGAACCGCCCGCCGCTCCATCGATGAACGGCGGAAACAGCAAATTCACAATCCGATGGAATGTCGATTTGAAGATTCCGGCTTATCGAAAGGGGCCGCCACATTCTGCCAATATCAAACAATGAAAATACCCGACAGATCAGATCCATTACAACTTCTTTTCTCCAGTCCCTCATCTTTCCACACCGCCTCTTTTTTAAGGTTTCCCCCGCATCGTGCCGTTTCAACGGATCAACTTGAACCGGATTACCAGGTGGGCGCCATGATACCGTGTTAGCCTACCTCATGGTCGAGGCTTGACTGCTGCGGTAAGAAACAGCCCCCGTTTTCTATAACGTTGGTTCCAAGTCGCCTCCGCTGGTGACGAACACAGCAGGGGAAATGGATCACCTTAAGATTTTTAACCCTCCTCGGCCAAAGTCATTGATAGTTTCTTGGACAATTGGTTCAGCCTGCTCACAACCGCTTCATGCGTATCCTTGAGCCGGTGATATTCGTCGGCGATGTTGAGCGCCGCCAGCATGCCGATATTCGACCGCGTCACCGATTTCGTCGACTCCAGCAACTCCTGCATCTTTTCGTCGACATAGCCGGCCACTTTGAGCATGTAGCCTTCTTCGGCATCGCTGCTGATAGTAAACTTCTGCCCCAAGATTTCAATGTCCAATGCTCTTTTCATCGCAACATTCCCATCCTAATCGGGAAGATCCAAGACCGCGAACTGGCCGATGATCTTGTCGAGCTTGTCGCGCAATTCGCTTCGCTCACGTTCGAATTGCCGCATCTGTCCTCTCAAGTGATGCCACTCGCTTTCTTTTTGCTGGAGTTTTTTTTCGATCGTTTCCTTTTCCTTTTTTACGCGCTCATGCCGGTCGATTAAGCGATCGATCTTGGCTTCCAGCTGTTCAATATTATCGAGCGCCATGGCGTCCCGCACCACTAAATGTCAGGTTTCAGTTTAGTTTTAAGCCATTCTCTTGTCAAGTTATAATGTTAATCGCGCCATCGAGCAGATCCGGCCGATAACGCCGCCCGCGAACGCCACGGCAGGCTGAGCATCCTCAAGTTGAAAAGCGTTCAGTCAGATCCGATCTCGTCAGGCAATTTTTGGAAGTGCTTTACCGGCCTTTCCCATCAGGGGGTTCGTCATAACCCAGCACGCTTTCCCATGGGATGCTGCAATGCGCCGCGATCAAGGCATCGTATTTTTCCCACCATGCCAGATCTCTCCCCTCACGGCTCAAAAAACGCACCATCTGCAAAAGGTCGTTGATTTCAGACGGGCGCAGGGCTGGATCGAATGCCGGCATCATCCCTCGTCCTTCAGCGATGACCCTCCTGATTTGAGGGTTGCTTTTCCGTTCAACCGTCTCGCGAAAATCCGGCGTCCGAACCGGCAAGTTCATCGCCACCGGGCCATCGCCCCGGCCGCCCGGGCCGTGACAATTGAGACAGCGCTGGGCGTAAAGCAAATCCATCCGTTCATTGCGGCCGCAGGCGGCAAGCCCGAGGATAATGGGAATGATGCGTATGAATCGCAGCAGGATCATTGATTTGACAGCTAGCACATGCATGGGATGCTTGCATTCATCTTATCCTCCGGAAGCTCGACGCTTTCAAGGGCGTCGAATTTGTGGTGATATGCTTCGGACGGGGGACAAAATATGAATTGTTGCAGTTTGGCTATCGCAGTTTGGTTAATGCTCTTTACGCCGCCCCCGGTCTCGGCGCAGCACAATCATTCCAAGGGAAGTGAACCCACCGCAAAGCCGGCACTGGGAAAAACCACTCTGAAACCCGCGGAAGGGGCCAGCATCAAAATCATTGGGCCAAAGAAAGACCAAGTTTTCAAAGGCGACAGCGTTCCTCTCCGGTTCAAGCTCACCAAAGGCAAGCGCGGCCACCACGCGCATGCCTATGTGGACGGTGAATTGATGGGCATGTTCGAGAGCGAAAAAGGCACGCTCAACGGCATCAAGCCGGGGAAACATACCTTGGAGCTGCGCGTTGTCGCCGAAGACCATCAAACCGAACTGGACGCTACGGACAAGGTCACTTTCACGATCAAGTAGAAATCGCGCGAAAGATAAGAGCGGCGTTCCCTTAAGGAATCTTGAGTCACACAGCGCGGCGAGCCGCAACCAAAAAACAGTTTTCACCTCGAAGGAGGCACGAAGGTCACGAAGGAGGATTTTTCGCGCAAAGACGCAAAGGTAAAAAAATAATTTCGAACTTAGCGTCTTGGCGTCTTGGCGCGATTAATTCCCCGTCTTCTGGGGCTAGGGGTGGCCGGAAAATTTGCGCAGGCTGCTAAAGCTTGCACCTATGGTAATACCAAGGGCACGAGGAACGAAGAGGCGGATTGGCGAAGCCATCGGGTTTCAAGAAGATTTTCTCTTCCTTCGTGCTCTTTGTGCCCTTCGTGGTGGGAAATCCTGCTGGTCGAATTCCGACCGACGTTGACACCTCGATAGCTCGCTTAGACACCTCAATTGCCTTTTTTGGGTTTATCCAATTGAGTCTCGGTATTGACATCGTAGACCTTAGAAGTCTATAGTTTCTTCCGTCGAAAGGAATACTGTGGATAACGCGAAACATGATCAAATCATGGCAGCCCTGAAAACCGTTCAGGACCCCGAACTGCACCGCGATATCGTGAGTCTTGGAATGGTGAAAGCGCTGTCCGTGAACGATGGCAAGGTCGCCTTCACCGTCGAACTGACCACCCCGGCGTGCCCCTTGCGCGAGAGCATAGAAGGCGACTGTAAGCGGGCTCTAGGGAAAATTCCAGGCATAAACACCATTGACATTACCTTCGGCGCCCAGGTGCGCGGGAGCAAGGCGGGCGCCGGCCAGACGGACCTTTTGCCAAACGTTAAGAACGTCGTCCTGGTGGCGGCGGGCAAGGGCGGCGTCGGGAAGTCCACGGTGGCCGCCAATCTCGCGGTCGCTTTAAAAATGCACGGCGCGGCGACGGGGCTGTTGGATGCCGATATCTACGGGCCGTCGGTGCCGATCATCATGGGAGTCAAAGGCGAGCCGAGGAAAGTCGACGTGGAAGGCGGCGTCAAAATCGCCCCTACCGTAGCGCATGGAGTGCCAGTGATGTCCATCGGATTTTTCCTGGGCGACGATCAAGCGGTCATCTGGCGCGGACCCATGTTGGGAAAGGCGTTGAATCAGTTGATGGCGGACGTGCACTGGGGCGAGCTGGATTATCTCGTGGTGGACATGCCGCCGGGCACGGGGGATGTGCAGATTACTTTTTCCCAGCAGCTCAAAGTCAGCGGCGCTCTGTTGGTCGCGACGCCTCAGGACGTTGCGCTGGCGGACGTAATTCGTGCGAAATCGATGTTCGACAAGGTGATGATTCCCATCGTCGGCATCGTCGAGAACATGAGTTATTTTATCTGCGACGGTTGCGGCAAGAAACACGAGATTTTTTCCCGCGGCGGCGCGCAACGGGCGGCCGAGCGGTTCAAGATTCCCTACCTCGGCGAAATCCCGATTACGCCGGCACTAAGGGAAGGGGGCGATGAAGGCGTGCCGATTCTCATCAAGGATCCGAATTGCGAAGTGAGCAAGTGTTTTCTGGAGATCGCCGCGAAGTTGGCCGGGCAGTTGTCGATCGCGTCCGAGCGGGCGCAGCAAACCCAGGGTTTGAAGATCGTGTCGAGTTAGGCGAGCCTTTAAAATGAGCCGCCCTGGGCGGCCGAGAGGAGCAATGCAATGGCTACGAAAGAACAGGTCTACGAAGCGCTTCATGAGTGTTACGATCCGGAGATCCCGGTCAACATCGTCGACCTGGGGCTGGTCTATGACGTGGAAGTCAAAGACGAGCAGGTGGCGGTGAAAATGACGCTCACCGCCCCCGGCTGCGGCATGGGGGCGATGATCGCCAACGACGCGCGCCAGAGGATTCTCGCGCTCGACGGCGTGGTGGAAGCCACCGTGGATCTCGTGTGGGATCCGCCCTGGAACCCGACCATGATTAGCGAGACGGCGAAACAAAAGCTCGGGATGGGTTAGTCGGCTTCGCCCATCCGTCACTATTGTCTCTAGTTCTGGTTCGCCGCTATCGATCATCTCGTTATGCAGGATCGGCCACGATTGCGCCCCATCGAGGCGTTTCCGGTCAATCACGAGGGAAAGACCCTCATCTACCTCAAAGATCCGCTGAATCTTGCCGCGCCGTTGGGTATCTCACCGGCCGGCTATTTTATTCTCACCCATCTCGACGGTCATCACACTATGATCGATATCCAGGAGGCTTACTCGAAACAGTTCGGCAACTTGCTGATGAGCGACGAGTTGAAAGGTTTCGTGGAAATGCTCGACCGGAACTATTATCTGGCGAGCGAGCGGTTTTTCAATTACCAAAAATCCGTGGTCGATGAGTTTCGCCGTTTGCCGACCCGCGCGCCCGCGCACATGGGCGGCGGCTACAAGGAAGATCCGGTCGAGTTGAAAGCGCAGCTCGACGCTTATTTCGTCGCGCCGAATGGTCCCGGACTTCCCTCGGAAGAGAGCAGGGCTTTAACCCCAAAAGCCATCGTCGCACCCCACATCGATTTTCACCGCGGCGGTCCCGCCTACGCGTGGGCCTATAAGCCGCTGGTGGAAAGGGAGGGCGCCGACCTCTACATTCTGCTTGGCACTTCCCACTGCGGCGGCGGGACCCCGTTCGTCTTGACGCTGAAGGATTTCGCGACTCCGCTGGGCATGGTCGAGACCGACAAGGAGTTTGTCTCAAGGCTGCAAGAAAAATGCGCCGAAGATCTCTTCGCCGACGAGTATCTCCATCGCAGCGAGCACTCCCTGGAATTCCAGGTGCTGTTCCTGAAGTACGCCGCCCAGCGGCGCGCCGCGCTGACGGGACAACCAGAGAAACCGTTTAAGATCGTGCCGATCCTGGTCGCGTCGTTTCACTCCATGCTGATCAACCGAACGCCGCCGGAAGAAACGTCCTCCGTCGGAACCTTTTTACGGGCGCTCCGCGAATTGGCTGAAAATGAATCTCGGCGGGTCTGTTTTGTCGCCGGCGTCGATCTGGCCCATGTCGGGCAGCAATTCGGCGACCGCGACCCGATCACGGACGATTTTCTCAAATGGGTCGAAGCCGAAGATCAGCGCCTCGTCGAGCGCCTGGCCGCGCGCGACGCCCCCGGCTTCTTCAACGAGATCGCCAAGGATCAAGACAAGCGCAGGATCTGCGGCTTCTCGCCGCTCTACTCCTTGATTCACCTGCTCAACGGCAGCCAGGGAAATAACCTCCACTACGGCCAGGCCTTCACGCCGGAAACCGGCTCCGCGGTGACGTTCACGAGCATGGTTTTCGATTGAGAGACTGCTAAAAGCATTCCGATCGAAAGGAGGATGCCATGGGTCACATTATTCCGCGCAGGATCGCTGCGCTCGCGCTTGCGTGGTTGGCATTTGCCGGTGCCGCGTTCGCCGACGAGACCTGCAACTCGCCGTACATCTCCACGTTGATCAAAGGCCAGGAGGATTACGTCTACGTCTGGGCCCTCGGCGTGGAGGGGCTCGGCGACGGTTCCGACAAGCTTGTCACTGTCGACGTAAATCCAAAATCAAAGAACTACGGCAAGGTAATCCATTCGCTATCGACCGGGGCGCGGGTCGAGGCGCACCACATGGGCTTCACCGACGACCGGCGTTACATCTGGGCGGGCGGGCTGTCCGACAACCGGATCTGGGTGTTCGACGTCGCCGCCGATCCAGCAAAACCAAAGCTTGTGCAGACCATCGCCGATCTGGGTGACAAGTCAGGTTATCTCGGGCCGCACACCTATTACGCGCTGCCCGGCCGGATGCTGGTGCAGGCCCTGTCGAATACCAAAGACAAGGGGGGCCAGACCGGGATGGCGCTGTATAATAACAAGGGGCAGTTCATCGCTTCCTACGCGATGCCGACCGAGGGCGGCGGCGACGGCTACGGTTACGACCTCGCGGTGAACCCGAAGAAAAATGCGCTGCTGACATCGAGCTTCACCGGCTATGCCAACTACATGCGGCCCCTCGGCGAGTTGATCAAAGACGGCGAGGCGATGAAGAAATTCGGCAACACGATGGCGCTATGGGATTTAAAAGCGATGAAGCCCAAAAAAGTCTTCAGCGTGCCGGGCGCGCCGCTGGAGATCCGCTGGTCGCTCAATACCAAGGACGACTGGGCGATCACTGCCACGGCCTTGACCTCCAAGCTCTGGCTCGTCAGGCAGGACGGCAAGGGCGAGTGGATCGCGAAGGACGTCGGCGCCATCGGCGATCCGTCGAAGACGCCGCTGCCGGTGGACATCAGCATCGCGCGCGACGGCAAGGGGCTATGGGTCAGCACCTTCATGGACGGCACGACCCGCTACTTCGACCTCGCCAATCCCGAAGCGCCGAAGCAGACCTACGAAAAGGTCACCGGCAAGCAAGTCAACATGGTGTCGCAGAGCTGGGACGGCAAGCGCTTGTACATCACCTCCTCGCTGCTCGCCAACTGGGACAAGGGCGGCGCGGACAACGAGCAGTTCCTGCGCGGCTTTACCTGGGACGGCAAAGAGCTCACGCAGAAATTCGAAATCGATTTCACCAAGGAAAAACTCGGCCGCGCCCACCACATGAAGCTCGGCTCCAAGACGCTGCGGGCGGGATGAGCGCTCTGAAATACGCGCGCAACGCGGCGCTCTCTCTCGCGCTACTATTGGGGCTGCTTGCTGGGCTGCTCGGCGTGTCGGCGTTGTGCGCCCATCAACCCGAGCCGCTTCCCGCGCTCGATTTCGTTCCCCCTGCGCCGGGGAGTTATACTTTGCACCGCATCATGCCGGCGCCCGACGGCCGGGTGCTGGACATCGACGGCCGCAGCCAGCCGCTCTCACGCTACACGCGCGGCCAGCTGACGCTGCTCGGCTTCATCTACACCACCTGCGTCGATCCTGAAGGTTGCCCGCTCGCCTACCGGGTGTTCGATCTGCTCAAAGCGGCGATCGCCGCGACTCCCGCGCTGCACGGCAAGGTGCGCTTCGTCACGCTGTCCTTCGATCCGGCGCGCGACACGCCGGAGGTCATGCGGCGCTACGCCGGCAGCCGGGCAGTCGATACCAGCGGCGGGCTGCGCTGGTACTTTCTCACCACCCGCTCGGCGCGCGAGCTGATGCCGCTGGTCGAAGGATTCGGCCAGGACGTGCGCGTGCCCTACGACCGCACGAGCGGGCGCGCGCGGCGCGAGCTATCGCACGTGCTGAAAGTTTTCCTGATCGACCGGGCGGCCGACATCCGTGAGATCTACAGCTCGCTCTTTCTTCATCCGCAAACCGTGCTCAACGACATCGAGACCCTGCTCATGGAAGAGGGCTCCCGTCCGCTGCGCGCAACGGAAACAAAGTAAGCCCGCTGCGACCTTCGCCGGCGCGGCACTCGATAAATTGACACCCGTATATCATACTCATATACTTTCCCATGTCCGACATCTTGCCGGGGATTAACGGGTTTGAGTGGGATCAAAGGAACTCCCGCAAGAACGAAAGCAAGCATGGCATGACGGCCCGTATGAAAAAGAAAATTAGGCAGGTGCCGAAGTTCCGAAAAGAGCAGGACGAGCGTGAGTTTTGGAATACGCACGACACCACGGATTACTTCGACTTTTCCAATTCGAATCGCGTTGAAATCGAGTTTGACCCCGGCGTCGAGGCTCCGGTGAAATCCATTTCGCTTCGATTGCCGCGTGAGATGCTCAACGAACTCAAAGTGCTGGCTAATAAAAAGGACATTCCTTACCAGTCGCTCATTAAGGTTTACCTGGCCGAAAAAATCGCTCAAGAACGAAAAGCAAGCTAAGTTATCCGGCCTAGAACGCAAACAAGACCGAGCACAATGGATCGAGCGGTCGTAACGGCAAAAGGTCAGAGCGTGATTCCCGACAAACTGCGCCGCAAGTTCGGTATCAAGAAAGGGACTCAAGATTGCGTCTACGAACCTGACGGCGAGCTCGGGATCAAGCCCATCGCCGACCACTACATTCGGAATATGGCCGGCATGGCCGGGACTGGAGGCAAACTTCTCAAGACCTTGATGGAGGGAAAAGCTAAGGAGCGTGAGCTGTGAGAGCCGCCGTCATCCCGCCGCTTTCAGCCATCACCCTTTGTTTCTTTACTTCAGACCTCGCGGCTCAAGCCTGTCGTCTGTTCGTTTTCGTCCTATTGTCTCCTGTCTTGCTCCTCACCCCTCACGCCTCACCCCTAACCGTTTTTTCGTTTGACGCCCCAAATTCCACGGGTAAAATAAGCGGCGAACTGGCTCGGGTCGATCACGAGCCACGACCGCGAGAAAGTTTTCCTTGATGAATCCTAAACGGGACACCGAGTTTCGTCTCAAGTTATCGGCGGGTTTTCTTAAGGAAGCCGAGGAAGATATGCGGCTTTCGCGGTGGCGCTCTTGCGTGGATAATGCTCAGATGGCCGCCGAAAATGCTGCGAAGGCTGTGATTGCCATGCGCGGTCCGGTTCCGAAAGTTCATCAGCTCCACAAAGCATTGTCCCGATTGTCGAAGAGTGTTCGTTTGAGCGGCTTGAGTAAGGACTTTAACGCATTGAGTGAGATTACCGAGAAGCTGGGGTTTGAGGAGCATATTCGAACCGATTACGGCGATGAGAGCCAGTACCGAACGCCATGGGAAATCTTTGACCGCGAAAGCGCAGAAAAAGCACTGAACTTGGCGCGCCGCGCCCACGATATTGCCGGAAGGATCATCGAACAATGGTCGCAAGAGGAAAAAAAATAGAAGAGCCACTGCTCCCTTTGGTGGAAAGTCTCCGCGAAGGACTGGGTCAGAACCTGGTTGCGCTGGTGCTATATGGCTCCCGAGCTAGGGGAGAGCAACGCCGGACGAGCGACTGGGACGTTTTCGTATTGGCGCGCTCACTGCCCGTATCGCCGATGAAGCGGTATGCCCAATTACGTTCCCTGCGTTACGAGGAACCGGAGGGCGGAGTCTCATTTCTCGCCAAGACTCGGAAAGAGTTCGAGGACGGGTTCCCCTCTTTCTATCTGGATCTTGCGCTAGACGGGGTGATCCTTTATGACACCGATGGATACATGGAATCAAAGCTCTGGCGTATTCGGGAGATTATCAAGGAGACCGGGTTAAAACGGGAGCGGATTCCAGGCGGTTTTTTTTGGGATTGGAAGAAATACCCGGGGCGGGATTGGGAAATTAGCTGGAAGGGGTTTGAGGTGGGGGTATAGAGAATGAGCGGTCAATGAGCTCGGTTCTAGAGCCAGACCGTGATTTGCCATTGAGTTTCTACACGAGCACGACTGTCATTTCCCGTTGCGTGTTTTTGTCGCGCTCCGGGCAACGCAGAGCGAGCACAATGTATCGAGCAGTCCTAATGGCGCAGGGTCAGATCGTGATTCCCGTCAATCTGCACCGCAAGTTCGGCATCAAGAAGGGGACTCAGGTTTGCGTCTGCGAACGCGACGGCGTGATCGCGATCAAGCCCATCATCGACGAACATATTCGAAACATAGCCGGCATGGCTGGGGCTAATGGCAAACTTCACAAAGTCTTGATGGCAGGAAAAGCCAAGGAGCGGGAACTGTGAGAGCCGCCGACAGGGGTTTGGGCGGCGATCAGGTTTCATAAGTATCGTCGGGATCTAACGCCACTCATCTTTTCCCCTCACGAACAAGAGTTACGATCACGGGTTCCCCGTTTGCATTTCCTCCCGCCTGATGTCTTCCGCCTTTTTTCGTTGATGCTCCAGGTGCCGCGATAGTTATAGATCGCTTTTGCTGCCCCCGCACACGCTGGTCAACGACATCGAGACCCGCTCATGGAAGAAGGCTCCCAGCCGTCGCGGGGAACCGCAACAATGTAAACCCGCCGGCTTCTTCCTGAAAATCGCCGAGAATCAAGATCGCAGGTGCACAGGCGGCTTCTGACCCGATTTTCATCCATTCGATATCCTCTGGGTCGGCTTCCTCATAGCCGTTCAGATTCGCTGACGCCTCCAAGAAGCTCAGCCACGGCCGCAAGCACGGCGGCGAGGGAGGTTCAAGACAGTGCAGGAATGCCAAGCTCGGTAAGAAAGTGGAAAGTTGAATCATAAAACTCAGGCGAGCGAGTTGGATCACTCGGGTCGCCGGGCGGCACGAAAATTACCATTCCTTGCCGGGCGCGAGTGAGCAGGACTCGGTAAGCGTTGAGAAGGTAACGCCGGTTGTCAGGATTCGAGATGTTGGTCCATCGGTCACCTCGGAAGTCATGGAAGCTCCATCCCGATCCCGTGAAACGCAGGTCGCCGTCCCAAGTTACGCACGTCCAGTCGAGTTCCAGGCCCTGCACCTGAAATTCCGTGGCGGCGTCTTCGAGATAGTAGCTCGACCGCGTATCCTCCTTGTTGTTGAGAAACCAATGCACTGGATTAACGTCCACGCGAATATCAATAGCGTGAGGTTTGAGACGTAGAGCTTTCGATGAGGCAATCAATCCAAACCGCTCCGTTCCTCTAGCGCGGGCGTGAATCCACTGCTTGGCCCAACTCAAATCGCGGGTGACGGCGATAGGATAGCGGTTGGCGACTTGTGCAAAGACCTCGCGCGCGCGTTGTTTTTCACAATCGAGTAGCGCCTTAACGAAGGCCGAAACATTCTCAGCCCGAAACGATCTCATGGATACGGCGAGATGCAGGCAGTCATCTAAGTGAGTATTCTGTCGCTGGAGCACGGCTTCCAAAGCGTTGCCAGCCGCATATTCGCTATCGGTGAGTCTCGATGAGATGTGCATGTGCCAATGCGGGAAGTTCGAGTGCACAGATTCAAGCCAAGCGTCGATTCCAGTTTCACCCGTGTTGATCTCCTGCCCGCCTCCGACAAGGCAAATGATGACACCCCAATCCGCATGGCGATCCATGCACGAAATCAGGAACTCAGGCTCTGAGTGGGCGAACCCGAGGCGATTCTTTTTTCGACGCATGAAGTTCGCGGTTTGCCGCAAGTTCCACGCCCGTTGCGCCTCATCGAAGATGGCAACGTGTTCCGCGGGAGGTCCGGAGTCAATCAACGCATCGTCGCGAAAGTGATGAACGTTCTGGATGAAAGCCTTAACACTCTCGGCAACTTTCCCCTTCCGTACTCGAATGCCATTATTCTTTTGACGTGAAACCTCGTCACGGGTGAGTGCCTCGCGGAGCACAGCGACAAGCGGGCCGTTTCCTGAAAGAAATACGGCGTGCGTAGGTTGGTTGAGGTCTCGGCGTCGGGTGGCAACGTTCAGTCCGACCAGAGTTTTGCCTGCTCCCGGCACACCCGTGACAAAGCAAATGAGTTTGCGCCTTTGCGCTCTCGCCTCGTCCACTAGCTCTTCAATGCGGTACGAAGTGACACGGAGGTTTTGCGCTCCCGCATCGTAGCGCGCGATGGCTTCGACCGAATGCTGAGCATAAAGAGCCCGCGCGGCTTCCACGATGGTGGGTGTCGGATGATACGAAGCGCACGACCATTTTTGCTCATCGAGAACTTCGCCTGTTATGGTTCGCAGGGTCACGTCGACAGCTTCGCGAAAGCCGGCGGGATGCACCAGAATCGGGCGATAAACCTTGTCGTCATCGGCGTGCAAAATCGACGGCGCCGATGTCGTGGCTCCAGTGGCGATGAGAATTTGAATAATCGAAACAGAATGGCTAGCTTCGTGAAAATTCTTCAGGTCCAAAGCGTAATCCCACACTTGATCGATTGCTGCGCGCTCAAACTCGCTTTCGCCCACTTTGAATTCGATCACAAACACAACAGGGCCGATCAGTAGCACCGCATCAATTCGTCGACCCATGCGTGGGATGTTGAACTCTAAAAATAACGAGCCAGTCAAATCGACAAGGCAAGCTTGTAGAAAGCTAATTTCCACCAGCCAAGCGTCTTTCTGTGTCGGAAGCAGCGCGAAGTCGCTGTTTTTTGTTAGTCGTCCGACAATGGTATCGGGTTGGGTTTGCAAAAATTCAGAAACGGATGCGCCATACCAAGCTCGGGACAATACCCCTATGGGGCCAGCTGGGTCAGGCGGTGTTTCCATTTACGGAATGATGCCAAGAAACGTCGTCAAAGTGAAGTGTAGGTTGTGGTACCCGCCGTGCGTTTCGAGGGAAAATACTTCCGCTCATGCGTCTTGAACGATCCCGCCACTGGTCCGCTTCTCGGTCTGTGATGTTCTCCTGCCCGATCTGGGGTTTTCAAGCGACGCTGTTGCTTGTCGTATTTGCTCAATTGCGCAAATACGCAACTATCGCCGGGACGGTGAGGCTAAGTCGATGAATTCCGATAGGGCGGCTCACTCTCCGTTGAGCTAACTTGCGGACGATTCTCGGCTGGGTTTTCAACTCGTCACATCCTAAAACTTCGGATTTCTAACGGAGACATCTTCAGGCGATCTTGGAGAGTTTCGCGTGGCGCTTGGCCTTTCGATTACGAGGCACGGTTGCAGCCGCGAGGCTCGCGCACGCCAGGGCACACTCCAGAAATCGACTCAGGGCGGCGGACATCGCCGCGTCTCGTCTGCGAATGAACATGGTCGGGACCAGGGCTTCGTCCCGAGGCAGCGCGTGGATTCCCAATTTGCCGCTCTGTGATGCCCGCTCGGAAACTGAACGCGGCATCATCGTGATCCCGAGCCCTTCTCTCGCGCAGCCAAAGATGCCGTCGATGGTGCCGAATTCGAGCTGAGACAAGGAGCCTACGCCGCGCTCCTTCAGCAGTCGTTCGAGGCGGGCTCGGTAAGAGCATCCCTCGCGCAACACCAGGATGTTGACTTCGCGCGACGAGCGGACGGCGTCATCGAGCGAGCGGAATTTCGGCGACGTGACGAGAACCATTTCTTCGGTGAAGATTTGCGTCTCTACGATGTCGGGGTGGCGCACCGGACCGGCCACGAAAGCGCCTTCCAATCGGGACGCGAGGATTTCTCCGATAAGATGACCGGTCGTGCCGGTGGTCAGGACGAGATTCACTTGCGGAAATTTTTTCCGGTAAGCGGCCAGGATCGGCGGCAAGCGGACCCCGGCGGTGGATTCGAGAGAGCCGATACGAAGGCGGCCGCGGGGCGTAACGGTGTCGCCCACAACATTTGCCCCCTCGTTGAGCAACTGCATAATCTTGACGGCGTAGGGCAGGAGCTGCTCGCCGGCGGAGGTGAGAACGACGCCGCGGCTGTGGCGGCGAAAGAGAGGGACGCCGAGCTCGTCTTCGAGCAGGCGTATTCGCGCCGTGACGTTGGATTGAACGGTATGCAATTCTTCTGACGCTGCGGTGATGCTGCCCGAGCGGGCTACCGCTGCGAACACTCTTAGATCGCCGCTCTCCATTTTGCTCGCTCTCCGCGCAACTATAACACGTCAAACTCCGTGTTCGATATCACTTCTTTAGATATCAGCCATCACAACAAACCATTTTACTCGATGCCGGGCCGGACTTACATTGGCACTAGCAAGGGAAGATCGTGAGGTCGGGAATGCTTCACCACAATAATTCCAGAGGAGACGTCGTATGTCGTTCCAGACGGCTTTAACAAAGCGGTTGGGGATGACCCATCCAATCATCCAGGCGCCACTCGCCGGCGGCGGCGACACGCCGGCACTGGTGGCCGCAGTCTGCGAGGAAGGAGCGCTGGGCTTCATCGGCGCCGCCTATCTGACGCCGCAGCAGATCGTCGAGGCTTCGCGGGAGGTGCGGGCGCGAACGTCGAGACCTTTCGGCATTAACCTATTCGCGCCGCTGCCCGTGCCCGATGCGCCGAGAGATTCGAAGCCGGCGCTGGAACGCGTTGCGCCTTTCTTCGCGGAGCTGGGCCTAGCGCCGCCGGTTGTTCCGGTGTTGGCGCAGGACTCGTTCAGCGAACAATTGGCCGCTGCTCTGGAGAGCGGCGCTTCCGTCTTCAGCTTCACTTTCGGCATTCTGCCAAAGAATGCGATCGAGGCGATAAAGGGCCGCGGCATGTTTCTGATCGGCACCGCGACCACCGTCAAGGAGGCGGTCGCGCTCGAGCAGGCGGGGGTCGATGCCGTCGTTACGCAGGGCAGCGAAGCGGGCGGTCACCGGGGCACGTTCGGCGTTGATTTTGACTCGGCCATGGTGGGGACGATTTCGCTTGTGCCCCAGGTGGTCGACGCTGTGACGGTGCCGGTGATCGCGTCGGGAGGCATCATGGACGGTCGCGGTATCGGCGCGGCGCTGGCGCTAGGCGCGAGCGCCGTTCAGATGGGCACGGCCTTCCTGACTTGCGAAGAGGCCGGAGTCCCGGAGGTTTATAAGAACGCGATCCTCAACGCCCGCGAGCATGAGACCCGTCTGACGCGGGCCTTCTCCGGTCGCCCGGCGCGCGGCATCGTCAATCGCTTTATGACGGAAGTCGAGCGCGCTGACGTTTCCAACGCCATTCTCCCATTCCCGCTTCAGAATGCGCTGACGCGACCGCTCCGAAATGCCGCGGCTATGCAGGGGCGCGCCGAGTTTCTTTCGCTCTGGGCTGGGCAAGGTCTTCGTTTGGCGCGCCGGTATGTGGCTGCACAACTTGTCGCACGCCTCGCGATCGAGACCGAAACGGTCATCCGTAACCTGGCAGCCTTCGAGCGAGAATGATCGCGACCGCCGTCGGGCGACGTGGAATCGGTGCCTGGCATGCGTATTGACTTATTTGCATTGCGCTTCCGAGTAGGCTTTCCGGTCACGTTTTCTTTCATAGGCGATGGGGTCGGCGATGGGGTCAAGTATGGAGTTGACTAGTTGAGACTGGACCGGGGTCTTGCAATCCAACATTTCATTTCTCTCGGAAACCGGTAGGCGCTTCAGATTTTCGTTTCCAGACGATCTTGGCGGAGCGCCGCTTCGTCCGCGATTCACGCCTCCCCTTGCCGCAAAAGAAATTTCTTTTACCAAATCTCGGCGAGCGGATCGTTCCCGTGATTTTTTGCCTCGCTGTCCTCCGGCACAAGCTCGGATATTCCAATCGACGCCGATGCTTGCGTACTTGCGCAATTGCGCAAGTACGCAAGCATCGCGCGCGGCTTATGTGCGGCAGTGCGCGGGTTCAGGCCCGACAATCGTGACGATCTTTTCTGAACCGCAAGTGGCGACAAATCCAAGATTCAGAGGGCCAGGGGCTTTCAACTCGGCATTTTTTTCGACTTGACAGCCATCACGAACCCGCCCTATTTTACGGGCAGTTGATTTTGGCTGGGTCCCTCGATCCCGTCACATCTTTGCTCGCACACCATCGCCCGGACTAGGTCTCACCAGCGGGCGTTCCATATTGATCAACGTTTGCGGAGTGACGAAACGACTCGCGAATTTTAACTGACAATGTCGACCGTTATCTTGATCATAGTTAGCCTGTTATTTCTTGCATTGACGGTTTTGCTGCAACAACGCACTTTTTTTATTCAGTACGTATTCTTTCTACGCTTTCCGATCCTAATCGGATTATTCATGGTGATATTTCCATTCTTCGCCGGAGAAGACAATCCCAAGATTATTCAGAACTGGTTCGATATCGATTTCGTCGGTCTGACTATTGCGACATGGCTCTCGATCCTGCTCGCGTGGGCGGTCATGTATGCGGCGGCGGTTCTATACGTGCACGTTCCGAGCCGCAATGATTTGCTATTCTTACGCTCGGAGCATGAGAAAAAAAAGAGAGGCGAAGCGGCAATTCAGCCGATGCCCAATTGGCTCAAGCGCTATCGCTTCCCTATCTTTTCAGTTCTTGCCACACCAATCTGGATCGCATGCTGGCGGGGCTCGGTGGCATTGTCTTGGCTGGAGAAGCTGTCGGCGATTGTGATGGGCGTGGTCTTGGCACACCTGTTTGCTGTTGGCACGACGTGGGTCCGCGGCTGGTACACTTCACGCCAACAAGCGTCTCTCCAGACGATGCCAAAGCCGCGAACGACACGGATGAATCCCAAAGTTCAACAGGCGCTGGAATCGGCGCGCAAAACGGTGCTTACGGATGATGGTTTGAGCTCCTTGTGGAAAGGATACCAGCAAGAGCACGACGATGTCTTTACGCGAACGCGGGCGCTCTCGTTCTTGGGTTTGGCGGCGGTTATGTACGTCTTTGGATTCTTTCTGGTTCGTCCTGATCAGCGGACCTTCTTGACCGAATCGGTCCCCGCAATCGCTTACGTTCTCATGTTACTTATGCTATTAGCGTCCGCCTTGTCGGTGCTCTCGCTGTTGCTCGATAGGTATCGCGTGCCGGTACTCCTGATCTTGTGCGTTTACATCTCGTGGCACTACAAAGCCGCTGAGATCGATCATTATTACAAGTTGATTCGGGCGAATTGTCCGTTAGCGAGCCGAAGCTCGGGCAATTACGGTGTCGCCATGGCGTATGAGGATTGGGCGAAGCGCCATCCAATCGATAAATATCCCACGATGGTTGTCGTTTCCGCGAGCGGCGGCGGCATAACGGCTGCGCGCTGGACGGCACAAGTGCTCTCGAATCTTCAGAGAGACCCCAACCTCACTGATTTTTTTGGTGACTCGATCGCGATGATTAGTTCGGTTTCGGGAGGTGCCGTCGGCAGCGCTTACGTGGTTAACGCTTATACGTCGGCCGGCGCTCCGCGGGACGGGACCACCTGGCAAACCGTGGAAGATCAAGCAGGGCGATCAAGTCTGGCCGCAGTAGGATGGGGTTTAGTTTACCCGGATTTTCTGCGCATGCTCGTCTCGCCGCCCGCATTTCTCGTGGGAAAAGATCATGACCGAGGTTGGGCCATTGAAAGGCGCTGGGCTGCGGGGACTATTCCAGACGGGACTTCAATCGCGAAGTGGCGAGACGGTATTCGCGGAGGATGGCGTCCCGTTCTCATCTTCAACGCGACCGTTGCGGAGACCGGGGAGCGCCTCGTGATTGCGCCCGTAGACATACCGACGGCGAAGCAAGGACCCGCTGATTTCAGTTGGCGAGCGCGAAAACTATTATACCCGGGCGACGACCTAGAAGTGGTAACGGCCGCGCGTCTCTCTGCCACGTTTCCCTATGTGACTCCAATTGCGCGTCCAGACCAGTCGGACGATTGCGTGGACAATCTATACCATGTCGCGGACGGAGGCTATACAGATAATTTTGGCGTTTTAAGCGCGGTAGACTATCTCCGCGAAATCGCCGGAAAAATCCAAGCGGACGGTCGAAAAGTGGTACTTGTGCAAATTCGCGCATCGAATCCAGAAACGATGCCGTCGCCGCAAAACCATCCCAGTTTCCTCTCCATCGCTAGCGGGCCGCTTCAGACTTTGCTGAGCGTGCGCACGCCAGTTCAAGTCGCTCGCAACGATGCTCTCGTCGATTATTTGAAGTACGAATGGCAGCAGAAAAAGATTGGCCAACTTTACACGGTGGTGTTCCAACTCTACAAAGATAATCCTCTGTCGTGGCACCTCTCTCCTAGAGAGAAGGAGACAATCACGGCGGAATGGTTAAGCCCCAAAAACCAATGTACCCTTGTTGCGCTAAAAACCTACTTAGGCGTTGTAGCGCAAGCTCCAGCCGAATGTTCAGTATCTTAGGGAGATCCACAGGGGGAATTCCGGGGACATAATACTAATTTCGTATGAACTTTCAGCGTAAAGCTTCCTTTTAGACGATCTTCCCAGGGCGCTGCCATCTGCTTCTTGGTCGGATCGTACCGCTTGACCTGTGATTCACGCCGTGCGTTTCCGCGGAAACTTTTTCCGCTCATGCGCCTTGAACGACCCCCTCGCTGGTCCGCTTCTCGGTCTGTGATGTTCTCCTACTCGATCTGGCGTTTCCAAACGACGCTGGCGCGTGCCGTATTTGCGCAGATACGCAACTATCGTGCGACGCTTATGTGCGGCGGCGGTACGTGGGTTCAGGCGCGACAATCGTGACGATCTTTCCTGAACCGCAAGCGGCGACAAATCTACAATTCAGAGCGGCGGGAGCGTTCCAACCCTCGGGCATTTTTTTCGACTTGACAGCCATCACGAACCCGCCCTATTTTACGGGCAGTTGAGTTCGGCTGGGTTCCCCGATCCCGTCACATCTTTGCTCCCACACCATCGCCCGGACTCGACCCCCTCAGCCGGGTCTTTTTAGTTTCAATGGGATAACGCGACAAATAGCAATAAACACAGACGCAAAGAGGAGGAAACATGGCCACTTCTACTTCAACTGAAGCCGCTGCCGATATTATCCAGAACTTTGCCAACTCTGTCCTCGATTACGCACTCGTGTTTGCCGCGGTTGGAACCATCACGATGGCGCTAATCGAACTTTTCAAAAGTGTCTTCGACGTCCGTCTAAAGTACAACCGTGATCAATTGGAGAAATGGATGCCCGACAACCTCTACCCTGGAGCGCGAATGGAAGTTTTGAACCTGGCGACAGGTGCGATGCTAACGCCCACGTCGCGCAGAGGATTCAAGGGATTTTTGATCGGTGAGATAGAAGCATCCGATGTTATCTTCGATCAGCCAGCGGAAAAGGTGCTTGGGCAACTTCAGGCCGCGGTCAATGTTGCAATGGATTTTCCTCAGCTATACACGAGCGTTTACCGGTTTCTGACCAACCTCCCTGTAGGGCAAGAACCTCAGGGTGATTCTAAGGTATGGCTTGATTTTGCAAGGGATGTCGCAAGCGGGCAGAAGGTCGATGAAGACAGGGCTCGTGCTGCAACCCAGGCGCGGGCAAGGCTCGGAAATCTTGTTGCCAGGAAGCTCGATGCATTCCAAAATCGCACCCAGTATCTCTGGGCCGAACTGAACCAACGAGCTGCATTTGTCGTGGGCACCATCTTCTTGATTTTCGTCTTCTGGCCCAAGGAAGGGTTTCTGTCACCCGATTTCTTGCGCGCAATGATTTTGGCATTGTTTGGCGGACTGGTCGCACCGTTTGCCAAAGACGTGGTCTCAGCTCTCTCTGGCCTGACGGTTAAAAGGAAATAATCGTGGCGGATAACGGTGGAGATGTCGTCAGGTCGATTTCCTTACGCGTTGACCCGGTCGGGGGACCTGTGCGGGACAAGGCGGATTCGGAGGTCGTAAGAGCAGTCGCTGACGCGCTGGGCGGCGGCACACTCCGCGGTTTGGTGGTCCTTGTGCATGGATACAACAACACCTTCGACGACGCGAAGACAGCATTTTCCGCCTTCCGGGACAGGGAGCGCGAGCTTGCACAGCTGCCAATAAATCGGCCCCTGGCCGATAATAGAATCTTTCTGGAGATCTACTGGCCCGGCGACGCCGATTGGGGAATCCTATCTTTCTTGTTTTATATGGGTAGCCTCGAAAACGCGCGGAAGACAGCGGATCGCCTTGCTCCAGCTTTCGCGGAACTCGCCAAAGGAGCGCCGATGCCTCTTGAAATTGACGTGGTCGCCCATTCGATGGGATGTCGCTTGTCGCTGGAGCTTATCAAGCTACTCGTGGCAGTGCCGAATGTGCAGCTAACGCATGTCGTTTTGATGGCCGGGGCCGTTTCGACATTCATGCTTGAACCTGCTCCGGACAATCAGCGTCTCCGTCAGGCCTACGACGCAATGTTGGGTGGCGGTGGTGGTCTGGCCAAAAGCCTCTACTCACCCGCGGATGCCGTGCTTACTTTCGCGTTTCCGATAGGACAGACACTGGCTTCTGGGGATGAAGGTACGTGTCCAACCGCGCTGGGACATGAGTATTGGGCCAGCCCGACCGTGCCGGGAAACTTGGATCAATACGAGGTGCAAGGGGCGGGACACTCCGACTACTGGGGCTGGAGGGAAGGCGCAAAGGCTCGCGCCATCTCGATGGATGCTCATCGACAGATCCAACCCTTTTTAGGGTTCAACCATGCGCCGCCGCGAGAAGCAGCAAGCCGGGATACGTTCGAAGCGGACGCGCCGGAATCTCGAGACAGTACGCCTGCGCGCGAGGTAGCCGAATACAAAAGCTCAGACTAACTCACGTCTTTGCCTTTGACATTCACGCGGATTCCCAATTAGACACTCACGTTATTCTTTCTAAACAATCTCGGCAGGGTCTCGCCACCCTGCTTCTTGGTCGGATAGTCCCGCTCAATCCGTGATTCACGCCACGCGTTTTGGCGGAAAATGTTTCCGCTCACGGGTCTTGAACGCTCTCGCCACTAGTCCGCTTCTCGATCCGCGATGTCGCTACACGATCTGGTATCTCCAAACCACGCTTTCGCTTGCCGTATTTGCGCAATTGCGCAAATACGCAACTATCGTGCGAGGCTTATGTGCGGCGGTGCGTGGGTTTAAGCCAGTGAATCGTGACGATCTTTCCTGAACCGCAAGCGGCGACGGATCTAAAATTCAGAGGGACCGCGGCTTGCGACTCGGACACTGGGCCTTTTCGTCGGCTTGACAGTCATCACAAACCCACGGCGCGACGGCAAGCACGCTCAACTCTTCAATGCGGTGGCCGCGTTGGGGGGCAGGGTCGCGTCTTTACCTTTGCATTCATGCGGATTCCGAATTAGACACTCACGGTATTCTTTCTAAGCAATCTCGGCGGAGTCTCGCCACCCGCGTCTCGGTCGGATCGTGCCGCCGAGTCCATGATTCACGCCACGCGTTTCCGCAGCGGACTCAGGGTTGCAGCCAGTCTGTGACCGGTCGCGACAGGAACTCTTCCACGGGAGTGCCATCGCCGCCGACGAGCATCGTGCGCTTCGGCTTGAATGCCTCCTTGAACGCCGCCAGACCCGAATGCGCAACAGGGGCCCGGCCGCTTTTCACCTCGATCGCCACCAGCATGCGGCCCGCGCGCACCACGAAGTCCACTTCCCGGTTGCCCTCGCGCCAGTAGAACAACTGGCACAGGCCGCACGCTGCCGCGTTGGCCAGGTGTGCGCCCACGGCAGATTCGGTGAGACGTCCCCAGAATTCGCGGTCGGTGCGGGCCTCCGAGGGCGTGAGCCCGGACTGCGCGGTTAGCAGCGCCGTGTTGAACACCAGCAGCTTGGGGCTGGAGCCGCGGCTGCGCACGGCCGCACCGGCGAACTTGGAGAGGCCCGTGATCATCCCGGCGCCGGCCAGCAGCTCCAGATAGTGCGCCAAGGTGGTGGTGTTACCGGCATCGTGGAGCTGGCCAAGCATCTTGGTGTATGAGAGCACCTGCCCTGAATAGCGACACCCCAGTTCGAACAAGCTCCGCAGGAGCGCGGGTTTGTCCACGCGGGTGAGCAACAACAAGTCGCGCGCGATGGTCGTCTCCACCAGCGCATCGAGCAGGTAGCGCCGCCAGCGCAGCGGATCGTCCGCCAGCGGCGCCGCGCCGGGATAGCCACCGAAGTAGAGGTACTGCTCCAGTGAATAGCCGAAGGCCGCGCGCATCTCGGCAAAGGACCAGTGCGGCAAGTGCAGGATCTCGAAACGCCCGGCGAGGCTTTCCGACAGCCCACGTTGCACCAGCAGTGGGGCCGAGCCGAGCAGGACTGTGCGCAGTGGTAAGCGGGTGCGGGTGTCCTCGTCCCATAGGCGCTTCACCGCCTCCGACCAATCGGGGATCTTCTGCACTTCGTCGAGCACCAAAACCGCGCCGCGCTTCCCGGCGTCCTTGGCCACAAGGCGGGCGCGCTCCCATTGTGCGGCCACCCAGGCGGTATCGCGCAACGCGGGCTCGTCCGCGGAGACAAAGACGCTGCGCCCCTCGAAATCCGCCAGCACCTGCTGCACCATCGTGGTCTTGCCCACCTGGCGCGGCCCGGCCAGTACCTGCAGAAATCGCCGAGGCTCACGCAGCCGGGCGGCAAGCGGGACAGCGTAGTCACGCTGAAAGGAAGGGTTTGGCGATTCGCTCATTATAGTGAGTAATTTTACTCAGCACTATGAGCAAACGCAAACCAGGTCACGCGACCGCCCACCGGATCGTGAACCGGCACTCCGTCTCGGTACGCTGCGCCAGCCGTTTCTCCAGCGACTCGACTAACCGACAAATCTAAATTTCAGAGAGGCGCGGGCGTTCCGACTCGGGCCTTGTCTCGACTTGACAGCCATCACGAACCCGCCCTATTTTACGGGCAGTTGAGTTCGGTTGGGTCCCTCGGTCCCAGCACATCTTTGCTCGCACGCCATCACCGGCACCAGGTCTCGCCAGCCGAGCTTATCTGCATCTGAAAATGATTTTCAAAGTATCACACTCTTAATATGGGGTGGTCTCACGTCAAGATCCTACGGCGCCGGATTGCACGGGGAATACTCTAATCTTTGTAATCTTTGCCTTTCCACCATCTTATTCATCAAGTGATTCTGGGGACATAATACTAATTCCGGCTGACGTTTCAGCATAGAGCTTCCATTCCAGACGATCTTCCCAGCGCAACGGTGTCCGCTTCTCGGTCTGCGATGTCCTCCCACACGATCTGATATCTCCAAACGCTCTGACAGCGGGAGAAGTTTTACAGCAAAGTTCGATGGACTTTTTGTTTTTACTGATTCGTTTGCTGCGGTATAAGTCCCCTTGAGGTGATTGATGGAAGAGGTTCGAATCGTCGACACGACACTGCGCGACGGCGATATCAGCTTGTGGGCGTATGGCATGACCACCGGCATGATGTTGCCGGCGTTGCGCCATTTGGACGAGGCGGGCTTTGACTCGATGGAGTTTTTCTTGAGCTTGCGCTTTAAGAAATTCGTTCGTGAACACAAGGAAGATCCCTGGGATTGGCTGCGCTTGGGCACCAAGGAGATTAAAAACACCCGGCTTCGGTATCACGGCGGGCTACACAGCGGCTTTGAGTTTATTCCCGAATGCATCCGCCGGCTGGTGATTCAAACCGTTGTCAAATACGGCATCGATCTGACCCGGACATCCAATGCCTGGAATAATTTCGAGCTCCTGGGCAAAGAAGCCATCGAACTGAAAAAACTCGGCATGGACACGGTGATGAACTTGATCTACGCGATCTCGCCGCGTCATACCGACGAATACTACGTGCAAAAGGCGCGCGACGCCGCGTCATGCAAACCCTATCGCATCTGTTTCAAAGACGTCGGCGGCATGTTGACGCCGGAGAGCGCGCGCACGCTGGTGCGGCTGATCAAACAAAACATCGGCGAGATCCCGTTGGAGTTCCATGCTCACTGCAACAATGGGTTGGCGCCCTTCAACCTGCTCGAAGCGGTTAAAGAAGGGGTGCGCATTATCCACACGGCGATCCCGCCGTTGGCCAACGGCTCGTCTCAGCCATCGGTCTTTAACGTGGCCAGCAATCTGCGCGCGTTGGGTTACCAGCCTTTGGTGCATACCGATGTGCTGGCGGCGGTGCGCGATCACTTCTCGCGGATTGCCAAAGAACAGGGTCTGCCGGTGGGCGCACCGCGCGAATACGACCAAGCCTGGTACGGCCACCAGGTCCCCGGTGGCATGATTTCCAACCTGCGCCACCAACTTAAGGTCATGGGCAAAGAAGAGAAATTCGAGGAAGTGCTCGAAGAAATCTCCCAAGTGCGCGCCGAATTGGGTTATCCGATTATGGTCACGCCGTTCGCCCAATTCGTCGGCAGCCAGGCGGCGATCAACGTCATGGTCGGAGAAAGGTACAAAGAAGCCACCGATCAGGTGATCCAATATGCGTTAGGGCTGTGGGGTAAAGAGGGCAGCGATGCGATGGACGCGGCGGTCAAAGCCAAGATCCTTGACAGGGGGCGGGCGCGCGAGATTGAAAAGACCGTTTATCCGGAACCGTCGCTCGGCGAAGTCCGAAAGCAATACGGCGGCGCGCATTTATCCGATGAGGAATTATTGCTGCGCTTCTACGCTGGGCCGGAGTTCGTCGATGCGCTAAAAAAAGCGCCGCCGCGCAAAGAGTATCTCGACGCGCGAAAGCCCTTGGTTCGGCTGGTCGAAGAGCTAGGCAAGAAGAAGCTGGGCCACGTGTACATTCGCAAAGGCGAGTTTTCGTTGACGATTCAAAAGTCAGTTGAATGGCGCAGTCACAGTTCAATTCTACGTGCCTAGCTAACTTTACGCGCGGAGGTTTTACGGCTGAAACGAATGAACAATACACCGAACACTGGGGACGAGAAGGATTCTACGGCGATGGCGTGAACGTCATCCGCCCGCATCATGTGCCCTAAGCTTAGCCTCCAGGTCCGCGGCAAAACGGCAGATCTGTGGCCCCCACTGCCGAGGACACGGGAAAGGGTTGACCATATACGCTTCCACGCACGCCGGGCGCGCCGTGAGCGCTACCACAAAATGACTCATATAGGCGGCTTCGGGGAGATTATGGGTGACAAACAGCACGGTTCGGTGGAGCTGCTCGCACAGGCGGCGAGTGGTCTCGCGCAACTGCCTAGCCGTGAGTTCATCCACGCTGGCGAAGGGCTCATCCATCCAGCAACAGGTCGGACTCAAACCGCCGGCGCACCCTAAGCGACAGCAAAATTCGCACTGTCAGAGTAACCGACTGACACGCTGACGGCGAAACTGAAATTCAGTTCAGCGTCTACTTTATCCACAAGTCGTTTAAATTGCCGCCGTCTGGCAGCAAGCCCAGCGCGATCCCCTTTTGCAAGATCTTGTTTTGCCCCTCGAAGAAGGCTGGCCCCCAGACGTCCGCGAAGTTCTCCCGGTTGCGCTTCATGCCGGCGGCCACTTCCTCGGGCGTTTTCAAACCGAAGAATTCCTTCGCCTTGGACTCAAAGAACTCCTTGTCCTGGCCAGACTTGACCACCTTGATTCCGCCGATATAGGCCGCACGAATGGCCTTCACCAGCTCCGGTTGCTTTTCCGCAGTCTCCTTCAGAACAGCGAACCCGGTCTTAAGGGGCGGCGTGCCAAAGATCCTCTGAAGCTCGCTGTCAAAATCCACCAGTACTCGATACTTTCCGGAGAGAACCAGCCTCGCAACATGGGGCTCGAACATGTTGATCGCCTCTACTTCTCCACGTTCCAACAAGGCCAGTAACGCACCGGTTTCCGCCGGGACAGCCTTGAAGTTGTTCTCGATATCCAGGCCACTCTCCTTGGCTATGACCGCAGAAAAGAAGTACGCCCCGGTTACCCGGGAGAAGTTGCCGATCTTCTTTCCCTTGAGGTCTGCAAGGCTTTTATACGGCGCATCCTTCCGCACCACGAATGCGTTGCCGGACCAGACCTGGGCCACGAACAGTCTGACGTCGGTGCCGCTCTTTCTCAGGTTCAGTGCCGTACTAGGCTGCATCATGCTAGCTACGGCCCGCCCTAACTTCAGCGCGTTGCCGGCCTCAGTGAAGTCCATCATCATATTGTTGATTTTCAGCCCGTGCTCCTTTGCAATCCCTTTGACCTCGATCAGCTCGGCAAGGTAGCCAGACTGACCGGTGGCACTGGTGGCCAACGCCACCGTTTGCAGCGCCGTGGCTGCGTCTACCCCCGGCTGGGACAAGATGGTCCCCACAAGAGCCATTCCGACCACCGCAAAGAGCCTTCCGATCTTCATGTTTCTGCCTCCTCTCTCAAACTAAGCTTAGCCTCCAGGTCCGCGGCAAAACGGCAGATCTGTGGCCCCCACTGCCGAGGACACGGGAAAGGGTTGACCAGATACGCTTCCACGCACGCCGGGCGCGCCGTGAGCGCTACCACAAAATCCCTCATATAGCAGCCCGTGGTGAAAGTCGAGCACCTTCTAGTCGCAGCCGGTGGTGAGAGATCGACATGTTCGGTGTGTCGTACTAACGTTTTCCGTACGACGCTGGCGCTTGTCGTATTTGCGCAATTGCGCAAATACGCAACTATCGCCGGTACGGTGAGGCGGAGTCGATGAATTCCGCTAGCGCCTGGAGAAGCCTGCGGGTTTGGCGGGGATGCTTCAGACGATATTTAGCACGGGAAAGCAAAATACGTCGCTACCATCGAAGAATAGGAAAAGGGTTTAGGATCGGTGGCTCGTATTTTTGATTTCTCCGGGATTCCAGCTGGCGGACCGGATTGTTCAAATCCATTTGATCGATACGTGTGGACGCTTTTAGATCGGACATATAATCATGGAAAGTGTATCGCTGCGGAGTGGCTTGAATCTGCAGCTCGATCTGAGCCTCATCTTCCCGATTGCGATCCTCTCGACCGGATGCCATGGCCGGAACACCCCCAAGTGAAGCGAGGATAATGAGAAAATAAATCCAGTATCTCATTGCATCCCTCCTTCCTACCTACTGTAGGAGCAAGTCGGATGCCATGTGAAAAGCCACTGAAATTACGCCACTTTTTGTCCTCTCAAGTTTTACTGTGTGAAATTTTTACCGACAGTAGGGCAGGGCAGGGGAATTCTTACCTCCGACCACATCGGCCATTTTGTTAATTTGGCTGCAACTCCAAGGAGCGGGCTTCGCCTGCGCCTCTAGTGCAACTTACACTACGCCTGCTTGCCGCAGCGCGGCGGTATCCGCGCTGGTGTAACCCATCTACCAAAACGCCGAGCGGCTCTTTAATTTATTTTAAACGTACTCACACATAGCGTGGTCCGACGTGCGTGACGTATCGGATTCGACAACTACAGATTGTAAAGAGTGTTATGCCCAATTCCCCCCACTCGACCCCAATTCCACGGAGATTCCGCTGCGGCGCTCGGCACTGGAGCGGCCAATGCCGCGAGCCCGGCGACGATAAGCGCGTAGATCGATCGGGCGAGCATACCTTTCCTCCTCCTCCCCGTTCCTCTTTTTCTACCACGACTCGATCAACGAGTGTAGTGTCTCTTAAATTCACGTAATTATTTCCAATGTCATCCCGGCCAAGCTGGCGATAGCTAGCGTGAGCCGGAATCCAGGAATTCTGAGGAGTTCTGGGTTTCCGCGTGCGCGGGAATCACGACTAAGGCTGTCTTGGATGCAGTACAAACAGCGTGAGACATACCACTAGACACGGAAAAAATATCCCGGGCCGGGATAATCCAGCCGTAAAAGTCTGCCCCCGGCGATTAGTATGTATCATCAGCTCCGTGTTTATCGGCCGTGGAAAACTATAAACGCCGGCCGCACCGCCGACGTCTAAGCTAATGTGGGGCAAACACGGGGGCTCGGAACTATGTTTGGATCACAGGAAAAAATTCCAAATGTGGAAGAACTTACGGGCGCTGAGAATGACACAAAGGAAAAATTCGAAAAGAGCCCTATTATAAACCTTCATTTTCAAGGATTGGAACCATCTCTACTTACTGGTCCAGTTTTTGCTCAGTTAGTTTCCTGGATCAGTGGAGGGGGTATGGAGAGATGAAATGAATTACTTATCCAACGCAACCGTTCTTCAAAGATTTGCAGTCGTCTTAGGTTTTTTGCCGTTGCTGCTACTCATGTCAAAACCGTTGCAAGCGCAGGAGCGTTATCCCGCCGTGGCCAGGATTTCGTATGTTTCAGGACCGGTTTCCTATAGCCGTGGTGATTATCCCAACGAGTGGGACGAGGCAGCGGTCAATGTGCCATTCACGTTGGGAGACCGGATCTATTTACCCGAAGATAGCCGGGCAGAGCTACAGCTTCCTTCGGGTAATTTCATTCGCCTAGCGCCGCGCAGCTACTTCTCAGCGCTGAATCTCGCCCACGACGTCAAGCAGTTTTATCTTGGCGAAGGCGCCGCTTTCTTCAATATTCGCCGTCTTGCTTCCGATGAGATCATTGAGATCGACACCACCAACGTGTCTGTGACTTTGGAGCAAGAGGGAAGATACCGGGTCGAAGTCGACGAGGACGGAAACAGCCGGATTTCAGTGCGGCGTGGAAAGGTGATTGTCGCAGCCAGCGGTCGGCAGATCACTATGGGGGAAGGTGAACTTAGGGTTTACGGGCTTGATTCACCCCGGTATGAAGTCGTTTCTCCGCGCAACGCGGACGGATTTGACCGGTGGGTAGCGGAACGCGAGGCCCGATACGAGCGCGCTTATCCAGATGCATATCGATATGCAAGCGATCAAATCATCGGAGTCGAAGATCTCTCGGAACACGGCCGATGGGAAGAGATCCCGGAATACGGTTATGCCTGGACCCCTTCACGCGTCGCGGCCGGTTGGGCGCCCTACAGTGTCGGCCGCTGGTTCTGGCAGGACCCATGGGGGTGGTCGTGGATCTCCGACGAACCATGGGGTTGGGCAACCGGTCATTACGGCCGTTGGACACCCTATCGATCGCGCTGGTATTGGGTGCCGATCCGGCCAAGAACTCGAGTCGTAAGATACGCGCCGGCCGTGGTTGAATTCGTTCGCGTCAGGGATCACATAGGCTGGTTTCCGTTGCATCCGCGCGATCGTTTCAACCCATGGTGGAATCGGCGCGGCAGACAATACGTTACTCAAAACATTACTTACGTCAACCGCACATACGTCACCATTGTAAATCAGAATACCTTTATTTCGGCGCGCAACGTGACCAACAATGCTGTGCGCGACTCTGTTCTCGTGCGCGAAGCGAACTCGGTTCGCGTGATGGAACGACCGCTGCCGATTCCGAACCGTTCGTCCCTACGGGTGGCGGGAGAAAGAAAGCGCTCAAGGAGCCAGCAACCTCCGGCCTCGCTTATCTCACGCGCCGCCGTAGTGCGCACCGCGTTGCCGCCTCCTCCGCCCACATTCGAACAGAAATTGCCTGAGATCCAGAAAGGCCAGGGAAAACCCGTGGCGCCCGCCGCCGCGGCAGAATTGGCCTTAAAGAACGCGCAGTCGAGCCGTCGCATCGACATTCGACCCGCCGCCGTTGAAGCGAGCCGCGCAGACTTCGCCCCGCGCAATCCAGGGGTCTCGGGACCTTCACCGCAGCCGCTGACTGAAGCCCGGGGAAAAAAGCTGGCCACGCGAGAAGCTCCGTTTATTACCAAGCTGCCGCAAAAAATGGAGCGACCGGACGAGTCTCCGGCGCAAAAGGAGCGGGCACGGCAAGCCCCCATCGAGCCACCGAAAGGACCCGCCACGCCACCGGAACTGAAGCAAAAGCAGGAGCAACGGGAACAGGCCCGCCAGCAACAGCAGCCGCAAGAACAGGAGCCCAAGGATAAGGCGCAGCAGGCGCGGGAGCTAGAACGCAAGCAGCAACAGGAGCAAGAGCGTCTACGGCAAGAGAGACAGGTGCAGCAGCAGAAAGAACAGCAGCGGCGTCGACAGCAGCAAGCAGAGGAGGCGCGTCAGAAATCCCTGGAACGGCAGCGCAATGAACAACAACAGGTTCAGAGACAGCAGCAGGCCCAAGAGCTGGAACGCAAACAGGCGCAAGAGCGACGCAGACAAGATAAACAGATCACCAAGCAAAAGCGGAAGGAACAGGAGCAACTCCGCAATGAGCAGCGGCCTCGGGAATTAGAACGGAAGCAACAACGGGAGCCAGCCGGGCAAAAACAACCACCGCCGCGAGAACAGCGGCGCAAGGAGCAACCGGAGCCCGGTAAACAGCAGCCCCAACAGGAAAGAGAGCGTCGCCAGGAATAGTCGCTCAAAAAGGCGCGGCGATGCCCGGTCACGAGCGAAATAACTGCAGCAATGTTTCTCAAGTTTTCGCAATTGCGAAAACATTGCAAGTGTCGTTCAAGTTCCAAGAATCGAGTTTTAAGGGGGGCCTGGGACAACTCGAAAAATCCGAGCAGAGGGACGAACGTGAGGCGCTCAGATCGGGCGACGCGCAAATTGTCTGACGTAGGGATTTAGTGGTCATTTCTTACTAACGCCTACCGCCTCTCGCTTAACGCCTATTTTGGAACCTGCCAATCTTCCGGCGTGAAACCTAGCCGAAAGTCAAAAAACAACTGAAGCGTACCTATCCCAAGCACGACTTGCGTTGAACGGGTTCGGTCTGCAGCAAGAGAATGGAAAACAGGGTATCACTTGAGTCGGCATGTCGATGTGGACTAACCCAACTTCCGCACTCTTTAGATCGATTTTGCCCAGATTTGGGAGGAGCGTATCCGTAAGTCCTTGGTTATGTTCAAGGGGTTTCTCTAGTTGGCAATATAGTGACTAATTATTTTCGATTCG
>Ga0214472_10000924_pt1 | contig 34841 bp, 62 predicted proteins | sample RVTome_6_FD_207662 | JGI IMG/M metagenome (GOLD analysis project Ga0214472, IMG submission 207662) | Soil microbial communities from uranium-contaminated site in the Upper Colorado River Basin, Wyoming, United States - RVT140D175 | ecosystem: Environmental > Terrestrial > Soil > Contaminated >...
CAATCGACTGTGTCACCGCCCGTGTCAAATGCATGTGTGCACCCGGCACACCATCAGCCGACGAGTCGATCAAAGTGTCGATGATCTCCCGAATGATGATGAGCTGCTGATCAGTGTCGTCGTCGTCGTGGCGGTGACGATACTTCCACAACCAATTCAAGCGGCGGAGAGAGTTGGAATCCATCAGGCAATCGGATATTGGGCGTGGAATGAAATGACGTCACCGGACGCCCACACGCGTGGCCCGTCACTGCGCAACACCCCCGACCCGGACTCCCCCGCAGGCACCTCGAGAGACGATCCGTGGAAGTGCGCGGTGGTGGATGAGCGGAGCAGCACCGACCCGGCCAGCATCCAAGGCGGAGTGATGTCGCGGGCATGGTATCCGCCGATACGTGTACCGAGACCCGACGAGGTGGATGCGGTCAGTCCGACACAAGCCACCGGGAGTGTGACGAAATAGTCACCCGACCCCGGATCGGACAGTACCCAGCGGGCCCACACAAACTGTACCGCACCAACCCGGTATTGGCCACCTGCCACAGCCGACACAGTGGCATCCGCCGCCGTAGCCTCCAACGTCGGAGTCCACGCCACCGACGCGTCCTCATCAGGAAACAACGCTTCCCCGTTGTCGCGAATGTCCTGGTTGAGTTGCGCCGCAGTGAGGACATCAGTCGCTACCCAGGTGCGCCACGGCAGAAACGACATGTGATCCTCCTATGCCAACAGGTCGGTGCCGTCAAGCACCGAAGTGTCCAAGATGAAAAAATCGGCGGTTTCGAGTGATGATAGCGGCGCCAGTTGCAGCGTCGTGGTCCAATCCTGTGGGGCGATCTCGTGGGTGATGAACTCTACGGCACAGTCCTGGTCGAGACTGTCGCCACCCGGCGGGGCGTGTTGCACCGTGACTAGATCCCGAAGCTCTATGGCAAGGATCTGCGACATGAGGGAGGTGTCCCGCATCGGCTTGAACCGTAACCCGGTCACTCGGAGCCGCTGCTCACCGAAAATGATCGTCAACCATTTCGCCACCGACAACGCCTCAGCGTCGGTACCCATCGGCATCACATCCCGGGTTAGTACCCGGCGGGGAGCAGCCCCGGACGCATCAATCTCGACCTGTGCCCCGTCTTCCCGTTCTACCCGCACCACATTCCACAGATAGTCGTCGTTGTAGGCGAGATCAATGTGCGTGTAGTCGTCGCTGCCGTCAAAAGTGGCGACAGGTGACGCACCGGACGAGGCGATTCGGTTACGGAACGTCACCTCCCCGGACGGTGCCATGAACAGCACCCCGATCTCGGATTCGGCAACATCAAGCAGATGCTGCAACGCCGGCTGCTCCCCCCCAGTTTCCGGTTGTGCAAAGTCGGTGGCCTGGACGGTTGCTATCCCAGCATCCAAGTCAACCAACCCGAGCGGCCACCCGATCGTTGTCAGCACCGACGTGATCCGCTCATCGGTTGTTTCAACATCGTAAGACACCTGTGCCAAATCCTCGAGTTGCAGCGTGTAGAAACCGTCAACGAGCGGCACTGTTACTGTCGAGTCGATGTTGCCGGGTGGTGTGGATGGTGGCCATGCGCGCACCGTGCCGTAAAACAAGGGGTAGGTGACACTGTCCCATGTGGCTCTGATCCGCATCGGGATACCGATCTGGACATCGGGGTAGTAGGGACTCGACGTGTTGGATGGGGTGAATCGGCCGTCCCGGTTGTCGAGAGTGACCGTTGCGGTGCCGGTCTCGAATCGGCCATCGACCGAGGTGCGGCCCCGGCTGATTGTGCCGTCCCGGAAGTAGGCTGAAATGTCGGTCCATCCGAACAGGTCGGTGAGCATCGTGGCACCGAATCCGGCCTCCACAATAACTGTGGGTTGACTCATCCCGCCATTCCTAGCCGGTTGATGTCGACCCCGGCGGCCCGGACTTTACGCACGAAGTCGTCCCAGCCGTACACGTTGCCGATGACGATCGGTGGCTGTGTGGAGCCGCCTGCCGGGGTGACCCGTTCCCCGTCTTGGAGCATCGCCAACCCTTCACCGCCCGGTGTCGCTGCCCGGAACATGCCGCCGTTGTGGAAGGTCGGTATGTCTGGCACGTCCCATCCTTTGCCACCGATCCCGGGTATCCATGACGGGATAGTGAACGACAGTTTCCCGACGGTCGAGTTCCACACGTTGGCGATGGCGTTGAATGCGGAGACAAAGGGGGACTTGATTGTGTCGGCCAGGCCGCCGAAGAACCCACCGATTTTGCCGGGGAGCTCGCGGAAAAAGTCGATCACGGCACCGAACTTCTCGACTACCCAGTCCCGTACGACGGTAGCGCCGTCCTTGATCGGGCCCCACACGGTCACGCCGATCGTCTTGACGGCATCCCACATCTTCCCGGGGAATGCTTTGAACCAGTCCACAAGCGCCTGGAACTTGTCGACTACCCAGTCCTTCACTGCGAGTGCGCCGTCCCTGATCGTGTCCCAATGTTTGATGATCAGGCCGGGTAGCGTCCAGTTGAGGAACAGATTCACGAGGAAATCAACGACGGTTGACACGGCTGATTTGATGCCGTCCCAGATCTTTGTCGCCACCTCTTTGATGGCTTCCCATGCGGCGGTGAGGAACTCTTTGATCTTGTCCCAGTTTTTGACGATGATGATGACTAGCGCGACAGTGGCAGCAATCAGAAGCACCCACGGGTTGGCCGCCACAAGCTTCGACAGGGCGGAAAACGCCCGACCGATTTTGCCGAACGACCCGATGAGTTTCCCGCCGATCCACAGCGCAGGCCCGACTGCGGCGACGATCGCCCCGATACGAACGATCCACTCTTGCGCCGCCGGTGACAGGTTCTGAAACCAGTTTGCGAGCGTCTTCAACCCGCCCGCCAGTTTCGAGACGACCGGGATGAGGAACGCACCGATCGATTCGCCGGCATCCCCGAGAGCGTTCATTGCCTGCTTCGCCTGACCCGTCCCGGTCTGAGCCATCGCCTCAGCAGTACCACCGAACTGTCGCTCCAACTCACCGAGAATGACGGCTTGAGCACCGGCAATGTCGCCGGCCTCCACCATCGACTTGACCATGTCCTTCTGCTCCTGGCTGAACGACACACCGGAGCGGGTGAGGGCAGTCATGCCGGTGACAGGATCATTCAATGCCTTGCCGAGTTGGATCGCGGTCGACTGCAGGTCGGTGCCTAGCTTGGCGGACATGTCCAACCCGAGACGGGTGGCGTCGGTGAACACGTCGCCGGTGACGTTCCCAAAGGTGAGCAGCACCGACTGATACTCAAGAATGTTCTCATCACCAAACGTAGACGACTCCTGGAACGCCGACGCCTGGGCCTTCAACTCGTCGAGGGTTGTCCATCCGGCTGCCGCCATCGAATCATACGACGACTTGAGCAACACCTCAGCATCCTCTTGCGCACCCGCCAAAGCAAACAAACCACCAGCAGCAGCCAACAACGGCAAAGTCGCCGTCTTGGTCAGCGTCGCCCCCGACGTCGCCATCTGCTGCCCGACACGATCCAGCTTCCCCGGCACCTCCCCCAAACCCGAATCGAGTCCCGACGAGTCAACCCCGAGGGCAACAACCAGCTCAGCTATCGTCGCCATCGATCAACCTCCGAACGCTTTCCGAATCTTGGCGTCCACATCTTCCTTACGCTGATCCCATTGTGGCATGAAATCCTCCGGGGGCTTTCCCTTCCCTTTCGCCGCCCACATATTATGGACCAATGCCGCCATGAGTGCATGAAGAACGTCGTCGTGTGCCGACCCGAGCGGACCATACACCTGCTCATATGCTGCCCATTCTGTCAGCTCCGACGACGAGACCCGAGCCAGCATCTCCCCGACCGTCATCCCTCCGAGGTGGGCGGTCAGTCGGAAGTGGAAGGCTCGCTCGGGTCGTCTCCGAAATTTTCCACCAACCCGTCGTAGTCCTCTTGCGACAGTGCCGACACGGCCACAATCTCGTCACGCAACCGGAACAGCGCCGACGGCACCTTCAGGAACAGCAGTTTGGCGGTGCGGTCGTCGAACAGGCGGTTCCCTTCACCGTCGAGGACACACTCTGTTGCCAGCCGTGTCGTCAACTTGTCGAGCAGCTTCGAGTCGGCGTTCTTCTGCTGCATCTGTGCCACCGTCGCCTCAAACAGGTTCCGCAACGAGCCGGACATTTCCCGCACGACGACACTGCCACCCAACTCCGGTACCGGCACCGGTTTAGTGCGGATCTCGGCCGTCTCGAGCACACGACCGATGTCGTCCTTAGAAAGGGTCACGAGCTCGCCGGCGCGTGAGCAGGCTTGCCGCTGATCTTGATCGTCACCGACGCTGAAATCTCGCCATCGACCGGATCCTCACTCGACCAGCCGGTAACAATCCCGGCAAAGTCAGTGATCGCCCCATCGGCATGGGTGATCATGTAGTCACGGGGCTGCTCATCGTCGTAATAGTCGTCAAGTAGAGACTGGTGGGTCACCTCCGACGGGTCCCAGTTGAGGTCAAACGTAACTGATCCACCGTCCCGGACACCGCCGATGAACTCCTTGAACTTGTCGGGCGAATCGTGTGCCGTCACATCGATCTCTGACTTCGACATGCCCGGCCCGGAAATGTCTGTCACGTTGGCGACGTCGGTGAACGTCGGAGACGACGCCATATCGGATCGTCCCAACGCGGCACCGAACGCATCTATACCGGCCATATTTGGCTCCCTTGCTGGTGGCTAGGTTTCTTCAGTCGTCACGGCGAAGCGTATCACGCCATGCCGAATCTCGGGGTCAGGGTCGTTGAGGGTTTGCTCAAATTCGTGATGCACCATGACCGCGTCATGCCCCGTCACCGTCAATGTCTGATGGTCGAGTACGGCTGTGATGCGGGACATGATCGTATTGATCTCCGACATGCCTTGCTGTCCGGACCACACATGTAGGGTGGCGACGTTGCGGCGCCCAAACCGGTCGTGTGCGTTGCGGGGGGTCGCGATCGTCTCACCTATCACCACATACGGTTTGGCGGTTCCTTCCGGCACCCAGTCGTAGACACCGGTCACAAGCGCCGCCAAGGTAGCGTCGCCTGTCAACGCTGTGTAGATCGCGGCTTGGATGGGACCCATCGCGCTTTCAGCCACTGAGCACCTCCCGGAACCGTTCCGGTAGGCGTGCCCGCTCCATCTCGGCGGCGGGGAGCGCAGCCGGTTGGGCTGGCTGTTTTGAGGTGCCGTGTTCGGTGAACGACCCGTACCATGTGGCAGGGTCGAAGTTGCCGACCTCGGCCATCAACCCGGAGTTGCGGATCTCGATCGAGTCGGCATACCGGCCGGTGTCCCTGGCCGCCGCGGCGCGCCAATCGGCTTGCACCGCTTCGGACCCTGCCTGGACGGCGGCTTCGATCCCGGCCCGGTACTCTTCGAGCTTCGCCGAGAAGGCAGCTTTCACATCTTCGACGCCTTCGAGCTTCACTGTGATCTCCATCAGGCACTCCTCGCATTACAGCACGGAAACACCCAATAACGTCGAACGTCGTAACCACATTCAGGACAAGAACGCGTCTCTGGAAATCTCATGCCGGGCACCCACATAATGACCCAATACGCGTGACAATGGCAAGTCAAAAAGAAGGGGTCGACACGGTTGCCACACTTTGTGATTTCCATCAGGCCAGCTCCTCCCGCTCACACATCGCCTTCAAATAGCGCGGCGAGCTCGGGACAGTGGTTGACAGCACCCGATATATTTCCCCGGTGCCGGCACTGTTCGGGTCGACGCCGGTCGGTGCCAACTTGTCGTTACGCAGCACACCCGCATCCGTCTCACAATAAATGTTGTGACTATGGTCGCTCCCCAACTGTGCCGCGGCGAGACGTTCAGCACCCGTCGACTGGTCGACTTTGCACACAACCGACCCCTGATCAACATAGGCGACCGTGTAGCCACCCGACCCGTCCGGGGTTTGCGACTGCCGCCACACATGCAGCGACCGGTTCAACCAATGCGAGATTGCGCTCATAGCGTCATGTCGTCCAATGTCTCAGTCTCGAGCGGTAGGTAGCCTTCCATTTCAAGTGTTTTGTGGCCTGATACGCCGGCGGCGCGGCGAATGATTCGGCGGTCCTTCGGGGACATCATCCCACCGGCGGCCCCGACTGTGAAGGTGCGTTGATGATCCCCGAGGCCTTCCTGGCTGATTCCGTATGGGTTCCCGATGGAGCGATTCACGACACGGGCACATACTGCGGCGATGGCGTCTGGTGGTGCCGTTTCGCCTGAGTCGACTCCCCAACTGTCGGCCCCCGAGTCGGCGTCGAGCATCATCACGTAGTCGACAATTTCGGCTGATACGTCTTCGATGAACGCCACGATCTGTGTCGTGTCCCCGTCCCCGTACCGGTCTGTGTAGTCGGTGGTGGTGATGAGGGCCATCATTCCTCCGATGCTTCGGCCTTGAGGAGGGCGGTCGCAGTTTCGATAAGGTGATCCATGTCCAGCTTATCGAGAGAAAAGCTGGTCTTGTCCAGCTTGTTCAGCTTATCGAGGGAGTAGCTCGCCTTGTTGGCAGTGACGTGTAGCTCCTCTTCAACCTTGGTCAACGCTTCGAGAACATAGGCGAGATCGTCGTCGACGCCTAACCATCGTCGTAACCTCCGCTTGATAGGTACCATCACTCCTCCTCGGGATGTTTCGCCCTACGGTGCGACTGAAGCCCAAACTCTGTTTTGGCGACGAACCCGCAATCACAGACAAACTCTGGGGACGGCACAGGAGGAGCGTCCGCCCCGCCCCCAGAATCCTCAGACACCCAGCCACCCTCGGCACGTACCAACGCCTCCCCGCTCCTGGTGACCCGCCGAATAAGCCGATCCTTCCGCCACTGCTCCTTCGGTTCGCCTGGTGTGTTCACCATCTCGTGATCCTCTCGCTCATATATACATCGCTCCGGGAACCGGGCCGCCAGGAACGCCTCAACCCCGGACCGCCGAAACGTCCCTTCCGCAGACGACAGAAACCCGGTTTCCGCCATGCGCTCCACCTGGCCCTTCGCCCCGGTTTTCACATCGTCGATCACTGCAGAGTCTAGACCGGCAAAGTTGCCGTAGAGGGACCGCCATGAGCACGGCTCCGGTGTTTTCAGGTGTGTCGGGATGCGAGCCTTCTCGACAGGCATCGGAATGTGGACGTCGAACGATTCGGGGTTGTCGAACCCGGCAGCCTGCAACACCTCCAGTGTCGCCGCTAGATAGTCTTCCCAGCCGCCCTTCGGGATGCGTTTACGGCGCCGACGGTACTCGGCGACCCTCGGCACCAACGACGTCTCGTGACGGTACAGCGGGATGCCATCGGGGAACTCGCGCAAAATGTGGTAGTCGTCTTCGGTGTAGTAGAACCAGTCCGACAGGCCATCGAGGGTGGCGAGGCTACGGAACTTGTCCGCAATGTTTCGCCACTTGTCGCGGCCGTCCGGGAACGGGACATGCTCCACGTTCTGCACCCAGCCGGGACAGCCGCCGATCATCCACACTTTGCCGTGCGGCACCTGCGACCAAGACCGCAACGCGTATTGCAGCTCGGGACGGCGGACATGCTCCTGCACAATGAACACGACATCGGGGTCAGACTGCACGATCGAACCCGTAATGGCAAGGCTGACAGACGTTGTATCGGTCCTCCCAATGCTTCGGCACAAACGGCAACCCGCACTCGTCACACAGCCACGCCTTCACCACCTCCGGCACATGGTCGTGCCCCTTCCGGCAGCCGTGACACGGATGCATCGACCACCAGTCCACATGCACCACTTCACGCTTCGGCATTGACCCGTCTCACAATCTCCGACGATGACATGTCGTGATCACGTGGCACGAACACGAGCGTGATCCCCCGATCAGTCAAATCTCGGACGGTCAAACCGGACAGCTCCAAGATCGGTTCACCGATCCAATCCGACCCCCACACCAGATAGTCGGGTTCCACCTCATCAAGCAACCCCAACACACTCACCTCGTCACGTTCAACGACCGTGTAACCGAGCGCCGCCACAGCAGACGACCGTTCCCGGTAGTTGAGGAACGGCCGGTGTTTGTAGCCTTCCTGGTAGGCGTCGGTGCCGAGCGCAACAACCACATCGCCCAATACGGCGCAGCGTTGGAGGAATTCGATGTGTCCATAGTGGAGTATGTCGAAGCTGCCGAGACAGAGGACAATCACGAACTGCTACTTTCCTCCGTCACCTCGGGGGCGACAGTTAGCCATCCGAACGCGAAGGTGTGACGGGTCGCGTTAACTGTCGTCACCAACTCCCACCGGTAGGTACCAGGCCAGATATCTAGATCCTCATCTGTGAGCGCGACGTCAACAAGCAAACCGGAACCTCCCAACTCGGCAGACAGCCCCGTTTTCTCGATGCTGCCGTTGACGGCCCGGAACACAATTTCGGTGAGGTCCTCGGGTTCGGCGGCTGTTTCAATATCGACCTGAACATCGAGTGCACGGTTCGCAAAACCAAACAGGTCCTGGGGACTCAGTGCGTTCATGACGATCCTTTCACCAGTTGCGCACCTAGCTTACCTTCTACATCCACCGGCACGAGTGCTCCACCTGCCCCCACTGGTACATATGCCCCGTGAACGAGTTGGAGCCGGAGGATTACTCGACCGAGGTCAAGTGTTGCGGCGGCTGTCGCTGCGGATGCTGTCGCCGTGATGATGGACTCGGAGGATGCGGCGACGGTCGCCGCGGCCGTAGCCTCCGGTGCTGTGGCGTTGACTGTGACGGAGATGGTGTCGCTGACGTTCACGGTGGCTGCGGCTATGGCTTCGGGTGCGGACGCGGCGACGGTCACCTCGGCTGTGGCGTTGATCGTCGCGGCGGCGGTCGCTTCGGCCGCGGTGGTGGTGACTGTGATGTCGGCTGTCGAGTCGACGGTGGCGGCCGCTGTGGCCTCAGGGGTGGTCGCCGTTACGGAAATCTCACTAGTCGCGTCGAGGGTTGCGGCTGCGATAGCTTCCGGTGCCGATGCGGTGACCGTGATTGCGTTGGTGCCGCCGACTGTGAGGGTTGCAGCTGCGGTTGCCTCTGGTGCTGTTGCCGTGACGGTCACCTCAGAGGCGGCGTTGATCGTCGCCGACGCGGTGGCTGTGGGGGCCGCGGCGGTCACCGAGATCTCGCTTGCCGCCTCCACTGTCGCGGCTGCTGTGGCTTCTGGGGCTGTCGCGGTTACGGTGATATCTGCGGCCGCGTCGATGCTGGCGCTTGCGGACGCCTCTGGCGCCGTGACGGTGATGGTGATATCGCTGGTCGTGTCGATGCTGGCCGTGGCTGTCGCCTCGGGTGCGGAAGCCGATATGGTCACTTCGCTGGTCGTGTTGACGGTGGCGCTCGCAGTTGCTTCCGGTGCAACGGCTGCGATCGTCACTTCACATGAGGCGTCAATGGTCGCTGATGCGGTTGCTTCGGGGGCTGTTGCCGCCACCGTAACGTCGGCTGTCGCGTCGACGGTGGCCGCGGCCGTAGCCTCCGGGGCGGTGGCAGTAACCGCAATCTCAGAGGCCGCGTCGATGATGGCCGCTGCGGTGGCTTCCGGCGCCGTCGCGGCAACTGTGACATCTGCCGCTGCTTCGATCGAGGCGGAGGCTGTGGCCTCAGAGGCAACCGCAACAACCGTCAATTCCTCACTGCCACCCGCCGACGCTGTCAACACCGCCACCGTCGCCGCGACCCACCGGAGCGAAAAGCCGGTGGTGAACGCCCCAGGATCCTCGCTCGAACCGGACACCGCCGCGTCGGCGTAACCGTAGGTGGCGCCAGCCGCGGCGGTACCTCCCTGATATTCGGTGTTGCTATACCCGGCCGGGAACCCCGAGAAGGTTTGACGCCCGTCGTCGGTGACAGCTAACGCGATTGCCAGAGTGTCGTCGGCACCCCATGATGGGGAGATCGAGTCGGGGTCGGGTGCGGTGCTTGTCCCTGTGGCGCCGGTGGATGACGACACTTCGGGGGGTGTGGTGGTGAAGTCGCTGTCTGCGAGTGTGCCGCCGTTACCGGCGCCGCCCTCAGTATTTGTCCACGAGAAAGTACAGGTCGTATCGGAGGTGTTGGCCCGGTAGGCGACGGTGAGTGTGGCCCGCCCATTCGGAGTCACACCACTAAACAGGATCGTCCACCAATCCGACACCGACATGGCGGCGACGTTGTCGCCGTCGATCGCGCACCATGCAATCTTGTCGGCGGTACCAGAACCGACGTTGACGACAAGGGACGTGGCCCCTGACGCGATCGTGGCCGGGGTCGCTTTGGTGAGGGACGCGGTCATCGTGTGCCCTTCATGTCACACCACGCCGCCCCTCCAGGCTTAGAGGCTCCCGGCCGGCTGCGTCCACGTCATCGCTGTCAAATCCACATCCAACCCGGTCGACACAGTGATAGTCGACATCGTCACCACATTCCCCGACGTGCCCACATCCTCCGTATCCATCACCACATCGCCATCCTGATCCAGCACGCGGGCGTATCCGGCGTCGTCATCGCCGACACCAACCGCCGAAATCGTCACCCCGAGCAGTGTCGCCACACCAGACGACGCGGCACCAAACGCCGGATCCTGCAAATCAAACGACACCAGCAAGGTGCCTGCGGGGGCGTCCCCGAACGTGGCCGGACCCGACCCGCTGTACACCTCAATGACCGCAGTGCCGGTCCCGACATCGATCTGGTCGACCTGGCCGTCACATGCAGCGTTCCTCGCTGCCGTCGAAATTCGCATCGTCGCTCCTTATAGGGGCCGGCGGCCGGGCCGGTGGGGAGACCCGACCGCCGGGGGGGAATCAACTTAGCTCGAAGACACGTCCATCTTCACCCAACGGTAGCTATCCGCCGGGGTCGAATCGTCCGCATCCTCATACACGGCGGAGGCACCGGCGAAGGACGAAAGCACCGACGCATCCGACAGCACATCCGGGTCGTACTGGAAGATTTGCCGCATGTTGATACCGTCCTGGGAGACAGCAGCAGACGACACGGCACCCTTCGGGTCGGCCGGTTTCTTCGACGCAAACACAAACCCGGAACGGTGATACGCAACCGCCGTGTCGGTAGTGAGCCCGTTCGACTCGAGCACCGTAAACCCGTACAGACTCCCGATGATCGCCTGCCGAAGCGCCGAATCGCCACCCGCCTCGTTCACCTTCACGAACTTGTCTACCGACAAGAACCGGGTCGCGACACTCGGGGACACAGCCAAGAACCGGCCACCGGCAGGAACATCAGCCTCGCCGAGCGCCTCACGTGCAGCCAGAATCGTTGCCTCCGTATCGGCAGATGTCGCTGTCGCAGCGAACGACAGATCCGCCGACAGTGCGTTCATCACATCAGCCAACGCATCCTCAGCCGCCGTAGCGACCGAAGCCACCTGCGGCTCCGTGATCTGAAGAGCGAAATCCTCCAGATCGAGAGTCGCCTCCTCGTCGGTGATGTGGTAGGCGTCGTACAGATGTGCGAGGGTCACATCGACCGACACCTCAGTCTGATCGTCGTAAGTGATCGCTGCGCCACGGGACGACTGTGTACGGGCCGACCGGGGAGTCCGGACCCTTACCTGGATCGTCTCACCGTTCGGACCGGTGAACCCGGCCGCCGGGACCATCGTCACCGTGTTGACCAGCACCAGGCTGCGCTTGAGAAGTGGGATCGCAATTCGCGCGATGCCCTCTGCGGTTAGAAGAGCCACGCTCTTCTCCTTTCATTGAGGGACCACACAGGGCAACATCCCGGCGCGGTCATGTCATATGTCTTGATGCGATCTTTTCAGCGATCTTCTCATAGTCGGGAGCTTCGTCCTCCACGTTCGATGCGCCGGGACGCAGCGTCTCCGTCGGCCGACCAAAGGGGCCGGGCTCCGGTTTCGCCTCATCCAGATCGGAGTTGCCGTTGTCCTTGTGGAGACCCAACGCTTCGATCAGCTGATCAGCGTCGGCCTCCAATTCCTCCTGTGTCGCCCCGGCCAGCCGACCAGCCAACGCAGCAGGAATCTTCTTCGACATCGCAATGTCTTTCACCATCGCCGCATGCTCGGCCTTCTCGGCCCGCTGTGTCAATGCGGTGATCTGTTCTTGGATCTTGTCCATCTCGGACTTGGACGTGTCCTGTGCCGCCTGTGCGGCTGTCAGTTCTTCGTCCTTTGCTTTGGCGGCGAGACGATAGTTTTTCGCCTCTTCGTTGGCTTTCGCCAAGGCCGCCTTCATCTTCTCGAAGTCCTCTTTGGAGATGGTGTCGCTTGTGGCGTCTGTCTCCGTCTCGGACTTGGTTTTGGTAGCCATCTCGGCCCTTCCCTGTTTCGTCCCGATCACCGGGACTCGAACTCTGGCTCCACGGCACAACCGCAATGATCATGTGCGGCGAACTGTGCCGTGTCGTCACTATACACGGGACCTTCAGCGACGCGTGATTGGCAGAATGCGCAGGCGTTCGCTCCGGCGACACGAACCCACCGTCCGGTCGCTGCCGGATCTTGTCTCGCCGCTTCGATGATTGTGTCTCGTCCACCTTCCAGGATGATAGACGACGCGGTGCCGGATAGTTTGACGAACCCGTTTGCGGTGGCGGCTTCGATGGTTTGGCCGGCGCGGCGTCCGTTGAGTATCCCGGAGAGTGCGGCGGCTCGTAGTTTCGCAGCGGTGAGCTCGGGGGCGGGTGGTGCGACTTCGGGGACGGTGACGGTGGTGATGCCGCGGGGACGTGTCAACAGGTAGTAGGCGGCGGCGGTGCGTGCCGAGCGGAGGTATCCGTCGGTGACGACGGTGGCGGCGGCGTCTGCGAATGGTTGGATGGTGGCGGCGAGGCGGGTAGCGTCGACTGTCGACCAGAGCCGCATCAGGAGTTGCAGGGTGGCGGCCCGGACGGCGAGTTGCCTACTTCTGTGTTGGAGTGCCAGCATGTGGGGTGAATCGGAGGCAGACGCATTTGTCGATGAAGCATTGGCGGCCGGCGTGGTGCCATGTGCGGTCGTGGGTGCACCATGTGCAGATGTTGCTGGGGGGGCGGGTTGCTTTCACCCGGTCGAGCCGGTCACCGATCATGGTTTTCATGTGGTGATGGTATCACGCTGTGCCACGCCTGCCTCGCCAAGCCATGCCAAGCCACGCCGCGCCAAGCCACGCCGCGCCCTGACTGCCTCGCCAAGCCATGCCCCGCCGGGCCGTGCCTCGCCGAGCCCCGACTGCCGTGCCACGACTCGCCCTGACCTGCCATGACTGCCAAGCCACGCCACGCCGGGCCTAGCCACGCCGGGCCTCACCCCGCCGAGACTCCGACAAATGCTCATAGCGTTGACGCGGCCGGAGATTTACCTTGCCAACCTATCACCATAAGGAGAGAGTGTCAATACTATGTTGACGCACCCTGTGTTCCGAGGAACTGCTCCAACTGTGCGAACGGGTCACCCGACTCGGCCAACTGCTTCCACGACGCAACCTCCTGCTGCGACGCACCCAACGCATCCGCCACCCGATCCCACAACGCCTGCGGCGGGATCCCCAACATCTGCACCGCCTTACCCAACGCATCCACCAACGCAGCCAACGCCCGAGCCTCTGTATCCTGCCACCGCACATACGCCCCCACATCCAGCTGCACCCCCGTATATGACCCCGCCAAATTCAACATCTGCTCATGCGACTCGCCAACCACCGTCTGATTCTCGAGGATGGCGCGGCGCTTCCCCGCCTCCGCTGCCGCCAAAGCCTCCGCCGACAAGTTGATCAACTGACCCATCAGCTCATGCGCCGGTGTCTGCGAAATCGCAGCAAACAGCTCCATCGTCGACTTACGCGAATTGATGTACCCGGACAGGTCGGCCTCATCCAACTGGCCGACCTGCACCTCGGTGGGGTCCTCTTCGAGGGTGAAGAACGTCGACGCCGACGCTTTGATCCGGTCCGCCTCGGTCTCTGCCGTCCACCCCAACACATACCGAAACTTGAACGCCCCGAAATGCTGCGTCACCAACAGGCCGAACGTGGTCAAGTTGATCTGGTTCTGCAACGGGATCAGCGGCTCGACAATCCCCATCACCGGATCATCCAAATCGATCGTGTCACGGAACCGCACCACCGGACACACCGGCACACCCCCATAGGTGGCGCCATGCTCCTTCGCCTCCACCACCTCGGTCCGGTCCGCACCGGTCAACCAATACACGTGAGTGCTGTCGATGAGCCGCCACATGTCGCCACGCCGCTCCACCGCATACACCGGCCACACATCATCATCCCCATACATCGCCGTTAGATGCCGGGCCGATGCGCCACGGATCACCGGCACCGGTTCACCCGGCAGCACCGTCGCATACGACGCCCCATACGACAACGCCGACCGGTGAATACCGATCTGGCGGGCATCCATCCCGTTCGCCTGCCAGATCTGCCACGCCGGCGAATCATCCGACGCACCCGGCAAACGAAACCCGTCCACATACATCGACTGCACCCGCGTGTTCACCGCAAACTTGAGCAGATTCACCCGCGACAGACGCGCCAGGCGCTGCACCTCAGACGGCACCGACGACGGCAACCCCTCCAACCTGAGTAGCGGATCGTCCCGCAGATACTGGTGAATCTTCAACAGCCGCGCTTCCTCCCCGGTGCTCTTCTCCCGCAACTTCTTGAACGTCTCGACTGCCTGGGTGGCGGACAACATGAGCTCAGAACCTCGCCTTCCCGGAATACTGCTTCCTCTTCCTCTTCGCCGGTCGACCCAACGCGTATGAGGCGAACACTAGCGCCATCACCGGCGAAATATCAGCCGCAGTGTCCCGCCGCTGGAACGTGAACCCGCCCTCCGGGTCCTCCCGCTTCCTCAACACATCCACCGCCGCAGCCAACACATTCTCATTCGGCCCGGCATGAACCACGAAACGGCCATCCTCCACCCAATCCAAAAACTGGCCACACGCCGCTTTTACGTCGGCACCCGCAAACCCCAACACCGGGATCTTCAGCTTCCCCAACGCCGCCACAATCTCGTCATGCAGCGACGCCGCCGGCGAATTCTTCCCATACGCCACATGGATCGGTTTACCGTTCTTCACCAACTCCGCCAGCCGAGGAGCCGCCCACGCCGTCCCTGACCTGTACTCGACCAGATCCAAATGACGTTTCCCGTCACCCCGATCAGTCGCCAACCCAATCGACACCGACCCCTTCTCTGGAGGCGCATCCCACGCCAAAGCCGCCAACTGCACCGGCCCCGCCTCCCACGAATCACCCAACAACGACTGCCAATGATCGATGTCAATCACCGACGCCCGCTTCCCAACCGACCAGAGACACAGCCGCTCCTTCGCAAACTGCTCCTCCGACAAGGCCCGCCGCTCCTGATCCACGAACTCCTCCGAGATCCGCCCCGACGCCATCGCCGGATTCGCCCGCCACCACTCGGCCCGATCATCCAAATTGACTTCATCACCAACATGATCATCAGGTTCACCCGCCGAATACTCCACATAACTCAACCCCGCATCACCCCTGATGCCCCGCTCCCGCACCTGCGCCAACACCTCCGAATCGGCATCCCCAGCCGTCGCCGTATAAACCACCTGCGGATTCTGCCGCGCCGACATCGTCGGAAACAACGCCCCCATCGTCTCCACCGGCAACGTCATCGCCTCATCCAACACCACCAAATCACCCGAAAAGCCACGACCCGACCCCTTCGACCTCGCCAAAAACCGCAACCGAGCCCCACGGCAACAATCACGGCGATGCAACACAATCGCCTCCTTGCCATTCGACGTCGGGATCGACTTCACATGCTTCAACAACGCCGGCGTCGACTCCACCAAATCCATGATGCGCAAGAAATGCTCCTGCGACGTCTTGAACTCATGCGCCGTATGAATCAACAAACGCTCCCAAGGGAACAGAAACAGACCCGCCAACTCGCGAGCCTCCAAGATCGCACCCTTCCCATCCTGCCGAGGCACAATCTCCCCATGCTCAAACGACGCAAACCGACCAGGATCATCCGGCCGGACACCCAACATCAACCGCAACGCCCACTGCTGCCACGGATCCAAATCCAACCCAGCCAACTCGGCCAACTCAACCGCATCGTCCCCCCAACGATCCACAAAATCGGGGCAACTAACTACCCGCGGCTTCGGATCCGGCCACTCGACGCGCACGCTGCTGCTCGAGCTCGTCGCCAACGCTACCGCCACTAGAACCCTCCAACTCAGCCAACTCGGCCATAATCAAACGCAACTCGCGAGACACACCCGGCAACTCGCGGGGACCCGCCACCTCCGACGCGGCGATCAGGCGATCCCGCAAAACCTCCAGCTCGCTAACCCGAGACACCGAATCACCAGGGGACACTAGCCCTCCTCTTCGACGGCTGCGCCGACTGATTACACCGACGATGCGCCGGCCGCAAATTCTCATACTCATACTCGAGATCCGGCCGCGTCATCACCGACTCAATATGATCAGCCGACCACGACCACGGATCCGGAGACTTCAGATCCTTGTCAATCCATCGCGACGGAGCCAAGCACACCGGCATCTCACACACGTCCCGTTCCCTCTTCAGCCGAGCCGTTAACTGCCGCCAACGATGCCCATTCTGTCCACGATCAGCCACGGCTAAACCAGCCCGAGAGAGAAAAGGTTGAACCCCCAGCCTTGTACCGGTCCCCCGGGAGGGGGGTCCCCCCCAGGGTGGAGATCGTGGGGTTGTCCGGGGTGGGTGGTGTCATTCGTTGCTTGTCTTCCGTCGCTTTGCTTTTGTTGAATGTTATCAGGTGGTGAGGTGGGGGTGGTGGTTGGGGGTGGGGGGTTGTTTTCTTTGGGTTTGAGACAGTCTGCGAGACAGCGCAACACCCGTGTTTATAGAACACACGGTGTTGCGTGCGCTTGTTGCAGGTGTTGCGCAACAGTGTTGCGCTCAATGTGGCATTGGGTTTTTGGCCGCAACACTGGGGTGGGTGTTGCGCTGGGGTGTTGCGCTCGGTGTTGCGCTCGGTGTGATTGTTAGTCATGGTTGTTGGCTGCTACATATCGTTATGTGTTGGGGGTGTGGTGTTTTGGGGTTGGGTGTTGCGCAGGTGTTGCGCTTTTGTTGCGCAGGGGGGGTGTTGCGCCGAGGGGCGGGGTCGTTCTGTGGCTACTGCGCTAGGGAACCACCATCTTCTGTACGCCGCCCGGTACTCCTCTGGGCTCAGGTTCTTCTCGATGTTGGCTCGGTAGTCTTTGACGGTGAGTGTCCTGTCCGGCTCGATCACTACTCGCCAGATGGTGAATGAGATGGAGGCGCGAACTAGGTCTTTCATGAGCCAGTCGAGGCTGGAGGTTTGGCCGTCTGTCTGGTTGTCCAATTCTCCGCGCCATTTGAGTTCTTGGAATAGGAATCTGGGGCGGCCTCCTCCGTTGTGGACGACGGTGAGCCTGTCAACGTCACGGAATGACGACCCTCTTGCGCCTAGCCCGGCGGTGAGGTCGTCTATGTAGTTGCTGATGTCGGTTGGTGCTCTGAGTAGTTTCGTCATAGTGTCACCACAAATCCGAAGCCGTCATGCGCTTCGTTGAACCGTTGCCGGGCTTCACCGAAGTAGATCACAGCCTGTCCTTGGAGTGGCGCCGATGTGCGGTCGGGGTGCCAGAACCGCACGCGGCCATCTGGGAAGCACATCATCGACGCGCTGCCGGCTAGGTGTTGGAACCAGTCGGTTTCGGTGGCGTTGTTCACCAGGACCACAGCCTCGGACACTTCGCCGGCTTCGAAGTGGCTCACTAGTTTCGACGTGAATTGGGAGACGAGAGGCTGGGCGTAGGGTGGGTTCATCCACACTTTGCCGTGCCAGTCGTGGGCTAACCCGTCGTCCTCGATGGTGTAGATCCGGTCAGCTCCTACTACTTTGTTGGCTTCTGGTGTTGATGCCGGGTCGAGGTCGATGCCGCCCATTACGTAGCGTCCAGCTTCGATGTATTCGGCTGGTGTGTACCACTCGTTTTGTCCCGAGTTGAGTCCGACGTGCGCGCCGCGTGCCTTGGCCAAGAGCTTCTTCCAGCCGTTCTCGGCCACTGTGTCGAGAGGCTGAGCATTGGAGTCGTACCACTCCGCAACCTTGCGCTCCTCGGAACGGGCGTTCATCTCGGCTTGCGTTAAGGATCTACTACCCAGCAGTAGATCCTCCGAGTACTGGTTCCTGCCCCTCAGGTTCTCATGCCGTCGTCCCCGCTCGATACGGGCAAGCCGGTTTACCACGGCCGCAGTCTCGGTGTTGACGATCAACACGTCTAGCTGCTCGTCCGTTGCTTCCCTCAGTCGCGCCGCTATCTCCGCCTCGGTGAGGGCCAGGTATTCGGCCAGGCGATTAGGGCCCCATTCGGCGAGCGGCGCGCTGTCTTTAGTCATAGCTTCGATCTCCCATGCTGGCTAGTCATTCTGTGGGTTTGAGGCTGTATCGGCTGTCGGGTTTCTTGTCGAACAGGTGGCTGTGGCGGGAGATGATGGAGCGCACTGTTCCGGCGCTGGAGCCTATGACTGTGCCGATCTCACCGGCCATGAGTGGTCCGTGTTCGGTGAGGGTGTAGGTGATTCGGTCGACCAGCGTGTCGCCTTCGTTGGGGGCTTGGCGGACGTCGTTGGGGTTGACTCCGGTGATGGTGATGCTGTCGAGGTGGCGGGCGTGGTCTTCGCCAACGTTGTTGACGTCGATGCGCCATGCGAGTTTTTGGCCTTTGCGTCCGGTGTTGTTGTCTGAGACGACTTCCCAGCGGACGAGGGCCGAGTCGGGTTCGCGGTAGGCGTCCCATAGCATTCTGGAGCGGTTTTCGTGCATGACGGAGCCGAAGACGCGTTGGTGGCCGCGCCGTATGGCTTCTTGGGATTTGTGGGCCAACACGAGGGCGGGGGTTTCGAGGGCGGCTTGTGCGTTCCAAAACAGGTTGGCTAGTTCGTCGTCGACGAGGCTGCCTCCGACTGCGGCGGATAGTGAGTCGATGATGACGCCGGCGTATTGGTGGCGTTTTATTTCGTCTCGGATGGTGTCGACGACGTCGGTGAGTGGTTGGGTTAGTTGGCGGTAGGCGACGGATGGGGTGAGGTCGAGGCCGTGTCCGCGGCTGAGCCCGTAGAGGCGTTCAGCGAATGAGGCTTCGTCGGATTCCCAGTCGAGGTAGAGGATCCGGATGGGGTTGATGGGGGCGCGGGTGTTGCCGGTGAGGACTTCGATGCCGGTGGCGGCTTGGAGGGCTACGGCGAGGGCGATGAGTGATTTGAAGCTGTTGGTGCCGGCGGCGACGAGGGTGCCTCCGGTGGCGGGCCAGATCGGGTAGATGAGGTGGGTTGATGTGGTGCGTGCTCGGGGTGTGGGGGTGACGGTGTTGCCGTCGTTGCGGTAGAGCTCGAGGAGGTGTTCGGTGAGGCGGTGGACGATGTCTTCGGCTGTGGGTTTGTCTATGCCGGTGCGGGTGAGTGTGATGGCGAGCCCGTTTTTGGCGGTGCCGCTGTGGAGGTTGAGGCGGGTTGTGGAGAGGATGAGGCGGGGTGGGTTTTCGGTGTGTTGCCAGGCGCGTAGGTTGATGTTGATGTCGCCGCGTCGGGTGCGGGTGGGCCAGTCGGTGTCGATGCGGAGTGCGGCTTTGGTGAAGGTGGCGGATAGGCGGGGGATTGTTTCGACCGCGTCGAATGTCTGGTGGCCGGTCATGGTAGGATCTCGTTAGGCTTTCGCATAGCCGCCATACTAGACCGTCCGGTTTCGGCTGGGCGGTCTAGTTGTGTCATTCGTTGATCCAGTCGACTAGGGCTGTGAGGTGGGGCGTCTCGGTCATAGCAGTGTCTCCTGTCTGTCTCGCCAGGTGCGGTCTGTGGTTTTGGTGAAGTGCCCGGACTCCCATATGCGCCAGGTTAACCCAGCAACTGCCGCCCGGTTTCAGCACCCGCCGCCACTCCACCATGCATTCATCGAGGGCCTGTAGGAACGCTTCGGGTGTGTCTTCGGAGCCGATCTGCCCGTCGTAGTGGCCGTCATCGTCACGGTAAGAGCGGAGTGCGAAATATGGGGGACTAGTGACTATGAGATCTACTGAATCGTCGGGGAGTGGCAGGTGGCGGGCGTCGTGGCGGATCACCACAGACCCGTCGCCCTGGTGGTCGATGACGGCGTGTGGCAGTAGGATCATGCGGCTCGCCATTCGAGTTTGCGGCTGCCGGGTTGCGGCCGGCTGGCGACGAGGCGGCGGTTCCTCATCCACCAGAGCGCCTTCCTGATCGACTCCGGGTTGTATCTGAGCCGGTCGGCAAGTTCGGTGATGGTCCACCAGCCTCCGTCGATGGTGAGCAGGTCGAGGGTGTCGCGGGCTATGCCTTGTTGCCGTTGTGGCTCCGGTGCGCCTAGGTTTCGGCCCTGGCGGACACGTTGGTAGTGCATGTCGCACAGGCCTTTACATTTCGGGGGTCGTCCGCAGCCTCCTATGCATGTGTGGGTCATCGGCATCGGCGCCCGATCCAGAAGCCGACGAGTAGCAGCGCCGCGTTGAAAACCGCTTCGAGAAGGAAACTAGACATCCTGCATCTCGTCCTTGGCGAGGACGCCCCAGCGATATCCGCAACGCGAGCACCTGGCGACGACATAGCCGATCTCACTGATTAAGGGCCGCCCAAAATCAGTGACTGACCCCGCGCTATGGAACTCCAGATGGGGCCCAGGTTCGTCGCATTTCGAGCATCGGCCCGGGTCTTGATAGGTGGGTTGGTTCGTCGATGGGTTTCTAGGTGTGGTCTGGATAAAGTGTCTTCTTCCGCATTCGACGCAACCCGCTAGCTTCACTCCCTTTGGAATTGCTTGTATGTCGACCGCCACCATCGCTCTACACCGTTCGTCGCTCATTGCCTTTCCTCCGTTTCGAGTCTGATTGTGTGTGGGTATTCGTCCCATGTGCGACCGTCGAGGTCCCGTCCGGCGCGTTTCTTGCCGACACGCTGAACCCTCACCCAGCCAGCATGGCCACGATCCACTAGATCCTGATTCCGGCCCGATTCCACGCCATAGGGATGGTCTGTTGTGCCGTTTGCGATCGGGATTAGTGCATAGCCCTCATCTAGCCACGGTCGGTTACCGTGGAACAGATGGGTTGCGTGCGCCTTATCGACCTTTGCCCATTCCCCCCACTGTTTGAAGAAGAACGGCACCCCCGCAGCCACACAACGATCCCGGATGTCTCGCACCCAATCAGGATGCATCGGCCGAGCCTTGGGACCGGACTCGCCGCCGACGATCACCCAATCGATACCGGTCAGGTCCAGGGAAGGCAACGGGCCGAGCAGCGGCTCGAGCGACAGGAAACGCACCGCGGCAGGTGTCGCTCGAAGGTGATCGGCTCGGAACGTATACCGGTCGGCCTCGATCGACGTGCCCAACCAAACGTTCGGTAGCTCCAGGCTGCCCAACACCCGCCGCATCCTCTTGGGGCGCTTCGTAAGAACCTGAAACTGGTGTTGTGGAGCTTGAATCATCACAGCAACCACTCGGTCGATGAACTCCACAGGCACGTCGGGGTGGAACAGGTCGCTCATCGAGTTGACGAAGATGCGGCGTGGCTTCGCCCATCGGAGTGGCTGGTCGAGGCGGTCGTGGACGAGGTTGATCTTGCCGGTCCAGTCCCTATCGGCGATGGTGCCGGCGTAGGCGGGCAGGTGCTGCAGCCGGGCACCGAAACGGATGGCGTAGCAGTTGTCGCATCCGGGGGAGACCTTGGTGCAGCCGGTGATCGGGTTCCATGTGGCGTCGGTCCATTCGATAGCAGACGTGTCACTCATAGGTCAGCTCCTGGAGTCTGATTGTGTGTGGCAGCACGAGCCATCCGTACCGCCATTGATAGGCGATGTGGTTGTGTGCTGCCCGGGCTGCGGCCCACCAACGCGCCGGCAATGTCATGTTGTCGTGTTGCCAGGCGGCTTGGCGGGCGGTACGGAGGAGGCTATTCATCGGCGGGCTCGCGTTGCATCTGGTCCCATGTGGTCACAACGGTGTCCCAGTCCCCGATGACATCCCAGTCCTCCCCGACGATGACGCCGTTGCCCATGTCGTCGGTCCAGAGCTCGTCCGGGCCGGATTCTGCGACGAGGCGCGGATCATGGTCCCAGAATGCGGCGAGTGCTGTTTCTCTGGCGCACTCGGCGGCAGTGGGTGCATCTGGATAGTGGTCGATGGGGTAGGTGTAGGGCATCATGGTGCACTCCCGTCGTTGGGCATCACCGGACCGATAACCGACTCCCACGGCCCGACCAGCAGGTCGTAGTGTTTCTGTGTGAAGCCGTGCCGACCGATGAGGTCATAGACGACGAGCGCCCCGGCGGCGTCCCCGGCGGCGTCCACGACGAGCGCCCTGGCGGCGTCCCCGGCGGCGGCCCAGGCGGCGGCCCAGGCGGCGTACCTGGCGGCGTCCCCGGCGGCGTCCCTGGCGGCGTCCTTGGCGGCGTCCCAGGCGGCGTCCCAGGCGGCGGCCAGTTGCTCCATCTCGTCGCCAGTCAACCGTCCTGCCCGCTCAATCAACGCCGCCACATGTTCGCCTTGTGGCCCGAACGCCTGGTGTGCGGGCAATTCCTCGACTACGTCGACAGCTAGGAATGCCCGTTTGTTCGGCAGCTTCTTCGCTGTCATCGCCCGACCGACCCCGTGAACGGCGAACAGCCTGCACGGCCATTTCATCCCCGTGCAATCGGTCGGTACAGTCGACACGGATAGGTAGGTGGACGGGTCGTCCTTCGTGCGCCGTGTCGACGTCGGGTGCGTTGTGCGCTCACCGACCTGATAGAGCACCGTGCCAGTACGGAAGTCGGTGCCGTCAAGGCGAGTAGCCTTGTAATAGACCTTGGTCATTCGCTTGCCTCCAGTGCTCGTCTCAGTCGGGTGATCTCGTCGGCGACGTGGCGGAGTGCGTAGCAGTAGCCGGCCTGCCAAGCGGGGGTCCATCCCTCACGCTCCTGGATCTCCGGGTCGTATTGACTCAGCTCAAGGTTGCGGGTGAGCAGCCTCAAGATCATGTCCATCTCGGGGGTCATCGTCTGTCCCTCCCGGCCCACACGTCCCACGCTGCCAGATTGCCGCACTGGTCACATGTCGTTCTACCATTCACCGGATCGCCTCTGTCGAACAACCCAAGGCCGCACATGGTCATCGGCTGGGGGATACCGGCACCGGCGAGCACAGATGGCGACATGAGCACATTGTGGATCTCGTCGCCGATCTGCGCTTGGGTTGGTTTCAGGTCCATGATGTGACCTGTGCCAAAGCCGCGCTCACTCATCGTCTCATTCATCGTGTCACCCATCCTCTCGACGTTTTGGCCCTCGGGGACAACGGTGGTGTCCGCGAGCCACGTTTCGCCTGGACCCAGGCGCGGGGGTTGTGTCGCCGGATGGTGCAGGTGCGGCAGTCGCATGTGAGCAGGTCGAAGAGCCGTTCGGATTGGCTGCCTCCGGGTGTGTGCGAGTTGGTGCGGGTCGGTGCGAGTGTCATAATTGTGTCTCCAAGTGGTAGGTGCCGGATTCCCACGATGTGCCTCCGCGGGGACCGGGTGTGTGTACGACGGTGTAGCCGTGCTGTGCGAATGCGTCGATGAGTGCTGTCAGGCTGCGCCGGTAGTGCTGCCCGTATTGGGCTGCGTTGCCGACGAGTCGCCAGCGTTCTCCGTCTTTGGGGCGTCCGCCGAATGGGCCGACGGTTTGGCCGTCGAGGAGCGCCGCGGCGATCTCGAGCTGCCAGGTGCCTTTTGCGACGGTTGCGAGGGTGGTGATGATGTCGGTGTCGGTGGTCATGCTGTCCTCAAGTCGATGGGTCCAATTACGGCGATGGGGTCAATCAGTGGCTCGTTGTCGCTGCCTCTCCTCGCTGTCGGGTCGGCTGGACGCCATCCCTCAATGATCCACGGCCGCACATTGTCTCTCCCGAGCGCCAGATACTCATATTCGGCGACTCTCTGTGCTGTGGTGCGGCCGGTGTCGATCCCGTGCCACGTTTGTGACCAGTGCAGCTCGTTGACAGAGAGGCCCATTTCGCCGTTGCCTGTCGCCCAATTGGTGGAGAGTCCTTGTGTGATGTCCCGCTCGGGGGTGTTGGTCCAGCGGACGAAAAGCCCGGAGACCATCTTGTCGCCCCACTCGTCGGTCTTAGTGCGCAAGGTGTAGCCTGCGAGGAGCTTGTCGGTTGCGATGATGTCGTATGTCTCCATACCCTCAACATATCAGATGTGCTAGAGCCTGTCTAGTACATATGTGGGGTTAGTTTTCGCGCTCTCCAGGCGGCCGCACCCGTACCAGCGCATCGACCAGGTCGGGACACATCTCCCCGAGCCGCCTCTTGTCGGCGTGTGAGAGTGCCACCCATGCTGTGTGTACAGCGTCGAGCTGCTGCTCAGTGTCGGTGACACGACGCACCAGGTCGAGGACGGCGGAGACGGCCGGGTCGTCACTCATGGTCGGTCTCCTCCTCGATCTGTCGGATCAGTGCCGCCGCCAGTGTGTTGCTGTACACGTCCGAGACGATGTCGATGGCGCGCATCCGCCAGTCCCGCCCGTGTGTCACACCGTGCGCCTCGATCAGAGCGATAAGCATTTCCGGATCGGGGGTGTGGTCGATTGTGATGGGGTCGCAGCCGAGGCCACAGCGGAGAGTCATCATGTCAGCGTCTCCAGCACTCGATCAATCGTCCCGTCCCACCAGTCAGACGGACGCCACACATATACCTCGGCCCCGGCCGCACGCAAAGCGTTCAGCCACACAGATTGCTCGTCTCCGAGCTTCCCTTTGTCCGATTTCAGTTCGGCGTGGATAAGACGGGTCCCGACGATGCGTAGATCCGGAGCGCCCTTGTGGCCCTGCAACGGTGTGACCCATCCGTGTTGTGTTCTTGCCGGCCGGAAGTGGTCCCACAGTAGGCCGTGATAGTCGAGCAGATCCCCGATGGAGTCGAGGAGTTGCCGTTCGGTCAGTGGGGGGTGGCTCATCGCAGTTCCCTTCCTCGTTTGGCGAGCACCGCGACGCGTTGCCGGGTGACTCCGATGAGTGCCCCGATCTCGCTGTAGCTGAGGCCTGAGTCGTGCATCTTGGCGACTGTGATTGCTCGTTGTGTGGGTGCGTCTTCGGCTGCGTCGGTGGCGTCGCGGTAGGCGGCTTCGAGGCGGGCAATCTCGTCACTCGTCATCGTCGCCTCTCCACGTCTTGCGATTTAGCATCCCGGCCATCTCCTCCCGGCTGAGCCCCATTTCGGCGATCGCTTGCAAGGCCATCTGGTCGGCCAGCCGATATACGGCCCGTGACGTCGCCAGCAGCTCCCCAATCAGATGTTGAGGCTCGTCTTTCGGGTGCCGCTTGGCGGACCCGACGACATTGATTGCTCGCTCCATGCCGGGTGCTCTGTAGGTGATGGCACAGGTCGACGCGTCCCGGTCTAGGTGGACGTCCATTTCGATGTCTACGTTGTGGTGCATTTACTGCTCCTCGCCTCCGCTTAGCCTCACCAACCCACCCCCAGCAGCCAGCAACACTGCACCGATGAGCGCGATGGCGAGCAGCGACAATCCGGTTCGTGGCAGCTCAGGCGGGCTTGTCGCCGGTGGTGCAGTCGGTGGCGGATCGACAACGACTGTTGTCACAACCGGCGGGGCCGTTGTTGTTGTCGAGCTGGTTGGTGGCGGTTCCGGCACAGGCGGCAGCTTGCACGCCGGGTCATCATCGGTCAGGTGCAACGTCTCCACGATCGGTGCTAGCCCGGTGTCGTCACTGAATGTGACGGTCCATGTGTAGTCCCCGATAAAGAACAGCGGGGCACCGCCGAGCCGGAATGTTTGCCCCGAGTAGGTGAAGGTGTGACGCTTGCCCGGGTCGATACTGGTTTTGGACCAGGTGAGTGGTGTGTCTTCTGGCCGGTCGATGACGACTGAGAGCAGCACGACTTTGGTGTTCCCGGTGTTGTTGAGCCGGATGGTTACCCCGTCGGTGCAGTTGCCGGTGATGGTGTGTTCAATGCTCGTGATCCTCGAGGCCGTAGTGGACGGTGGGGCTAGGGTCGTGACCGTTGTCGGGGGTGGTGTTGAGGTAGTCGTGCTCGTGGTCGGCGTCGGCTGGGTGGTGGTGGTAGAGGGTGGAGTCGTCGTCACCGTGGTGGTGGTGCTCGGCAGTGTCGTGCTCGTTGTCGTGGTAGTGCTCGATGGTGGTGCCTCCGTAGTCGTGGTTGGCGGTTCACAGCCGAACGTGATCACAAAATCCAGCGACGCCTGACCATGTGACCCGAACCGCACATCGATGCTGCCCGTCTCGCCAGTCAAGATCGGCCCGTCGGCTGGGGTGTCTGCCCCCACTGCCCGCTCCACATCAAACATGGTGACCGACTGGCCACCCGACGTCAGGATCAGGTCAGTGCCGGGATGCACCGATTCGTTGTTGCCGACCGCGGCGACGGTGCAGAGCTCACCTACGACAGGCATAGGCCCGGCCCATACTTGATGTGTGGGGCCGTCGACATGTGTGCACGGCAGGTCCGGGTTCACGTCGTCGGTGCATAGCCACATGTGTGGGATGACGATCTGTCCGGTGTCGGCGTTGGCGGGTGGCGGGATCGTCACTGCGGGGGCGACGATCAGGATGGCAGCGGCGAACGCTGCGAGTAGGTGTCTCATGTGGTGCCTTTCGTGATGGAGTTCAGGCGTTGAGCGATCTCCGCCAGGTCGTTTGCATCGTCAACGACCCAACCCCTGATATCCGGCCGACACCTGATCAGGCGCCCGGTCTCGCCGCCGACACGGATCAGGAGCCGCGGTGGGTCGACAGCGTTGCCACGGTCGTCTGTTGTGACGATGAGTAGGTCGGTGGCCGTCGGTTGGTCAATCATGGTCCTCCTTGGTTGTCGGTCCCCATCTTGCACGTTTCACCGTCCACTGTCAATAGCCTATTGACATCTAACCCGTGGTGTGCGACGATGCAGGCAGCAGCAACCAGAGAGGACGGCGAATGACCCTAGGCCAGACTGCTATAGACGATGCCACCCCGGCCGACGACGATCAGACATTGTGGTCGGTGACGACGATCATCGGGGCACTCGACAAGCCGGCGCTGATGTATTGGGCGGCGGGACAGACCGCCATCGCGGCATTGGCGAGCCTCAAGAGCCTGCCGGATCGAATCGAAGAGGACGGGTATGAGACGACCGTCGAGTGGCTGCGGGATGCCCGTTTCCGCAAACCGAAAGACCGGCTGATGGCATCGGCACTCGGGACCGTGTTCCATGCCGCGGCGGAGGAGTACGGCCTAACCGGTATCCGTCCCGACCATGATTGGATCGCGGCGAAGGTGAACGCCGAGGGGGGCCGCTGGTTCAAGGGCACCGATCACGAGACGGCGGTAGTCGCGGCGATGCTCGACCAGTTTGACCGGTGGCTGCAACGCTTCTCCCCGTCGTATCAGGCGACCGAGGTGATGGTGTTCGACAGCCGCTACGGATATGCCGGGACCGCCGATGCGTTCCTCACCGTCGACGGGGTGCGGTTCCTGGCTGACTACAAGACGAGCCGTGAGCCGTTGGACGGCAAGGGCAATCCGCGCACCCCATACCCGGAGCAGGTCGGTTTGCAGCTCGCCGCGTACCGATACGCTGAGGGTGCCGCAGTTTGGCGGCCACGCCGAACCACCAAGTTTCGGAGACGCTACTACTTGCTGTCACCGGCTGAGCGGGAGATGGCTGTGCCGGTCCCGGAGGTCGACACCGGCCTTGTGATGCAGGTGACCCCGGAGTCGTGCGAGGCGTATCCGATCCGGATCGACGAGGAGGTGCATCGGGCGTTCCTGCACACAATGGAGGTGTTCCGCTGGTTGCACGACACGTCCGACACGGTGATGGGTGACCCATTAGAGGAGACGACACATGACATGGTATGACAAAGAGGGCAAGCCAATCGAGGACATCAGGGTGTGGGGGCGGTTGGCCGGGGACCCGAAGTACTGGCGGGTTGCCGAGGACACTGTCGGGGATGTGTGGATTTCGACCGTGTGGGTCGGGTCCGATATGCGATGGACCATCGCTGGCCCGCCGATGATCTTTGAGACGATGGCGTTCAGTCCAGATGGCGGCGACCTGGCTTGCGAACGGTACGCCACCTTGGAGGAAGCCCAGCGGGGCCACGAGCGTGTCGTTGAACGGGTGAGAAAAGGAGAGATCTCGTGAGTATCCTCGATCTACAGCACAGGCTGATGGAGGCCGGGCGTATTCGCATCGGCCAGCAGGTACCCACCTCGGGCGGTAAGACCCGCCCCGCCAAATTGGACACGTTCCGCCTCACCTCGCGGGATCGTCGCCGCATCGACGCGGCCGCCGAGTTGTGGGGCGGCGAAGTCGCCGAATGGTCCTCACCGAACGGGCAGCAGTGGGAAGTAGTGACCGAGACAACCGAGCTGGACATCCTGGTGCCGCCCGAGCAGATGGCCTTCTCTCAGCATTACGAACTGTGGTCGGCTGGTGGTTGTCAGCGTCGTTGCGACGGTGTGACCGAGTCGATCACGGATCAGCCGTGCCTGTGTGACCCGGAGGAACGGCAGTGCAACATTCACACGCGGCTGTCGGTGATGTTGCGTGACCTGCCGGGCCTGGGTGTGTGGAGATTGGACACATCGGGTTTCTACGCAGCGGTGGAGTTGGCCGGGGCGGTGGAGATTATGAGTCTCGCGACGGGTGCCGGGGCGGTGTTGCCTGCCCGGTTGCGGTTGGAGCAGCGCAGTGTGAAGCGCCCGAATGAGGGTGTGCGCCGGTTTGCGGTGCCGGTGTTGGATATTGAGGTGACTCCGGGTGAGTTGGTGTCACGGCCGCAGGCGTTGGCGGCGGGTGAGGAGCGCCGCCTTCTCGAGCCGGTGCCTGCGTCGTTGACTGCGCCCGTGGTGCCGATCCGTGAGCAGATCGGGCAGGTGCGGGAAGTTCAGCGTCGTGGCCGTGCCGATATTCCGGCGACCGATATCGAACCGCGGACGGTGGCGGAGGTCGCGGAGGTGGTGGCTGCTCCGTCTCCTGGTGTCCTGGCTCAGATCGTGGCGCTGTTGGCTGATGAGCCGAAGGAGTCTGAGACGGTGCCGGTGTGGGAAGCGTATTTGCGGGAGCTGTTCGCACTGATGCATCGGGCCGGACTGTGGGGGGAGCGGGCGTTGCATGCGTCGCTTGCGGCCCGTGACTTTGCGCATGTGGGTGATATGAGGAAGGCGCAGTTGATTGATTTCACTCGGACAGCGGCGGCGAAGGCGCGTGAGGGGGATGCGGTCGCTGCTGCGGTGGCGATGGTGGAGGAGAACGGCAATGCCTAGGCGTGTGACGGTGACTCTCCCCGATGACATTTACGACGAGCTGCGCCAGATCGGTTCGGAGGTCGAGTCGTCCCTGGCCGGTCAGCTACGCAGGGGTGCCCGCATGTTGCTTGGTGAGCCGCCCGCCCCGGATGTGTCTGGTGAGGCGTGGCGGGTGACAGGTACGAAGGAGGACGGCTCCGAGTTGGTGAGGATGGGTGCTGTGGAGATCTTGACGGCCCGCGCGGTCGGGATAGCGCAGGGCGCACATATCGTCTCAGATGGTGTACGGAGGCTGCTTGTGGCACCAGACGGCGCATCGTCGGGGTTGCGGCGCTCTCTGTGCATCTCTGAGGCTCTCGTAGACGTTGAGGCGGGTCATGTTGATGCGGTTGCGTATGTTGCGGGGTGTTTGTGGGTGAACGGGTTGGGTGTGTTGGGATGGGACGACGGGAACAGCGATGAGTAGTGGAGGTAAGTAATGGGAAACAGCTATACGGGGGATAGGGACGTGATGGATGCTCACTACAGGAGCGGAGTGGTTACGTCGGTGGTTGGACGCTGTCCGGCATGCAACAGCCGCAGCCTGTTCGTCGGATCCGGCGGTTACGTCACTTGCGGTTGGGCCGATTGTCCAGATCCTTCCGCTGCGGACAAGTTGCTTGCAGTCGGTCAGCCACTGGCCGCGGCAATCCGCGATCTAGTTGCGGCTGCGATTCTAATGGAACAGCAATGAGTGAGCGTCTCCGTGTCCCCTGTGTACATCTGTGGTGGGAGCCGCACACGATCATCGGCAGCGGTGGCCAGCATTGTAAGGGTGGGCAGCCACCGACAGTCGACGAGGTGGTGGAGTGGTTGCGGGAACGGTCGCCACAGGCCGAACCGGAGTGTACGTGCGAGAGTGACGGGTTCTGTTGGGCATGCCGGGGAGAGGGGACCGTGGCCGTCACGCCAGTGGATGTCAGAGGTGAGGCAGCACGGCAATGAGCCACCATCCGACCGCGGCGATGATCGCTCCGGTGATGAGCAGTTCAGCTAGGAGCAACTGCCAGCGGGGCGGTTTCAATAAGTCGGTGTCTTTGCCCGGCCGAGGAGCCAACCGGCCGACGCCCAGCGGGATTCGACGAGCCGCACCAACGCATACCAAACGCCGGTGAAGGCACCGGTGAGGACGAGGGTGAGTGCTTCACCGTCGACGTCGATCCCGACCGCGAGCAAGCGTGCGAGCACGTAGCCGGTGACGGAGGGGACGACGGTCCTGATCCATGATGTTACGAGATCGGTCATGCTTGCTCCAATCGGACAGTAGCGCCATAGGGAATGCCGCTACTCGTGTTGGCTTGGTCGAGGGCGTCGAGCCGGTCACCGATCGTCTTGTTGGCCCGGAACCAGGGGACAACGAACTCTGGGAACGTCCCGTTCGAGCCGACCTTCTCAGTGGAGGCACGCAGGCTTTGCAGAAACGCCACGTCCTCGTCAGATAGTCTAGGGTCTGCCATGTCTTCCTCCATGAGGGGTCCCATTAGGCGCAGCCAGTCTAACGCCCCAGGGTCCCAATGAACGTTACCATCCGGGACGTGCTGATGGCCACACACCCCGTCGAACTTCTGCCAGTCAGCGATCGTCATCCTAAACCCGGGTTTGTTGGCTGCGGCGTAGGAGAGGGCTTGCCGTCCCGGCCACCGCAACGCAACCCCGAACTCGAGGTGCGACCAGAGTATGAAGGTGCGCAGATCCTGCAGGTTGTTATCGGTGAGGTCACCGACCCACAGTCGGGAAGCGCTGGCGTCCGCGATCGTCTTTGCCGAGTAGCAGATGATTTCGACTTGCAGCGGCGATTGCCGGTTCGTTTCGCCGGGTGCCGACGAGTTGACAAGGGCTCGGGCGGCGAGGCGGAGGTCGGTGTGTTGCCACCATTTACGGGTCGCCGGGTCGTAGGTGAGATGAGGTGCCGATTTCCCGTCGTTGTAGCTGGGGAGCCCGGCGGTTTCGGTGGTGTGGAGCACGACACGGAACGGGCCGCTCGTGTAGTGGCCGGCGCTGGCACCGTTGCCGAGCCATGTTGCGTCCGGGTAGTAGGAGGCAGTCATTCGGCGTCCGCCGCTCGTTGCCCACCGGGGCGGCGGTCCCGCAGAAAAGAGTCGATCTTGTTTTCGATCGTCTCCAACTGCTCATCCTGTCGATCTAGTCGGACGTCCTGACGGGTCTGCTGCGCCTCGATCCGGTCGATCACGTCCCGCAGACTGGTGCCATGATTCGGTTTGAACTGGTCTGAGATGGCGAGCAAAGTGGGGGAGGCTTCGGCGGCACGGTCGATTGTTTTCGCCGCGCGATGTATCGGGATGAGCACCCACTTCCAGACGACCCCGAATGCGGCACCGGCAAGGACGATGGCTGTGAGGAGCGCCTGGATGTCCCCGCCGAGGGCAGCCCCAATTCCCACACCTGTCACAGCAGCTATATCCATCAGTGGGATATTACTAGGGCGTCGAGATGGCGCGGGTTGACCGGAACCGTATCGACCCGATTCAGGGCACCGCAGCTGCACCAGTAGACGTGACGTTGGGACGCCTCCCCATAGCCACCGTGGTAGAACAGGGCAGGCTGTGTGTGTATCTCACTGTAGGAGCGGCCACACACGGTGCAGGCGTCGTTGTCTCGGAGCGCCAGGGCAGTCGTCCCGGTCCAACGGTGCCGGGGATGTGCGGGGGCGAACAGGGTTGTCATTGACGGAACGCTACCAGAGCGGTGGCGAACGCCGCGGTAGGTGGCCGATCCCAGGTGCACGTATCGGCCGACAGGTAGCTAGTCCATGAGGTGCACAGCTGCCGCGTCTCGTCCTGCAGCACATCGAGCATCGGAGAGACCGCGTCGGCTGTGGCGATGAAGGCGCGGGGACAAACGTGCGGGTGGCTTGTCGGGTCGGTGACGATCCCACGCCGGGTGTAGCCGCCCAACAGGTGCAGTGGCCGTGTCATGTCCCGTCCCGGATGGGTGGTGAGCCTCATATCGTCCTGGAGTATCACCCACGGCCCGTCCTGTTTCAGTCGGCTGTCGAGATGCTCAAACAGCATGCGGTAAGCGCGGATGATCGCGACCCGCTTGTGCGGTTCCGGCACCTTCGGCTGTGCCCATTCCGTCACAGTGACCATATCGGGTTCGATGCCGGGCCAACGGTAAACGGTGAGGCCCTCGAATTGTGCAAGGTGCTTCTGCATCGCCCGCCAACGTTCCGGTTGGGTCCAACGGTTGACGACGAAAACGATCATGTTCGCTAGCCGTACAGGTCGACTATGACAATCCCTGCGCCGCCGACGCCGCCGGTGCGGGCAGCCGCTGACGCTCCTGACCGCATGCCACCGCCACCAGCACCCAACGTCCCGGCGTTGCCATTGGCGGAGAGGACACGGACAGCACCAGCCGACAGGATCGACGCCGCCCCAGACAGGCCACCACCGACCGCGCTACCGGCCGAGACGCGCAGAATGTCGTCGGCTGGTTCACCCCGTCCGTTGATGTCGCCATCGGAACCCAAACCACCCATAGCACCATATTCGAGCCGGAGTGCAGTTATGGCACCGGCAGCCATAATGTTGCCACCGCCGCCACCTGTCGCAGACAGGAACGCGCCGAAACTTGTGGTGCCTCCAGCCGATCCGGCCACCCCATTGCCACCGGAACCACCAGCGCCGATAGTGACAGTCTCCGATGTTGCCATAGCGGACAGCAGAATGTCCTTCACGGCCCATCCACCGGCACCGCCACCGCCACCGGCAGAGAATTGGCTGGCACCTGTCGATGGGGCACCCCCGGCACCGCCGCCACCACCGACCACTGTCACTCGTGCCAGTCGCGCCTCCGGGTAGGAGGCTTTCGAGAACGTACCGGACGACGTGAAGATGACCCGCTCGATACCGTGGGTGTGGCCCTCCACCGCCAACAAGGCACCATCAGCACTCGAATAAGGGCGGCCCAGAAACTCCCAACGGTTGTTTGATTCCATCCAGCGTAGGGAGGGGTCGCTTGTTGCCGCCTTATAGAAGTGGATGTCACCGACCCAGCCATTACCCGGGTCGTAGAAACCGATTCGGAGGCGAGGCCTATACAATTCTTCTGAGTCGTCCCATTGATATACCGACAACGGCGCTAATCCAGCCTGCTTACCAACAAACATGCGGTCATTACTATCAACCGGAGTAGTGGGTCTAAAGGCCACAGATTGGTTCGCCATGTCCAGGTCCCCGGTCATCGCCCGGGCACCCGAAATCAACAAATACAGGGCATGGTCATCATCTGTCAGGCCCGACAGGGCGCCATGATCAGTCACCCCGCCACCACCCGGCAAATCACCAATAGCGACCCGTTTCTTAACCCACGACGCCTCAGAATCCTCCACCACCACCTCATCCGCAGCCACCGGCGTCCCCTTCGCCGTAATCGCATGAATCTCCCCCGCCACATCGTCATGGATCGCGTCCGGGTCATCCTGCGCAGCCGCGATAGCTTCGGCGTCCGTATATCTGGTGTGGTGGGCGTCAACATCTGCGGCATGCAAAGCGATACGGGCATCAGCATCAGTGTCGTCATAGTGTGCCAGGTCGGTGACGTCCGCCTCCACATGACTATGACCATCCAACTCGATCGTGCCGTCAGCATCCGGCACCGACAAGACACGGGTCGTAGCTGTCGAAACACCCGACACCTCCAACGCCACCTTCTTCGACCCATCCGTGTTGTCCACAACCTCGAACTGGTCATCAACGAAGCTTGACCCGACGCCAGGCAAATCACCAATAGCGACCGACTTTTTACTGTTCGTATCTGCCGCATCCTCAATCAGCAACAAGTCATCGACAGTCGGGGACGCCTTCGCCGTAACAGCAGCGATCTCACCAGACACATTGTCATGGATCGCGTCAGGGTCCGTCCCCGATCCCGATGGTATCCAACCCACTATCTACACCTCCATCAACTATGAGCACGGGTCATGGCTTGGCAACACAAACGGGATCCGATCAACCAGATAAAACCCCAACGTCGCATAACGCAAATCAACCGCCGACCCGGTGTTGTGATCCACCACCACCTTCACAGCGTCACCAACCTCGAAATCTACAGCCGGCATAAACCCCTCAAACTCCTCAGCATCCTCAGCCGTCCACGCCCCGTCATCAAACGACGGTGGCCACACCAACGTATCAGCCTCGTCACGCACCCGAAACACTTGCACCGTCCCACCTGGTGTCACACCGTCCCACCCGAAACGGATATCAGCAGCGTAGTAGCCACGCACCGACACCCCCACCTCAGTTGCCGGTAGTGACACAAACGTCTCAAGCGCCGGGAGGGTGGCAAACAGTTCGTCCCATTCGATCGCTTCGCCACCAACCCCAATCGACTGTGTCACCGCCCGTGTCAAATGCATGTGTGCACCCGGCACACCATCAGCCGACGAGTCGATCAAAGTGTCGATGATCTCCCGAATGATGATGAGCTGCTGATCAGTGTCGTCGTCGT
>Ga0214472_10000926_pt1 | contig 34766 bp, 32 predicted proteins | sample RVTome_6_FD_207662 | JGI IMG/M metagenome (GOLD analysis project Ga0214472, IMG submission 207662) | Soil microbial communities from uranium-contaminated site in the Upper Colorado River Basin, Wyoming, United States - RVT140D175 | ecosystem: Environmental > Terrestrial > Soil > Contaminated >...
TTAAAAAACATCAACGTCCAGCCAAGAGTGTTTTTCGCTATGGATTTGATCGGATTCGAAACAACCTCTTAAATCCACAAGACAAGCAAGAGGAGCTGCACGAGGTCTTGATGCTGCTCTGGAATGTGCTGATGGGACCGAAACATCATATTTATCAATTATATCCACTATTTTGATTTTTTGTCCTGTACAGTGCTTTTATTTCACATCACTTTCTTTCTTGCCATCTTCAATTTTTTCTTCAACTTCCGCTTCCTCACCGGCATTTGTTTTTTCCAAACCTTCTGTATTATCATCATCTGGTTCATAATTTAAACCAATCAGAAGTGGAAAATGGTCTGATCCAATATCTTCAAGTTTCTTAAGGGTTATTAGTCCAAATTCCTTAGAGTAGAAAATATGATCCAGCGGATATCGAAACAAAGGCACAAAAACATTATAGGTATTGTATAATCCCCTGCCTTCACGAGGGTCGACCAACCTACTGTACCTCCTGAAAAGCTTTGAAGTAATAGACCAGCCTACATCGTTCAGGTCGCCTGCAACTATGGTTGGATTTTTTGTTTCTCTGATTTTTTTGCCGATAATAAGCAATTCTGTATCTCTTTCATAGGTATCGGTACCCGGCTTTGGCGGTTCCGGGTGAACTCCATAAAAATCAACAATGCTTCCTGATGGTAAGGTAATCCTGGTAAAAATAGACGGTACATCATCTTTTACCAAAAAATTTACAGCGCTTTCAGTCAGCGGAAGTTTTGATAGCAGTATCATTCCGTAGGTATTGCCCTGCGGATATTTGATTGAATACAGAAAATCCTCGTCAAGCTTACTAATAGAGTCAGCCCAATCTTGATCAGGTTCATTAATCAGCAGAATATCAGGATTATACTTTTTTACACATGCATGAAAACTCTCTTTATCATCATTTTCCATAAGCACATTTGAAACCAGAAGGGAAAAGCTGTTTTCTTCTGTCTGGTTGTTGCTATCCTTTGCCTGAGTTTTGTAAAGGGGCGTATATACCAGAACAAACTGTACTTGATATACCAGGGCACCTGCCAGAATTAACAACAATGGTAACTTGAATTCCCATTTGAAATCTAAAAAAACATATGCCAGAATTATTGCTAATAAGGTTAAAACAGCAATCTGAATTCTAGGGAAATCTAATATTCTAATCCACCAGGCTGCCGAGTTGATCAAGGGCAATCCTGTGGCAATTAGAACAATAGTGCATAATACTAGGGTAATTATCCGCATTTATCTTACAATACCTTCGCCAAAATGGGAGTGAGAAGGCAGTTGAACTCGGTGTAGAATAGGATTCATCATGCCCTATTCATCCGAGGAGGATCCGCCCATGACCGATATTATGATGGTTTTCGCTTGTTTAAACCAGGGGCTTCATCCCACCGCGCTTCGTCAGCTCACCGTGGTGGCTCAAGCCATGCTGTCGATGACCGGTCGGGTGACCATGCTGGGCCTGTCTCGCTGGGCTGGCAAAGGGGGAAGTTATCGAACGATCCAACGCTTTTTCAACACCACGGTGAACTGGGGCCTGTTGCAATGGCTGCTCATTCGCACCCATCTTTGGGAAGCAGGCGAGATCATGGTGGCTGCGGGCGATGAGGTTGTGTCGTAGGGCCAACCTTCATCGTGACTAAATGGCGAAGGTATTGATGCATCTGCTGCCGTTGTATCCAACGCGCCGTGGGGATGCGGGTTTCGAGCGTCTCGAGTTGCTCTTTGACTGGTGCTGGTAGATCAATAGCAGCAAATAAACGCATGGGGGTCCTCCACTACCGGGTTCTATGTCGTGCAGGAGGTCATTGCGGCTTTTACCTGCACCTTACACATCAGGGGGTGAACGCGCGATAGTAAGGGCAGCCGGAGTACTCAGCCAGCAGGGCGCGGCCGCCCACCACGGCGCCAAAGCGCAGGGTTTCGGGAGTCTTTTCATCCGAGCCGACTCGAAACGAGCCGTCGTTGAGGGGGATCAGGGCTTCAGAGATCCCCCAGGCAGAGACGCAGACAAGACCGCCTTTGCGGAGAACGACGCGAAAATGGGAGAGTTCAGGGTTGCGGGCGCAATAGTGCCCCAGATAAACTTCCCAGGCCTCCGGGTAAGCGAACTGCAATGGGCCTGAGTAACGATCGTTAATATACCAATCGGAGCCGTGCAAAGCTTCTACGACTTCTCCGCTGTGCCGCTGAAAGTCCAACAGAAACAGATCAAAATCGGGATGGCCGACATAAAAACAGTCTTCGCCGCGCCGTTCGAGCACCACGACCTGATCGTTGTATGTCAACAGCAGCTTCCCCGCCTCAGCCGTCAGGCGAAAGGTCCGATGGTCGCTCCGGTAGCTGCCCACGTAGTCGGCGGCATTGGCAATCAAACTCGGTTCCCGAGCCGACGGCAGACACGGGAGTTCCGCCTCGTCCTGTGCGCCTTGCAGAACCGCGAGGACATGGATTGCGGCGTTGACAATCGATTCGGGTTCTCCCCACACATTGAGGAGGAACACCACCCCTAGCCCCGCGTCCATATTCATCATGATGGCCGACCGATACCCTGCATTACCGCCACCATGGCCGATGTATGTACCGCCGTCAACCGAGTAGGTGGCAAAACCGTAACCGTAGTGATTGTAACCCGTCCAAATCGTGGGCCGTGTCATTAAGTCAAAACTCGCTTCCGATAGAAGACAGCCGTTGTTTCCTCGGCCGCGATTCAGGAGCATCCGCAGATACTGCGACATGTCTCCAGCCGTAGACGCCTGGCACCCATCGCCGGTGCCGTATTCGGCCCAGATGGCCGGCACGAGCCCGTGGCTAGGGTGTTCCGGTCGGTCGTCGTAAAACCCGCAGTACCCGGTGGCGAGGTGTTGACGCGTCGCATGTGTGATCACCGGATCACTTTGAGTCATCCCTAGAGGTTCCAGCACCCGAGACCGGACGACTTCTTGCAGCGGCTGTCCGGTCAGTGCTTCCAGGAGAAACCCTAGGGTTTTATAACTGATATTAGAATAATAAAAATGGGCTCCCGGCGGCGTACGGACTTTGGTCTTGCGCAAGGCCCAGGACTCGTACAAGCCGTGCGGGGCCAAGTCCGTACCGCGGATGAGACCCGCGGTGTGGGTCATCAAGTGGTGCACCAGGATGGGTGAATAGTCGGATTGGACCTCGAACCAGGGCAAGTATTGGGTCACCGGCGCATGCAAGTCCAATTTTCCCTCATCGCACAGCTGTAGCAGGGCGATGCTGGTGAACGGCTTGCCAAGCGAGCCGATCTGGAAGCGAGTGTCAGGCGTCACGGGGAGACGAGCGGCGATATCCACCACACCATAAGTCGATAGCCGCAGTAGACACTCACGATCGGTAACCGCAATCGCCAAACCCGGGATGTTCTCCGATTGCATGAGCTGCTCAGCGTACCGGTCGATGTAGTTGAAGACGCGTTGAAAATTTCTCAAAATAGACTCCTTATGCACACGCTCGATGAGAGATCTAAATATACAACACCGTCAAGCAGGTGCGCCGCGACCTTCACCGGGCATTTGACGCGAAGCGACACATGCTCGATATCGTGTGGCGTAAAATATAAGGCACCCAAATTCTTTGCCGGCCGGCCCGTCGAGTCCCTATCCGCCACCGCAGGAGTGACGATTCCTGCAACAGAGCCCTTCTGAGTCGTATTTGCGGTGTTCTTCCCAGCTGTAACGGGTATTCTGGCGGGTTTAGCGATGTCCGGGGATCTCAAAGAACCCGCCCTCTCCCTGCCGTTTGGAACGCTCGGCGCAGTGCTCACCAGGAATCCTTTCTGGAAGTCCCGGCGTTCAGGCCGGGGAGGAAGTCAAGTCTTCGGCAATCCGAGACAAGGTGTTTTGCCCGATCACCATGTGTTGCGGATTGTCCACCAGTCCCGTCTCCAACAACACGACCCCAAAGAGCACGGCCCAACCTCTAGCACGCTGTAGCGTCGCCTCTGGAACGGCTCCATACGCCTGGAGAGCCCGCTGGCGGCATAACCGATCGCCAAAAAGCATCCAAATGGATGCAAGATCCGTGGCGACATCGCCAGCGGTAATGTCACCCCAGTCAATAATGCCGGTGATGACGCCGTTTTCAACCAGGATGTTGCGGGGATGAAGATCGCCATGCAGCCATTTCGCCTCGCCGGCTATCGGGGCCTCAAGCGCCCGTTGCCAAGCATGTCGTATTTCATTTGAAATGAAATGGGTTGTCGATTCGAGGCGGCGTATGCGCGCTTCGGTGACAGCGGCGCGCGTTGACAGCGGCACCCCTCTCACCTCGTTCTGGGGGACGGCATCTGGTGCGTGGACATGCAACGAACGAAGAAATTGCGCCAGGCGTATCGCCTGATCTGGGCGAGGTTCGACTTGATCGGCAGTGCTCCCCTTGAGCCAGGGCAAGACGCTCCACTTCCACGGATATCCCCGCCCCGGAGAGCCTACTCTCACGGGAACTGGGATGGCGATAGGGAGTCGCTCTGCTAAGACTGGCAGCCAATGCTGTTCGTTCTCGATGAGCGATGCCGCAAGGCGGCGGCGCGGCAAACGGATCAACAACTGCTCCCCTAAGCGAAACATCGCATTGTCCCACCCCGTGTCCAACAGCTGGAGAGGTAGATCGGCGAGGTCCGGATGCTGATCGCTGAGCAAGCCGTGAACCAGGGAAACATTAATGTCGAAGTCTGCTGACGGTGACCCCGAGAGGGAGAATGTTTTTAAAAATTGCCGGCGTGACGTCTCTACCATAATCGACTCCGCCCGCAGTGCCTTCTGCACCCACCTGCCATTTTTACCTCCACACCGCCGCGGTTTCGTCTGGCGTGACTTACAGATTTCCAAGGCCGCTCTGACCTGGCATTTTTGCGGCATTTAAACGAGTCGCGCATGGATCCAATCGGCGATTGCCAGCAGCCGGTCATCTTCGCCGATCGCCCCAATGACTTGCACCCCTACTGGCAGGCCGTTGGCTCCTACATACCCTGGCAGACTGACCGCCGGGACGTGTAGCAATGTCCACATCCGGTTAAATAATGGATTGCCTGTGGCCGAGAGTCCAGCGGGTGCCTCGCCCGGGGCGCTGGGGACCAAGAGCACATCATGGGCGGTGAACACCGTCTCTAGATCCTGACGACACTGCGCAGCCAACGCCATGGCTGCGGCGTAGGCCGCATAGGATGTCTGTTGCCCTGCCTCCATGAGTTCCAACAGTCTGGGGCTCAACTGCTCACGGTGATGCCTCAGCTCGTAGGCACAACAACGTACCCCTTCAAAGCCCTGGACAATTTCCTGAGCCGCAACGAGATCGGCGTACTCTGGCGCCAATTCTGCGTCGCGCACCTCGGCACCGGCTTTGGCAAGCTGCTGAGCCGCGTTTTCCAAAGCGCGATGGGTGTCCGCAGTCGCTTCGGGCCACTGTGGCGTGCGATACCATCCAATGCGAGGGACCCCTTCCAGCGGGGCTAAGGCTGCCGGTGCCCCAAGCATCGCTGCACGCAGTAGGGCCAGATCGGCGACGCTGCGCGAAAACCCGCCAAGCGTATCGAGAGATTGGGACAGGGCTTTAATGCCGGCAATGGGAAAGATGCCATGCGTTGGCTTATATCCCACCGCCCCACAGTACGAGGCGGGGCGGATGATCGAGCCTGCGGTCTGGGTGCCCAACGCGAGGGGCACCATCGTATCTACTACTGCGGCGGCAGAGCCGCTCGATGAACCCCCCGGGGTATGGGCAGGATGGTGCGGATTAGCGGTCTTGCCAGGTGTATACATGGCAAATTCAGTAGTCACTGTCTTGCCGAGAATGACCGCGCCTGCCGCTCGTAACAGCGCAACGCTGGAGGCATCCCCGAACGACTGATGACCGGCATAAATCGGCGACCCATAACGGGTGGGCATGTCATAGGTGTCAATAATGTCTTTAATCCCCACCGGTACCCCGTGCAAGGGTCCCTGAGCCGGGCGTTGGTCGCAGGCTCGGGCTTGTGCCAGGGCAGCGTTGTCATCGAGATGGATCCAGGCGCCGATGTCGGCCTCGCGGGCGTGGATGCGGTCCAAACAGGATTGCACCAGTTCGACACTGGTCAGAGCTCCGCTGACGATGGCTTTCGCCGCCGCAGTCGCCGTGAGTTCATTGGGTTGGGTCATGGCGTCCTCCTCACTTTGAAGGCATGATGTCACGTGATGATACCGTATCGTGACAGGTTTTGTGACGAATGGAAAGCAGGGGTGAAGCGACCCGACCTGAGACCGATAGTGATCAGTGTGCATTCAGCGTACAATACGTGACACATCTTTTGTAACCTTGCAGCAATCGTCATGATCGCCATGTGCCCAAAAGCGGAGACATCGCTTGTCATAGACCCCCACCTTACGGAGGGGGCTTGGAAGAAAATACCTTCCGAGCGTAAGTCTTGACTACCGCGTTGAGCATTCACCTGGTACGTACTTCCGGTTGCTTCCCTAGACCGGACTCTCTACAAGCCTGTGGCTTGCAGGCGCCTGAAGAAGGGACATCCTGGTGGGTGTGCGGGAAGGGACACAAACTTAGGGGTTATACCTATGCGAATACCCGTACAGGCTCCAGACCATACGCCACTCATGCCGACCACGCCGCAGCGGGCCAGGCGCTGGGTGGAGAGTGGCAAAGCGAAACCGTTTTGGAACGACCTGGGCCAGTGGTGTGTACGGCTGGTATCAGAGCCCAGCGGCACGGAGACGCAGCCCATCACTATTGGCATTGATCCGGGCAAGCTCTTTTCAGGCATTGCCGTACAAAGTGCCAATGCGACGCTGTTTACGGCACACCTGGAACTGCCGTTCAAACACGTGCGCAAAAACATGGAGCAGCGGGCCGTCATGCGACGCACAAGACGCTCCCGGCGCATTGACCGGACCCAGCCATTCAAGCTGCGGGCGCACCGGCAGAAGCGCTTTGACAATCGGCGCCGTGGCAAGTTTGCCCCATCTATTAGGGCCAATCGTCAGCTCGAACTGCGTGTGGCAACGGAACTCTGCCGAGTGTTCCCCGTAACTGAGATCGTCTACGAGCTGGTCAAATACAAGCCGCGCAAAGGCCGTACCAATGCGTTTAGCGCGGTGATGGTCGGGCAAGAAATCATGCAGGGATGGCTAGCCAAACTCGCTATCCTGAGTACCCAAGAAGGCTGGGAAACCTCCAATATGCGCAAGCATCTCGGTCTGGCAAAAGACAAGGCAGACAAATCGAGGCAGACCCCGGCGACACATGCAGTAGACGGCATCGCGCTCGCCTGTACGACGTTTATCCGCTACGCGCCACACGCTAGCGGTATGGGCTGGAAAGGTTCCGTCAGGGTCACCCCATCGCCTTTTGTCGTGATTCGCCGGGCGCCTATTTCCAGGCGGCAGTTGCACCTGTTACAGCCCGCTAAGGGCGGCAAGCGACGCGCCTATGGCGGCACGACCACGCGCTACGGCGTGCGCAAGGGCGACCTTGTGCGGGCCACCCAGGCCGGGCGTGAGTATACCGGATGGGTCAGTGGCGACACAGAGGGAAGGATATCCGTATCGGACGCTAACTGGAAACGACTGGCTCAGTTTACCGCGTCAAAAGTCACGCTGGTGGCGCGGTCGACGGGACTGATCGTCAGTCCCAGAGGTTTACAAACCGCTTGACTCTTCTCGGCTCTGGCGAGCCGACTTTGTTTCCTCCCCCAGCTTACGCAAGGGGTCTCCACAAAGGATTTTCAGATGACCCCACAAACACTATCAAGCACAAAGGGAAAACCAATGAGTGGAACAGTACGCGCCCGCTTCAAAGCAGGTGTTTTGGAATTGCTTGGGAATGTCAATCTCTCTGAGGGGGAAGAGGTCTCTGTCACCATACTCGAATCGGGTGGCAAAAAGAGTGGTGGCAGCATGCGTGATGCGCTCAAGGCTACCGCTGGTGCATGGAAAGACCTTATTGATGCAGACGAACTCAAGCAAAATATTTACGAAAACCGCCTCATCAATACGCGCCCAGTACCTAAATTATGAGCTATCTTATCGATACCGATTGGGTGATTGACCATCTGAACAACGTTGAGTCCATCACCAGACGATTGTATGAACTCGCTCCTGAAGGTCTTGCGTTGAGTGTGATTTCATTAGGCGAACTCTACGAGGGTGTGTATTATTCGAGGAATCCGGAAGAGAGTGAAGCATCATTGCAACGGTTTCTCAATCGTGAACTAACGCTTCTTGGGATCGATGAGGATACCTGCAAATTGTTCGGCCGTGAACGCGGCCGACTTCGTATCATTGGTCAACGGATGGGCGACATGGACTTGATGATCGCCGCAACGGCACTCCAGTACGATCTGACTCTTCTCTCCAATAATCGCCGTCACTTCAATCGTATTGAAGAGCTTTGTATCGAGTCTACCTCTTGATATAATCACTCCGTCAGTTGCTACAAATCGCACATCACTATACCTTGCAAACCCCAGGATTTTTCAACGACATCCTGTCTTTTACCTGATCGATATGCAAAAGCAAATGACCAAGATGAAAAATCAGTCTCAGATGGCAGGCATGAAGGCAAGTCATCACCTGATGGTCTATGTGACCAAACCCGATGGGCAGGCCCTAGATCAGGCAAAAGTAGGCTATTTAGTCGAGGGGCCGAACGGCATCAAAGAGAAACAGATGGGCATGAAGATGCGAGATGGGTTTGGCGCCGATCTCCACATGGAAGAAAAAGGCACTTACTCGGTTATTAATTAGAAACGAAAATAAGTCACTCGACACCAGTTTGGCTTGACCCGCCGCAATCACTGGCAGCACACTGTCGGTCATATGCTCAGTAGGCATCTCCGCTGGTACATTTTTCCAGGCTTCCACTTCTTTTTCTGAAAAAATATAGGTGGCATTGGGGAAGGTCGGCACCCAGCGTCCATCGCGCAATTGGGTGTTCCACCCCACATGATCCCAGTGCAGGTGCGTGCACATCACATAATCCACTTGCTCGGGCGCAATATCTACCGCCGCCAGATTCGGCAAAAACGTCCCGAGCTGCATCTGATTCCAACTCGGGCGGGACGGCCGAGGTTTGTGGTCGCCGACACAGGTATCGATCAGAATCGTGTGGTGCCGTGTCCGCACTAAAAACGACTGCATCGTCAAGATCAGCAGACCGGAACCCGGCTCCAGGGCACTGGGTTCCATCCAACTCCGGTGCCGATCCCAATCCTCGGATGTGGTTTCAGGAAAAAAAGTCAGCGGATCAAAATCCGCCGAGGAAAACTCTAAAATGGACTCGACTGTGAGTTGACCAATCGGACGTTTGGGCATGATGTTCTGTCTCCTCTTTTGCCTCGCTATCCCTCGACCTCTTGCCAGCTTCCCGCATCCATCAACGCCGCCCAGCGCTTATACATCTGTCGCTGATTTTGCTCGTTGTAGCCATCCGTGCACAATCCCGGAATGACATCATTGGCATTCTCCGCCCCCATCGCCATCTGGTAGTTGTAAGGATGGCGCCGGGCGATGATGCCGCGGCTGGCGGAGGTGGCGTAATTCCAGTTCTCCATGTCATCTTGCTCGGTCATCCCACCTGGGCCGGAATAGCGCATGTAGTAGTGCCGCAACACGTCCTTCACGTCCTGCGGAGCATCGCGATCGACGAGATACCAGCGCCACATTTCGGTTTGCGTGGCACTGCGCGGATGCCAGACGGCGATCGATCGGGGTTGCCGCGATAACATCGACATGTTGGGAAAGACGGTGCCGGTGTGACCGTGCAACCGTGCCCGTTCGCCCAAGCGTCGTTGCCGGGCTTCATAAGCATCTTTAAAATAAGCCATGACAGCCGGATATTGTTGAAACACGGGCATGAATGGGACGTCTTCAAGTTGCAAAGTGGGATGGGCACCGTGACCTTGCGGGAAAGCGACGTTAATGCGCCGGGCCTGATAACGTTCGTTGTCCCGTCGACCTTTGCCGCTGGGACCAATGCCTGCGATATCGACAGAGCGGTGGCTGATGTTGTGATAGCCGTCGCCGGTAAAATTTTCGGCCGCGAACTTCCAGTTGCACGGCACCATCCACTTTTGCACGCCACCCAGGACCTCCGAGCTGCCTTCGCCACCGTCGCGGCTGTTGAGCAGCTCGTCGAGGTACACCCTCATGCCCCCTATGTAGTCGTCAAAACTAGGGGCATGAGAGTCCCAGGTAGCCCAGATGGCGCCTTTGTAATTGATCGACTGGGCCACTTCGATCAGCCCCCACTGAGATTTGTCCAATTCGCTGTGGTAGGCTTCCCGGTAATACGGCACCCCAACCAACTGCCCATCAGTGGCAAAGCTCCACCCGTGATAGGGGCAGGTAAACACATTGGCATTACCTGCGTCGTAGCGGCAGACCTTCATCCCCCGGTGCCGACAGGTGTTCAAAAAGACGTGAATCATGTGCTCCCGGTCACGGGTCAAAATCACCGATTCTTCGCCCATGCTGGACACGAAAAAATCGCCGGGATTCGGGATTTGGCTCTCGTGCCCGACAAACAGCCAGACGCGGGCAAAAATCTGCTCCTGCTCCTGCTGGTAAATTGCCTCGGAAACAAAGATATCGCGGCTGATCACACCCTGATCCAGATCAACCAGCGACTTCATGGCACGGCGTGGGATTGGTGCAGACATCACGGCCTCCTTTGGTGCTCAGGACATCAGCGTGACTCCAGTCTCGTATTTTGGACGGACTTGTCCGATTGGTCAAGACATGCTTGAAAAGCAATCGGGAAGCGATATCTTACACCATGTAGCGCCTGCGAAACGCCGCATGGACCCTGAGGTGCCCCATGACGACGTCTGCTTGGAAGTGGATTGGCTGTCACGTCCCGCCCATTGAAGATAAGCGGGAGATAAGCGCTTCGGATGGGATAAGGGCTGGGGTGATCTCCTCATGATGCGGAGACGTCCAGTGAGTCCGGCCGCAGTGGCACGGCAAAAATCTCAGCCTGCACTGGTGTGTCGACGTCGCCGAGCTTGATCGCCTGTAAATGTTCGGGAAGCGTCTCGTTAAACTGCTCAAAATTCTCGATTGCTGGCAGTGCCGGATTGATGACCTGTTTCAGGTCTTCAATGTGATCATTGTCGAGACCATAGAGATGGTCAGCGACGAAATTGGCTAAATGCGAATTTGGGACGTGTTCATGCAAAGCAAAACACGTCTCCCGTATCACCTCCCACTCCGGCACAGTGAGGGTGGTCTCGGTGCAAAATGTAGCCACACATTCGTCGCTCAATCTCAGGACACCTTTTTGGTAGACTGTCTCATAGTAGGCGGTTTGCAGCTTTGTCTCGGTGAGGGTGGTGTCTGTCTGCTTGGCGATGCGAATGAATTCCTCCCAAGTCGGAACCCCACCCTGGCTATTTCGCCAATCCATCTCAACTGCGTAAGCGTGCTCAAATTCCGCTTTGAAATCCGCTGCCTCGATGTCTTTAAATGGACCTTTCCCCCGCTCCGCTTTGATGCAATCGTACAAGTCCATAATTCCCCAAGTCGGGTCGGAAAGTTGTCGGTGCCCCGGTATGTCGTCGAGCGTGCCAACAGTGCTGACATTAGAGACCGTTAGGTTTTCTCCGCCGACTTGTTCGCTGCAGAGATCTGTCCAGAGCTGCTCCTCCGACAGCATATACACCGTTGCATAAAGATAGTCCTCCGGATGCACCATCCCCACTATATACAGATGCGACATCTCCCACACATCATAAGTGCCGGCGGGTTGAAAACCCATCGCACGAAGCTCGCTCAAGGTCTTTTTCAGAGCCGCGTGTTGCCCCCAAGCTGGGTTGTTCGTTTCCATGAGTGTCAATCGCGAGGGGGTATCCAAACCGGTCTCATGCTGCACCTCCTGACAAATTTGTTTCCAAAAATGGACGAGGTGATAGACCAGATATCCTCCCACAGCGATCGATAAGATGAATAGGATGCCAAAAATTTGCAGGATGACGCTTATCATCGCATGTCCCCCTGTTGTACGAATTTTGCCTGTATTAGGCTTTTTATATGTTTGAGTGCCTGTGTGCACTTCGTCGGGACAGATATCGAAAAAGTTTAGAGGCCCTGGGCCCGTTAGCCCCAGGCATGGGCTGGGGTGAAGTCAACACGAAGATAAATTCTGCCTCACCAGGAATCCTTTCTGGAAGCCCCGGCGTTCAGGCCGGGGAGGAAAGAAAGGTTGCCCCAACGGGGCAAGAATCTTTCTTAGTCAAGCGTAAAAGTAATTGACTGCCAACTACACCCGAGTATAATGCCCCCATTGGCACTGGCCGCCTCCGGGTGTGTGCTAGGGCCGATAGATACCCAATGTTTTGGGACGGGCTGGAGGCCAGCCCTGGGTCTGAAGCCGGGCCTTAGCCGGTGGACACCCGAAATCGTCTCTCTTTGGAGAGACACCGGGGTACGCGAGTCCCCGGAATCCCCGTCCTTTAGGGCGGGGAGGAAGTCAAACGAGTGCCAGGTAGGAGTAGAAGCCTTCGTACGCTTCGATGATGTCGCGAATACAGGCGGCCAACTCGGTACATGCTTCATTCGGCGCTTTGGTGAGGCGGCGTATTTGGGTATCAAACGTAGATTTTTGTGCCTGGGTCATCCATTCCGTCTCTGCGTTGTCACTCATCACTAAAGAGAGGCTGAGTTGTTCACGCCGTGCGTGTGGACGAACCATGATGAGGTGGTGATAGCGAATGGCCCGATTCAACACCACATAGGGGAACAACCGATTTTTCATGGGTCCAATGGTGAGCTTTTTGATACGGTGATGCGGCGCCGCACTGCGAAACGGTTGGATCTTGAGCGCCCCCAAAATAGGCAAGCTGACGTCAACGGACACCTCAGGAAGCTTGTAGGAGCCTACCAACCCGGCAATCCCGCCCACACCCGTGCCAATGACAGTTCCGGCAAGAAAACTGCTGGCGCCCACGCCCGCATCGATCGTGCCTCCAATGAGCGCGCCGGCTGCTGCACCACCGGCTATCGCCCACCATTGTTTGACGTCCAAAAGTTTCCAGTGGGACGTCTCCAACAGATCCTCCTGGACGGCGGGGAACGCTGCATGGTCAACGTTCAAATGCCGGTGTTCATAGCGCTCCCGAATCTGGCGGAAACAAACGGCTTCGAGGTGGCGCATCTGATCGTCATACCGCTGTTTTAACGCTTGTTTGTGAGGCTCCAAATCGTCGTCCGCAGGCACTTCGCAGTCCAGTTTCAGCGTCAACATCGCCACCAGTGCATGCGCGATCGACATCGCACTATCCGCAATGCGGTAGCGATATTCGCTTAAGATCGCCTGCATGGCTTGGCCTAGTGGCTGTTGCCAGCTATCGTTGAGAATGATCAGGGTCTGTAAGAGTTTAATGCGCTGGCGGAGATCCACATTGAAGGCATTAAACTCCAGCTTAATATTGAAATATTGATCAATTCCCTGGCGCCACTCTGCAGTGTAGTCATCCTCATTAATCTGGTTGAGCAGGGCCATACGCGGCTGCATTGTCCATTGCAGAATTTCCATTTCAGCCTGGTGTAAGGGGCTGAATGGCACTGAACTATCTACAATATAGAGAATGGCACCGCCATCTAAGATCGGCTGCAGCAACTGGCATTCTTGGGGGAACTCCCCACGTCCGGCATGCTCGCGAATAAACTGGCGCACCACCGCCGTTCGATCCGCGTGCAGATGTTCATGCTTCTGCAGCCAGGCGAGGGCTTGACGGGCAAGTTCAAAACCGGGGGTATCGATGAGGGTGTAAAGCGTCTGCCCATCAATCCTAAAGGCAAATGTCTGTGCCACCTGCGTCGTACCCGGCGTTTTCTCAATGACCACGACATCGTTTTCCGACAGCGTCGACACAATGCTAGATTTGCCGCGGTTGACCGCGCCCACTACCACAAACACGGGACTCGTCATCAGACCAGCTCCTCAATCATGGGCTTCACCCGCAACCAAGCATCGAGCCGCTCCAAAGTCGTGCGCCATTGATCGAGGTCGCTTTCCCGGGGGGACACGATGTCGCCGTCGGTGTCGCGGTGGTACAACAACACCCAAATCATCTTGCCATCGCGCAACGTCTGGCGTAGTTGGGTCACAAAATTCCGATAATCGGCGACCGGCGGCTGCCAGGCTTCAACCAACAAGATTACTTGTTGAATATCACGGCTTGTTTCTAGGGCGTGTAGCGCTTCGTCATCTCGCGACACGTCGAGTCCGCCGACTTCGTGTAGTGCCACGGTGTCGATTCCCCACTGGCGGCGGACCAAGTTGTGGATATCGTCGTCAGGAAGCTGAATGCCTGCCCATTTTAAAACAAATCCTCTGCCGAACGGGACCCTCTGATCCTCGCGTTCCGGCTTAGGTGCCGCGACTGGCGGGCTAAAGCCGGATGGGACCGTCTGCAATCGCGCACCGGTGTCGACCCACGGGCGCTGCATGCGCAGCAGGAGTTCCCGGGAATCCGGGTGGTGCAGGGCCACGTAGCGCGCCGCGCGCCGCACTTGCCAGCTCGACACGGCATAGAGGAAAAGGCGGGGAATCAACCCGTAGACCAATATCGAGGCGAACAAAAACGGCGACCATCCCGGAGCCACGGTTCCCGGAGCCATCGTCTCACAGTCGCTGTGGGCGTGTAGGGGATCAGGCTGATAATAGGTGACCCGAATATCGTTGGCACTAGGGCGGCCTTGAGCATTGAGCCAGGACCAGGGCGACGCAATAACCCGGATGACGCGCTCCAGACGCGTGCAGTTGAGCTGGCCGCTTTGCCAACTAAAAACGGGCTGAGTGGCAAATGAGAAAAACAAAAACATGCCGACGAGTCCCAGGTTAAAGCCAACGGCAAAACGCTGCGACAGCGTCAATGGGTACCAAAACGCCAGGCGGCGATAGCGTTGTGACTGAGTGAGCCACCCTTGCAAGGCGTGCAGAGCCTGTCGCTGAGATGGCCTGAAGCGGCTAATGATCGCCTCAGCGGTGTTGGGGATGAGCGATGGCAGCCGGCGGAACAGGCGCCGCAACCCGCCGAGTCCTGGGATATAATCCGCCCAATTGCCGAGCATGAGTCCGGCGAGAATCACGAGCAGCATAAGGAGCTGCCAACCCACCGTCACACTCCAGAAATAGATAACGTTAATGCCAGATTCCGGCGTTGCTTGCGGCGATAAAAGCCTGTTGAGGGAGAGCCATCCCCCCACCGTGAGGGCACCAAAGGTACCCCCCATGACAAACAGGAGGACGCTGAGACCTTGCTGGATATCGTGAATGGGCCGTTGGCCGTCGATCCCCTGACGTTGCCGCATGATGTGGAGCCACGTGCATAGCCGCGCCGTATCGTTGTGGGCATCGGGGTTGGTCAGGGCAATATGGCGATCCCGCTCGTGCTTCTCCGCCTGGGATACCTCTTGATCGCGGTGAAAAAAATAGGCGAGATCGATGACGTCCGTGGGTATCAACCGGCGTGTTGGGTGCGGTGAACGTGGCATATTGAACCTGAATGGGTAAATGGGAACTCGTGTGCGAGCCTGCAATTCCTGACTGATGACGTTGTGCTTTTCTATTCTACCATTTTCTCTATGGCGTGACGGGTTCACGATCGCCGAATAGAAAAAGATTGCCCCTGTTCTATCGCCTTCTGATTCCTACCAAATGACTCGGACTCGGGTGGCAGACGACGGTTGACCAGACACCCAATATGCGATAGAACAGCATAGCCATTTTCGATCAGAAACGATCCATTAACGCTGTAAAGGGGGCCACTGTGTCGGAAACCGTACTGTATGAAAAGGACGGCCATGTCGTCACCATTGCCTACAACCGGCCCGAGCGGATGAATGCTATCAATGGCCAAATGCGTGAAGAACTCAACACGGCTTGGCTGCGTTTCCGCGATGATGAGGACGCCTGGGTCGCCATCCTCACGGGTAGCGGCCGTGCGTTTTGTGCTGGTGCGGATGTGCGGGAAGGCGGTGCAGCGGGGACTTTTGCCGGTACGTACTGGGAAAAGCCAACGATTAACTCGTTTGAAAGCGGACTCGAACTCTTTAAGCCGACGATTGCAGCGATTAACGGACCATGTCTCGGCTATGCGGTGACCGCAGTGTCGTTTTGCGATTTTGTGATTGCTTCGGAACAGGCGACCATCGGCTTTCCGGAAGTGCGTATTGGCGTACCCACCATCGTCGGGGCTATCCGTATGCCCCAGCGCATTAACTGGGCTGATGCCATGGAGCTCTTATTAGTCGGCGAAGCGGTGAGTGCCGAGCGAGCCAAAGAGATGGGTCTGGTGTGGAAAGTCGTCCCCCACGACTCTCTGATGACCGAGGCCCGCGAACTTGCGAATCGCCTTTGCCAATCCGCCCCGTTGGCAGTACGTACCACTAAGGAAGTCGCAGTACGCACTCGCACCATGCCATGGATAGAGTCAGTGCGATTTGGCGAAACCATGCGCATTGTGGCGAGCAACAGTGAAGATGCCAAGGAAGGTCGAGCTGCCTTGCGCGACAAGCGCACCCCGAACTGGCAGGGTAAATAGACCTAGACGCCGGCTCCCCGGCGGTTTTGAACCGCCGAAGCCGCGTGAGCCATTTCCGGGTCACCTACAGATGATCTTTCCTCGCCTCTAATCACTGACAGGAGCGGGGGCCTCACGGACGTGCGGTAAGACTTCTTTGCAGAACAACTCCATCGAACGCAACACTTTCCACTGCGGTAGTCCCGGAAATCCGAAGGCTCCGAAGATACGCTCCACGCCGGCTGCTTTCACTTCTTGTAAGCGCTCAATAATCACATCCGGGGTGCCACGCAGTGGGGGCAACCCGGCGTGGCCAGGGTCGTCCCGCCGTTCACGGTCTCGTTGACGGTTGGCCCATTCTTCGTAACCGGGAGGTAGATTGCCATGCTTATCTCCAGGCATACCAATAGTGACTCCTGAGGTTCCGGATGAGCGCAGAATACGCGACGAAAAATCTTCCAGACCAATCGGATCGTTTAACGCCTCTTCCATGGTGGGTGCAACGTAGATACCTTTGGCCATCGGCGGGGTGAGATGGGTGTGGGGATGGCCGTACTCGTCCATCTTTTCGCGCCACATTTTCAAAACATTTGGCGCTTGTCCCATACTGTCGGTAGGGCCACCTAAAATGGGTTGGATCTGCTGGCTAGCCGCCCAATCCACGGTGCTCGGACTTGTGCTAATCGCCACATAAAGCGGTGGATGCGGTTTCTGCACCGGCTTTGGAAGTACCCAGATATTGTCGATGTTCGTGAACTTGCCCTGGTAGGTCAAGGTTTCTTCCGTCCATGCCTTGCGGATCACCTCCACAGCTTCCCGGAAGCGCTCGCGGCTCTCGTTCATATTGACCCCAAGACCCTCAAACTCCTGGCGCTGGTAGCCACTGCCAATGCCGACTTCGATGCGCCCGCCGCTGAGGACGTCTAGCATCGCGATCTCCTCAGCTACCAAAATGGGGCTATGTAGTGGCAGAACGATCACTGCCGTACCAATTCGCACGTGCTTGGTACGAGCTGCCACGTGCCCGGCAAACGAAAAGAACCCAGAGAGCAAGCCATGCCGTGAAAAGCGATGCTCGCCTAGCCACACCTCGTCAAGCCCGAGTTGGTCGGCCGCCTCAATTTGCTCCATGGTGTTGAGCAACACTTGATCCGCGGTCAGACTTTCATGCCAAGGGGCGATACAGAACAGACCGAACTTCATGCCTTTTCTCCTCTAGCTACTCAGGCCTCTCACGGTTGTATCCACAGCCACTGTGGTGCCGGTTCAAGGTCATGGAATTATTGCCTGTCCAGCTTGTCGTGCAATGCCATTGGCTGCAGGGATTCGTACCTGGCAGTGTATCACACTTTGGCCGCGCGGCTCCCGCTCTTTCCCCTTGACGTTCCTTCACGCACGTCTTTTGTTGCTCAGCTTTTCATCACTTTAAAAGTGAGGAAGGCCCGATATCACTCACGGTCAGAGCGGCCCATTCCATCGCCCGTTCCGCCGCGACCACTGGCGTCATGCCCGTGGCCAATCCGGCCAAGGTGGCACCACAGAACGTATCGCCCGCACCTGTCGGGTCTCTCTCATCCACCGCATGTGCGGAGATATGTGTGACTCGATTGCCTTCAATCACCAGTGCCCCTCGGTCTCCCAAGGTGACACACAACAAAGCGCCCGGCCGAGTTCGCGCTCGATCAATGGTTCCGAATAATCCTAAAGCTTCATTTTCATTCATAAAAAAATAATCCGCTAGCCGGAATAATTGCCACACTATCTCAGCCTCGTGATCCACCAAACGCGCATAGGTGCCTACCGATAGATGCGTCGTCGTCTCCTCACCACCTATGGCGCGAATCGCCTGTACGAATTCAAGCTGCCGTTGTGCGGAACTCAACGCGGCAATATGCATGATGGTCGGCTGCTGTTGGTCTAACGGCAGTGCGGACGGGGTTAGCTCAGCTTCTGCTCCCCACGTGGCATCGAGCAGGGTGGCTTTGCCCTGGCCATGATGTGCGATTTCTAAACGCGACAATGCCTCAGGCGCGACCACCGGCCCAGTCCAATGCACGCGCTCGATGACCGGGATGAACAACTGCGGCAAAGGCTCCGGACGGGGCGCTATTAAATGCGCCTTCGCACCGGCCCGATGAGCCGCTAGAGCTGTATACACCCCAGCGCCCCCAATGGTGTGTATCACCCTACCAGCCACGTGCAGGATATCGAATGAGGCCGTTCCAATCACCCCAATTTGGTAGCTGAGAGCAGGTATCGAGTTGGACATTTGATGTAGATTTTCCGTGGGGTATATGCGTTTCCATACGAGGTACAACTCTGTTTATAATGCACCGGCAATCGTACCGCAAGTGCATTATATGTGTCTCCACATGCCTCATGGTCTGGTGACTCTGCGTAAGGTAAGTCAACCCGTACTTTTTGCTCTTTCTCTTCCTGTGGCGTCCATGTATACTGGGCACCTAAATTTAGCCCCCGCAAACGAAGCATCCGGGCGAAAGTTTCGCAACCGGCTCCGTACAAAGCACTTTGTGCCGAGATATCTGTCTGAGCGCTGAGATATGCCACCACTCATTGGCGCAGGGTAGGTTAAAAAACAGATTTACCCACAACTTTTCCACAATAGTGGAAAAATATAGAACGCCCCATTCCTGACGAGTGGAGAACGGGGCGTTTGCCGTTGCTAAACCTGCTCAATCGTAATCCTTGGGACAAGCGTTCCCATTGGCGAGGTTGACCAGATAAAGTGTCAGATAGCTGAATGATCTCTCTTTTCTACACTTTTCCACATCTTCCAAAATGAATCATTACCCCTCTTCTAAAAGAAGAAAATGGTTCTGGAAACCGTATGACTCCAATGGTGGTAGGCGATCAATTGTCATATCCACCGTTACATCTTGCGTGGCAATTTTAAAAAGAGGTGTCCCCGTCTTCACGCCCTGACCGCTCTCCACCAAAATGGCCTCTACCACTCCGTCAACCGGGCTTGGCAGCTCCGAAAACATCTTCATCGCCTCCAAGAGGGCAATTGTTTGCCCCACACTGACTTCACCACCGACTTCGACAAAGCGTGGCGCACCGGGTTCAGGTTGATGATAAATGGTCGCTTCCATTGGCGAGAGAAGCTCGCCATGCCGCAAGATCGTCGGGCGAAGAGCGCGGCTGAGAAGGCCGTGCAAATCCACTAAGGTTTGTGCCTCGGTCAAATAACCGGGATGAGCTAAGGCAAGATTTGCCTGTCGTGCCAGAAAGGTGTGGATCTGAGTTTGTTCTAAAATCCGGATTAAAGCCCTGATCGCCGGCACCGGCGCGTTGAGCCATCCAAGGAGGTCCCGAAAAAGGACGAGAGTCTCCGGCCGAGACATATCGAGATTGGTTTTTGATAACTGTCCTACCATTTGTTCCAAGCCTGGAGCCGCGGCCAAAGTCTCCACGGCGGTATGGCAAAATGCCACATAGCGTTCGGGCGACTGATCCAGCGCCAGCCATAACGCGCGGGCCGCTTGGACAAGGGCCTCGCCGAGCTGCCGCTCTTCTTCGTGCATTGGCACACTCAATTCATCCGCCAGTTGCCATAGAACCTCAAGGTCTGCCAGGGGACGCGCCCCAGATTCTCCTAAATATCTAAGGCGTTTAATATAGTACGCCAAAACACGGCTCGGATTGGCTAAGCCCTTCTCCAAAGTGCGTTGGATTAATCGGGCCAGGCGTGCCGTATCATATGGCGCCGACCTTCTTGGGAACGAGGGAGCTTTCGACAGGACGCTGTCCTTCTGAGCCGTGATTACCGAAGTGATGGCCATCCACAACAAACTGGTGTCCGTGCGAAATTCCGTTTCAGGCGGGAGGGCTCGCATCAAGGTTAGCATACCGACAATCGGTTGTAGATTGGTATGTAACTCGGCGTTCCCCTGAATCTCCAACCCCTTTTCCAAGATCATCAGCATACCATCTAGTGTTTCATGACGCGACGCTCCGGAAACGATGATGAGTGCAAAATTGGCATCATAACTCGGTACTGTCCAAGGGCTGCGACGCTGTCTCAACCCACTCGCCTCCACACGCAGCCGATCTTGCCATTCAGGCCATAGTTCCACGTGGAACTTCAGCGCTTGCACCACCCCGCCCAATACTGGGTTGAGGTCCTCATGCCAAGCGTTAAGACGCACCTCGATGGCATCGCCCATGCATGTCACATCCGATTGCCGAAAATCAAGTTTCTCTCCAGCCGCAATCCGCTGTTGCCACTCCACCAGGCTGATCGCCTTGCCCCGTACCCGTGCGACTCCCTCAGTTACTGCATGTTCCACCTGGATACGCGGATTGACCTCTAAAAAATAGGCCTGGCCCTGCTCGTCGATTAAAAACTCAACGGTCGCCGCGCCTCGCAGCCCAATCGCTTGTCCCAATCTCAAGGCATCCTCACAAATGCGCTCCAAAGTTGCCTTTCGTTGTCTTAAACTTGCAACGCGCGTAGCCTCTGTAGAGATATCCAATGCCTGAATTTCATTCTCAATGGCATTGGGGTGTAAGGCGAGTTCGATAAATTTCTGATAGCCATGATTTTGAAACGAACAGTCGCGAGCCGCAAAGTGGATGACTGTGGCGCCATCGCCCAACAGTTGGACTTCCCAATGCAACGGCCTGGGGAGATTGAGTTCGAGAAGAGTGCCTTTCCGGGCATCCGCCTCAGCGGCTGACACACCGATTTCAGCCCACAATTTAGTGAGAGCTTCGGTAATCGCCTCCGGTGCACGAGCCCCCTGCATCTCTTCAGGTGACAACACCCGTTGACCTTTCCCCCCCCCCCCGGCGGGATGTTTGAAACGGATGGAATACCCAGGATAGGCTTGCGCCATTGCAAGGGTGCGGCGCACCGTCTCGGTCTCAATCTCAAGCTGCCGATGCGACTGGGCATAGGCGACGAGTGAATCGTCGCCAGGTATCGTGGGAATACCGAGTTGTTTAGCCAATGCGATCGCCGCATCTTTGTCGCCAACTGCCCGTAAGGCCTCCGGTGTCGGGCCAATGAATCGCATGCCCGCCGCTTGCACCCGTTCGGCGAAATCGGCGCTTTCAGCTAAAAAACCGTACCCTGGATAGATCGCATCTATACGGTTAGCGGTGGCAATCTCAAGCACGGCGTCGACATCGTTGTATTCTTGAATGTAGTGCACATGGCTTGAGGGCAAGCCGGCAATCCAGGGAGCCGTGCGCTGCAACTCGGCAATCCATTCCTTGGAAGAGATAATCACATGCGGCAGTCGCCACTGACAGCGCTGGTAAACTTCGAGCGTTTCAAAGGCGATGGGGCCACGACAAACCAAGAGCGTACGCATCGTTTCAACCGGTATAGGCGCCAATGAGGATCCCGATGCAGATAGGCGATCGACTGACATGCAGGTAAGCTTTCCGTTTTCGTGTAGCGCCTGAAGACAGGGCACTTATAGTGGATGGATGAGACCGCGCAGGGTGCCATAGCGCAGTTCATGATAGAGCCGAGGGCACTGACGTTGCACGAGTTCCATGTCGCGTTCCAACGTGCGCCAGTAGTCTTGATAAGCGCTATAGAGGGACGGGATGTCGTCGACAAGCTGCTGCCGCAGGTCTTCTGGCTCTAGGGGCTCGACAAAGTTCCCCTTGAACGCGAGATCCATGTTGAGATATTCGCGCTCATAGCGCTCTTGCTGTGCTTCTTTTACCGTGACGTCGCCACCGTCCGGACCATAGGTGAAAAAAGGGCCTGCTTCTTTACCCATCACCGCGATCTGACCGGTTGTAAAACCATAGTGGCGGCAGAAGCGGGACCGGATAGAAGTCGTCAAACTATCCATGGCACAGTACGCCCCGCCGAATGCCTTGTCGATGACCACGGAAATGCGAGGCACCATGACGTTGGGATACATCATGAGAAGGGCGGCCCCTTTCGATAGAATTTGCCCCTCGGACTCCGCTTGGGTGGCGATAAATCCGGGGACGTCAACGAACGTCACCACCGGTAAATGATAGGCGTTAGCCAGCTTCAAAAATCGCGTGACCTTGGATGATGATGCCGCGGTCATCGAGCCGCCGAGAACGAGACGTTGATTGGCAATCATCGCGACCGCAACACCGGCAATACGTGCCAGACCTACCACCGCCGAGGTCCCGAAGGCGTCTTGATATTCCAGCCAGGTGTCATCATCCACTGCCGCATCAATAAAGGTTCGAATATCCCAACTGGCATTGCGTTTGAGGCGCCCGTTAATCCGGGCTCGCGTCACGATGGCCCGCAAATCCGTGGGCCCGCCTTGCTTGGCTAGTGCTGCCGTCTGCGGCGGAAAGTCCCACATACTCTGGGGCAGATAGCTCAAATACCGTCGAGCCAACTGGGCGGCTGCCGGGTAGTCAGGCACCCGGTAATGGGCTTCACCCGATTTTTCGGCGTGCAACTGGGCCCCGCCCATCTCATCCGGGGTCACCACTTCGCCCGTGGCCACTCGAATCACCGCCGGGCCAGTGACCGCCATCATGCTGCCATCGATCATAATGACCGTATCCGTCATCACCGGGGCATAAGCCCCACCGCCAGCATTGAGGCCGGAGAGAATGGAAAGGGTCGGAATGCGGCCCGAGATCTCGTTGATTTGCGTAAAGATTTGGCGAAAGATATCCAGCGAAGCGACACCGTCGTTAATGTCTGCACCGCCTGAGTCCCAATCGATCAGCAGTGGACATCGCCCCGCTTCGGCCTGTTGCATATGGGCGATCAACTTTTCCCCAGTTGAAATGGTCACCGAGCCGGCGGCGATGGAGGAGTCAAAAATCGCTGCCATCACCGGACGCCCATGCATGAGCCCGCGACCCGTGAGCAAACGGCGCTCACCATGCCGGGGGTCAAGCTCGGGGCTCGGCACCAGGGTCTCTTCAAATGAGTCGAAGAGCAGCTCGAGCTTCTCTTGCACGGTGAGTTTGCCGCGGGCGTGTTGCCGCGACGCGGCCTGCCATTGTGGATGGGCGAATGCCTCGTGCACACGCCGGAGACTCGCTACTAACTCTTGCACTTCTCGCTCTGCAGCAGGATGTTGATGCACCACGATTCACCGCCGTTGGATGGCACCCGAAGGTGTGCCAAGAGCTACGTTTTGAACTCTGGTTTTGGTCATTGCAAAGACACGATTGTACTGCAATTTCCACAAAATACAATGCAGCCCTATAACCGCCACTTGCCTGCTACTCAACCGCCCACCAACGGTAGGATTTTAATAAACTCAATCCGCATCTCAGGCTGAATATCAACGACCGCCTCAGCGTCCCACACCCTGCGGTTGTCGATGACAATCATAAAGCCGCGAGCGACAAACGCCTGCTGCGCCCGTTGAATTTCGTCCTCAACCGCGCCAGGTTTGAGGGCTTCCGATGCCAGAATCAGCACTTCTGGCGTCAGATATTCACCGCTGAGACCAGGGCGTTGGTGGGTGTGAATTTCCGCGATCTCTTGTTTCACTTTATACGCGATGAGATCATGTAGGGTTAGAGGCGGCGCCGGCAGAGCCACCTCCACCTGGCTCGTGCGCTGTCCCTGAGGTAAGCCGAACACGATCGTCGACACGGTAACCTGCATCGTCGTGCCTTACGCCAGTTCCTCGGCAATCGGTGCCAGACCGAGATGCTCCAGCCGCTCTCGCGTCGGTACACCTTGCGGCGTCCACCCCCGCAGGGCATAGTACTGCGCCAGCATAGACTGCAACTCCTCAGGCGGGCAATACATCCCCCGGTGCATGCCATCGGGAACCGGCTCATGCATCACGCGGTAAGGCAGGATATCCTGCTCACGACCGATACCCTCACGCACATTAAAGGCTCGTTCGAGGTTCCAGATCCGCTCGCCAATCCGCTCGACGTCTTCTAGGGTGAGCTGCCACCCGGTGACCGCATTGATCATGCGTGGGTAGTACTCGGTGAGCATGCTGCCAAACCCTCGCTCACTGACAAAACGACACTGTGTCAACGAGTCACCGACCGCAGTAAAATGCTGATTTTGCACAGCGAATTCCGGTTTTCCGTGCACTGTGGTATTGTCGTGATCGGTGCCGTATTGTAACGTCGGGCGGGTGTCGTGATGACTGCCCCCTCGGGTCGCCGTCGCATAGCCAATACTCATGCCTTTGAGCACCCGCGCCGAGTGGGCTGGCATCTCTAAGCCTTTAACAGCATAGAGATAACGACTCGCCTCACCGCCTAGCAGTGCGGCCATACGCACGGAGCCTTCAGCCAACATGTCGCCAATACCCCGGCGGTGTGCCGTGTCTTCAATCAATTCGAGAACCGTGCGATAATCCCCAAAGTGGAGTTCCCGGCCACAGCGCTCCGGCGTTAACAGACCTTTTTCAAAACACTCGAAAGCAAATGATAGGGTCACGCCGACGCTGATGGTGTCCACCCCTAACTGATCGCACAGTTCGTTGGCTTTGACGATCGAGCCCTTGTTGTCGTTATCCAGCATCGAGCCTAGGGCAAAAATGGTTTCGTACTCCGGCATTTTCCACCGCGTGCCGGCGTACTCACCGTCTTGGACGTGAAAATCTTTGCCGCACGCCACCGGGCATTTGAAACACGTGGTATCTTTTTCGAAATAAGCTTCTCTAAAGGTCTCCCCGGAAATCGCATCCGCTTTATCGTAGACTTCAGTCTGTAAATTTCGTACGCCAAGCGCGCCGATTTTGTTGATCACATTCACCAAAATAGTCGTGCCGTATTGCTTCAGTGCGGCCGTGCCCACTTTCATGGTCTCTCGGGTTTCACCCAATAGTGTTTTCACTGCCTCCGGGTCAGCCATCGACGTTTTGCGCTTGCCGCGCACCGCCACCGCCTTTAAATGCTTTGAGCCCATGACGGCCCCCACGCCCCCACGGCCTGCCACGCCATCGCGGCTTTTTTCCCAGGTGTGCACCGCACAGGCATAACGCACCCGGTTTTCCCCAGCTGGCCCGATCGACACCACTTCCGTGCCCGCCGCCTCGCGTGCGAGAATCGCCAGATTGGATTCTCGCGTAGGCTGCCCCCACAGGTCGTCGGCAGGTTTAATCTCTGCCCCATCTTCATGAATCAAAAGGTACACCGGGGTGTCCGACTGCCCGACAATACTCACCGCCTCGAAACCGGCGCGTTTTTGCGCCGTGGCAAACATGCCGCCAAACGTACTGTCAAAAAACAGACCCGTGAGTGGCGACTTGGTCGCCGCACAACACCGCGTGGCCCCCGGCACCAAGGTATCTGTGGTCGGTCCCACGGCAAATACAATCACATTTTCTGGTGCAAAGGGATCGGTGCCCGGCGCCACTCGATCGTAGAGCAGCCGAATCGCAAACCCGTTGCCGCCGAGATAGGTTTGAGCAAATGCCTCATCAAAGGTGTCGATCTTCACTTCCCCCCGACTGAGGTCAATGTGAAGCATCCTGCCACTATATCCATGCATAATACGCTCCTCGGCTCCGATGGGGTGACCTAACGCGACAATTCACAACGATGCAGACTGCGAACCATACAGAGTGCCATTGTGTCAAAGCATGGCAGGCAAAGCAAGATGAGTTCTGGTAAAATGGATTTTCATATTTGTTCTCATTTTCATTTTCTCTTTCACGTGACGATTTCACTTCGAAAGCGGAATCGGGCGCGGCGACGCGTATAAATAACCAATAAATCCCTAAATAGAGGAATGACAACCTATGCTCAAGGCTGCTATTGTAGGGGCGACCGGAGTGGTCGGACAACAATTTGTTCTCGCCCTGCAACATCATCCCTGGTTTACCATTGAGGGGCTCGCCGGTTCGCAGCGCTCGGCCGGCCAATCCTACGGCCAGGCACTGCGCGACCCCCGTTCCGGCGCTCTACGCTGGTATAGCCAAACGGCCCCTGACCCTGCCATTCTCGATCTCCCAGTCGAATTGGCCGAGGATTTGGATGCCGGTCGCTTTGACGTCATTTTTACCGGCATTGAGTCCGCCCCGGCCAAGGTATTAGAACCCCTCTACGCCAAGCAATGCCCGGTCCTCAGCACGGCCTCGGCTTTTCGCTATGAAGATGACATGCCGGTGTTAATTCCCGCCGTCAACGATGATCACATCGCGTTGCTCGATGTCCAACGGCAACAAAGGGGCTGGCTGGGGTTTATTACCCCACAGCCCAATTGCACCACGATGGGAGCCGCGATTACCCTGGCCCCGATTGCCACCCATTTTGGCATTGAGACAGTGGTGATGACATCCATGCAAGCGGTCTCGGGTAGCGGCCGCAATGGGGGGGTCTTAAGCCTGGATATTCTTGACAACGTCATCCCCTATATTGCGGGTGAAGAAGACAAAGTGCAGCGGGAAGTGGGCAAGGTACTTGGACAACGCACTGCCAAGGGCATCGTACCCGCCGATCTGCGCATGAGCGCGACGTGTACCCGCGTGCCAGTGATCGATGGCCATACCGAGAGCATGCTGGTCATCACCAAGCAGAAAACCGATGTCGCCGAGGTGCGAGCCGCCCTCGAGCGTTTTGGTCAGGACTTCGTACAATTGGGACTTCCCTCATCGCCACAGCACTTTATTGTGGTCCATGACGATCCGTTCCGCCCCCAGCCGCGCCTGGACCGCGATACTGACGACGGTATGGCGACTGTCGTGGGCCGGCTGCGCGCGGATACGGCGTTCGACAATGGATTCCAGTATGTCTTGGTCTCGCACAACACGAAAATGGGCGCGGCCAAAGGCTCGGTGTTGACGGCTGAACTCTTAGTTCAGAAAGGGTATATTGGCGCCTAGCGCCAGACATGCTGGGTACCCGCGTCAATAGATGTCACCGGTACCCGGCGCTGCGGGTGCCATCGCGCCGAAGAAGTTAGAAGAGTTTTGTTGGAATTATCTTCACAAAATGATAAGCTATGGTTGAACTCCTCTATCTTTAGCACTGCCGGAATCGCAACGCAATTCTCCGTATCCGGCTCCTTCCGCAGCCCTAAAGGTTCACAATAAAAGAGGTTATCGAGGGTTCCAGCAAAGGTTTAGCACATGAAGAAACAGATGCTCATCAACGTCGCGGACGAGGAAGAGAGCCGCGTCGCGATCGTGGAGGATGGCATACTCGAAGAATTTACCATCGAAACGGCCAGCAAAGAACAAATTAAGGGCAATATCTATAACGGTGTCGTGGTCAAAGTCGAGCCGAGTCTGCAAGCAGCGTTTGTCGACTACGGCGGCAAGCGGCACGGTTTCCTTCCCATGGGAGAAATCCACGAAAGCTGGTATACGGGCGGTGACACCGGCTCGCATTCGAATGACCGGGATCGCCGCCCCCGCATCCAAGATATTCTCAGGCGCAATCAAAAAGTCATTATCCAGGTGACCAAAGAAGAGCTCGGCAATAAGGGCGCCAGCCTAAGTACCTACATTTCATTGCCGGGCCGCTACTTGGTGCTCATGCCGGGGTCGGACAGTACGGGCGGCATCTCACGTAAAATTGAAGACGAAGAAGAGCGCAAAAAGCTCAAGGAGGCGATCGCCCAACTGAATCCGCCTTCGGATATCGGCATCATTGTGCGCACTGCTGGTCTCAACCGCAACAAAACGGAATTACAGCGGGATCTCACCTACCTCCAGCGGTTGTGGAACAGTATTCAGGACAAGGGCAAAGCGTCTGAGGCCCCCGCTCTGATCTATCAGGAACACGATCTGGTCATCCGCTCTATTCGGGATTACTTTACGCCTGATATTCAAGAGGTTTGGGTGGACCACCGCGAAGTTTACCGCCGCGCCCGCGACTTCTTTCAAGCGGTCATGCCACGCTATCAGGGCCGGGTGAAGTTCTACCGCGACAAGAAGCCGATCTTTGCCAAATCCGGTCTTGAAAATCAGCTTGAGGCCATTTACAGCCATAAGGTGGAACTCAAGTCGGGCGGCTCGATTGTCATCGATCAGACCGAAGCCCTCGTAGCCATTGATGTCAACTCCGGCCGGGCCACGCGGGAAAAGGGTATTGAAGAAACCGCCTACAAAACCAATATGGAAGCGGCCCAGGAAGTGGCCCGCCAGTTGCGTTTACGCGATATGGGTGGGCTGATTGTCATCGACTTCATCGATATGCGCAACGCCAAGCATATTCAAGAGATTGAAAAAGCGCTGCGCCAGGCGGTGAAACGCGATAAGGCTCGGACTCAGGTGGCCCGTATCTCGCAGTTTGGTCTATTGGAATTGTCGCGGCAGCGACTCAAACCGACCATTCTCGAGGGCAATTACATGCCATGCATGCAATGCGGCGGGATGGGGTTGGTGAAGTCTCCGATCTCGATGGCGCTGTCAATCCTTCGGCGCCTGCGGGCCGAGGTGACAAATGGCACCGTGGCCACGGTAAAGACGACGATGCCACTTGAGGTCGCGACCTATTTGCAAAATAACAAGCGCCGGGAAATCAGTCTCTTGGAAGAGGAACATCAGTGTGCCATTCAACTGATGGGCGATCCGGCGATCCGGCAAAATGAGTACGAGATCGAATTTGTCAGGCGCCCGATTCCAGTGGATCTCATGCCTACAGTCGATAGAGGACGGAAGCAAGAGCTTGAAATGGAGCCGCTTGAAATGGAGCCGCCTGAAATGGAGCCGCCTGAAATGGAGCCGGTCCAGGCGGCTGCGACCGTGCCAACGAGTCCGCAGCAACACAATGGTCGCAACGGCGACCGTGAAGAGACTCGGGAGAAAAAAGCGCCTAAAGTGGTGGTGCCCCCGGCGGCTGTGACTGTCACTGTGGCTGCCCCCCCCGCCTCAACCGTGGCGGTGACGGGTCAAACCCCACCAGTCATGGCGGTGACACGAGGACGGGTGTTCTGGCGGATTGCGGCGGCCACCCGGCGTTTGGAACGCACTGCGAACTTGAGATCGTCGTCGAGTGGGCGCTCTGGTCGGCAAGGCTCTGGACGCGTCACGCGCCGGACACGGACATGGTGGCGCCGACGCCCCCAATCTTCAACGAATGCTGAGTCTACGACGAAGTCTGAAGCCTCTTGACTTCCTCCCCGCCCTAAAGGACGGGGATTCCGGGGACTCGCGTCCCCCGGTGTCTCTCCAAAGAGAGACGATTTCGGGTGTCCACCGAGGACCGCCTCGGCTTCAGACCCAGGGCTGGCCTCCAGCCCGTCCCAAAACATTGGGTATGTCGGCCCTAGCACACACCCGAAGGCGGCCAAAGCCAATGGGGGCATTATACGCGGGTGTGGTTGGCAGTCAATTACTTTTACACTTGACTAAGAAAGATTCTTGTCCCTTTGAGGGACAGCCTCTCTTTCCTCCCCGGCCTGAACGCCGGGGCTTCCAGAAAGGATTCCTGGTCACATGAAAATCTTAGAGCCGTGGACGAAGTATTCGTCACCCTGGTAACACTGCCGTCGTTCGCATCGGTGCTGCGCCCAAGCCAGAATGGGCTTCGGTCAGCATCAGGCCTCCCCTGCGTGCGGAACTCGCGAAGGGGGGTAGATATTCCCGCGTTTGTTCCTCCGTGCTATACCACCGGGATCACTTCGCGTCCGACAAAACGGCGCAGCGTGCTCTGCAGCTGCCGGTGGCCTCATGGAGCGTGAAATTCATGCCTAGGTCCCTAGCTTATTTCCGCAAATACAACACCGTCCCACGGCCAAAATCAACAATTAAGAGAAAAAACACTTGCATTAACAAGCGATTTCCTCTACTCTAGGGCGTCTTTTCACTCTCAGACCTCTCCCTACCCTACACTTAAGTCGTTCGCTCACGTTCCATTGTCGTAGAGGAGGTATGTATGGAGCAAGGAAACGTTACAATTGCGCCAGCGCAGGGGAAGCTTGGCGTTCTGCTTCCCGGTATGGGGGCCGTGAGTACAACTTTGATCGCCGGGGTGGAGTTGGTCAAAAAAGGTCTCGGGCGCCCGGTGGGTTCACTCACCCAATACGGCACGATTCGATTGGGTAAACGCACGGAGAACAATCAGCCCCTGATCAAAGATTTTGTGCCACTCTCAGGCCTAGACGATTTGGTCTTTGGCGGTTGGGATATTTTTGCGGACAACTGCTACGAGGCCGCGTTGCACGCGGGCGTGATCGAGCCTGAACGCCTCAAACTCGTGCAGGAGGAACTCGAAGCGATTACCCCACTCAAGGCTGTGTTCGACCAAAATTACGTCCGCCGTTTATCCGGTCCGCATATTAAAACGGGCCAGAACAAGTACGAACTCACTATGCAATTGATGGAAGACATCGAGGCGTTCCAGGATCGCACCGGGGTCAGCCGCATGGTCATGCTCTGGTGTGGCAGCACGGAAATCTTCACGGAAGTGGAGGAGGTGCACAAAACCTTGCATGCGTTTGAAGCCGGCATGAAAGAAAATGATCCCGCCGTCACCCCGAGCATGCTCTATGCTTATGCGGCCATCATGTCGAATGTGCCTTTTGCCAATGGGGCACCGAATTTAACGGTGGATATTCCGGCTCTGCAAGAACTTGCCTCTGACCGGGGCGTACCGATTTGCGGTAAAGATTTTAAGACGGGCCAGACCCTCATGAAAACCATCATGGCACCTGGGCTGAAAGCTCGTATGCTCGGTTTGCACGGCTGGTTTTCGACCAATATACTCGGCAACCGAGATGGCGACGTCTTACACGATCCCTCCTCGTTCCGCACCAAGGAGCAGAGCAAGCTGTCGGTGTTGGACTACATTCTACAGCCCGAACTCAACGAGGATCTCTACGGCGATTACGAGCATCAGGTGCATATCCACTATTATCCACCGCGCGGTGATAATAAGGAGGGCTGGGACAATATCGATATTTTCGGATGGCTTGATTATCCCATGCAGATCAAGGTCAATTTCCTCTGCCGCGACAGCATCTTGGCCGCTCCCGTGGCCCTGGATCTGGTCTTGTTTATGGATTTGGCGCAGCGGAGCGGTATGGGCGGTATTCAGGAATGGCTATCGTTCTATTTCAAAAGCCCGATGTGTGCGCCCTTCCTCTATCCCGAGCACGATCTGTTCATTCAACTCACCAAGCTAAAAAATACCTTGCGGTATTTGCAAGGTGAGGAACAAATCACCCATCTCGGGCTCGACTACTACCAGCAGTCCTAAGCCGGGGGGGCACGGCGTGCCGTGCCCTCCACGCGAGACATTGATGACAATGTTCCGGATCACATCTCCAGAGTGCGGAAAATAGTGTCTTGCACTTGGGTGTAGTCGGCCGGTAGCTCGACCGGCAGATTGGCATGGCGGGACTCGACATCCTGCAGGCGGGATTCGTGGTAGTTGATTTTAAAATCCGTAAACTTCAGGCCATGCGCCGTGGAGATCACCACTACACGGTCGTTGGCGCCAATGACCCCGCGGTCGGCCAACTTGAACAGCGCTGCCAGGGCCACCCCGGTGTGAGGGCAGTTGAACAAACCCGTGCGATCCCCCCGGGTCGACGCATTGGCCAATTCATCTTCGGTCGCCTGCTCTACAATGCCATCAAAGGTCTGCAAGATTCGAATGGCCTTTTGCACGCTCACCGGATTGCCAATTTGGATGGCACTCGCCAGGGTGGGTTGAGCCTGAATCGGCTGGAAATCTTTAAAACCGTTGAGATAACTCTGATAGAGCGGATTGGCCCGCGCCGCCTGAGCACACACAATCTGCGGCAATCTATCGATCATGCCCAGATCTCGCATGAGCAAGAACCCTTTGCCCAGGGCACTGACATTTCCCAGATTGCCTCCCGGAATAATGATCCAATCCGGCACTTCCCAGTCGAATTGCTGCGCCAGTTCAATGCTGATGGTCTTTTGACCTTCAATGCGGAGCGAGTTCATGGAATTGGCCAAGTAGATGTTATTGCGGGAGCAGAGCTCTTGGACCAGTGCCATACAACCGTCAAAATCCGTGTCCAAGGATAACGTCAACGCCCCATGGGCAATCGGTTGAATTAGCTGTGCAGTGGACACCTTATTTTTGGGCAAGAACACGATGGCCTGAATGCCGGCGACCGCGCAGTAGGCGGCCAAGGCAGCCGAGGTATCCCCGGTTGAAGCACAGGCGACAGCCGGAATATTCTGGCCTTCGGCGCGCATCTGACGCACCATCGACACCAGAACCGTCATGCCCAAATCTTTGAACGAACCCGTGTGGCTATTGCCACACTGCTTGACCCAAAGATCGGGAACCCCGATCTCCTGTCCCAGGCGTTCGGCCCAAAAGAGATTGCTGCCTCCCTCGAACGTCGACACCACATTTTTGTCCTCAACATCAGGGCAGACCATCTCGCGCTTGCCCCATACCGAGCTTCCATGCGGCCATTCCGTGCGTAGGAAACGCCGATCAAATAAGTCTTTCCAATACGTTGGCGACTGTTGCCGCAAGCGCTCCAGATCATGCCGGACTTCCAGCAAATTGCCACACTGGGGACACCGGTAAATAATCTCTTTTAGGCTGTACTCTCCAGCACACCCATTGATGCATTGAAACCAAGCGCGATATCCGGTCGTGGTAGATGGAAGCGTTTCTGAGTCAACAGCTTGCATGATATTTCCTCTTCGTTAGACAGCAATTCATTTCATTCAATAGGCTTGAGCCGCCTGGCGGGTCGGACGGGCTCCGGTTGGCAATGTCTCAAGGCCTCTTAACACCACATGGTCTTTAAATTTAGGCCGATCCGTCAACAACTGGATATCCTCAAACCGTTCCAAGAGCATTTCAAAGGCAATCCGTCCTTCGAGACGGGCAAGTGGGGCTCCAATACAATGATGAATGCCGCGGCCAAAGGCAATGTGACTCGTTTCATGGCGGGTTAAGTCCAGGCGATCGGGCTCGCTGTAAACCTCGGGATCGCGATTGGCAGAGCCAATGAGCAAGAGCACGCCCTGACCTTTGCGGATAAGCTTGCCACCCAGCTCCATATCCTCGAGTGCCGTGCGAATGTCAGTTTGCACCGGGGCGTCGTAACGCAAAAGTTCCTCAATGGCAGATGCCATGAGGTCGGGTTGCCGGCGCAGCAGTTGCAACTGATCCGGGTGCCGCAGCAGCGCCAGCAGACCATTGCCAATGAGATTGGTGGTGGTTTCATTGCCGGCTACCAGCAACAGGCGAAGCATCACCACCATTTCGTCTTCGGTCAGTTTATCGCCGCCTTCCTCAACCGCCACCAACGCGCTGATGAGATCGTCACGCGGGTTGGCGCGGCGTTCATTGATGATGCCCAAAAAATATGCCGTCAAGGCTTTTCCAGCCTCCGTAGCAATGTCGCGTTCGCGCGTGGTAATTGTAGGTTCGAGGGTGCGAGCCCGCTGATCGGACCACACTTTGAATTGGCCCCGGTCTTTTGGCGGCACGCCGATGAGTTCCGCAATCACAATCACCGGCAGCGGATCGGCGATGGCCTGCATGAGATCAAACGATGCTGGATCCGGAATCTGGTCGAGCAATTCGGACATGATCGCCCGTACTCGCAGCTCCATCGTCTCGATGGTTTTGGGCGTAAAGGCCTTGCTGACCAAAGACCGCAGACGGGTGTGATCGGGCGGGTCGACGAACAACATACTCTTATCCACCGCCGGATTGAGCTGTCCCTGGCGCCTTCGCGATCGCGTGCGATTTTCAAAATCGTTTGAAAATCGCCGGTGGTCGCGCAAAATCGTATCGATGTCTTGATAACGCGATACCACCCAAGCACTAGACAGACTGCTCCAGTGAATGGGATCGCGGGTTCTCAGCGTGCGGTAGGTCGGATACGGATCCGTAAACACGCGATGCGAAAGCGGATTGTAGGTCACACCACTTTGGTAACGCTCGCGGAGTAACATCGTGTTGAGAATGAGAGATCTGAGCAAACGTTGCAGTGAGATTGGCATGACCAGCTCCTATGGGCGACTTGTTCGTTAGCCGCTTGTGCCGAGTTCCCGAAACAGTGCTCCAAGCGAACGCTTCCGGCTCCCGCTAGCGACCCAGTACAGGGTGGATAACGGCGCCAGAGCCGCATGGCGCCGCCACGCCAGCGATTCTAACGCTAAGGGGGTGTCATGACGATAGGCGGCACCCCTTTTTAACCCATAGTATACTGGAGGATGACGTCTGGGCAAAGCATGGCGTTTGCCTAGACGGTTTGACAGCATGGTGAGGGTCGGGGCTGATCCGCGAACACGCGCGAGATCTGCGACGGCAGGTGCCCTCTACGAGGGTGGAAGAAGGGGTGAGCGTG
>Ga0214472_10000927_pt1 | contig 34734 bp, 38 predicted proteins | sample RVTome_6_FD_207662 | JGI IMG/M metagenome (GOLD analysis project Ga0214472, IMG submission 207662) | Soil microbial communities from uranium-contaminated site in the Upper Colorado River Basin, Wyoming, United States - RVT140D175 | ecosystem: Environmental > Terrestrial > Soil > Contaminated >...
GAACCGATTAAATCCATCACCCCTTCCTTTGTCCTTCCCCATCAAGGGGAAGGAAATGACGCGCCCCGGTCGATTCTTCATTAGCCCCCATAGCGCGTCCCGAACTTAATTTTCGAAGGAGGCACGAAGGTCACGAAGTTTAAAATCATGGTTATCCGAGCCCTTTCTGTCCTTCGTGAGCTTCGTGGTAAGGAAGGGTTTCGGCTTAAAGCATCGGCAAAGATTGAGGCTCAAAAAAATCTGCGCGCGCTGCGAAAACTTTGAAGTAAATTTTCCCGGGCTTACGGCCGGGGGGCGGCTAAGGTAGATTAGAGCAGGTTACGCAGGTCCTGAATTTTCCTTTGCAGCGTCCGTTCGCATTCAACTTCCCGCCCGTCGGTTCGAACTTGCGAGCCGGAGAGGCGGAAAATCAAAACCCTCGCGCCTTTAGCTAGACGAAGCACGTAGGTATTTGAGTCGGCTTCGTCATAGACGGTGATTTCCAACCCGAGGTCTAATCGTCCCGCTATTCGATTCGCCCACGCCTCGATTTCACGAGCCGCCGCCTCGCCTTTTTTATCGGTAAGCATGCCTGAGAGAGGGGGCCTGAGGAAAATAACGGTTCAAGCAGTTCAAACCGTTCAAAAAGTGCAACACGTTAAGGGAACTAAGAGGTCTCGAACCGCTTGAGCGGTTTGAGCGAATTTACTTCTTCTTGTAAAGGCCGTCGATGTAGCCAGACTGATCGAGATCTTTGATGAAGGTAAAATCGATGAACTGCTCGGGCGTCACGCTTTTCCCGCGGGGGTCACGCTCGGCGACGCCTTCGATGACGGTTTTGAGCCCTTCCAGGCTGGGATACTGTTTCTTGGGATAAAAAGCCTCGGTCATCACGTTGTCGTAACTCTTTTCCAGCGTTTCGCGGTCAAGACCGCTGCCCATGTGTTTGCTCAAAGCCTTGATCGTCGCTTCCTTATCCGTCCACATTTTGTGAACCGCTTCCACATGGGCCTTTACATAGCGGCGCACTATGTCCGGGTGTTCTTTAATGTACCTACGGGTCGTCCCTACGCCGGTGTGTTGGAAGACCAGACCCATCTTGGCGACATCGGCTATGACGGCCAATCCGCGCTTTTCAGCGATAAAGCTGGAAGGGGGATTGATCACCGAGGCGGTCACTCTGCCGGTCAGGGCGGCGCTCAGCCGATCCGGTCCGCTGCCTACTTGCACGAGGGTGACATCCTTGCCTGGCGTCAATCCGATTCTTCTCAACGCGAAACGGGCGATCGAATCGGTCGCCGATCCGAACCGGCTAATCGCGACCGTGCCACCCTTGAGTTGTTCCGCGGTTTTGATTCCCGGTTTGCCCATGAGCACATAATTCAGCGAGATGGTCCCGGCGGCGACAAATACGGCGTCCGATCCAGCCAAGGCGCTATTAACCAGACCCGGGCCGGAAACCTGGGTGATCGGAACGTCGCCCGACACCAGGGCAAGGATCGCGGTGGTGCCCCCGGTGAAGAAAATCAGCTGCACGTCCAGCCCGTTCTTGGCGAAAACCCCGCTGTCTTTAGCAACCCAGGCGGGCAATTGGTCGGCACTGGCAGCACTGTAACCGACGTTTAGCCGGGTCATTTGAGACCCAGCGAACGGCGCGGAAAAAACCTGGGAAAGCAATGCCGCGACCGTCAAACAGAGCATTCTTTTTGTCGCCATAAACATACACCTCGAAGCGAATCTGCGCTCATAGTACAAGACGGGAGGGGTGGAAACAAGAAAGCCCTTGCCGTGGTGGCAAAGGCTTTCTTAAAGCACGCGAATCAAAAATTGCCAGTCGCTCTATTCGGCGTACTTCTCGGCGCGGAACGCCTTGTGGCATCCACCGCAGGCATTGGAAACGCCTTTTACCTTAGCCGTAACCGCTGCCTCGTCCTTGGCTTTTGCGGCGGCGGCCAGTTCGCCGGCGGCCTTGTTCAAGTTCTTCGCGGCTTTAGCGAAATCATCCGACTTGTCCCAGATTGCCGCCGTGGCCTTCGTCTTGCCCTTGTCGCTGCCTTTGGGGAACGCTCCGACAATCTTTTCTGAGCTTCCCATGAGATCTTTGGCCTTCGCTTCTATCGTGGCGAAGTCCTTAGCTTTTACCGCCCCCTTAATCGCCTTGGTCGCGGCACTCTGGCCTTTCATGAGATCCTGCCTCTTTTCCACCTGAGCGAAGACCTGAGAAGAGACTAGCAACGCCGAGAAACCGACGATCGCCCCCATTAATAATTTTCCTCGAACCATTATCTGTTTTCTCCTTTCAATGTGAATATTTTCTTAGTTAATCTTGGCAACCTCTTTTAGCAACTCGTCGTTGGGAATCAGCACGGTGTTTTTCGGCATGATCTTCAGAAACCGGATCACGCCTTGCTTGTCAACGATGGCGTAGGCGCGCTTGGCTCTTCGGGTCGCTTCATCATAAACGCCGTATGCCATCATGACCTTACCAGGGGGATCGGCTAACAGGGGGTAATTGAGCTTTAGAAAATCGGCGAAGGCCTTCTGAGAAAAGCGCACATTGGCGCTGATCCCCAAAACCTCGGTGTTGGCGGCTTGAAATTTCGCATAATCGTCCCGACTGGACGATAGTTCCTTGACTCACGTCGGGGTGAAATCGAGGACGTAAAACTGAATCAGGACGTTTTTCTTACCCTGTAGGCTACTAAGCTTCAACTTGCCGCCTTGGGTGCTATCCAGTTCGAAATCAGGAGCTTTGTCGCCGACCTCCAAAGCCTGGGCGAGATGGCTTGCGCCGAAGAACAGCGCAGCCACAATAACCCAACCTACGAAAGCTTTGTTGAGGAGTCTCATGGTATTCCTCTCTTAGACGTAGTTTCCCAAGAATTATTCTAAATCGGTGGAAATCTTATCTCGCAAATTCGCAGTAGTGTCAATACCCCTTCGGTAAGGAGACAGCACCAAACAAGTCAGGGCTGCCTGCTCGATCGCCGAAATGGACAAGGCGAGCATCCCGCCGCCCCGCCAAAGGTTCGTTTGGTCTCTATAATATGGAGAAACCGGGTGGCCGGATTGCCCCGTCGGCATGATGAAACTTGAACGATCCAAGTTTCCCAGCTCGACGATGAACCTGAGGGAAGCTCCGACCGTATGCCGGTAGGGATCGGAGTGGCGGTAAAAACCCATGTTGATCGTGGAACCGTCGCCGGGGGAGGCGAACGGACCGACGGAGACAATGGGTCTCAGGAGCGAAAAACGGCCCAACTGGTGATTGAGTGTTAGAGTGTGGGTTCGTCCCCAGTGCCATTGATTCATGTCTGCCCCCAGCTCTTTTTCGAGTTCCGTCATCGCCTCGCGCAAAGAAAGAGCGACGAGATCGAAGCGTGGTCGCGACGCAAACCAGGGCGAGTCGGGATTTCGTAAAATTTGATCGATGGGGACGATGCACTGGTTGAAAATTTCCAGATAGGCCGGAAATAGCTCCTCGCCCAGCGCGGGAATCAGGAGGTTGGCCATCAACCGGTGATGAAAAACCTGAAAGATCGCCGCTTCGATACTGTTCTCGTCACAACCGCCATCCCAAGCTAGGAGTCGATCGGCCGCGATTCTCAGTCGCGGGTCAGTCGTGGGGGTTTGATCCAAATCGGCTCGCAGTGTGCCGAGCATCTCCTTGGCGTGTAGGGACGTGGTATCCATTTGCATTTCAGTCATGTCGTCAAGTGAGTGTTTTGGTTTCGCGGCGAGAAGTTCCTGAATGCGCTGCACGCGATGAGGTGGCTCGAAGAAACAGGAAAGATAGTAGGGATACGATGCGTCAACAATCTTGTTGTTCGCCGTGGCGATGACCCCGTCGGGCGGGTTGTATATGCGCGGCAGCTCGGCGAAGGGAATAAATCCCTGCCAATCGTTGCTCTCCTCCCAACCTAACAGCGGTAACAGTGATGGTCCGCGCGGACGATTCGGAATTTTCCCGGCGAGGCTGTAGCCGATGTTGCCTCGGCGGTCGGCATAAACGAAGTTCAACGCGGGGGCGGCGTGAAAAGATAGGCTTTCTAGAAACTGATTCCAGTCTCGCGCTTGGTTGACGCCATATAGACTTCGAAAGTCTTGGCCCGGCTCATGTGCGGTCCAGCGAACGGACAAGACTTCGCTGGCGCGAACATCACCGTCAAAATCACTGATCAACGGTCCATGGCGCGTCAATCGCACGGTTCGTTTGACCGTGCTGCCGCCTCTGATGCGAATCGCTTCCTCGCGCCGCGCTATGGGGCGCCACTCATGACCCGAAAAATACCAGTCGGGCTCTAAACGATGAATCTTCTCACGGTACAGATCGATGTCGTCGCAGACCGCGGCGGTGATTCCCCACGCAATCCAGCGATTGTGCCCGATATGAATGCAGGGGCTCCCGGGCACGGAGGCGCCCCAGGCCTCGTACCCGTCGGCATTTGTCGGGCTCGATTGCGCCCGCAGATGCATCAAGTACCAGACCGGCGGAAGCGTCATGCGCAAATGAGGATCGTTGCAAAGGATGGGGCCTCCCGTAGCGGAACGCTGAGGTGCGATCACCCAACTGTTGCTGCCGTGGCCGGCCGGATGCCAGTCGCTGGTCGCCAATGCGCCGTTTACAAATCGCCAGATGCCTTGCGCCGCGTCTTTAACCGCGCGCGTGATCGTGGGCCCGTCCTCAGGATAGGACGGAAACAGGGAACGAAGTTTTTCCGGTTGACCCTCAAGCTTGGCGGCGATGGCGATCATGTTGAGGCGGGTGAAGAGCGCGGGCGAAACCAAAAAAGCGAATCCTTTTTGAAGGGTGAGGCTGTCCGCAGGTCTCCAGGGCTTCGGTTGATAGCGCAGCAGGCGGAATTCCCAGGGCAGCCTTTTGCCACAGCGCTCAATGTAGCGATTGACGCCATCGCTGTAGGCTTGCAAGCGCAAGCGATCGTCTTCCGGTAACAGGTCCAGCGACGCGAGCGCGCTTTCGCGGATGCCGATAAGCCTCATGAAGTAATCGAAGTCGGCGCTTCCTCTGCCGCGAAACCGGCTGGCGAGTTCCCGCCATGGAACAGAAAAATTGCCGAAAAGTTCTGCGACGCGGCCGGCAAGAAAGCGGCGGGTCATGTCCATCTGCCAGAGCCGCTCCTGCGCGTGCAGGTAACCTTGAGCAAGAAATAAATCATACTCGTCGGCCGCGATCACATGCGGGATGCCATGAGATTCCCAGTATATGTCAACTCTGTGGTGGAGGCCCGGAAGGATCAAATCTCCCTCGTATTTGGGCCGCGAGGGATGGTCGAGCCTGCGAATGATCGGCGCCAGAAGGGCCGAAAAGGCCGAAGTCCAAAAACCGTTTTTCGGCCGCTCCATGAGCAATCACGCTCAGCGCTCAGCGCCTGGCGCAATGCGTTTTCGGTTAGTCTGCAAAAGAGTATTTCACCCCTGTCAGACTTTAGAGAATCGCTTTCACCGAAGGCCGCGCTTTCATTCTCTCCATATATTTACCGAGGCGGGGAAGCGCCGGGTCCGGTAGGACGCCGAACCCTTCCAGGCGTGCAAAGCGAGGGATGAGGTCGGCATCCACCAGAGAAAAATCTCCCATCAGATAGGACTGCTCGCCGATCTCGTCCTCAAAACGTTGCAACAATTTTTTCAGATCGCTCTTTGCGCCGTCGATGACCGGCTGGCTTTGTTCCTTGGCGTCCTTCATCAATTCCATGCGCAGTTTCTGATAGGCTGAGTCAAAGTGAGCCATCCCGTAGTCGACTAAAATGCGCGCCTTGGCCCTGCTTGCCGGGTCCTTGGGCATGAGCGGTGGATTGGGATATTTTTCGTCGAGATATTCGTTGATGATCAAAGACTCGTAAAGCACGGTGGAATCATCGGTCAAGACCGGCACTTTGCCGTAGGGATTGAGCTTGAGATATTCGGGGGTCTTCTGTTCCTGCTTCCTCAAATCGATGGGAACAGTGTCGTAAGCAAGGTTTTTTTCCGCCAATACTACTTTCACCCGCTGGCAGTTGGGGGACGACTTGAAATCATAGAATTTGATCATCATGGTTCCTCCTGGTTCCGCGTGCCTTTGAGTTTTGATATTTGACGAAGTTTCTTATACTAAGAATTCAACTAAAGGAAAAGAGCGACCCTTCGACTCGATCCCCGGCATCGGCCAGGGCTCTTGCTCAGGGTTCCGCCCCACGGGCTTGCCCGTGGGGCTCCACGGCCCAGAAACCGGCTTGATCGATGGCCGGTTTGATGTTAAGCGGTTTACTCGACCGCAAGGGACGGGAAATCAAGTGACCGAAGAGGAAGCCGCAAGAACGATCTGGAGCGGACTAAAAACGGCTGGGATCAACCTGGTGGCTACGTTGCCGGATGTCAATTTGGCAGAGCTGCTCCGCGCAGTCGAAGAGGACCGGGATGTCGTTCATGTTCCGCTCTGTCGCGAGGAAGAGGGCATCGGAGTTTGCGCCGGGGCGTATCTGGTCGGGAAGAAATGCGCCGCGATTATGCAGAACGGCGGTTTCTTCAACTGCAACAACGCCATCGTGAGCACCTCGTTGCAGTACCAAATTCCGTTGCTGCTGCTCATCTACTACGCCGGCGACGTCGGCGACCGCACCTTCAGCACTTCCGGCGCCATGACGGAGCCGGTGTTGCAGGCGTTAGGCATACGTTATTACGTCATGCGGCGTGGGCGGGAAGCCGCTGAATTGATCAAGCGCGCGCAGATATTGACCGAGGATTCCAAGCGGCCCGTGGCGCTGCTGTTGACCAAGGAGGTGCTGGGCCGTAGACCCGCGTTGGGTTCGTCGCCGCCGCAAAGCTGAAGCATGAAACGATTTGATTGCCTGAAATTAATCGCCGCGGAAGCCAAGGATGCGTTGGTCGTGAGTTCGGCCGGCGCGACGACCTTAGAGTGGAATGCATTACGGCCGAGCGACGGCAATTTCCGCGTGCGCACGTTGGGACTCTGCTCATCGATTGCGCTCGGCATGGCCCTGGGGTTGCCCCATCGCAGGATCGTCGCGTTGGATGGCGATGGCTCGCTGCTGATGAACCTCTGTTCTTTGCCGACCATCGCGCGCATGAAGCCGCAAAACTTGCTTCACGTTGTTTTCGACAACGAAGTGTATGAGGCTTCGGGGAGCAAGAAAACGGCGACAGCATCGGGCACCGATCTCGTCGAAATCGCGCGCGCCGCGGGGATCGAAAAGGCGCGCTGGGCAAATTCCGTGGAGGAATTCGCTCAGTCGTTATCGGAAGCATTGAGGGGCGGAGGTCCCTATTTCATCGGGGCCAAGATCACTGCCGACCGCGCCGAAGTGCCGCCGTATCCGATGGATGAGGTCGAAAACAAATACCGATTCGTCCGACATGTGGAAAAAACCGAAAAGATAGAAATTTTCAAAAGCGGCTTGCCGGCGAGTTACGCCTGAGGCGCGCCACCGATCTCTCTCGCCATAGAATTATGCAGATCGACATCGAATTTAACTCTGGCGCTCAATTGCCTCTGGACGCTATTCCCGAGCTGGCGCGAATGGCCGAAACCCATGGATTCGGCTGTGCATGGGGCGGAGAAGCGAACAACAAGGATCCGACGGTGATGTTGAGCGCGATCGCCGCGGCGACGAGCCGGATAAAAATCGGCTCGGCCGTTTATCATATTCTGGGCAGGACCCCTGCGACGCTTGCGCTCCAAGCCGTCGGACTCGATGAGTTGTCGGGTGGGAGGTTTCTGTTGGGAGTGGGATCGTCCAATCCGACCATCGCGCGCTGGCATGGCGTCACGCTCGATCATCCGCTCGGCCGCGTGCGGGAATATCTCGAGATCGTCAGCCGGGCGATGCGCGGTGAAAAGCTCGATTTTGACGGTACGTATTTTTCATGCCATGCATTCAAGATGGCCTTTAAGGCGAGTTCGCAGCGGATTCCAATCTATCTGGCCGCCTTCGGCCCGATGATGACTCGGCTCGCCGGAAGAATTACCGACGGTGTTTTGATCAACATGGCCAATCCGACTGAGATTCGCCGAATCGTCGCCGAGGTGAAGAAGGGCGCGGAGGATGCCGGCAAAGATCCGGCGGGCATGGAAATCATCTGTAAGATACGTTGTTCCATCGCCCACAACTACGGCGCCGCCCGCGAAGCGCTGAGTCATGCGTTGACCTATTATGCGCTGGCCGATTACTATCGCGACCTCTTAGGGCGCATGGGATTCGCGCCGGAAGTCGAAGCGATGCGCGCCGCCTGGAAGTCCGGCGGGTTTCACGCCGCGCGAAGATTGGTAACCGACCGGTTGTTCCAAGGTCTGCCGATGGTCCCCGCGACTTCGGCTGAGGAAGTCGTCGCGCAGATCCAGCCGTATTTTGAAGCGGGGGCGACGCGTATCATCCTTCCATACGTCGGCGCCTCCGACGATGTGGTCGGCGAGATAAAGAACTTTATCCAATATTGGAGTCCGGCGACCACCGGACTCAAAAAGTAAAAGGAACCTGAAAAATGCCATTTGAACTTTTGAATCCAACGGGCCTCGAGCCGCCGGTCGGCTACGCCCATGTGGCCAAGATAACCGGCGGGAATATTATCCACGTCGCCGGTCAGGCGCCCTTCAACGAAAAGGGTGAGGTTGTGGGAAAGGGATATTTCGTCGCGCAATTTGCCCAGGTGATGCGTAATCTCAAAACCGCTGTCGAAGTATCGGGCGGACGGCCGAACCAATATGCGGTTCTGACGATTTATGTCACCGATTTGCAAGCCTACTGGGATAACAAGAAGCCGCTGGCTGCCGCCTATCGCGAGGTTTTTGGGAAATACTTTCCGGCAATTACACTGGTCGAAGTGAAACGCCTCTACAACCCTGACTGCCTGGTAGAGATATCCGGCATAGCAGTGATTGAATAGCTGGCTCACCGGGACATGGCAGGGCGGTCTTGGGTCCTGCCAAACACGTCATAATTTGGCCGAGTCTTGTCGGTTTTTGCACCTCTGCACTCTTCCAGAACCCTCCAGTTTTACCGCAAATGGCATGAATTCAGCCGGTTAGTTAAATGGCACCCTGATTGCTTGTAAGTCGGCTTAAAGCTGAATGCCTGAATCTCGATCATACGTATAGAGGGACCGGACGAGCGATTTATGAGGAACCATCCGACTTCGATATCAGAACAAGAACGTGATCAGGAGTTCTTCGACAGCGTCACCGAAGACGAGATTATGTATCATTGGCGCGCGATTAGGAGCAAAGGGCTGTCGGACGACGACGCTTGGCAAGCGATCGTGACCGGAATCGCGTTGGATATGGCCTTTGCCAAAAGCAAGACTTTTCGGCAAATCGAGCACTAAGGCCAATCTACTCATTTCTCCCCTGCTCGCGCTCGCGAGCGGGTTTTCGTCGCCTCATTCGACCTTTCGACTCGACCCCGGCCTCGGGCCGGAGCCCTCGTTCAGGATTCCGCCCGCCGGGCGCAGCGGAAGGTGCCACGGGCTTGCCTGTGGGCTCCACAGTTCAACGCGGGCTAACAGTTACGCGAATTTCCAATTCAACGCCCTTCTTGTTGACTCCCCCAGGCAAATCTGTTTGAATTGATGTCAATTCCAAAAGGAGAGTTTCCATGTCGCGCATTACCGTGGAAGATTGTCTGCAAAAAGTCGGGAATCGCTTTGAACTCGTGATCATTGCTTCCAAACGGGCGAGACAATTGTTCAAAGGCGCGAAGCCCTCCATCGAATCGAACAATCGGGAAGTCGTCGTGGCTTTGCGAGAAGTCGCGGCCGCTAAAGTGCGTAAAGCAGCCAACCAGAACTGATCTTTCGCCACTTGCCACGCGCGGATCCATGTTTCACCCAAGCTGCTGAATTCTCGGGCGTTTCAGTTTCCTTCTTCTCGGAATACCGCCGCGACCGGATAGATATTTTCTTTGGTAGTGAGTGAGGGTCAGGTTACCGCTCATGGGCGAAGCAGAGAAAAGCTCAGAAAGCCAACCTCTGTTCCCTGAAGTCGATCTTGCCGGCACGGCTGCGGATGATCGCGAGCAGAACTCGGCGACCAAGGCTCTCGTCCCGTTCGACCCGCTTCAGCGTTATCTCACCGAAATCCGCCGCTTCTCAATATTGAGCCGCGAAGAGGAACATCGACTCGCGGTCGAGTACAAGGAATATGGTAACATCGAGGCCGCGTACAAGCTGGTTACCGCCAACCTGCGCCTGGTGGTCATGATCGCCAGAGAATACCAAAGGGCGTTCAAAAACATTCTTGACCTTGTTCAAGAAGGGAATATGGGGCTGATGGAAGCGGTCAAGAATTTTGACCCCTACCGCGGTGTGCGCTTTCCCTCCTACGCCGTGTGGTGGATTCGGGCCTATATCATCCGTTACATCATGAATGATTGGCGGATGGTCAAAATCGGCACCACCCAGGCGCAGCGCAAGTTGTTTTTCAATCTGCAAAAGGAAAAGGAGCGGCTCGAGGCCGAAGGGTTGACCCCGGGGCCGAAACTCCTCGCCCATCGGCTCAACGTCAAAGAAGACGAAGTGGTCGAGATGGAGCAGCGGCTCGGCAGCCGCGACCTATCGGTGGATATGCCGATCGGAGTCGACGACGAGGCGACTCTGCTGCATTTCTTACCGGACGACAAGCAGAGTCCCGAGGAACAAGTTGCCGAGACGCAATATCAGGAACTCTTGCGCGAGAAAATGGAGCTTTTCGCTCAGGGCCTTAGGGACAAGGAACTGGTCATCTACCGCGAACGGTTGCTCAACGAAGAGCCGGCTACGCTCAGGGAAATTGGGGAAAAGTATGGTATTAGCCGCGAGCGCGTTCGGCAAATCGAAGAACGGGTGAAGAAGAAACTCAAGTCTTTTCTAACCAAGGAACTCAAAGAGCAAAAGGACGCCGCTGGCGCGGATTAGTTGCGGTAGCGCGCTTATTGAGATTTCCAATTCTCCGACGACTGCCCACGCCTGTGGCAACGCGTTATGACGCGCGGCGCAGACGCTTTCACTTGCGCCCGCTCCACACTTCTGATAGCAAAAAAAAGAAACGAGCTGAGGGGAGAAATTCTTGCAATTTCAAAAGGACGTTGAGATCCGCGCGCCGCGGGAAAAAGTTTGGAATTTTATCTGGGACGTAGACCGTTTTATTTCCTGCCTGCCCGGTTGCAAGGATGCAAAAACCATTGAGGCGGGCAAGCGCTACAGCGCGACCATGGTCGAAAAGGTCGGCCCTTTTAAAGTGGAATTCCCCACGACGATCGAGGTTCTCGAAACAGAAAAACTGACGCGCATCAAGGCTCAAGCTGCCGGCACCGACAACAAGATCAGCAGCCGGTTGAAGGTCGAACTGGACGTGAATCTTACAGGAGAGGGCGAAACAACGTTCCTGAGTTTTGTCGCCGGAGTCGATATCGTGGGAAAGCTGGCGGTCTTGGGGCACGGCATCATCAAAAGAAAAGCCGACCAGGTGCTCGAAGAGTTTACCCAGGCTGTAAAGCAGCGCTTGGAAGGAGATTCGTAAGATGCTCAAACGTTTCCGCCTGGAGGAGCCGGAAAGCACGAATGAAGCCTGCGAATTGCTCGCGCGATTCGGGGAGAGCGCGAAAGTTTACGCCGGCGGTACGGAATTGCTCCTGGCGATGAAAGAAGGACTCGTCGACTACGAGCGCCTGGTCAACATCAAAAAGCTCGGACTGAATCAGATCAAGCGGGACAACGGGACGATCCATATCGGCGCGCTTTGCACGCACCGGCAGCTCGAAACCGCGCCGGACTTGCAGCGAGCCTTGCCGGCGTTGGTGAAGTTGGAACGGAACGTCGCCAACGTGCGTGTGCGACAGGCCGGGACGCTGGGCGGCAATCTCTGTTTCGCTGAGCCCCATGCCGATCCCGGGACATTGCTGATAGCCCTCGGCGCAAAGATTATCGCTGAAAAAGGCGCGTCGAAACGAGAGATCGCGGCCGAGGATTTTTTCGTTGATGCTTATGAGACCCAGTTGGCGGCCGATGAGCTGCTGACAGAGATCCACGTGCCGGTGCCGCCAGCGCATTGCGGCGTCGAGTATCTCAAGTTCGGCTATCTGGAAAGACCCAGCGTAGGGGTGGCCATAGCACTTACCGCGCGGGACGGAAAGAAATCCGTCGGCGATATTAAGATCGCCGTGGGTTGTGCCGGACCGGCGCCGAAGCGGGTGGCTGAGGCGGAAGCGCTACTCAGGGGGAAGAGCACCGAGGAAGCGATTCGCAGTTTGCCCAGGGCGGGTGAACTCGCGGGGCGGGCGGCGCAGGCGATCAGTGATCTGCACGGCTCACAAGAGTATAAAGAACATATCGTCGGGGTTTTGCTGAAGCGGGCCTTTCAGAGCGCGCTGAGCCAATGTTGAACGCGGATTCCGCAGTTGGAACGTGACGCTATGATCGAGGGGCAAACCTTGCGCAGCGAAGACAATGCTTTTCTATCTCTTAGGGCGGGACCGATCTCACTGCTGCGCGAATTTGGTGGGAACCATGAGGTGTTGTGCCAAGCGGCGGAAAAGACTTTGCAACAGCACGCCTGGGTGTCTTCGCCGCTCCAGGTTCACCCCTCGCTCATGTTCGACTGCGGAATCCGGGTTGAAGGTCTGGAGGGGTTAGGGAGGATTCATGTCCAAAGCGATGGCTAGAAGGTCGGAGGCTCAAACGATACCGCTTTCGTTTACTCTCAACGGGCGGCTCCAAGAGCTGGAGGTGGAGCCGCACGAGCTCTTGCTCGATGTGGTCCGCGATCGCTTCGGTTTGACCGGCGTCAAGCTTTCTTGCGACGTTCAAGTCTGTGGCGCCTGCACCTTGCTCGTCGACGGGCGGCCGGTGAGCGCGTGCACGACGCTCGCATTCGAAGTCAGGGGGCGTTCGGTTCTGACCATCGAAGGTTTGGCGGAGGATGGGAAGCTTCACCCGTTGCAGGAAGCGTTCATCGAGCATGGCGGGTTTCAGTGCGGATATTGCACGCCGGGAATGATCTTGGCGGCGAAAGCGCTTTTGGATGAAAATCCCAATCCCAGTGAAGAAGAGTTAAAACATTTCATGCACGGCAACATCTGCCGTTGCACGGGCTACAAAAAGATCATCGAATCGATCATGGCGGCGGCGAAAAAAATGCGCCGCGCTCGCTAGCCGACCGCGGCGCCGTTCCAAACGTTCCAGTCGTTCAAGCCGTTCAATCCCCCTCCTTCGTCCTCCCCCGCGACGCGGGGGAGGAAAGAGGTGGGGGCTGGAACGATTTGAACGGCTGGAACGTTTGGAACGAGTTGAGTGTTAATCTTCAATCCCATACTCCTGCCATCGGCTCGCCACGATATCCAAGTGTTCCTTGGGCGGCAAGGAGAGCGCCGGATACTCGTGTTTTCTTGTGGCGTCGATGGCTACGCGCGAGCCAATGTAGCGGCTCGGGTGGTGTTGTGGTACCGAGGCCGGAGCCTGCGAGGGATCGAGACCGACGGCTTGAACATTCGTTTCGATATGGATGTCGCGATCGGCTCTCACGTGCCAGCTAAGCGCCCAGTCCACGGCGAAGTCATCCCACACATCGACGTCGTCATCGACGACCACGGTAATCTTGCCGAAGCCGGTTCTGAGCGACCAGGCGCCGTAGATGAGCTGGTTCACTTGCCCTTCAAACTGTTTCTTTAGCGAAATCACCAGAAAGGCGCCGCTGCCCCCGGCTTCTTTCAGGCGCACGTCCCTGATCGGTATGTGCAGCGTATCTCTGAGGTGCTTGAACAGTGGCCACTCCCGCCCCACGCCGCGAATGCAGCTCGACTCCGAAGGCGGCATCTGGCTGATGAACGCCTGGTAGAGCGGTTTGTTGCGGAAGGTCATACACTTGATGTTGAAAAAAGGCTCATTGCCCGCAGGTCCCATGTAGCCCGTGTATTCGCCGAACGGGCCTTCATGCTCCAGGGCGTTGGGCGGAATCTCGCCTTCGAGAACGATCTCCGCGGTTGCCGGAACCTCGAGGGGAACGGTTTCACAGGGCACCAGATCGACCGGCGCGCCACGCAGCGCGCCCGCCACGGCGAACTCGTCCAGAGCTTCCGACATTTTCGAAACCGAGACGTAGCCGATGGACGGGTCCGTGCCGATGACGACGGCCACCGGCGTCGGTTTGTTTTGCGCGTTGTTTTTTCTCAGATGCCATGAGGCGTCCTGGTGCTTGCCGATGAGAAAGCCGGTCTTGTTGGGACCCTTGACCTCCATGCGGTAAGTGCCGACGTTGCGCACGCCGGTTTCCGGATCTTTGGTTATGACATAGGGCGATGTAAAAAACGGGCCGGGGTCTTGACCCACGGTCCAGATTGGGATTGGCAGCTTGGTGATATCGACGTCCTTGCCGTGGAGAATATTTTCTTTGCACGGCCCCTCTTTGACGACGCGAGGCGCAATCGGATGGCCGAGGGCATGATCCCACTTCCGGTTGATTCCCTCGACCGAGTCTGTCTCCAAGCCGATGGCATAAACCTCTCTGGAGGCGCCGAGCACGCCGGCGACCACGGGAATGGAAAAGCCTTTGACGTTTTCAAAAATCAGCGCCGGCCGATCATGCGGCGGAATCTTCTTGAACAGTTGCCGGCACACGGCCGCCAATTCCCAGTCCTTATCGACTTCCTTCTTGACTCTCTTGAGCTTGCCTTTCTTTTCAAGCGCCGCGACATATTCACGCAGGTCGGTGTAAGCCATTGAGCCTCCTCATGCACGCTCCCGGCAAAGTTTTCGTATCTTAATCAGAATTAGTTTATATATCAACGATTCGCCCGGGCGACTGCCGCAGTCCAGGATGGAGGGAGAAGGGTGGAGTTTGTTCTAAGTAACTGCTGGCGAGGAAAGGTACGGTCGATAACCGTCGAATTTTAGGCGCGGATCTCAGCGCGCATGAAAATGATGTACGAGATGCCGAAACAGACGGCGACTAGGCCGAAGAGGGTCGTGATATGGGGCCAGATCAAGTTCAAACTTTGATCCAGCGCGAGCGGCGTGGGCAGAATTCCTTGCGCCTGACTCTCCAGGGCCAACCCAAACACGCGCGCCGCAGGGTTGAGCAAGATGCTGACGCTCTCGGAATAGAGCGTGCTCGGAGAAATACGGTTGATGACGTTGGCAACATCGGCTTGATGGGCAAGTTGCTCAGGCGTCGAAGGATCGGGCACGACGATTCCGGCAATGGCCTGGCTGAAGATGGAAACGAAGAGAGACATAAACAGCCAGACGGCCATGGAGGCGAGCGCCGCCGTGACGGTTTTTTGAAAAAGCAGAGAAAAAAGCATCGCGAGAGCGAGCCAGAATCCGACGTAGAAGACGCCCACCGCCGTGAAGATCAACATGCGCCAAAGTTCTTCAGCATTGGGCGGGAAACCGAGCAGCGTGATTCCCAAGCCGATCACAAGCAACAGGATCGATCCCCAGAGAACCGCGACCGTGGTCAGGCCGGCAAAAAACTTGCCGTTGATCAAACCATCGCGATAGATCGGCTGGGAGAGGACCCGGCTGAGCGTGCCGCGGGCGTATTCGCCGCTGATGGAATCGAACCCCAGGGTGATGCCGACCAGAGGCCCAAAGAAGCCTAGAAAGGTCACCAGTGAAAAGACCGTCTCGCTGGAGGTCAGCAAAAGCAGAAAAACATACTGCGCCGGGGTAGTGTCGGAATTCTGACGGATTGCCTGGCCGGAGGCGTAGGTGGCCCAAAGCCCGATGAGGAGGATGAGCAGCAAAAGGATCATGAAACGGCGGCTGCTAAAATGGTCGGCCAATTCTTTCCAAAAAACGACGGTCATCTTTACGCCTCGCGAAAATATTTGAGATAGATTTCTTCCAGGGTCGGGTCTTCGGAGCGCAATTGCAACAAAGGCAAATTCCTGCGCGCGATCAGCGCCATCACCTCCGCGCGCACGTCGCGCGTGCAACGGAGAAACACGCCGTGGGGGCGTTTCTCGATTTCATCGATGCCGCTGATGCCGCGCAGGTCATTTTCCAGACCATTGGCGCCGCCGCCGACTTCCAGGAGAAAGTTCCATTGGCGTTCTTTGAGAATCGCCCGCCCCAGTTCGTCCATTTGCCCCTGTACGATCAGCCGGCCTTTGACGATGATCCCGATGCGGCTGCAGATCTCCTGCACTTGCTGCAGCGCGTGAGAGGAAAGCATCACGGTTAAATTTCTGTCACGATTCAAGCTCCTGATTAGTTCGAGAATGCGGATGGCGCCGTCGGGGTCGATGCCCAAGGTCGGCTCATCGAGGATGACGGCCACTGGATTTTTGACCAGAACTTCGGCGATGCCAAGGCGCTGCTTCATGCCGCGGGAAAATTCCCTGACCAGGCGCCGGCCATCGTCGCTCAATTCGACCTGGTCCAACAATTCCGTCGTTCTCTGTCGCGCGTCGTCCTCGGGAATACGGTTGAGCCGGGCCATGTAGAGAAGGTTCTCCCGGGCGCTCAAGTCTTCATAGAATCCCGGACTCTCCGGCAGGTAGCCGACGCGTTTCTTAACTTCTAAAGGTTCATGCATGGGGTCAAAGCCGCAAACGGACGCGCGGCCCGATGTCGGCTCGGTCAAACCCAACAGCATCAGAATGGTGGTCGTCTTCCCAGCCCCATTCGGACCGAGGAAGCCGAATATTTCACCCTCTTCAATGGTGAGATTGAGCGCGTTGACGGCAAGCTTTTCGTGGTAGCGCTTCGTTAGACTATTGGTTTGGACGACGGCGCTCATCTGCGTCCCAACCGGAAAAAGACCGCCGCCAATCCGATCACCACCAAACCGACGATACCGAAACCGACCCAGCCCCAGATCGTCGGGGTGGAAACCGTAATTCTGAACTCCGCCGATTTGGTAATATCGGCGGAGTTGGCGGTTACCGTCAGCGCGTAATCGCCCGCGATGGCCCTCTCCCACGCCAGAATTTCCATCTTGATCTCGCGCGCTTCCCCTGGGTTGAGGGCGTCCAACTTATCCGGCTTGAACTCCACCGTCCATTTATCGCTTGGTTTCTTGGTAATGAATGCAAGGTTGCGAATGGCCGCGGTGCCGGCGTTTAAGACGACGAAGTCAACCGGAGTTTTCTTGCCCGCGGTAACCGACGTGCTCAACGTGCCGGCCGTGGTGCCCATTCTAAGATCTTGTTGTCCCTTGAGAGTCACCTTCAAATTAGCCGCGGCTTCGAAGGCGCCGGCGCGGGCGCGAACGGTTATCGGGTGCTCCGCCGCATCCGCGCGGCCCGGCGAGTCGATTTCGACGCTGAGAGTCTCCGAAGCGTTCTCCTTCAATTGGATCGATGAAATCTGCGTGTCGCCGAATTGAGGCTTGAAGCGTACCGTCCAACCGGTGGGCGCCTGCGCGCTCAACGATGTCGTAAGCGGTTTGTTGGTTTCATTCTTGAGGTCGATGGTAAATTTCAGGGTCTGGCCGGAAGGCGTGCTCAGGACGGGGTACTGACTGGTGAGTTTCAATCCGCCGGTTTCGACTTTTTTCGAGGTCACGCGGAGATTTAGAGTTTGCGCGTATTGAGTCGGGCCGGCGGCGTCTTTTGCGGTAACTTTGATCTGGTAGTTGCCGGGCTTGGTTTTGTCGGGAACCTTGGCTTTGAATTCGATTGTCGTGGATTTGCTCGTATTTTGGTCGCCCCCCGCCACCGTGACGGAGCGGATCGGGTAACTCGGATACCGCGAGTTGAAGTTCACGTCCCAACCCTGCGGCACCCCTTCAAGGGTCAGGCCCACTTCCACCGGAAAGCGCCGCCGATTGACGACTTCGGTGTCCATGGTGACTTCCTGTCCCTGGCCGACGGTGAGATCTTTAAACGGCAGAATCAAATTAAACGACTCTTTAGATTCCGGAGCGGGTGTCGACTCCGCGCCGAGTCCTACGGAAACCGCGGCACTGGCGAACAAGAATAACCAAAGAAGTGAATAGTAAGATATCCGCCGGCGAATTGCTGTGACCCCGACCCTCATAGCTACCCCCTCAGGCTAAAGTATTAGGTTGGTGATTAATAACCATAATCATTTTTCAGCGTCAAGGGCCGTAACAGAATTATGCCTTGCCCAATTGGCGGAGACCTTCGTAGAGGACGATGGATACCGCATTAGAGAGGTTTAGGCTTCTTACACCTTTTCCCATCATGGGAATACAATACGCGCGGTCCTCGTTGGCCTCCAGCCACCCCTGGGGCAGGCCGCGAGTTTCCGGGCCAAAGACGAGATAATCGTTTTCCTGGAACCGGGCCTGGGTGTAAGAACGGTTCGCCCGTTTGGAAAAATAAAGCAGGTTATTATTTCGGTTGTCGGCTAAGAACGCCTCCCATGATCTATGCACCCGCAGATCGACAAATTCCCAATAATCGAGCCCGGCGCGTTTGAGATGTTTGTCGTCGATCTCAAAGCCCAGCGGCTCGATCAGGTGCAGGGGCGTCAACGTGGCGGCGCAGAGCCGCGCTATGCTACCGGTGTTCGGCGGGATCTCCGGTTCGAAAAGGACGATGTGCATGGGTCATGCTTCCAAGATGAAAGTGACCGGCCCGTCATTGGTCAGCGATACAGCCATCTTCGCCTGGAATCGCCCGGTGGAGACGCGCAGGCCCAGCGCTTTCAGGTGAGCGACGAAGATTTCGTAAAGCCGTTGCGCTTCGGCGGCGGGGGCGGCGTCGGAAAAAGAAGGGCGGTTGCCTCTGGTGCAGTCGCCGTAGAGCGTGAACTGCGAGACGACGAGGATCTCCCCGCCGACATCCTTGACGGAGCGATTCATCGTGCCCTGATCGTCTTCAAAAATACGCAGGTTGCCCATTTTCTTGGCCAGAAGACCCGCCTTGCTTTTGTCATCCGCTTTGCCGACACCAAGAAAGACGCAAAGACCGGCGCCGATTTGGCCGGCAATTTCATCGGCTACTTTGACGCGAGCATTAGAGACTCTTTGGATGACAAGACGCATGGCCTGATATCTTGTGGCCAGTGAAGTGAAAACCATTTCTAACTAACAGAGAAGGGCGGAGGAGACAAGAATGAAAGCGCTCGGCGTGAATTCCGCCCTTCATTCTGTTAGGGTTGGGTCACTGGCCAGAGGAGGTTTCTGCGCGCGATGTACCCGATTATTCTCCAATTCGGACCGATTACGATCTATAGCTTCGGGGCGTTCATGGCGCTGGCGGCGCTTACGGGAGCCTGGGTTGTCCAACTGGAGCTCAAACGAAATGGCTACAATCCCGAGTTGACTTCGTCGATTGTCTTCACCGCCGTCTTGGCCGGACTGGTCGGCGCCCGCGTGCTGTTTATTTTCGAGGAATGGTCTAACTTCTTGCGCTCGCCTTGGGACTATATATTCACCGGCGCCGGTTTCACTTGGTACGGGGGCTTCTTCGGCGGCGCCCTGGGGGCCAGTTGGGTGGTCGTCAAAAACAAGATCCCCTGGCACAGGGCGGCGGATATCATTGCGCCCGCAGCCGCGATCGCCTACGGAGTCGGACGGATCGGCTGCCATGTGGCGGGCGACGGCGACTGGGGCAGAGTGACGAACGTACCCTGGGGCGTGGCCTACACCAAGGCGATCATCGGTTGGGTCGACCCGACGACGGGTATCCCGTATCCGCCCGGGGTGCGCGTCCATCCGACACCGATCTATGAGTTCATTGGGTCGGTAATTATTTTTGCAATACTCTGGTCGCTCAGAAAGAAGGACTATCGCGCCGGGACGATGTTTTGGCTCTGTTTAATTCTCACCGGGCTGGCGCGCTTCGTGGTGGAATTCTGGCGCATCAATCCGGCGGTAGGTTTCGGTTTGACGGAAGCGCAAGGGTTTGGGTTGGCTTTTGCAGCCGTGGGGTTGATTCAGTTGGCGCGAAGGGGGATGACGACTCCTAAACGGGCGCCTTGAAGGAACCCATCGGGCGCGATCACGAACGGTTTCTAATCCTCGCGTCTTTCGCCTGTCGGTCACGCCTTCTTATTTCCCAGGCAAAGGCACTCCAACTTGCCAGCCGGATGAGAAAAAAGGCGGTTAGGGTTTTGTGTTGTGAGGGTAAACGAAGTAACCTAATCAATGAACCGACGAGCGACCAGCCTGTGACGAAATCCTTGGCCGGCCTTGGGTTTTGCAGAAAGCGCAAATGCGAAAGGAACGACTATGACTATGAATGGAATGCCGCGAATCGATTACAACAAAACCCCTTTCGTTCTTATCTGGGAGACGACCCAGGCTTGCGACCTGACCTGTCGGCACTGCCGTGCCGCGGCGCAGCCAAATCACCATCCGGGCGAGCTGACCACCCAAGAAGGGGAAGATTTACTCAGCCAAGCCGCCGATCTGGGCACGCCGATTTTTATACTGAGCGGCGGTGACCCGCTCAAGCGCGCCGATTTATTTCATCTGATCCGCTATGGCGCTGATCTAAAAATGCGCATGGCGACCGTTCCGGCGGCGACCCCGCTGCTCACCGAGGACGTGGTACGCAGGCTCAAGGAGTCCGGCTTGAGCCAGATGGCCCAGAGCGTTGACTTCCCGCGGGCCGAGTTGCACGACAGTTTTCGCGGCGTCCCCGGCGCCTTTGCCAAGAGCATGCAAGCCATCGAATGGGCACACAAGTACAATCTGCCGGCGCAGATCAATACCACGCTGTGCGGCCAATCGGCGCCCTATTTGGAAGACATGGTGGATTTAGTGCAGCGCCTGGGCATTGTTTTCTGGGAGGTATTTTTTCTCGTGCCGATGGGACGTGGCGTCGATCTCGGCGGCTTGACCGCGGCGCAGTGCGAGGAAATTTTCGCGGTGCTCTACCGCGTGCAGAAGCAATCGCGCTTTTTGGTCAAGATAACCGAAGCGCCGCACTACCGCCGCTATGTGGCGCAATGCGAGATGGAAGAAAGAGCGGAGCCGCGGCGGCCGCACGGGGCGGTTGACGATCTACCGAGCCAGCTCATCCGCACGGAAGGACCGGGCCACAGCATCGGACTGGCGGTGCAAGGGGTTAATTCCGGCCAGGGGTTCGCCTTTGTCTCCCACACGGGAGATGTCTATCCAAGCGGCTTTCTACCCGCCAGCGCCGGGAATCTGCGCGAACACCGCCTGAAGTCGATGTATCAGGATTCGGAGCTGTTTAGACAACTGCGCCGACCGCATGAATTCAAAGGGGTGTGCGGCATCTGCGAGTTCAACAAGATCTGCGGCGGATCGCGTTCGCGGGCGTTTGCCTTGACGGGTGATTATCTCGAAAGCGATCCCTGGTGCGTCTACCGTCCAGCAACCAAAAGCGCCGGGGTACAAAGCGGCGGCGTGCTCCCGCGCGGGATGACCGCTTGAGCGGTCCCGCGCCTATGATTTGACCCCCGGCGGTGTCGCGGGTCGCTTTGGATTCTTCACAGCGTCTGAGTTTACGTTAACGTCCTCCCCGAAAATTGGTCCATCTTGTCTTGTCACCGTGTGTGCGTCATCTTCGCGTGGCTCCACGGCTCCATCGGCCGGTCCATCAGTGAAGGAAATTCGGTGGAGGAGTTTCGATGATCGCTCTTACCGGTAGATGGTCCGAAGCCACGCGGGTGAGCGCGGAGTTGATAATCGACAGGTCCACCAGCGATGACGCCGGCGAAACCCAAATGCGATCCAGGCAAAAAACCGGAAAATACGATGGGAAAGTACGCAGGCGCCGAGTTTTCCCTAAATATCTTTGGATCGAGCGCAGCGGGCGACTCGCGGGCAGCCACTCGTTGATATCGCTGAGGATCGCCAACATGTCAGCGCGTCTCTCGGCTAATGTCACCAACAGGCGCGCGACCTGTAAGCGTCGTTCCCAGGCTCGCAGCCCGAGATGGGTAACGATGACGCGGACGGCCGTACCCTCGACGTCGAGCACCGCGTCAATGGCGCCGCGCGGCTCCCTTCCCGGTATACTGAGATCCAGCTGGTTTACCTGCAAGATCGTTTGGTTTGTCAGCAGAGCATTTCCGTATTCGCCGTTTCGGCGCTGCAAGGCGGGTCCCGCGATCGCCTGGAAACCGGTAGACTTTGCCAGATAGTTCATCTGATGGGACTCATCGATGCCCGCGGTATCGCAGTGCACTTCCTGAAGCCCAATGACCGCGGCGTCGCTCTCCTTGAGAACCTCGGCGATTCGAGACGGATCTCGTCGGCCATCCGCTCCCACGCACTCGTGAATATTGTAGGACAACGCAGTGAAGATCTTCTTGCCGGCGCTGCAAGGCCTTTCGTCGAGCATCACGGGATATCGGCATTCCCCTCCGGACGGGGCATAGACTTGGCCCTGAACCAGCGGCGAAGCGCCGTTACGCAGAGAACCATGAGCGCAAGTATTCCGCCCATGATAGCGAAGGTCAAAAGGCTGGGCGAACGAATCCACTGCAGCATCTGCTCCTCGAAAAAAGTGATGCCAACGATTCCCGGAGTCAGGCCGATGGCGGTTCCTAGAATGAAATCCCGAAATCGAAGACGCACTGCTCCGGCCGCTAAATTGACCAACGAATAGGGGGCCACAGGCAGGAGGCGGACGGCGACCACCGCAAGAACCCCTTGTCTTGAAACCAGGCGATTGACGCGGTTTAATCGTCGGCCAGCCAGGCGTGCGACTGTTTTCCGGCCCAGGCTGTAGCCGATGACATAGGTTAACGTCGCGCTGGCGATACACCCCGCCATTGAATACGCCAATGCAGTCCACGGACCGAATGCAAAAGCAGTTGCCATGATGAGGATAATAACCGGAAACGCCGTGATGCCTCCCAATAGATACGCGCCGATAACCCAAAGAGGCGCGGTTTCGCTTTGGCGCAGGGACGCCTCCCAGCGGGAGATGTTCTCTACGTCGAACCATTGGCCCAGTGCCGTGAAGCGCCACATGCCGGCGAGGATAAAGATAACGACCAGGATAACGACACCACGGAGCCAAGGCCCACCCGCCGGACGCCGCTCATCGGATGAAATAAAATCGACCAGCAACCTTTCACTCGCTATGGGCGACTCCGGATCGACAAGGGTTGATGGCGGGACGGTTTGTTCGAACCATTGCGGCGCCGTGGCGTCAACAAGTTCCAAAGTGCGGCCAGTTGCTCCTCGCAGGGCGTCGATGGTTTGGTTCAACGAACCGGTTTTTTCCAGTGTACTACGGGCCGTTTTGACGGAAACACCGAGGTGCTCGGCCAAGAGGGTGGCGCAAAAAAGAGCCACCGACGGCTCCATATCTCTCCGACCCCGGACATCGAAGGCGATGTTGCATTCGGTATCGAATCCCATGGAGCGATTGCTTAAATTTGCCGAGCCGGCAAACACCAAACCGTTATCCACAATCAAAAGTTTCGAATGGATGGAAATGCAGCCGTTATCCAAGCCTTCCAGCCGCGGATAATATACCCGCAGCCGCCCATATTTGTCCGCCTCAAAGAGTTTTCCCAGAATGCGCGCGCGCAACACATCCATGATCGATTCTTCCAACCAACCGCTGCTCTTGCGGGATATCAACAACACGATTTCTGGACCCACCGGTTCGCGTAAACGAGTCGCCAAAGCCTCGCCGATAGCCGCTGAACTAAGATACTGGTTCTCCAAAAAGATCGATTGCCGCGCCGCCGCGATGGCGTCCTGATAGAGAGCTTCGATTTCCCGGACTTGCTTGTTGCCGGCATATTTGGGCTCGGTGCGCGCGATGGCGACATCGATAGCGCTAAGATCCGGTGCCAGCCCAGGCGGCCAGGGGTCGTAGGTCTTGGACGGGGCCGGCGGCCGCCGGCCGGTGGCACGGCGCCAACGTGTCCGCGCCAGTTCCGCCAGAGCCGCCGCCGCGTCGCGATCCACCGCTAGCTGCACATCGTGGTGTGGCGGGAGAACGGTGCCATTAAGATTTGTGCGCCATGGCTCATGGGGTCGATGCTCCGGAGTGTCCCAACGTCCTTTTGCCATGTCGATACCGCCGATAAATGCAACGGCGTCATCGATCACTACGATCTTGGAGTGGTGCGAGGCGCCGATGGGGTGGACTCCGTCCATTTGGAAGTGGACACGGCTGTGACGGCGCCAACCGGAGCCGAATAAAGGAATTTGTTCGCGGTCCAGGCCGAGGATCAGGGCGCAGTCCCAAACCAGAATATGCACGTGGAGACTGTGGCGGCGAGCGACGAGTGAGTTAAGGAATGCGCCGAGGGTCTGTGGCGCGCCGTCTTCCTGATTCGGTTTCAGGGGAATGCGGCTGTCGAAATCCCATCCGAGAATGAATATCGATTCGCGCGCCTGTTCCAGCGCGTCGGCGAGTACCGAGAAATAGGACGCGCCGTCGATCAAAAACTTCACGCGCGACGAGCGGGCGATTTTCCAGCAGTTTTTGCCCTCTAGAAATATGTCTCCGGACATCCATTTAATTCTAGCAAGATGAGCTCAAATCTCCAACCATGGCAGAAAGAATCGACGCCATCCTAAGTTGCCGGTCATTATCCGCCGGGCAACCGCCCGTCTCGCTCGAATCGTTTCGTCGATGTCGCCTTGACTCGCCTCCTCGACTCGTCCTATTTTGCTTTGGTAAAATCGCTGCGGCGAGCTAACTACTTCGCTGGATTTCAGTAAGTGCCGTGAATCGTGAGGAGTAGAGAGGTCATCAGAGACGCGCCTGTATGGACTGGGGGGCTACGTCCCATGGGTAAGTTTCACGTAGTTTACTTCGGCAGCAACGATGTGCCGGTCGCCCTGATCAAGCCGATCCTCGACGAGATCGACGCCGACCTGACGATCCGCCGCCCCAGGAACGACGCGGAAGTCGTCGAGATGGGCAAAGACGCCGACGGCATCATCATGCACGGTTCGGTTCCCCTGACACGAGAGAGCATTTCTCAACTCAAGCGCTGCAAGGTTGTCTGCCGCACCGGCGTCGGCGTCGATCGGATGGATCTCAAGGCCGCCAAAGATCACGGTTTGATCATTTGCAACGCCGCCGGCTGTAACTCCATCGAAGTCTCGGAGCAGGCGATCGGTCTCCTGATCGCCATCTCGCGCAAGCTCGTGCGCATGAACCAGTACGTGCGCGATGGTAAATGGCGGCGCCACACCGCCGAGCTGCACGCATACCGCGGCCGCGTCTATCGCATACAGGGACGAACCATCGGCATCGTCGGCCTTGGCCACGTCGGCAAAGAGGTCGTGCCGCGCGCTCAGGGCATGAAGCTCTACGTGCAAACCTACGATCCCTATCTCGACCCGAAGATCGCCCAGGACATGGGCGTGAAGATGGTTTCGTTCGATGAGTTGGTAAAAACCTCCGACTTCATTAGCCTGCACGCGCCCCTGACGAAACAGACGCGCAAGATGTTCGGCGCGGCGCAGTTCAAGGCGATGAAGAACACGGCCTATCTTATCAACTGCGCGCGCGGCGGGCTGGTAGATACCGAGGCACTCTACGACGCGCTGGTTGCCGGCGAGCTTGCCGGCGCCGCCCTCGACGTCACCGAACCGGAGCCGCTGCCCGCGGACCATAAAATCCTCACGCTCCCCAACGTCATCGTCACCTGCCACACGGCGGCGAACTCCGACGAGTCCTACATCGACTGCCAAACCCACGCCGCGCGGGAAGTGATTTACGTGCTAAGCGGCAAAGGCCCGACGACGGAGATCAAAGACCCGTGGCTCTTAGAAGAAGCGCAGGATGAAGGGTTTGGAGGGGTGTGAGAGCAAAGGTTTGCGCGTCAGGCTCCGGTCGCCAATGGACAGTAATTTTCCCCTCCATTTGACTGACACGGGTTGAGAACTCGCGATATCCAGTGAGTGCCGCTCACCAAAAATTCGACTTGTGACTGTATTTCCCTACGTTATCAGTGTATCCTTAGACCGACAGACCTGAATGAACTTTGACCGCACTGATTCCTTTGGCGAAGATGAGGAGCAGGTTGGCGTGGGAACAAAAGGACACGATGAACCCCAAAACTCCTTAATAACCACGCCTGTGCCGCGGCCTGATCGAGGCGAGCTAGTTTTGCCGCTTCGACAATTCAGGGCTGATGCTTAGAGCTTAACTGGCATCCGCCTTGCGTGTTTTTAACCTATTTACGCTTCGAGCCGCGTCCCAGAAGCGCATGCGGAACTGCGGAAAGTTAAACCTTCGAAGGAGGTGTTTATGGCAATTTGGAACCAGCCGACGCAACCGGAGACAGGTGGAAAGCCGCCGCTTGAGAAACCGCCCGTGGAGCAGCCACCAATTGTTGCGCCGATAAGCCCAGTATCGCCGCGGAAGGAGTTCGCGGTGAAAAATCACAGGGAGTCCGTTTTCGGCGCCGGTGTCTCGATCGACGGCAAGATTGAAGGCGACGGCGACGTGCGGATTGCCGGAAAGTTCAAAGGAGAGATTCAGATCAAGGGTGACTTGACGATCGAGAAGGGAGCGCGGATTGCCGCGAAGATCAATGCCGATACGGTTACCATCGGCGGGGAAGTCGAAGGCAATGTGCTTGCCAGCTCCCACGTCGAACTTTTGGAGACCGCGCAATTGGTAGGGGATCTCAAGGGAAGCTCGCTCACGGTGGCGGCGGGATCGCGGATGCGCGGTCATGTTGAGTTTGGTTGGAGCGAGCCGGAGACCGCCAAGTTCGCAGTCGTTAAAGGGCCGGACAAGGCGAAGAACGGCGCGGCGGGATGAGCCTCGACCTACGTGCCAGGCCCGGCCCTCTGGGTTCCTCCGGACGGTTCTAAACTGGAACGAAGTCGGAAACAACTGGCACAGACAAGGACCGGTCTACTAATGATGAGCCTGTTCCTTATTCTACCCGCAGATTGTTGTTTCAATCTCGCTTAGCGCGCGGCTCGCTGGCGCGCGAAAGAGTCGAAGTCAGGATTTTCAGGTTCTCGCTTATCTACTAGATGTAGCGCGCGAACAGGTATTGGTTCTCCTGTGAGTCTCTAGTAGCTGCGGGCACATCGCCCGCTTCCCCCTTGACCTTCGCCACGATGAAATAGAGATCGTTACCCTTCAAAGCGCGCAAGAACCCCTCTTCGAATTCGGCCAGCGTCTTTTCGGTAATGACGTTGGCAACACCGGCCCCGTGCGCGAAGTCGCAAACGTCCTCAGCGGCAAAGGCCCGACGACCGAGATCAAAGACCCGTGGCTCCTGGAAGAAGCGCGGGACGAAGGATTCGGGGGAGTGTGAGATTAGTTATTCAGGTTGTGGCGTCAGACCGAGACGCCTACATGTGCGTTGAAAGCGTCGAAATACTAGGATAGTTTCCGAAGCTGGCTGCTCACTTTTGAATCGCATAAGGAGAAACATCCATGGCCTACCTATTTCATCAAGACGAACTGCCAAAACTAATTTCGGTCGTGCCTGGCCGCGAGCGGGTCTTCTTCGTCAACAAGGAGCTGGCCGGTATGGACGATATGCTCGCCGGCATCATGCGGTACGCGAAAGGGGCTGCGTCTCCTTATCACTTGCATGAAAACTGCGAGCACTTCTATTTTATAATCGAGGGCAGCGCCACGGTGGAAACACCGGAGGGTGTTAGAAACGTCAAAGGCGGCGATCTCGTCTTTATTCCCGCCGAAGACAAACATCGCCTGCGCGCCACGGAGCCCTTGTTCTATTTCGAGTTCCAGGCTCCCAATCGGTTCAAAACCGTAATTCTGGAGGGCACCGAGGACGACCTTCGGTGGGAGCGGGTAGACGGCAAGATTTGGGTGCAAAGCTGAGGGAACTCAGGGGCGACGTTGCCAAGACAAGGGTTAGGATCGAAAGGAAAATTAAGTCATGGCCACAACCTACATCGACACTAACCAATGCGCCCGAGTCAAGCTCCCCGGACACCAGGGTTTGGTTGCTGAAATCGTCAATCGGGCGCTCTGCGGCGCGGAAAAAGTTGTTGGCATGCTGCGCTGGCTGGTTGAGGGAGAACGTTTCGAGACCGAGACCCTGCGCGACCGACACCAGCTCATTTACCTGATGGAAGGCGAGGGAGTGATTACCCTGGAGCAGAAAAGTTATCCCGTTTCCAAGGGCGCGGGGATCTACCTCGGTCCGTCTGAGACGGCGAGCATCAGCCACGCCGGCGCCGCCACCTTGAAGCTGTTCCACCTTGTTGTCAAAAACAATTGAGATGCAGGTTGATTGGTTTCAATAGAATGATCGCATCCGATTTTTTGCGCCCATGTCGCACACTCAAACGATTTCCAAATAACTCCGAGCAAAGGAGGGAATGCCAATGGCGACCGTCGTACATGTAGTAAACCAGTTTTTTGCCGGCGTTGGCGGCGAGGACAAGACGAATCTGCCGGTCGGGGTGCTCGAAGGAGCGGCCGGCGCGGCGCGCGGATTGGCAGCCGAGCTTCGTGAGCGGGCAACGGTCGCCGCGACCATCTATTTTGGCGACAACTATTTTCACGAGCACAAGGACAATGCGAAGGAAGCGATCGTCCGTGAAGTGGACAAGGTCCATCCGGACGTCGTTGTCGTCGGACCGGCATTCAACGCCGGTCGCTACGGCCTCGCCGCGGTGGAAATCTGCCAGACGATCGCCGAGCGCTTGGGCCTGCCGTGCGTCACCGGCATGGAGCCGGAAAATCCCGGAGTCGGTTTCTATCGCGAGAATCATAACGAGAAAGTTTTTCTTTTGCCGATCAGCGAGAGCGCCGCGGGAATGGGCCGAGCCTTAGCCACGATGGCTGCATTTGCCTGTCGCTTGGCGGCGGGCTCGGTGATCGGCCCGGCGGATCGCGAAGGTTATCTGCCGCGCGGCATCCGGCGTCTCGAGCGTGGCGAGCGTAGCGGCGTCGAGCGCGCCATCGACATGTTGCTGGCGAAAGCCGAAGGCCGGCCTTTCGCCACCGAATTGGCGATGGAGGTCTGGGACAAGGTCGCGCCAGCGGCGCCGCTCAAAGGTGTCGCCGGGGCGAAGCTGGCGCTTGTATCCACCAGCGGGGTCGTGCCATGGGGTAATCCGGACCGCTTCAAGACCTATCGAAACACCCATTGGCGAAAATACAGTTTTGCTGAGTTGAAATCTTTGGAGGCGGGGAAGTGGGAAGCGGTGCACGGCGGCTACAATGTCGCCGAGATGAATCGAAATCCGCACTATGGCGTGCCGCTCGACGCGTTGCGCGCTTTGGAGGCCGAAGGAAAGATCGGCCGCGGCAAGCTCTACCCCGCCTACTATATGATTCCCGGCAACCAAGGCTCGCCTGCGGTCATGCGCCGGGTCGGCCAAGAGATCGCCGCCGATCTGCGTAAGGAAGGCGTCGACGGTGTCTTGCTGGTCGCCACCTGAGGAACCTGTAGTCGCAGCGGCGCTGTGATCAGCAAGGAGTTGGATCGAGCCGGATTTCCGGTGGCGCTCATCAGCGCGATGTATCCGGTGGCGGAACAGATCGGCGCGAGCCGAATCGTCAAAGCGGTTGCCATTCCTCATCCCTGCGGCGACCCCAGCCTGCCGGCGGACATGGACCGCGCGCTGCGGCGCGAGATCGTGACCACGGCGTTGAGGGCGCTCGAAACCGAGGTCGAAACATCCACGCTTTTCGCTCCGAAGATGGCGGTGAGCTCGTGAGCCCAGGCGCGGCGATGGTTCTCGAAATGGCGGAATTCCCCGTGGCCAGTATCCAGCCCGGGGCCAAGACCGTTTACGAGGCCGGTACACTCCGGGTCGATCGCCAAGAGATTGTCGACTCGATCTTGCAGGAAACGCGCATCGAAGCGGCGTGGCTGGAGATCGTCGCGCCGGCCGAGCATGTGCGCATCACCGGCATTCGCGACGTCGTCGAGCCGCGCGTCAAAGTGAGCGGCGCCGGACAGATTTTTCCCGGCGTGCTCGGCGCGGTGGAGCCGGTCGGCGAAGGGCGGACCCATCGTCTCTCGGGCATGGCGGTCTTCGTCACGGCGGAGTATGAAGGCACGGTGCGCGCCGGGCTTGCGGTACAGCGCCACGCGATTCTCGACATGTGGGGTGTCGGCGCAGAGGCGTCGCGTTACAGCCGTCTCCACGGCTTAGTCGTAAACCTGCGCTTGGCGAAGGGGCTCTCGGAATTGCAGGCGCACACGATCATCCAGCGCGCGGCCTATGAGACGGCCAAAAAGCTCGCGGAGACGACGATTGGAGAAGCGGCGCGCCAAGTAGAGACTTTCGCGCTCGGCGGCGCGGATCCGGCTTTGCCGAAAGTGTTTTTGATCCAGGGCTGTCTCACCGATAGTCACAATCCGCATACCGGCGTGAGCTATTACAACTTGCCGATCCGCGACTCGCTCGCCACCCTGATCCACCCCAATGAATTTTTCGACGGCGCGTTCAGCGTCAATGCAACGCGCTGCATCGGTTACTTCCCGATCACCTGGGACTGGCAGAACCATCCCTTGGTGCTGGGACTCTACCGCGAGCACCGCAAACGGCTTAACTTTGCCGGCGTCATCCTCGAGCGCATTCGTTATGAAACTTTCCATGGCAAGGAAGTGATCGCGCAACATACGGCGAGGTTGGCATCCCAGCTTGGCGCCGACGCTGCGTTGGTCGCTTGGGTTGGTTCGGGCAACGCCTTCGTCGATGTGATGCTGACGGTGCGTGCCTGCGAGCGGCAAAACATCAAAACCGTCCTGGTCACCTATGAATACGGCGGCAAAGACGGCATCGATTCGCCTTTGCTGTTCTACGTGCCGGAAGCGGACCGGGTTACCAGCACCGGCAGCCGCGATCGCTGGATTGAGTTGCCGCCGGCGGAAAAATTGATCGGCCCCTATGAGGAAATCCAGATACTAAGCTATCCGGGCGCGCCGCTGGTGTCCGCCCGCGGCGCCCTGACCCTCGACGCGCGCGACATGATCGTCGGCGGCGTCGATAATTGGGGCCAGGAGACCTGGACCTGCAACGCGTACTAGCGCGGTTTATTCAACCTCCGCGAGGTAAGCCCTGCCGGGCGACGGCGAGATTTGTAGCCCAATCGTAAGAGCCGCGCGAAACCGCTGGGGCGAGCTATGGGGGCGAGCTATGGGTCGGACCACGCTATGTCTCGATACTTTCAATTGTCGCGGCCAATCTGCGCGCTCTTGGCTATCGTCCGGTGATCGATGAAAAACTCTTGGAGCCGGTGGAAAAACATTTTCGCTGGGTTGCTCAACAAGAGGGACTGCCAGTCGGCACGCCGCGCGAGTACGATGAAGGTTTGTCCCGCCATCAAATCCCTGGCGGCATGACTTCGAATTTGCGGCATCAACTGAGGACCATCGGCCAGGAGGAGCGCATCGATGAAGTGATCGAAGAGATCGCCCAGGTGCGGGCCGACTTGGGTTATCCAATCATGGTGACGCCATTTGCCCAGTTCGTTGGCAGCCAGGCGGCGATCAACGTCATCACCGGTGAACGCTACAAACAAGTTACCGACCAGGTGATCCAGTACGCGCTCGGCATCTGGGGAAAAGAAGGACCGGAGGTGATGGACCCGGAAATCAAGGTCAAGGTCTTGGATCGGCCGCGGGCGCGTGAGTTCGAAGATTGGCGCATGCCGCAGCCGACGCTGAACGAGATCAAACAAAAATATGGCTATCCGGGAATCTCCGATGAGGATCTGCTATCACGTTATTTCGCCAGCCCGGAGTTTTTCGACGCGATGAAAGGCGCGGGGCCGCGTCGGGAATATCCCAGCGCCGAGCAACCGTTACTGCATCTGGTTAAACAACTGGTGGGCAACAAGGCTTTTGGCCGGGTCTATATTCGCCGCCCGGAATTTTCCCTGACGATAGGCCGCAAAGACCCGGGCCTAAGGCGGATTGCATCGAGTGGATTTCCAAAACCGGCGTGAGGGCGATTGTTTCAAATCGTCGGAGAATTTAACACAAGCTACGCTCGGATACGGAACTCATCGCCGCGCCCTGCCCTTCTCGCTTCGCCGGCGAATCGGGGGGCGTCGTGTTGCGCGGCGCGAATATAGCAACTCAGAAACGTCCCTCCTGTTCCAGTTTCTTTACAAATCTATCATCGATCAGATTTTCCGCCTTCAAGGAACGAATCCGTTCGTTCGTTGTCCCTAGGATTTGGATGGCGTTACGTATTCCTTCCGTCGTGGGATAGATCCGCCGCTGATACAGAGTTAGCATCCCCTCGTACCCCTCCAGCGCGTCTTCCGTTCGCGGTAGCCGAAGCCCCTTGGCCAGGCTCCTCATCACCGCAGTTTTGTTGGCGGGGTCCATGGCGAACGCAACACCGTCGGTCAAGCCTCTGAGAAATCGTTCCACGATGTCCGGGGATGCGTTGACAAAGCTGCGGCGAGCGATGACCCCCGTGTTCTGGTACGGGATAGGAAGCTTTTCCAGATCGGCGAGAATCCGAAATCCCTGGCGCTCCATTTTCGAGGCAGCGGTGACGACTCTTGGGAGCGGCGCCGCCGCCATCGAGAGCGAAGGATTTAGACACAAGAAAGATAACAGTGCGACACCCGTGGACAATAGAGTTTTCATCTTGTCATCTGCGCAGCATTCGGGGGAAGGTCAGGCGTGCCTAATTGAATTTTTTACGCGCGTTTCTTTTCTCAAGCCGTCAGAGGAGTTGTGCCAACCTGCGCAACTTAGCGCCCTGCGCCAACTCATTGGCCAGTTTCCCTAACCCCCTGCTCAATGCCGCTGGATCCTGCGCCAACTCCTTCGCCATCTCTTGATTGGTCAAGCCACCCACCTCTCGGCCTAACCATGCCATCACCCGTTTGATCCTGGCATTCGCTCTCCCACGCCCCCGGCGCAATACCACTGAAGGCGGTAAACCGTAGTGCTTACACACACGCTCTCTTATCTCGGCCCAGCCGATCTCGACCACGGGCGGCACTTCGGTGTCCGGCTTGCGTTGCTCCACTTTTTCGACAAACCCGTCGCCGCCTAAGTAACGCTGGTCCACGACCTCATAGAGGTCATCGCGATGCCCGTCCTTTAGCCCGTCGCGCATGAAGCGCCGGTAGCCGGCAATAGCCTGGGCTCGGCTCTTTCCCCACAGCGGCAAAACCTCTTCTACCGCGGTCCAACCGTTTGCCTCGCCCGCCAAATAAGCCTTATGGCTACTCCACCGGTACGCACTGGGATCGACCACGATCTTGCTGCGCACCGGATTGAGATGCAGATAACGGATTAACTCCAACAGATAACTCTCTTTGTCACACAAGATCGCTTTGTAGTGGCCCTGAAACAGATGCCCCGTCTTTTTGTACTGGCCGTTCCAGTACCGCGTGTAACGAAGCAAAAGGTTCTGCATCACCTTGGACAGCGGCCTGCGCTCGATTTGGATCAGGTGATGAAAATGGTTGTCCATCAGCACATAAGCAAACATCCGGTAGCCATATCGTTTTTGGCTCTCTCTGAGCAAGTCCCAATAGCGCCGCCGGTCCTGATCGTCGGTAAAGATCGACTGCCCCTGATTACCGCGACACATAACGTGATAGAGCGCGCCGGTGAAATGCACCCGCGGTTTTCTTGCCATAGCGATGCGAGGTTATGTAAGGCGAATAACAAAGTCAAATAGGCACGCCTGACCCCAAGCTTGACCCCAAGCTTGTGGAGAAAAAACATTTCCACTGCGGCTTTGCAGGTAAAGCATTCTGAGACAGTCAGGCATCGCGCTCTGGTAATGTCTGGTTATCCCTTAACGGGGGTGTATGATAATAGCCGTGGTTCACCATGCCTAAACTCCTAGTCTGTGACAAAAAGGGCGATATTCGGTCACTGCTCAGCGGGCGGTTTGAAAAAGGCGAGATATCGATAGATAGCGTACCGCGTGTCGCCACCATCTTAGATAAGGCGCGACGAAACGCGTACGATATCGTTTTCTGGGACGCCGACGTCTCAAAGGTGGAGAGAGCGAAGGGTGTCGAGACGCTTGAGGCGCTCTCTAGGAGTTTCCCTGAGACTCATATGATCATCGTGTCCCGGGACGAGCGTGATCCCGCCTCTGCTCGCATCAAAAACGAAAAGTATCAGTTCATTCGGCGGCCGCTCGATGCCAACAAACTCTGCGCGCTTGTGAAGCTGGCTTTGGAAAAGCGCCCTAGCAAGCAAAGGATGGTCTCTTATCCCGAAGTTCGTATCCCAACTGAGTTTGAGGGGATGCTGGCCATCAGCCTGCCCATGCGGGAGGTGTTCCAACGGATAATGGAAGCCGCGTCCACAGAAGTCCCCGTCTTGATAACCGGCGAAACGGGCACAGGGAAAGATCTGGTTGCCGCCGCAATTCACAAAAGAAGCAAAAGGAAAGATGAGCCCTATATACCAGTCAACACGGGGGCAATTGCTCCAGAGCTAATAGCCAGCGAACTATTTGGTCATGAAAAAGGAGCCTACACAGGGGCCTCTGAAACACGTCAGGGTCTCTTCGAGCGAGCCGATCATGGAACCATCTTCCTCGACGAGATCAGTACGATGAGCGAGAAAGCGCAGGTTAGTCTTCTTCGGGTATTGGAAACAAAAACGCTTTGCCGGGTGGGAGGAACGAAGGATATTGCTGTTGACGCCCGCGTGATCACCGCAACCAACGAAAATATTGAGGAGGCCGTCAAAGAAAAACACTTTCGGGAAGACCTTTACTACCGTCTGGATGTTTTTCGCATCCATCTACCGCCGCTCCGCGATCGGCCGGGCGCGGTGACATTTTTCACCGATCACTATGTCTCCCTATTTAATGCGGCGTACAATAAGAGGGTGCGTGTCGTTTCTCGCGAGACCTATCGCTGCCTCAGACGTTACCCCTGGCCTGGCAACGTGCGGGAGCTCAGGAACGTAATTCAACGTGCAGTCCTGATGGCCGTAGGAGAAGAACTCACTCCC
>Ga0214472_10000929_pt1 | contig 34667 bp, 41 predicted proteins | sample RVTome_6_FD_207662 | JGI IMG/M metagenome (GOLD analysis project Ga0214472, IMG submission 207662) | Soil microbial communities from uranium-contaminated site in the Upper Colorado River Basin, Wyoming, United States - RVT140D175 | ecosystem: Environmental > Terrestrial > Soil > Contaminated >...
GTTCTTCTTCAAGAAGCAGGTCGCCGAGCTGATCCAGGACCGCCTCGAGCCCACGGCGGCCCTCGCGGTCTGCACCATCCTCCTCGCGGTGACGGTCGCCGTGCCGCTCGGCGTCGTCGCGGCCGCCATGCGAGGGACGTGGATCGACCGCGCGGTGATGGGGTTCTCCGTGCTCGGTTTCTCGGTGCCGGTGTTCGTGATCGGCTACCTGCTCATCTACCTCTTCGCCATCCAGCTGGGCTGGCTGCCCGTGCAGGGGTACCAGCGGCTCGCCGAGGGCTTCTGGGGCTTCCTCGAGCGGCTGATCCTGCCGAGCGTGACGCTGGCCGTGATCTACGTGGCGCTCATCGCGCGCATCACGCGCGCAAGCGTGCTCGAGGTGCTGGGGGCCGACCACGTCCGCACGGCGCGCGCCAAGGGTCTGGGCAACGGCGCCGTGCTCCTGCGCCACGTGCTTCGCAACGCCGCCGTGCCGATCGTCACCGTCATCGGCCTCGGCGTGGCGCTGCTGATCGGCGGCGTGGTCGTCACCGAGTCGGTCTACGGCATCCCGGGCCTCGGGCGGTTGACCGTGGACGCGGTGCTGGCCCGCGACTACCCGACCGTCCAGGCCGTCATCCTGCTCTTCTCCGTCGTCTACGTCGTCATCAACCTCCTCGTGGACCTGATGTACACGTTCCTCGATCCGAGGATCCGGTATTGAAGGCGGCGCAGAACCGGAGCGTGCTGATGGGCGGGGCGATCCTCGCCGTCATCCTGCTGATCGGCCTCACGGCGCCGTTCCTCGGCACGCGCGATCCCTCGCAGATCGACCCGGTCTCGCGCAACAAGCGGCCCGGGGCCGTCCGCGTCCTCACGGGCGCCGACGGGCGGGAGGTCTCGACGACGTACTGGATGGGCACGGACAGTCTCGGGCGCGACGTGTACAGCCGTGTGCTCTACGGCGCCCGCGTCTCGCTGCTGGTCGGCGTCACCGTGGCGCTCATCAGCGTGGCCGCCGGCCTCGTGATCGGCCTCCTCGCCGGCTATCTCCGCTGGCTCGACGGCATCGTCATGCGCATCATGGACGGGCTCATGGCGGTGCCCGCCATCCTCCTCGCCATCGCGCTCGTCTCCCTGTCCACGGCGGGGCTGCGCGCGGTCATCGTTGCCATCGTCATCCCGGAGGTGCCGCGCGTGGTCCGGCTCGTGCGCTCGGTCGTGCTCTCGATCCGCGAGGAGCCCTACGTGGAGGCGGCGATCGCGCTGGGCGCGCGCACGGTGCCGCTTATCGTGCGCCACGTGCTGCCCAACACGCTGGCGCCGCTCATCGTCCAGGCGACCTACGTCTGCGCCTCGGCCATCGTGATCGAGGCGATCCTGTCCTTCCTGGGTGTCGGGATCCCGCCCGAGACGCCGACCTGGGGCAACATCATGGCCGAGGGACGCGCGCTCTTCCGCGTCTTCCCCCACAACATCCTCTTTCCGGGCATCTTTCTGGCGGCGACGGTGCTCGCGGTGAATATCATGGGCGACGGCCTGCGCGACAGCCTCGACCCGAGGCTCCGTAACCGGCTCTGAGGGGCCGACTTCTTGACAGGCCCGAAGGGGCCGTCATACACTGCCCGAGGGCTTGGGAGATCGTCTAATGGTAGGACGCGGGGCTCTGGACCCCGTAGTGGAGGTTCGAGTCCTCCTCTCCCAGCCAATCGCCTCGTCCCGCCGACGTGGCCCCATCGTCTAGAGGCCCAGGACACGGCCCTCTCAAGGCTGAAACACGGGTTCGAATCCCGTTGGGGCCACCACTCGATGGATCAAGGTTTTCCGGGGTTTCTCGCGAAGTGTCACGGCGGCGCGAGAGACCTCGGAAAACCGCAGAACAGACCGGAACGACCCCCTCGAATGGAAATGGAATGGAAATGATCGAACGATGAGGAGTTCGGAAGTTGTCAAGTCGGATGAGAAGTCGGCATCGGAAATTTGCGAGTCGCTGCCATGAGCCGGCCTCCAAGTGGAGGTTGTCCGGACGCCACCCGGTCAGCCTGGTTCCTCACTCCCATGGCATGGCGTACCACGACGCGAATTCCTGGATCGCGCTGTCGAGGATGCTGTACTCGTCGCCTCGCGCGTTCACGCGCCTCCCCGCCACCTTCGCATCGCGGAAGAGGCGCTCGACAAGATCGCCAATCTGGTCCGCCACCCGCTCCGGATCGGCTTCCTGCGCTGCCTGGATCAGTGAAGCAGCCGCCGATCGTTCCGGCGTGTGCTCGCGAAACCTCGCCACGGCGATGTCCACAGCATGACGAAGCATGCCGGCCACGACGATCGAGAGGCGGTGCGTGCGCCCATCCGGAACAAGAGCGTGCAGCATCTCGAGCCACACGGAGTAGGTCCGGGCACTCACGACGGAGCTGAGTGTCCGTGCCGACCGGGGTTGCGGATGGGTCCTGGGCGTGGCGACGACCACCGCGCGCCTTGCCGAGCGTCGGCTCTGCACGGCCTTGCCGAAGGCCAGATTCCAGCGCTTCCCTGGATGGTCGAACTTCACCGCCTTCGCATCGAACCGCTCCGGATCAAATCGGCCGCCACCAAGCCACCGAAGAGTGCTCTCGTATTCCTCGTGTGTGGGGTCGCGCATCACGGCCATGAGGTCCTCGTACCCACCGACGCCACCGCAGTCCTCGGGTGGACATGCCCGCTCGCCCGTGAGGCAGCGCGGATACCGCATGCCCTTCTGGCGCGGCACGATCGCCTCAAGAGTGACCTCGTGATCCCAGCCGTCTCCGAAGTCGTACTCGTACTTCGCAACCGTACCCGGGTGAGTGAAGTAGCTTGCGATGGGGACCTCCCATCCCGGCAGGATGGGCTCGTCCCCCTCGAAGGCATCCTCATCTGGAATGCCGATCTGCACGGAGTCGCTCGTGCCTGGCCTGCTCACGCGAAAAAGGTGCAGGTGGTAGTCGAGCCAACCCATGGAATCCTGGATGGCGACATGCAGGTCCCAGAAGCTGTCCGTCCCGGGCACCTGGATGGTCCTCCAGATCGGCGGCACTACCTCCAGAAGGACGACTCGGAACTGGTAGACCTCGGCCCTGGCTCGCACGCGCTATTCCCAGCCGTCGGTGACCGGGGCCCAACCCTGTAGCGCCTCGACCGGCGCGCGGCCCATCCCCCGGCCGCTGTTACGGAAGCCGCGCCGCCGCGGTCGGCCACGTCGCGTACGTGCCGCAGCCCCGCCCGGGGGCCGCGGCGCCCTCGACGCCGCTACGCGCGGAGCCCCGCGCTCGCGTCTTGCCACGAAGGTCGACTCATCTCCCTGGTGGATGAAGAGCTTCCCGCGCATCGTGTCGCCATCGATCTGCGCCCAGGCTCTGCCACTGGTTGCATCCATCTCGTCGAACCCGGACCACGAGAACTCCAGCACCGTTGCGTCATCGCGCTGCTCGACGCGGTAGTCGATCGATGCGCCGATCGCGATCAGTTGCATCTCGCCCAGGCCTTGGCGATCGAAACTGATGTAAGCCGGTACGACGAGGTCGAGCGCCTCCCGATCCCATAGCTCGGTCTCCACGATTCTCCACCGGCCCGCGATCAACGAGTCACGTCTTGCCATCGCACGCTACCGGTGTGCTGCTGGTGAGGTGCCTGCGCCACTGGAGCACGGTTGGCCTCCGTGCCGCCAGGTCAGGGATGCGCTTCGGCCGGCACTCGCCCAAGGACGAGGTCGACGGCGGCTCGCGCTCGGTCGAGGGCCTGACGAACCTCCGACTCCGCCGGCTCGGAGGGTTCTCCCGGGTAGCGGTATCGCCACGCGTACTCCGTCAGCGGTGCCGCCGCACGCAGGTGCGGCTCGAGCGTGGCATCGATAGCCACGCACTCGGCGCCGAGCTCCACGAGGTCGTGCGTCTTCCGGAACGGACGATCGTGCCAGGTGAGGAAAGCCTTCAGCGCCTTCTCGACGGCCTGCTGGCAGTGGAATGCCGCGTCACCAAGCAAGGGCGGTGATGCGGCCAGGTCGATCTCGGCGCCTCGAAGGTCGTCGCGCGCCCGCGCCAGCCACGCGCGAGTGTCCGCCGCCCGCACCGGGTCAATGGGAATAGAGCAGTCTCCCCTCGCGCTCCACCGTGGATGGCAAGGACGCACGGAGGTGCAGACGCTCGACGAAGGCTGTGTGGGTCCATATGAGGATGTCGCCGGAAGTCGGGAGCCCCCAGAGGGCCTCGTAGGCCCGGGCGCTTCGCCGCAGGCCAGGGGGGACGTCGTCCCGGACGACCACGAGCAGATCGTAATCGCTGTCCGCGCCGGCTGTGCCTCGCGCGCGCGAGCCGAAGAGATAGATGCGCTCGGGACGGTAGGTCTCGACGAGGCGGCGCGTGATCTCGGCGAGGGTCGGGTCGTCGGCCGCTACGGCAAGCTGGCCGTCGGTCTTCGCGGGATCGATCGCCATGGCAGCCACATTCTAGCAGCCTTGGCGTCGCGAATCCGGTTCCGAAATTGTGCCACTTGCCGGTGTGATTCGAGGTCTACAGCGATCACGCTGCCAACCTTGCGATCGGCCTGTTGCTCCCCCTCGTCGTCGAGAGTTTCCAGAGCCTGCCGAACGTCCTGCTGCGTGATTCTGGTGTAGCCCGTGGTCGTCTGAACGCCCGAGCTCGCGGAGGAGGCCATGGACCGATGGGCCGTCCACGCCTCATTCCGTCTCGGAGGATAGAAGCCCCCGCGGCCGCCGAGCGACCTCCTCTCTCGCTCGGCGGCCGCGGAGCCCTATTGCGAGATCACGATCGGCGGGAACTGAACGCTGGTGGAGAACCAGCTCCACGCACTGCCGGCCGTCTGCTCCATGAATCCGAAGACCTGTTGCACAGGCGACAGGTTCGGAAAGATCAACGACACCTTCGCCGGGCCGTTCAGCACTTTCGTGCCCGCATTGGTGACGGGGACGGGGCCTCCGCTCAGGGTGAAGGTCGACTGACCGAACGTCTGGATCGTGAACTCCATGATGTAGGTGGCGACGGAGGTGATGCCGTAGGCGATCGGCTCGAAGTGCATCTGGATGACGGGATTGCGCGAGGGCGTAGCCCGGCGGTCGAAGGTCGCATTGGGTATGTTGCTGTCGATCTGCACGATGGTCGACATGATGATGGTCAGGTTCGTCCGGCCGCGGCCGATGGTCCTGGTGGGGCTCAGCGTCTCGATGGGACCGAAGGGGAAAACCACCAGCCTGCCCGTGCGGCCGAAGAGCTTCTGGAGGTCTTTGGCAGTGAGGTCCGGTTTGAACTTGGTGAAGTTGACGCTGCGCTTGTCGAAGCGCTCGACCTCGGTCACCTTCTTGCCTGCCGCTTTGGCTGGTGTGTCTTTCATGGAGGGATCGCTCCTTTCACCGTGGTTCACGCGCGAGGACGTCCGTCTCTCGGGAGGCGGGCCCGGCGTGTCAGTGTGCACGATCCTGCACCAGGGTCACGAGGCCGTCAAGGCCGCCGCGTCGTCGTGCTGTTGGTCTATGAAAATGTCACCCCGTAACTGGTCCGTGGGCCTACAGGGGGATCTCTTGAATGGGTTCTTGCAGGCTGAGGAGTCGGGGTTGTCGTTGCCCTGCATAGGGAGCTCAGAAGGGAGGTCCTCGGTGACGACGACGTCCCCGGGTCTCGGCTAGTTCCAGAGCCGCGTCGAGAAGTAGCGCTCGCCGAGGTCGTTGAACAAGGTCACGAAGCGGCCCGTCCGCTCGCGACGGGCGATGCGTTCGACCCCCACCATGTAGGCGCCGGAGGACAGGCCGACGAAAAAGCCCGCGCGGGCTAGCCTCCCACACATCATGTAGGCGTCATCGCTGGTGACGGGAATCCGCTCATCGATGACCGCCTCGTCCAGGATCGCGGGGACGATATCCTCGGGACCCCCGAGCGGCTTGAGGCCTTCGATCCCGGGAAACACCTCCGGGAGCACGCAGATTACGCGGATGTTGGGGTCGTGCTCCTTCAAGCGTCTCCCCAACCCCGTCACCGTCCCTCCGGTCCCGACGCCTGCCAGGATGTGCGTGAGCCTGCCTTCGGTCTGGCCCAGGATCTCGACGGCCGTCGTCTCGTAGTGGGCGCGCCAGTTATCCTCGTTGCTGTACTGATCGCAGAAGAAATAGCGCTGGGTGTCGGCCTCGTGGCGGCGGTGCACCTCGCGCAACGCTTCATCGTAGCCCTTCAGGGCGTCCGTGTAGACCAGGTGCGCGCCGTGCGCCAGCATCCGCTTCTTGCGCTCTGCGCTGGCATTGTCCGGAATGACGATTTCGACGGAATGGCCGATGATCCTCCCCACCATCGCGTAGGCGATGCCGGCGTTGCCCGATGAGCTGTCCAGGATGGTCTTCCCTGGCACCAGTCGCCCATCCGCCAGCGCTGCGAGCAGCATGCGCAGGACGGGGCGGTCCTTGAGTGAGCCGCCAGGGTTGAGGCATTCCATCTTCGCGAAAACCTTGACGCCGGGCAGGTCGGCGCCGAAGATCTGCACCGGGACAAGCGGGGTGTTGCCGATGGCGCGGAGCGCCGGGTAGCGGTCCAGGAACGGCTCGATGCGTTTGTCCCAGGGCATGACAGTTCTTGCGCTCCTCTGAAGCAGGCTCACGTTCAATTTCGATGGATCCGCTCCTCCGGCACCTCCACCCGCATGCGCTCTCCCCGGGTCGCCCACGCCGCATCGCGTGACCCATGGTATACCCGGCCGCAGCTTGACGCGTGGGGAGCCCGGCGGTACTTAATGGGTGCCTGGGGGGCAGGCGACAGGGGCAGGAGGTGATGGCCCCAGTCCTCCCAAGGGTTTCCCGCGTACGAACGGTTCACACGATGCGGAGGTGAGTCATGGCGCTGAGAATCAACAGTGAAGCTCCCAACTTTACGGCGGAGAGCACACAAGGCCGAATCAATTTCCACGAGTGGATCGGCGATGGGTGGGCCATCCTGTTCTCGCATCCGAAGAACTTCACCCCGGTCTGCACGACCGAGCTCGGGTACATGGCGGGGCTGAAGCCCGAGTTCGAGAAACGCAACTGTAAGATCATCGGCCTCAGTGTGGATTCGGTTCCCGATCACCAGAAGTGGTCCAAGGACATCGAAGAGACGCAGGGGCACGCCGTCACCTACCCGTTGATCGGCGACTCCGAGCTGAAGGTGGCGAAGGCGTACGACATGCTACCGGAGGACTCCGGCACCACGGCGCAGGGCCGGACCGCGGCCGACAACGCGACCGTCCGCTCGGTGTTCGTCATCGGGCCGGACAAGAAGGTCAAGGCGATGCTGACCTATCCGATGAGCACCGGCCGCAACTTCGACGAAGTGCTGCGGCTCCTGGATTCCTGCCAGCTGACGGCGAAGCACAAGGTGGCTACCCCCGTGAACTGGAAGCAGGGGGAGGACGTCATCATCGTGCCGGCAGTCTCCGATGCCGACGCCAAGCAGGCGTACCCAGGTGGCTGGAAGGCGCCGAAACCGTACATCCGGATCGTCCCGCAGCCGCGATAGGCAAGACGTGCTCACCGGCGGCGGCCGTGTCGCTGCCGCCGGTGCCATCGCGAGTCGGCGGAGACTACGTAGGGCTACTTGGCAGCAGCGGGCTTGACAAGTGCGGCTGCGCAGGCCTCTGCCACATCTCGATTGGGGTCTTCGTTCCCAGGGAATGTCGCCCATCCGGTCTTCATCACGAAGTCCGTCTGGTCGTAGGACGTCGTGATGGCCTTGAGCTCGCTGAGCCTCTTGCCCTTGGTAGCATCGACCTTCTGCCGTGCGAGACAGGTCGGTACGAACGCCGTAGTCACCGCGGCCTCAGCCTGCCGGGTCGCTACTTGGTTCGCCGTGCTACTCGTCGTCCAGCCTCCCCAATTGAAACCCACGATCATGGTGAGAACGCTACCGATGACCGCACCCCAGACTCCTGGCTTGATCCACGCGTGTTGGACTTGCATGAGGCGCCTCCTGGTACTTCGGACGATGTGTGAGTAGCATCCGACGAGTGCTCGTAAGTGTAGCGGGCCGCTCTCCAGCCTGGATAGTGGACCAAGGTCCAATACGATCTGCCGTCGCCGCCGGCTGGCATGGACACGGAGCGCGACTCAAGCCAGGGTTCCTCGAACTGCGGTATTCTGGGCGGGCGATGGCCGAGGAGAGCTACGACCCGGCGGAGCTGATCGAGGCCTACTTCGAGCGGGAGTGGACGGACGGGCTCCCGGTGGTGCCGCCCACCGAGAAGTCGATCGCGGAGATGCTGGGCGGCGCCGCGCTCCGCGGCGACGAGGTGATCGGCGGGATCCCCGAGCGCGGCGTGGTGGTCAGCGCCGAGAAGCTCGCCATCAACGCCGTCATGGCCGGCTGCCGACCCGAATACCTGCCCGTGGTGGTGGCCGCCGTCCGCGGGCTCTGCCACCGCGACTTCGCCTATCACGGGCCCGCCAGCAGCACGGGCGGCTCGGCCATGGTGCTGATCGTCAACGGCCCCATCGCCCGCCGGCTCGGCATCAACTCGGGCAACAACGCCTTCGGCCAGGGCATCCGCGCCAATGCCACCATCGGCCGCGCCGTGCGCCTCACCATGATGAACGTGATGAACTCACGGCCCGGCTTTCTCGATCGCGCCACCCTCGGCAATCCCGGGAAGTACTCCTTCTGCTTCGCCGAGAACGAGGCGCAGCACCCGTGGGAGCCCCTCCACGTCGAGCGCGGCCACCGTGCCGAGCAGAGCGTCGTCACCGTCTACGCCTCCAACAGCCTCTGCCAGGTCTACAACCAGCTCGCCGCCGAGCCTGAGCCGCTGCTCCGCTGCTTCGCGGATGCCCTCTGCAATCTCGGCACGCCCAATCTCCGCGGTTTCAACCAGTCGCTCGTGGTCCTGGCCGGCGAGCATGCCGACGTCCTGCGCCAGAGCGGCTGGAGCAAGCTGGACGTGCGGCGCTTCCTCGTCGAGCACGCACGGCGCACCGTGGCCGATCTCAAGCGCGCCGGCCGCCGTCCCGGCGCGATCGAGCCCGGCGACGAGATCGCCTGGAAGCACGCCTTCGAGCGCCCCGAGGACATCCTGATCGTCTGTGCCGGTGGTCAGGCAGGGAGCTGGTCGGCGTGCCTGCCCGGGTGGGGCAACAAGTGGACCCGGAGCGTGACCACCCTCATCGACACCCCCTGACGCCGGAGGATCCTATGAAACTCTTTGACCCGACAACCCCACCCGTCGCGCGCGCCATCAACCTGGCGCCGCGCCTTGGCGACCTCCGCGGGCTGCGCGTGGGCCTCGTGGAGAACACCAAGTTCAATTCCGACGCGATCCTCGCCCGGCTCGGCGAGCGCCTCGCCCGCGAGCACGGCGTGACCGTCAGCCGCATGATCCGCAAGCGCTCGGCCAGCCACGCCGTGACCGAGGAGGCCGCCGACGCGCTTCGCCGCATCTCCGACTTCGTCGTGTCGGGCGTGGGCGACTGAGGGTCGTGCAGCTCGAGCAGTGTGCTCGACGCGCTGATGTTCGAGGAGCGGGGCATTCCCGGCGTCGCCTTCGTGACGGAGCCCTTCCGTCAGACGGGGACGGCCATGGCGACGACCTGGGGGCTACCAGGCTTCAGGTTCCTCTGCGTGCCTCACCCCATCGCCATCCTCGGCGACAAGGATCTCGACGAGCGAGCGGACGGCCTCGTGCCGCTCGTGGTCGACCTGGTGACCCGCTGAGGAGGCGCGCGCGATGCGCGGGCATCAGTGGGCGCGACAGGCCGCCCCCGGCGCATAGACCTCGGGATTCACCACGTTCAGCGGCCGCTGCCCGGTGAGGACGCGGGCCACCTCCTCGCCGCAGCGCCGCGGCACCTGCGCCACCGCCGGTGACGAGAAATAGGCGGCGTGGGGCGTGGCAATGACGTTGTCCCTGCGCAGGAGGGGGTTGTCGGCGGCGACCGGCTCCTGCTCCCACACGTCCAGCGCGGCGCCGGCCGGGCGCTTTTCGTCGAGCGCACGGTTGAGCGCCGCCTCGTCGACGACCGGGCCACGGGCCGTATTGATGAGGAGAGCCGTGGGCTTCATCCGGCGGAAGAACGCCTCGCCGATGAGGTGATGCGTCTCGGTGTTCAGGGGCGTGTGGATGGACACGTAGTCGGACCGCTCGGCCACGGCTTCGAGCGAGACGCGCTTCACGCCGAGGGCGGCGAAGCGCCCGTCGTCCACGTACGGGTCGCAGGCGATCACCCTCGTCTCCAGCGCGGCCACGCGTCGGGCGAACGCGCTGCCGATGTTGCCCAGGCCCACGATGCCCACCGTCTCGCCGTGGAGCGAGCCCGTGGGATCCCCGGGCACCCGCCCGCTCCACACACCCGCGCGGACCTCGCGGTCCAGGGTGATGATCTTGCGGTTCCAGGCCAGGAGCAGCGCGAGCGCGTGGTTCGCGACCTCGCGGATCCAGAGATCGGGGATGTTGACGACGATCACGCCCAGCTGGGTCGCGGCGGGCACGTCGATGACGTCGTAGCCCACGCCGGTGCGCACCACGGTCTTGAGGCCCTCGAGCGCGCTCATCACCGCGCGGGTGACCGGCGAGAACGAGACCACGAGCGCGTCGGCGTCGCGCGTGCGGGCGATGACCTCGTCCTCGTCGCCAATGAAGGGCAGCGCGGTCATTCGCGCGGGGACGTGGGCCAGCGCGGCCTGGCAATCGGCGAAGTCGCGCTCGGCGCGCGCCTGGATGACATAGACGTGATAGGGCCGGTCGGTCATGGTCGTTCTCCTCAGGAGTGATATCGTCCGCCGGAAGTGTACCGGCTGGGGCCGGCCCGACGAAACGTCAGGATTCGGGCCGCCTCTCGGGGCAAAGGAAACATGAGGGCCATTGGCTGGGTCACAGGACCCGATGTGCCTCCGGGTCACGGAGGAAATCGCGAATGGTCGGTCGGGCGGGGAGCGCCTCGCCGGTGCGTCCGTGGCTGATCCTGGCGAGCACCCCGCCTCGTGGGCGTCGGGACAGCCTGCCGACCAGGCTGACGGGGTCCACGCCGAAGCGCAGGTAGAGTTCGACCAGGAGCATCTGCTGACGCCAGCCGAGCGTTCGCCGGCAGGCACGCCACCAGCCGCCGCCGACCGTGGGGCTCGCCGGCCGGACTTGGGCCGACCGCGCGGGATCACGCGCCCGGACGAGCTGCTCTTCGATGAAGGCGCGGATCGCGTCGGGGGACCCGTGCTGCATCCGTTCGAGCATGTACTCGTGCTCGGGGGTCGCGTGAGCATAGAGGGGACTCCCCCCTCGAAGGTTCTGCGTCCAGAATCGAAGACCGGTCACCCGGTCCCCGAAGCAGAAGGCGCCGCCCCGCCGCCAGGCGCGCATGAGCCAATCCCGCAAGGGGGTCCGCCACAGGCTGACGGCGGGGCGCCAGGGGCCGACCGCCTTGGCATAGGAGGTCCGGATGACCCAGAAGCTGCTGGGATCGAAGCACCAGGGATCGGCGGTCACGAGCGCGTTCAGGTTGTCGCGGCCGGGAAGGATCTCGGTGAAGACCGGTACGAGTGTCCCCGTGTGTGTTTCGAGCTTCGTGGCGTTGGCGAACTTGGCGAGGTAGAAGTCGGCGTCGTGGGCGGCGAGTCGATCGAGGGCATAGACCAAGTGGTCGGCCAGCAGGAGATCGTCATGGTTCAAGAAGCTGACGAAACCTCCCTCGGCCAGATGCAGCCCCGCCGTGTTGGGCCCCGACTGCTCCCCGAAGCGCCGGGGGAGATTGTAGTACCTGATTCGCGGTTCGCGAAGCGTACGAATCGCTTCGGCGGTCTCTTCTCCGCAGTGATCCCCGATGACGAGCGCGGTCCAATCCGAATGCGCCTGGAGGAGCAGGGCCCGGAGCGTGCACCGGAGGGCATCGACCCGCCTGTGGGTCGCGATCACGAAGGTGACGTGCCGGGCCGGCATGGAGGCGCGCTACACGTACGCGAGCATCATCGAGATCACGCTGCGGGCCTCGTTGGAAAAGAACCCGGGGCGGGGGACCAGCGACTCGATCTGGCCGAGCGTCATCCAGGCGAGGTTATCCCCGAGGTCGATCGTCACGTCACCGGGGAGGAGATGGATGCTGTAGCGCGCGGTGCAGCGGAAGAAGCGGCCGCCCTCATCGGAGTGCAGGGCGGAGAGGAGGGTGTCGGACCTGGCGAGCGCCGCGACGAGGCTCGCGGCCTGATCCTCGAGGCCGGGAACGATCAGCGCGTCTTCAGGGGTGCCCTGGATCGAAGGGCCGTACTGGAAGCGCTCACCGAAGCCGAGCTCCGGCCTGGCCATGAAGAGAAAATGGAGAACGCCCCCTCGCTCCTGACCGAGCAGCGCCACCAGGGCCGCGGATGAGGAGGCGACGAGGGGCTGGTCCCAGTCGGTCACCTCACGCTCGGTGGTCGTGACCGAGAAGTGGGAGATCGTGAAGTCGGCCCGCCGGGTGGGCACGATGGCGGTGTCCGTGATCTCCCAGTGCTGGAGATCGGCGAGATCGACGACGGCGGGCACGAAGTCGGCCGTGCGTCGAAGCCGGTGCAGGCGCTCGATGACGTCGGCGGTGGGCAGCGCGCACCGCTCTTCAGGGGCCTCGTAGGAGTTCAGGAGCGACTCGCCGAGGCCGCCGTGACCGCGCCAGCGTCGAAAGGGGGCGGTCCCGGCGGGGGCGAGAAGCCGCCAGGGCGCCGACGTGAGGACGGATCGGGCATCGGTGTTGATCTGGAAGTCCCGGACGAGGAGGGGAAGGAGCTCGTGGAGGGGGGACCATCTGAAGGCGGCAGCTTCAGGAACGGACGCATCAGGGGGCACGGCGACGATCATATTGCGGTTGTACTTGCCGAGGAATCGAGTGCCTTGTTCTGACTGGAGAGTGTCGGAGAGAACCGCCTCCCTCCGGGGGGACAGGAAGTGCTCGAGGAAGGCGGTGGGTCGGCCGTGGTGGCGGCGCCGGTAGTTGCTCTCGGTGGCCTGGACCGACGGGGCGGCTTGCACGACGCCGATGTTGCCGGGTTCCGGCTTGGCTTGGACGAGGAAGTCGGTGGTGTCCCGGCCCGGCCTGACGAGGAAGCCGAGAATCCCGATCTCGGGTTGATCGATCAGTGGCTGCTCGAGATGGGGCTGGCGCTCTCCGCCCCGGTAGAGCGCGGCACCGACGACAGCGAAAAAGCCGCCGGTGATGTGGTGGAGACGCCGGCCATCGAAGATCCATTCCTTCGAGCGTGAGCGGGGAATCTGCTCGACCTGCATGTCGCAAGAACGGCGGCTGGCGTCGAGCCACAGGTCGAGGGCGGTGGTCACCTCCAGACCCCGTCAACGCGGCGCGCCGGCTGTGTCGTACCCGATGCCTCCTGCGCGCCGACCGGCTGCTGCCCTTCCCACACCGCGGATGAGGGCAGGTGCATAGCGCCGATCTTGTCAGATCGCCGGGGACGGGTCAAACCCGGGTCCGGAGAAGAAGGCGGGAGTTGCCGTTAATGTTCTCCCTAACTGCTCAAGGCGTCGAGCGTCGAGGATCATCGGCCGATCCTCCCAAAGTGGCCCTTTGAAAGTGGCCCCTTGAAGGGGGTTGTCACTGTGGGATCGATAGGCCAGATGGCCTTCACTGTTTCCCTCACTGGTGTCAAGATTCTTTCGACTCACTACACAGTAGTGTTACTAGTGTTACTTCTGATACTCTAGTGTTTCTGGGCCGCCTCGGGCCCCTATGTGTCAGGAGACACCCTTTGGTCGCTTGAAGGTCCGGGGGAACGGGAAGAAGATGCGCAGGCTATGGCCTGGAAGACGCCAGGGTGGATTCAAGGACTCTGAGGGTGCGGCGGGAGAGGGCCTTCGGCGTGGGTGAGGATCGGGGAGGCCAGGCGGGCGGCCACGAGGTTCGTTCTGTGACCGGGATTCCGGGCGATCGCCACTCCAAAGTCCTTGTTGTCGACGACGAACGGACGGTCCTGGATTTCATGGTCGAAGGCCTCTCGCTGGCCGGCTATCATGTCCTCCCGGCGCGCGACGGCCAGGAAGCCCTGCGGATCTTCGAGCGGGAACATCCGGCCGTGATCATCACCGACCTCTCCATGCCGGGGATGGACGGGCTCGAGCTGGCGAAGGCGGTCAAGACGGTCTCTCCGCAGACGGAAATCCTTATCCTCACCGCGCAGTCGAGCATGGCCTCGGCCATCGAGGCGCTCCGAAATGGCGTCGTCGACTATCTCCTCAAGCCCCTCAGCGTTGCCGAGCTCGAATTGAGCGTGAAGCGGGCCCTGGAGCGCTCCCGGCTCGTCGAGGATAACCGAGGGCTGGTTCGCAAGCTGGAAGACCGGATTCAAGTCCAGACGGAGGCGCTCTCGGCGAGTCAGCGCCGGACCCTGGCGGTGTTCAATTCCATTGCCGATTCCGTCGTGATCGTCAACCGGGAGTTCACCATCCTCGATGCCAACGAGGGCGCCGCCGCCTTGAGCGGGGTTCCGCTCCGGCAGCTCGTCGGGCGGAAGTGCTACCGGGCGTTTTTCGCCGGAGAAGAGATCTGTCCGGACTGTCCCGTCCGGGCCACGTTCGACACGGGGAGGGCCGTGTCGGCGTCGATGCAGCGAGAGGACCGCGCCGGGAGCCAGGACCGCCGGCAACTCGAAGTGAGCAGCTATGCCCTGATCTCCGGAACGGGAGGGATCGATGAAGCGGTGGAGCACATCCGGGACGTGTCCGACGACAGGCGGGCCGAGAAGGAGCGCCTCGCGCTGAGAGCGCAGCGCGACCAGGACGACGCGATGCGAGTGATCGGGCGGCTCGCCGGAGGCGTCGCCCACGACTTCAACAACCAGCTGACCGTCATCAAGGGGAGCGTTCAGTTTCTTCTCGAAGCGATGCCGGCGAATGATCCCGGCCGCGAGGACGCGGAGCGGATCAGCGCGACGGTGGACCGGGGCGCGCGGCTGGTCCGCCAGCTCCTGGCCTTCAGCCGCACGCAGAAGATCCAGCCCCGCCCGCTGAGTCTGCCCGACCTCGTCAAGGAGATGGTGGTGATGTTCCGCTCGCTCCTGGGCGAGCAGGTCGTGGCCCGTGTCAGCGCGGCTGCGGGATTGTGGCGCGTGCGCGCCGATCCGGCACAGATCGAGCAGGTGATCATGAACCTGGTGGTCAACGCGAGAGACGCGATGGTGGCCCCAGGGGAGCGGTTCCCGGCGGGGACTCTCACGGTGGACATGGCCAACGTCGAGCTGGGTGAGTGGGCGTTCGGCCCGACCGCGGAGGCGGTGGCCCCCGGCCGGTATGTGATGCTCGCCGTCAGCGACACGGGGTCCGGAATGACTGCGGAGGTGCAGAGGCAGGTTTTCGAGCCTTTCTTCACCACCAAGGAGTTCGGGAAGGGGACGGGGCTGGGGCTGTCGACGGTCTTCGGGATCGTGAGGCAGCATCGCGGGTATGTCTCGTGCGACAGCGAACCCGGGAAAGGGACGACGTTCAGGGTCTACCTGCCGCGAGACGAGGAGGAGGGGGAGGCGCCGGCCGAGGAGCTGGGCATCATGGCCGCTCCCGGCCCGCCGCGCGGAGAGACCGTAACGGTGCTGGTCGTCGATGACGAGCCGGAGGTCCGGGAAATGGTCAGGCGGGGGCTGGAAGCCTCCGGCTATCGGGTGCACACCGCCGGGGGAGCGGAGGAGGCGCTGGCGGTGGCGGCGACGATCGACGGGCCGATCCAGCTGCTCGTGACCGACGTGGTCATGCCGGGAGAAAGCGGGCGGGTTCTTGCTGAAAGCCTCCTGGCGACCTTCGCCTCCCTGAAGGTCCTCTTCATCTCTGGGTACTTCGACGACAGAGGCGCCGGTCCCTCGGTGCGGGGCTCGTTCTTCCTTCAGAAGCCCTTCGGCCCGGACGAGCTGGCCCGAAAGGCGCGTGAAATTCTGAACCCATGATGGGAGGTTGAGTTCCGCATGAGGCGTTCGGCCATGGCAGGCGCACCTTAGACTATGGTATAACTTCCATAGCGAAGACTCCATAGCGACAGCTCCATAGTAACTGGCTGGACGAAGCTAATGCGTGGTACGGGAAGCGGGTGCTCGGCTTCCCGGCATTCTCGCCGCCGTGCCGTGAACTCAAACCCTGGCACTGTCGTTGCTTATCTTTCGACCGGCCGAGAGAGATCGAGGCTGGCCGCCGCGCGGCACGGGAATCCGAGCGGCAGCGGCGGACCGAGATGAGTTCCCGGGGAGGACCTCGATGGCAGTCATGGATCGGCTCGAGCAGCGGAATGACGGAGCAGCGCTCGGGATTGGCCGGGGCTGGAGCTTTTGGCGTAGAGGGCGTCGCCCACCGCAGGCCCTCGCCGACCCTCACATTTGCCAGTGGCGGCACCTGGCGTACGCCTCGCTGCCCATCACCGAGGAATCTCCCGAAGCCTCAACGCTGATGCTCGAGGGCTGCTGCCTCTGCCCCGGCGTCCGCTCGGAGGTCGTCGCCGGGCGCTGGGTTCCGGACGCCTTCGGCAAGCTAGTCCGGGTGGATGGCCTGGCGTCCCCCGCCCCCACGTTTGCGACGCTCGCCACCGCGGGAGCGGCCAACGGACGGGCGTGAGGCGCTGCCGCCCGCGGACGCCGAGGTGAGGGCGCCCACGCTGATCGTGAATGCCGAGCCCATGGCCGGGCGATAACCGCTCGGACTCGCGACCAGGCCTTGGGAGGCGCTCGCGGCTGGCCAGCGGCTCCATGCGAAGCGTTCTGAGCAGGGGAGGCGTGCCAGGAATATGACGTGGGCACCATAGCGTTGGGGCCAAAAGTCCAAGCGTCGGAGACGTCGAAGATGAGGCGACCCGGCAGCGCGGGGACGCGGGTCCTGATCCACGTCCCCATCATCCATACCCAAGCCGACATGGGGGCGCTGGCCCGCTCGGTGCGGCGAGTTACAGTCCAGAAGCTCGGCCGCCAAGCGTGGAAGCGCCACGTGGAGGTTATCGGGCGGATGTGGGCAGAGATCCGTCGGACGGTGGAGGGGTGGGAGCTGCCCTGGGAGAAAGTTCGCCTGTACCAGGACGGGTTGCCGCGCTGCGGGCGGGAGGCCGAGATCGTGGCCGACCTGGCCTCGGCGGGAAGCCCGAACCATCAACTCCTCATCTCACTGATGAAAAGAGGCGCCACCCTCATGGGCACCGAATCGCCGGACCTGCTCCTGGAAGAGTACCGGCTCGTTCAACAGGTCCTGGCCGCCAAGGACCCCGAGGAAGCGGCCCGGCTCGAGGTCCGTCATGGGGCGCGGAGCCGTTCCCTGCTCGCCCAGCGCGATCAGTACGTCGCCCGCCGCATCAACGAGACTCTCCGCGCTGGCGAGACAGGGCTCCTCTTCCTGGGGATGCTCCACTCGCTCGATTCCAGGCTCGCCAAGGACATCCGGGTGTCCCGGCCCATGCGCCGGCCGCCCCTTCCACGGAGCCGGACGACGTGACCGCCCCGGCCGGCCGGATCCTGCTCGTGGATGACGAAGAGGGGATTCGCGAGGTCCTCTCCCGCCTCGTGCGGAAGGAGGGGTTCGAGCCCCTGGCGGCTCCCGACGGGGAGACGGCGCTGGGCCTCGTCAGGCGCGAATCCCCCGATGTCGTCCTGCTGGACATCAGAATGCCCGGCCTGGACGGCATGGAGGTCCTGCGTCGAGTCAAGGAAATAGATCGCGATCTGCCCGTGATCATGATCACCTCCTACGGACTCGTGAAGGGGGCGGTCGAGGCACTTCGGGCCGGGGCCTACGACTACCTGATGAAGCCGTTCGAAAACGCCGAGGTCATCCGGTCGATTCGGCGAGCCATGACCGATCGGGGGCTCCGGCGGACGATCCGCGTTCTGTCCGAGCGCGTGCGCGATGCCGGCTCCCTGCCGGATCTGATGGGGCCGAGCGAGGTGATCGCGCGGATCAGCGCGGACGTGGCGCGCGTCGCCGCGTCCGACTTCGCCGTGCTGGTCACGGGTGAGACCGGAACCGGCAAGGAGCTGGTGGCCCAGGCGATCCACCAGGCCAGCCCCCGGGCCTCCGCCCCGTTCGTGGCGGTGGACTGCGGGGCCATTCCCGAGACGCTTTTCGAGAGCGAGCTATTCGGCCACGAGAAGGGCGCGTTCACGGGGGCTGAGCGAAAGAAGCCCGGGAAGTTCGAGACCGCCTCGGGCGGCACCTTGTTCCTCGACGAGATCTCCAACATGCCGCCGGGGTGCCAGGCCAAGCTGCTGCGCGCGCTCCAGGACAAGAACGTGGTCCGGGTCGGGGGCACAAAGCCGGTGAGCGTGGACGTCCGTCTCGTGGCGGCCACGAATGCAGATCTTGAGACGACGGCTGCGGCGGGCGCCTTTCGCCGGGATCTCTTCTTCCGCCTCAACGAGTTCGCCATCACGATCCCGCCGCTCAGGGGACGCAAGCAAGACATCGTCTTCCTGGCGAAGCGGTTCCTGGACATCGCCAATGACGAGCTGCGGAAGACGGTCAAGGGCTTTTCGGAGGCCGCCGTGGAGCGCCTGTTGACTCATGACTGGCCGGGCAACGTGCGAGAGCTTCGCAGCGCGATCCGCCGCGCCGTACTGCTGGCGGATGCCGTGATCGACGAAGCTCACCTAGGACTTGCGATCCCGCCGGCTCCGCCCATCGATTTCCCGGGAATTCCGGGTGTGCCGATCGACGGGGTGGGGCTCAAGGATCTGGTACGCCGCGCGACCATCGCTGTGGAACGGACCGTGCTGGTCCGGGTGCTGAAGGAGACGGGGGGGAACAAGGCCAAGGCCGCGCGGCGGCTCCAGATCGATTACAAGACGATCCACACGAAGCTGAAGGAGTACGGCATTGCCGTACAAGGAGGCGAAGGCGATGGCCAAGCACAAGGCTAAAGAGACAACCAGCGAGGGGGGTATCGGGGCGGGGCTCGGAGGGATCCTGATGGGCCTCGGCAGCCTCGTGGAAAAGCTGGGCGAGCTCGCGGAGACGGGGCGCGAATTCTCCCAGACCGGCGAGATCCGGGGGCCCGGCTCCGGGAAGGAGCTCAGGGGCATCTACGGCTTCACGGTCAAGGTCGGCCTCGGAGGCGAGGGGGTCAAGGTCGAGCCCTTCGGGAACATCCGCCGCGACGAGGAATCGGGGCGGTCGGTGGTCCAGGAGGTCAGGGAGCCGGCGGTCGACGTCTTCGAGGAGCGGGACCACACCCTGGTCGTGGCCGAGATGCCCGGGATCGGGGTGGGCGACGTGCGCCTCGAGGTCAAGGATGACCTCCTGATCGTCACCGCCGAGAAAGGGGACAAGAAATACAAGAAGGAGGTCCTCCTGCCGGGGAGCTTCCCGCGGGAGAAGATGCAGGTGTCCTGCGCCAACGGGGTCCTGGAGATCCGGTGTGTCAAATGACGACGCGGTGACGCTCAAGCTCCGGGTGACCGAAGCCCTCGGCAAGGATGTCGGGCGGGCGTTCGCCCGCATGGATCCCGAGGACCTTCAGCGGCTCGGGCTGGCGATCGGCGAGATCGTGGAGATCACCGGGAAGCGCACGACCGTGTGCAAGGCGATGCCGGCCTACAAGGAACAGCGCGGGCAGTCCCGAATCCAGATCGACGGGCTCGCCCGCGAGAACGCCGGCGCGGCCATTGACGAGATCGTCCACGTCCGGAAAGTCGCCAGCCGGCCCGCCGATCGGGTCGTGCTCGCGCCCACGACGATCACGCCTGCCGACCGCGACCTGAAGTACATCGGCAGCCTTCTGGACGGGCTTCCCGTCCTGGAGGGGGGCCGTGTCCGGGCCACGCTTTTCGGCAGCCGCTGGGCCGATTTCAAGGTCGAGAGCTTGGTGCCCAAGGGACCGGTGGTGATCAACCCCACGACCCAGCTGGTGATCGGGAAGGCGGCAGGGGAAGAGCCGCGCCGGGCGCTCTCCTATGAGGATATCGGCGGGCTCAGGCGCGAGCTCGCGCGCGTGCGGGAGATGATCGAGCTGCCGCTGCGCTATCCGGAGGTGTTCGAGCGGCTGGGGGTCGAGGCGCCGAAGGGCGTGCTCCTCCATGGGCCTCCCGGCTGCGGCAAGACGCTCATCGCCCGCGCCATCGCCCACGAGACCGAGGCCGCGTTCTTCTCTGTCAACGGCCCCGAGATCATCCACAAGTTCTACGGCGAGTCGGAGGCGCACCTCAGGAAGATCTTCGAGGAGGCCACGCGCAAGGCCCCGAGCATCATCTTCCTGGACGAGATCGACGCCATCGCCCCACGCCGGGAGCAGGTGCTGGGTGAGGTGGAAAAGCGGGTCGTGGCCCAGCTCCTGGCCCTAATGGACGGTCTCACCAAGCGTCAGCACGTCATCGTGATCGGTGCCACCAACATCCCGAACGCGCTCGACCCGGCGCTCAGGCGGCCGGGCCGGTTCGACCGCGAGATCGCGATCCCGATCCCCGACCGCAACGGGCGCCTGGAGATCCTGGAGATCTACAGCCGCGGGATGCCGCTCGCCGCGGACGTGGACCTGCCGCATCTGGCGGAGATCACCCACGGTTTCGTGGGGGCCGACCTCGAGGCGCTCTGCCGGGAGGCGGCTATGATCTGCCTCCGCCAGGTGCTCACCGACATCGACTTCTCTCTCGCCCATGTGCCCTACGAGCAGCTCGCCAAGCTCGAGGTGCGCATGAACGACTTCATCGCGGCGCTCAGGGACGTGGAGCCCTCGGCCATCCGGGAAGTGTTCGTCGAGGTGCCGGACGTCGGGTGGGGGGACGTAGGGGGGCTCGGCGAGGTCAGGGCGCGGCTCGTCGAGGCAGTCGAGTGGCCCCTCAAGTACGCGGGCCTCTTCGAGAAGGCGTCCATCAATCCCCCGAAGGGAATCCTCCTGACGGGCCCGCCCGGGTGCGGCAAGACGCTTGTCGCCAAGGCCATCGCCAACGAGAGCCGGGCGAATTTCATCTCGGTGAAGGGCCCCTCTCTCCTGTCCAAGTACGTCGGGGAATCGGAGCGAGGAGTGCGCGAGGTTTTCAAGAAGGCCCGTCAGGCTGCACCATGTATCGCGTTCTTCGACGAGATCGACGCGCTGATCCCCACCCGGAGCGCCGGCGGCTCGGACTCCCACGTGGCGGAGCGGGTTCTTGCCCAGTTCCTCGCCGAGATGGACGGCGTCGAGGAGCTCGAGGGGGTCCTGGTGCTCGGGGCGACGAATCGCCCGGATATGATCGATCCGGCCATTCTCAGGCCCGGCCGGTTCGACGAGGTGGTGGAGATCCCGTTGCCGGACAAACAGGGACGCCAAGAGATCTTTGGGGTTCACTTGCGGGGCAAGCCCTTGGCTTCGGGAATCGACATCGGGAAGCTGGCCTCCCGGGCCGAAGGCCTGAGTGGCGCCGACATCGCCGGGGTCTGCCGCCAGGCCGCGCTTGCGGCCGTGCGCCGGGTTGTGGAGGCAGCCGGCGACAACCCGCCCGACGAGGGGGCGCTCTGGATCACGGCCCGGGATATCCGGGCGGCGCTCGACGCGGCGCTGGCGCTCGGAGGGGAAACCCCGGGCGACGACATGGCAGCGTGACGCCATGATCCGGGGCATCCCCCCGCGCACGATGTCGGGGGTCTCGCGTGACCTGCGGGCGCGGCGCGCGGGGCGACCGCCCGCCGGTAGCGTCGCGGCCTCCCGGGCTTCGCTTGTCGCCAGCCGGCGGGACGGCGGCGGGACTCCTCAGGTCACCCCCGTGAGGAAGCCGCGATCGTGGCGATACCAGACGCGGCCGTCCTTCAAGCGGGTGAGAGGGCCCCTCGTGGATGTTTTCAACGAGGCCGAGGAGGTCCTGATCGTCGTCGACCTGGGAGGGTTCACCCTGGACGAGATCTCCCTGACCATGACTCCCGAGCACTACGTCCTCCAGGCCACGCGGGGGGACCAGCGGTTCAGCGAGCGGATCGAGCTACCTCCGAACGTGGACGTGGAGCAGTCCCGGGAGCGCCTGGTCAACGGAGTCCTCGAGATCGTCCTTCCCCGGAAGACGGGTCCCGCTCAGCCAGCGCGCAGGCGCGCGCCCTGCCGCGGGTGACCCATGGCAAACGCCCCTCCCATCCCCCAATGCACTATCCTCCTCGTCGACGATGAGCCGGAAGTGCTGCGTCTCATCAAGCGGATCCTGTCCGCCGAGGGCACCGTGATGATCGAGGCGCGAACCGGGGCCGAGGCGCTGGCGGCCGCGCGACAGACGCGGCTGGACCTGGTGATCCTGGACATCAACTTGCCGGACATGAGCGGCACGGAGGTCCTCAAAGCCATCCGGAGGATCGACCCGGGCACGCCGGTCATCATGGTCACCTCGTACGGGTCGGTCGAAACGGTGCGGACCTCCATGGAGTTTGGCGCCTTCGACTACCTCACGAAGCCCTTCGACAACCGGGAGGTCAGGCGGATCGCCCGAGAGGCTCTGGCGTGGCGGGCGGGCGGGTCGGTACCGTTGGGGGCGTGATGTTCGCCACGTACCTCTACTGCCTCGCTCGTTCCGGCGCCCTGGCGGCGATCGACGGCCCAGGGCTGGACGCCGAGCATCCCCTGGATCTGATCCGGTTCAAGGACATCGTGGCGGTGGTCAGCACGGTGAGAGCGGACGATTTCGTCGGGGCGCCGGCCGAGGCGCGAATGAGCGATCTGGCCTGGGTCGGGCCCCGGGCCTGCGGCCACGAAGCGGTGATCGAGCGGGCGATGCGAGTTTCCCCGGTGGTGCCGGCCCGATTCGCCGCCCTCTTCTCATCACGCGAGTTCCTGGCGGCGTGGCTCGACGCCCATCACGACGCGATCTCGAGCGCCCTTGATCGGTTCGCCGACCACGAGGAATGGGCCGTCAAGGGGACGCTGGACAGACGCAAGGCGGAGGCCCGCTCTCTCGACGCGGCTCTCGCGCGTCAGGGGGGCGCGCTGTCCTCCTCACCGGGGAGGCGTTACTTCGAAGAGCGGAGGATCCAGGCCGGAATCGGCCAGGAGCTCGACGCCTGGTTGAAGGAGGTAAGCGCGGGGATCGCGAGGGCACTACTCGGTCACGCGGTGGAGCTCCGGGAACGGAAGGTCGTGTCGGGCGGGGCGCCGAACGAGGCGGGCGCCAGGATTCTGAATTGGGCGTTCCTGGTTCCGCGCGGCAGCGTCGGCGACTTCGGGGCGCTAGTCCAGCGGATCAATGCCGAGCACGCCCCACACGGGCTGGTTCTCGACCTCTCGGGACCGTGGCCCCCGTATAGCTTCTGCCCGTCCCTTGACTCGGGACCAAGCTGAGACGCGTCAGTTCAATTGGCTGTAGCCAGAGGGGATTCTCTGATGGCCTTCCTTCTGTACGGGATCGTCTTCTCACAGTCCGGAGCCCCCGGCTCCAGCCCTCCGCCATCAGGACTCCCTCCGGGTGTCGGGGGCGCCCCGGTGAGACTGATCGTGGAGGGGGGTCTGAGCGCGGCTGTCTCGTGGATCGAATCCTCTGACCTGACTCCGAACGTCGCACGAGCTCTGTCGTATGCGGGAGTTGTCGAGACCCTGCACGCCGACCGGGCGGTTCTGCCGATGCGCTATGGGTGCCTCTTCGAGGAGGAGCGCCAGGTGGTCGAGCTGCTCGCCGTTCACGGCCCGCATTACGCGGCGGTGCTGCGCGGCCTCGACGGGTGCGTGGAGATGGGGGTACGCATCCTGCTCGCCACCGAATCACCCTCGCCCCTTCCCTCCTTCAGCTCGGAGAGCGGGGGGGCGTCGGGCCGCGCCTATCTCACTGCCCGGGCGGCCCGGCACGCGCGAGCGGACGAGGTTGCCGGCGCCCTGGCCGCGGTGACGGAGCGACTGCGCATCGCGCTGGGCGGGCTCGCCGAGAGAACCGAGACCGGCCACGGCGTCAGGGCGGCCCCGGGCCTTTCCTCGCTCTATTTCCTGGTCAAGCGAGGGACGGTGGAATCGTTCCGCCGGGCGTTCCAGCGCATCGAGCGCGCGGAAGCGGCGAGGTTCCTGCTGAGCGGACCGTGGCCCCCCTACAACTTCGTTGGCCCGGAGCGGGGCGGGAACGGACGTGGCTGATCGTGGACAAGCGCGTTTGACCGCAGAGGATGGCGCCCCGAACACCGGGCGGTACGAGAAGCTGTACGCGATGCTGTTGGACGCGATGCCCTCCTCGGTGCTCCTGATCGACGCCCAGTTGCGCGTCGTCTCGGCCAACCGGAACTTCCTGGAGAAGGCCCGGCGGTCGGAATCGGACACCCTCGGTCAGCGGATCGGCGAGGTCTTCCCGCCGCTTCTCGTCGACCACATGGATCTCGAACGGCGGCTCCGGAGGGCTTTCGACCGCAACGAGGCGACGCAGGGCAAGCGGATGATATACCGGGCGCCCGGACTGGGCACACGCATCTACTACTACAACCTCGTTCCGGTCGCCTGGGGGAACACCGTCGAGCATGTGATGCTGGTGCTCGAGGACGTGACCGAGCAGCTACGCTCGGGCGAGGAGGCCCGGCGGGCCGAGCGGCACCTGGCCAGCGTCGTGGAGAGTGCCTCCGACCTCATGCTCTCCACGGATGTGGACGGGCGGATACTGACCTGGAACGTGGCGGCAGAGAGGTTGTCCGGCTATTCCGGCGACGAGGTCCGGGGCCGCCTGTTCTCCGAGCAATGCGCCGTGCTGGAGCGGGACCTTGTGAGCCAGGCGTTCCGGGCAGTCCGGAGGGGGGGAGAGTTCGGGACCGCCGAATGGGACCTGGTCACGAAGCCGGGGGCGCTCGTCCCCGTCGCCTGGATGGGATCGGCGATGAAGGACGACCTGGGACGGGTGGTGGCGATCGTAGTGGTGGGCCGAGACCTCACGGAGCGCCGAAAATTCGAGGCGCAGCTGCTTCAAAGCCAGAAGCTGGCCGCGCTGGGGGTCTTGGCCGGAGGGATCGCCCACGAGATTCGAAACCCCCTGGCCATCAGCTCGTCGGCCGCCCAGTTCCTGCTGGAGGATCCCGACGACCCCGAGTTCCGGAGGGAGTGCGCGGAGAAAGTCCAGGCGGGGATCCAGCGGGCCTCGGTCATCATCGAGAACCTCCTGCGGTTCGCCCGGCCCGGGGCGCGGGCCGACATGGAGCCGGTGGATCTCGTGCCCGTGGTCCGGGACGCGGCGGCGTTGGTCGCCAACCAGGCCGGGCTCCAGCAGATCAGGATGGTCGTGGACCTGCCCTCCCAGCCCGTGCGGGTCGACGGGGTGACGAGCATGCTGCAGCAGGTGTTCATGAACCTCCTCCTGAACGCCGTGAACGCCATGCCCAAGGGAGGGTTCCTGCGGGTGAGCGTGGAGCGATCGGGCGCCGAGGCGCAGGTTCGGGTGACCGATACAGGCCACGGCATTCCGGCCGGAGAGATGGGGAATATCTTCGATCCCTTCTACACGACGCGGCCGGTGGGCCAAGGGACAGGGTTGGGACTCTCCATCTGCTATTCCATCGTGAAACAGCATTCGGGAGCCATCGACGTGGAGAGCGTCGAAGGCCGGGGTTCCGTGTTCACCGTCAGGCTGCCTCTCCCGTGACGGTCGTGGAGGCTGTGACCTCGAGCGCCGCGGCCGTCCTCATCGTCGATGACGAGCCGGGCATGTGCTGGGCGCTGGGCCACATCCTGAAAAGAAGCGGTATCGTCTCGCTTGCGGCGACCAGCGGAGGGGAGGCGCTTCGCCTGGCGGAACGGGAACGTTTCTCTCTGGCCTTCATCGACGCCAAGCTCCCCGACGCGGAGTGGCGCGAGCTGGCCCGGCGAATCCGGAAGGCGAATCCCGGGATCCCCATCGTGCTGGTCTCGGGCTACTTCTACGGCGACGACCCAGAAGTGCTCCAGGCCGCGGCCGCGGGAATCATCAACGGGTTCCTGAGCAAGCCCTTTCGTCACGACGAAGTCCGGGCCCTCGCCCGGGCCGCGCTCGTGCCGTAACGGAGCGTCTTCAGGGGATCAGCGTCCCCAGATCAGGGCGCGCGTTCCATAGCGCCGGCCCTCAGGGGGGCTGCCGGCGCGGGTCCGACCACCCCCTGCGGTTCCGCAACCTCTCAAATACACAGCGCGGGAAGACGAGGAAGACTCTCTCGTGACCGCGGCACGGGCCTTGCTCTGTATGAAGATCGGTATGCCGAGGCGAGGCCGGTGAGGCCCGCCGAAGGCGAGCGGACACTCATTACACGAGGAGGTGAGAAATCATGGCGAAAGTGCAGAAGTCGACGGATTCGTCCAGCCTGGCGGAAGTGGTCGATCGCATCCTGGACAAGGGCATCGTGATCGATGCCTGGGTGAAGGTGTCTCTGGTCGGGATCGAGTTGCTTTCGGTCGAGGCCCGAGTCGTGATCGCGTCGGTTGAGACCTATCTCAAGTACGCCGAGGCGATCGGCCTGACGGCCAGCGCTGCGTCTCCGGCGTAACGGTTGTGCCCAGTGTCCCGCTGGCGAGCCGTTGCCGCGGCTCCTAGCGGGCGCTGGTCGAATCCCGAGAGGAGGTGACGGACACATGGGGCGATTGACGGAGGACATGACGCGGCTCGTGGGCGAGATCCACGCGGGTCGCGACGACCGCGGACGGCTGATGCGGGACCTCAAGCATGCGACGGTCGACATGAAGCAGGCGGTGGCCGGGATGCAGGCGGGGTTCCGTTCGGCCCACGCGGACATGGTGCGGAGGCAGCAGCGGATGCTCCGCGGGTTCGCTTCGAGCCTCAGGGGCACGGTGGCGGGCTTGCGGAAGGAGTTTGCGGACGACCTGGGGGGCGCCCACAAGGTCTGGGCCGGCGCCGTGCCTGGCACGGTGGCCGGACGCACCCGGCGGGGCGGAAAGTGGTTCGCCGGCGAGAACGCGTGACGGCCTGTCAGCCAGCGCGGCTCCGCCGGCGTGAGGGCGAGTCGGGGGGATCGTGGATCGTGATTGGCGGCTCGTGTCACGATTCACGACCCACGATTCGCTCGATGGAATGAAAGGTGACGAATGGTTGGGCGATTGACGGATGACATGACACGGCTCGTGGACGAGATCCTCGCGGGCCGCAACGACCGTGGACGGCTGATGCAAGAGCTCACGCATGCGGCGGCCGAGATGAAGCGCGCGGTGGCGGCTCTTCGGGGCGCATTCGCGGCCGACCTCGCGGGCGCCCGAGCCGCCTGGGTCGGGGCGAGGGCCGCCGTTTCACGAGGGATCGCGGCGCCCGAGCCCGCCGGCGCCGCAGAGTGGCGAGCGGTAGCCGAGCGCCAGGGTGCGTCGCGGGAAGCGGCGGCGGAACGCCAGCGCCTGGAGGCGGAGCGCCGAGCCCGCGACGAGGTCCGCGCGGCCCCGAAAGCCAGGGGACGGCATCGGCGGCGCTGAGACCGCCGTCGCCCGAGGCCCCGAGGAGAGGAACAGGATCATGCCTTCAACACTGACCGGGAAGACGCCACGGCTGGAGCACGTCGTCTGTGCCAACAGCCGCCAGCGCAAGGGAGGAAGTGAGGCATGAGCAACAACGGGTCCGCATCGATCTCGGAGGTCGCCGTGAGGAGCCAGCCGGGGAATGACAACGTCTGGCCCCAGGCGAGCGAGGGGTTCGTGTCCACGGCGGAAGTTCAGGCGCTGACCGAGCGTGCCCTCACGTACCTCCAGGTGGGTTACCCCGTTCACCTCTCGGGACCGGCCGGAACGGGCAAGACCACCCTGGCCTTGCACGTGGCCTCGAAACTGGGCCGTCCGGTCACGCTCGTCCACGGTGACGACGAGTTCGGCAGCTCCGATCTCGTGGGCAATGACTACGGCTATCGCAAGTCGAAGCTGGTGGACAACTTCATCCATTCGGTCCTGAAGACCGAAGAGGAGATGCAGACCCTGTGGATGGACAATCGGCTCACCACCGCCTGCCAGAACGGCGACACCTTGATCTACGACGAGTTCACCCGGTCGAGACCCGAGGCGAATAACGCGCTGCTGAGCATCCTGGGGGAGCGGATTCTCAACCTACCGAAGCTGCGCCGGAGCGGCCAGGGATACCTGGAGGTGCACCCCGAGTTTCGCGCGATCTTCACCTCGAACCCGGAGGAGTATGCCGGGGTGCACAAGACGCAGGATGCCTTGATGGACCGCCTCATCACGATCACCCTGGGCCATTACGACCGGACAACGGAGATCGCGGTCACTGTCGCGAAGTCGGGCGTCCCGGAAGTCGACGCCGAGGCCATCGTGGACATCGTGAGGGAGCTGAGAGGTGTCGGTGTGAACAACCACCGGCCGACGATTCGGGCCTGCATCGCGATCGGCCGGATCCTCACCCACAGGGGGGCGCGAGCCCGCCCGGGCGATCCCGTGTTCCGCTGGATCTGCCAGGACGTCCTCAACACGGACACCGCCAAGGTCAGCCGCGGGGGCGAGTCGCTGATGCCCCAGAAGGTGGACGAGGCGATCCGGAAGGTCTGCGGGTCCCGGACCGTACGGCCGACGCCCCGCGTCGTCGGCGCCGGCGCTCGACGAAAGGAGTGAAACAATGGCCATCCCCCGAAAGACCATGCGCGACATCCGTACCCTGTCCGGAAAAGTCGACCGGATCGCCAATCCGTACATGGCGTACATGCAGATCACCTGCCTGGAGATGGAGAAGGCCCGCCGGGGACGGGAGCGAACGAGCGCGCTCCAGCGGATAGGGAACCTCGACGGCCGCCTTCGAGACATCGAGGCGGAGAAGGCCGCGCTTCTCCGTGCGTTGGCTGAGCGCGGGGCTGCCGGTTTCTCGACGCCGAGCGCAGCCGGAACGCCTTCCCCTCCCCGGAGCGGGGGAGGGCTCAAGCTTCGATATTGAAAGGAGGGCGGTGATGTTGATGCTCAGAACGTCCGCTCAGATTCGCGGGGCCAGGATTCTGAGAGGCTTCCGGTCGTGTGCCGCCTCCACGGGCGTGCCCGGGCGGGGCGCGGAGGCGCGCCGGGCTGTCCAGGCGGAGGCCAGCCTCGCGAACAGGGAGTTGCGCCGCCGGTGGCTCGCCCGACAGTGGGAGGCGCACGCGGCGCGCGTTCATGACGTGGCCAGGCACGGGGCGCCCCGACCGGTCGAGGGTGATTGATGAGGATCAACTGTCTGTCGTGCGGCCACAAGTTCGATCTGGGCGACGCGTACGACGATTACGCCGGCCAAGTGAAGTGCCTGGTGTGCGGCGCGATGCTCGAGATCAGCACGGTAGAGGGGCACGTCAAGTCGGCGGCGGTGGCCATGAGGAGCGGGGCCCTGGCCACCGGGGCACGCGAGAATACCCCATGACGGCCGGGGCGCACCCGGGCGGCGCCGGGGGAGGTGAGCGAGCAATGGCCAGGCAAGCGTCCACGAAGCAGAAGGTCTACCTCTACGCCGTCGCGCCGGAGATGAACGGCGTGAGCTTCGGACCCATCGGTCTCGATGGCGGCAAGGTCTATGCGATCACGAACGGCAGGGTCTCCGCCCTGGTCAGCGACGTCCCCGAGAAGATCCGCCCCGAGCGCCGCCAGCTCGCCGCCCATCAAGAGGTGCTCAAGCGCCTCATGCTGGACGCGACCGCCGTGCTGCCGGTGGCCTTCGGCGTCGTGGCGGATAACCCCGCGGCGATCCGGAGGATCCTCTCCGGCAATCAGAAGCCCCTTCTCGAACAGCTCCGCCGGGTCACCGGCCGGGTGGAGATGGGCCTGCGGGTCACCTGGGATGTTCCCAACATCTTTGAGTACTTCGTTCAGACGCACCCCGAGCTGCGCGCCGCGCGCGACCGTTTCTTCGGCGGCCACCGCGAGCCCGCGCAGGACGACAAGATCGAGATCGGCAGGCTCTTCGACCGCCTACTCGGGGACGACCGCGAGGCGCATACGGAGCGGGTGGTGGAGATACTGACCCCGAGCTGCGTGGAAGTCAGCCGGAACAAGCCGCGTACCGAGCACGAGGTGGTCAACCTGGCGTGCCTCATCGGGCGCGCCGGACGTGAGCAGTTCGAGGCCGCGGTCTTCGAGGCGGCAAAGATGTTCGACAACCACTATGCCTTCGACTACAACGGCCCCTGGGCGCCGCACAACTTCGTCGACTTGGCGCTGGACCTGTGACCGGCACGGGCGGAGAGAGGGACCACGGTGCTCCTGGTTGACGATCTTCTCCTGGCGCCGATCACCGGTCTCCTGTGGGTGTTCCGGAAGATCCACGTGGCCGCCCAGGAGGAGATGCTGGGGGAGGCCGACGCGATCACCCAGGAATTGCAGGACCTCTACATGATGCTAGAAACCGGGCGGATTACCGAGGCAGAGTTCGACGCGCGGGAGCGGGTGCTGCTCGACCGGCTGGAGGTGGTTCAGGCGCGGGGATCCGGGCTGGGTGCGGAAGACTCAAACGAGGACACAGACGCAGATGAGGGAGAAGGAGACGATGAAGACGGGGAGGCTGGCTAGCGGCGGAGGACCGGCCATTCTGCGGAACTGCGCCCCGCGGCTCCTCCTGTTCGGCGGCAAGGGAGGCGTCGGAAAGACCACCTGCGCCACCGCGACGGCCCTGACGCTCGCGGTCCGGTGGCCGGAGTCGTCCTACCTGCTCGTGTCCACTGACCCGGCCCACTCTCTCGCCGACAGCCTGGCGGGCTCGCCCCTTCCGCCGAACCTGACGCTCGTCGAGCTCGACGCCGGGCAACGCCTGGCCGCGTTCAAGTCCGCGCACGGCGGAACCCTCAAGGAGATCGCGGCGCGCGGGACGTTCCTCGACGACGACGACATCAGCCGGTTGCTGGACCTCTCGCTCCCCGGCCTCGACGAGCTGATGGCATTTCTGGAGATCTCCGGATGGATCGAGCAGGAGCGATACGCCAGCGTCATCGTGGACACGGCTCCGTGGGGCCACACGCTGCGGCTGCTGGAGATGCCCGAGCTGATCGGCCGATGGCTCGAGGCGCTGGACACGCTCTTGGCCAAGCACCGGTACATGAAGAAGCTCTACGGAGGCGCGTATCGCCGCGACGACCTGGACGAGTTTCTCGTGGGCCTGTCGGCGTCGGTGGATCGGATGAAGAAGATCCTGCGCGATCCCGCCCGATCCCGGTTCGTGCCCGTGACACTGGCTGAGTCGTTGAGCGTCACGGAGACGGTCGGCCTGATCGGCAATCTGGAGCGGTTGAAAATCCCCGTGACCGAAGTTGTCGTCAACCGGCTCTACCCGGACACCGGCTGCCCGGTCTGCGCCGACGGGCTCGACGGCCAAATGCGAGAGGTCAAACGCATCCACGATCAGCTGTCCGGGTACGTCGTCTGGGGCCTCCCGCTCCTCCCGGAGGAGGTCCGCGGGCGGGAGCGCCTCGAAGCGTTCTGGGACGGAGCGGCTGAGCCGCCCGGCGCGACCCGCGTGTCCCGTCGACCGGCATCCGTGCCGCCGCAGGTTGCCACGCCTCCGCCGCTTCCCTCCTCTGAGATCGCGCTGCTGATCTTTGCAGGCAAGGGCGGGGTCGGGAAGACCACGCTGGCCTGCGCCACTGCCCTCCGGCTGGCCCGTGACCGGCCGGGTACGAAGATCTTGCTCTTCTCGACGGACCCCGCCCACTCCCTCTCGGCTTGTCTGGCCCGGCCGGTCGGCCCTGAGCTCACCCCGCTCGCTCCAGGACTCGGGGCCATGGAAATCGACGCCCAGGCCGAGCTCGAGAGGCTGAAGAAGCGGTACGCGAGCGACCTGGAACGCGCCCTTGCCTCCCTCCTGCCCGACCTCGACCTCACGTTCGACCGCGAGGTGATGGAGCGGATCCTGGACCTCTCGCCGCCGGGCCTCGACGAGATCATGGCCCTCTCGCGGGCGGTGGATCTTCTTGCCGGCGGCGCGTATCACGTGCTCATCCTCGACGCGGCCCCGACCGGCCACCTGCTCCGGCTGCTCGAGATGCCGGAGCTGATCGACCTATGGCTCAAGGTCTTTTTCGGGCTCTTCCTCAAGTACAAGACCATCCTCCGACTGCCCGGCGTGTCGGAGAGGCTGGTGAGGCTTTCCAAGGACCTCAAGCGATTCCGAGCGTTGCTGGCCGATCCGCGACGGGCCTCACTCCACGTGGTCACGATTGCGACCGAGATGGCGTACGCGGAGACCGGCGACCTGCTCGCGGCCTGCCGGGGAATTCCCATCAGCGCGCCCGTGCTGTTCGTCAACCTCGCCACACCGGAGAGCGATTGCCCCCTGTGCTCGGCCCTGCGCCGCAGGGAGTCCCGCGTGGAGCGGAAATTCCGCGACGCCTTCCCCGGAACCCGTCAGGCCCTGGTCTATCGCCGAGGCGAGCCGCGGGGGTTGGAGCGGCTTGGCGATCTGGGCCGGGCGCTGTACCAGGCCGTGTGAGAGATCTGGCGGTGCGATCGGCCGATCCCGCAGCCCTCAGCGCTCACGAGCAGGTCTCGCTCTGCGAAGCGCTCGACCGGGTGCTTAACAAGGGTGCCGTGGTGATCGCGGAGCTCACGATCTCGGTGGCCGACATCGACCTGATCTATCTGGGGCTGCAGGCGGTGCTCACGTCCATCGAAACCGGGCGGGGACTGGGAACGATGACCACACTGGCGGGCGAGCGGGCGAACGGCACCGTCAAGGAGGCAGGGCATGAGCGTCCTTGAAGGACCTGTCGTGGAGTCCGAGGCGGTGGAGGACTTCGCCCGGGTGATGCGGCCCGTGGCCCGCCGGGCGGCCCCTCTCGCCTCGGACGCCGCGGAGGCGGGCCGGCTGAACCTCCGACAGGAGGACGTGAAGAACGGGCTCGGACAGCTCGTCCTGACGCTGGTCAAGCTGCTCCACGACCTGCTGGAAAAGCAGGCCATCCACCGCATCGAGGCCGGGTCGCTGACGGAACCCGAGATCGAGAGGCTCGGTGTCACGTTGATGAGGCAGGCGCAGGAGATCGACAGACTCAGGAGGGCGTTCAACCTGGAGGACGAGGACCTGAATATCGATCTCGGCCCCCTCGGGAGGCTCCTGTAGAGGGGAATGACATGACCATTCAGCGCGCCATCACGCAATCCACGCAGAGCGCCACATTGGCGGATCTGCTCGAACGGATCCTCGACAAGGGGATCGTCATCGCCGGAGACATCAAGATCAAGCTCGTGGAGGTCGAGCTGCTGACCATCCAGATCCGTCTCGTGATCTGCTCCGTGGACAAGGCCAAGGAGATGGGAATGGACTGGTGGGTGAACAACCCGGCGTTCGACAGTCACGCCAAGCCGGAGATCAACGGGGATCACCTGGGCGAGATGGAGAAGCGACTGGCCGCGCTCGAGGCGGCCTCCAAGCCGACTCCGGCGCCTGCCGCGTCGTGAGAATGGGGCCGAGGCCATGTCATCGACCGCTGAGTGCCACGGCGCCGGGCAGACGGAGTCGTTGCAGTCCCAGCTCACCCAGGCCCAGAAGCTCGATGCGATCGGGCAGCTCGCCGCCGGCATCGCCCACGACTTCAACAACCTGCTGGCCGTCATCCTCGGGTACACCGGGTTGCTCTTGAACGAACCGCTGGCCGAGCTGCAACGAAAGCGGGTGGAGGCGATCCACCACGCGGGCGAACGGGCGGCCGGGCTGACGCTCAAGTTGCTGGCATTCGCTCGCCGCCAGGTGATCGAACCGCGCGTGTTCGACCTCAACACCCTCGTCCTCGACCTCACGAAGATGCTGCGCCGGCTCCTCAGGGAGGACATCGAGCTCGTGACCCGCCTCGCCCCCGACGCCCCCACGGTCAGAGCGGACCCCAGCCAGATCGAGCTGGCGATCGTCAATCTGGCGGTCAACGCCCGGGACGCCATGCTCGAAGGCGGCACGCTGACCATCGTGACGGGCGCAGCCGAGGCGCATCCGGCGGGCGGTCAGGGCACGCCGGGGGTCGCGGCGGACGAGCGCGTCCTGCTGAAGGTCACCGACACGGGCTCGGGCATGACCGAGGAGGTGAAGGCCCACCTCTTCGAGCCGTTCTTCACGACCAAGGGGCCGGGCAAGGGCACAGGCCTGGGGCTCGCGACGGTCCAAGAGATCATCAAGCAGAGCGACGGGGAGATCGCGTGTGAGAGCGAGCTGGGCCGCGGGACGACCTTCACGATCTCCCTGCCGCGGGTCCGGACCGAGGTGACGCCCGTCGCCGACCAGTGGGTCTACGGCGAGCTCCCGCGGGGCACCGAGACCGTGTTGTTGGTGGAGGACGACGGCGACATCCGCGCGATCGCCCACGAGGTCTTGATGCTGTCGGGCTATACCGTGCTGGATGCCGCCGATGCCGGTAGGGCGATCCGCCTCTCCAGGGAGCACCCCGGGCCCATCCATCTCCTGCTGACCGATGTCGTGATGCCGGGATTGGGTGGGGCGAAGCTGGCCGAGCAGCTTTCCGTCGCGCGGCCCGAGATGAGGGTTCTGTACGTGTCGGGGCACGCCGACGATGTCATCGTCCGCTCGGGCGTCTTCCACGGAAACCTGGCCTTCCTCAGGAAGCCGTTCACGCCGATGAGACTCGCCCGGAAGGTCCGGGAGACCCTGCGCCCCCGATCAGCGGCCCAGGGCGCGCAGTCTCCGCGTTCGGTCTCATGACGGCCACGTGAGCGCAGGGGAGGCACGGACTTACTCACGCGCCTCAACGACCCGCGCGATCAGGCAAACAGGAGGTAGCCCATGCTCGGAGAGATACGGGGCGAGGTTCGGTTCAAGGAACTCCTCAGCTTCCATACCTCCCTTCGAATCGGAGGGCCGGCGGACATCTTCGTCGTGCCGCAGGACGTCGAGGATATCCGGCTCGCGCTGGGCTTCGCGGAGCGCGAACACCTGCCGGTGGAGATTATC